>Ga0308309_10001587_pt1 | contig 13471 bp, 9 predicted proteins | sample HubBroMetageWFT5_FD_192491 | JGI IMG/M metagenome (GOLD analysis project Ga0308309, IMG submission 192491) | Warmed and freeze-thawed soil microbial communities from the Hubbard Brook experimental Forest, New Hampshire - Hubbard Brook CCASE Soil... | ecosystem: Environmental > Terrestrial > Soil...
CGATTTCATCGCTCTTCGCCTCCAAAACCTTCAGATCGTCGCCATAGATCTTGGTAGCCAAAGCCCCTTTTACTCCGCTCACCGCCTCTTCCATGTTGTCTTCAATCGGTTGAGAAAATCCCCAGACTACGCCGGGAATCTTGTCCAACTCACGCTGCATGGCGGCAATGAGTTCGTCCTTGTTTTCGTGGAATACCGGCCGCCAGTCTTCTTTCTGCTTCAGGTCGACAAAAAACTCGACGTTGAAAAATCCCGTCGTATCCGTTCCATCGTCGGGACGCCCCACCTGGCTGGTACATTTCGGAACCTCTGGGAAAGCGCAAAGTACGATCCGCGCCTGATTCGCGACTCGAATGCCTTCATCCGGCCCAGTGCTGGGTGCCAGCGTGCCCCGCACCCAAAGCGCGCCCTCATCCAAATGAGGAAGAAATTCCGAACCAATGGCGCCGCCGAACGCGAGATAAACTCCAACCAAAACCATCACCCCGACCACTCCAACCGTGATTGCACGGTGTCGAATGGCCCAGCGAAGCGCGACTCGATATCGTTCGATCACAAAGTGCATGAGTGGGTTGTGCCACTCCTTGGCGCCCTTCGCGAAGGCAAAACTGGCCAACACAGGCGCAATCACAATCGAAAACAACAACGCCCCCAGCAGCGCAAACGCAACCGTCCACGCCATGGGATGAAACAGGCGTCCTTCCACTCGCTCCAGCGTGAAGATCGGCAGGTATGCCGTGATGATGATTCCGATCGCGTAAAACACCGGCCGCTGCACTTCATGCGACGCCTCGCTGATTTTCTCCGCCGGTGTTTTTGTATCGCCATTCTTGTGCCCCAAGTGGCGGACAATGTTCTCCACCATCACGACCGCGCCGTCCACCACCATGCCGAAATCCAGAGCGCCCAGCGAAAGCAGGTTTGCGGGAATGTGCCGCAGGTCGAGGCAAATCGATGCAAACAGCAGCGAAAACGGAATCGTGGTGGCAACAATTAACGCTCCCCGCACATTGCCGAGGAAAATAAAAAGAATGATCGATACCAGAATCATTCCTTCCGTCAAATTGTGCAGAACCGTATGGCTGGTGAAGTGCACCAAATCGGCGCGGTCGATGAACGGAACGATCTTCACGCCGGGTGGAAGAATGTGCGCATTCAATTCCTCGACCTTCTTGTGAATCCCCTGCAGTGCCGTATCGGCTGCCGCACCCTTGCGCAGCAGCACAATGCCTGACACTACGTCGTCGTTGTCGATAATCTTTCCATCTTCGCGATGAACCGCCCTGGCAAATTGGCCCAGCCGGATCTTCGGGCCCTGCGAAATTACAGCAATGTCCTTAATCCGCAGCGGCGTGCCGTTCTTCGTCGTGATGACGGTCTGCGCGATGTCCTGCGAGCGATCCACCAGTCCAACCGCGCGCACATTGATCTGCTGCAGGCCGGCCTGGATAAAGCTTCCACCGGCGTTGGTATTGTTGTTCGTGAGTTGCTGCTCAATCTGCGCCAGGCTCAGCCCGTACGCGATCAGTTTGTTCGGATCGACGCGCACCTGGTATTCCCGCGTCGGCCCACCGAAGCTGGCAACGTCCACAATGTCCGGCACGGATTTGAAACTTTTTTCGACTACCCAGTCTTCGATGGACTTCAATTCCATCGCGTCGTATGCCGGATTCGTGCTGTGGAGCGTGAAAAAATAGATTTGGCCGACCGGACTCCAGTCGGTGCCCATTTGCGGTACCACGCCGGTTGGCAGCGTCACCTGGCTCAGCCGTTCTAAGACGCGTTCGCGGTTCCATGCATTGTCCGTCGCATCGTCGAAGATGAGTTTCAAATCCGACAGTCCAAACAGCGAGAACGAACGCAGATGCACTATGCCTGGGATTCCGTTCATCACCGTCTCCAGCGGAATCGTCACCTGCTGTTCGATCTGCTCCGCCGAGATTCCCGGCCACTGCGTTATCACCTCAACGTAGTTATCCGCCACGTCGGGATACGCTTCAATCGGAAGGTCATGGAACGCAACAATGCCACCCGCAAAAAGAAGCAGGGCAAAGCCCAGCACCAGCAGGCGGTTATTGAGGGCGAAGTCGACGACGCGTCGAATCATCTATTGTTCCACCGTGTTTTGCAGCACCAGTGCGTTCGAAACCGCCTGATCTCCAGGCTTAATTCCTGAAACAACTTCCTGCATGCTGCCCGGCAGCATCTTTCCCGTCATCACTTCCTGGCGCTTGAAGTGCCCGTCGCCCAGAGGGGTATAGATCCACTCGCGATCATGCAGATGAAGAATCGCCGTCGCCGGAATCGACACTCGCGTTTCCGCTTTTTTGCCATAAAAAGTTGCTGTAACGAACATCCCCACGCGCATCAGTCCAGGATTTGCAACCTCCAACCGAACCTTCGCCGTGCGAATGTTCGGATCGAGCACGGGCAAAATGTTGTCGACTCTGCCCTTGAAAACTTTGTCCGGATAGGCGCTCAAACGAATCTCGGCTGTATCCCCTACCCGCACCGCATCCAAGTCGTTTTCGAAAACGTCGCAAACGATCCACACATAAGAGAGATCGGAGATGGTAAACGGATTTGGCGACCCCAAGCCCTGCACTCCTGCCGCATTCGTGGTTTGTTGGTCGGTAATCACACCCGAAATCGGGGCATAAATATCCACAATTGCGGAGGGATGATCTTTGTCCACGCCTAAAATTCGCAATTGATTTGTCGCAGCGTCCAGGTCCGCCTGCGCATCTTTGGCGACGTCCTCCGCCTGTTCGAGAGCGCTCTTGGCTACCGCCCCTTTGTCGTAAAGAATCTGCTGCCGTTGAAGCTGCAGCCGCGCCAGCGTGTCATCGTTCATTGCTTTTCGATACGCCTGGTAAGCGCCAGAGACGTCGTTGCTCTGAACCCTCAACAACAACTGGCCTTTCTTCACGACATCGCCGAGTTTTGCCTTTATTTCCAACACTCGCCCCGCAGCCAACGAGATCACCGGCACCGCGCGCGCAATGTCCGGCTGCACCACCCCGGTTACATTGAGAGCGGACGCCGCTTTATACTCCACCGCCGTAGCCAGCGGAAATTGTTCAGGATGGTCTACCTTGAAATTATTGGCGTCCAAATCCGGCTGCACTTTTGCTTGTGGCGGAGCCTCTGCCTTGGGATCCGCCTTGCCATCACTGCAACCCGCCAGCAATGCCACCAGGGCCATACACAGCGCAGCCATGCCACAATATTGCATGTATCCACTTTTCATTGAATGACCTCGCGACCCACCGCTTGATTCAATTGCGCCGCCGCCGTCAAGTACGAACCGATCAGATTCACGTAGTTCAATTCCACCGCGCGGTAATCAGTTTCCGCACTCAAAAAATCAAGCAGCGACGCCCCGCCGTGCTGGTAAGAAAATTGCACCGTGTCGCGGACGCGCACGGCCTGTTCCAGATATTTTCGCTTGTAGGGCTTCAGCAGCTCGATATTGCTGTTGAGCGTGGCGTAGGCGGTATCCACGTCACTGTAAACCTGCGTCTCCACCCCCTGGCGCAATTTTTCATTGCGCGTGATGTCGATTTTCGTGCGCAGTTTCTCTCCCTGATTGCGGTCAAACATACGCAAAGGAATGCTCACGCTGGCGCCCAGCGTATTCAAAGCGTCCGGATTGTTGAACGATCCATTGTGCGTGAACCAGAGGCTGATCGTCGGATCGGTCGAGCCGTCGGCCTCCGCCAGTTGGGAGCTTGCCTCTGCCTGCTTTACCGACAGCACGGCCGCTCGCAGGTCGGGCCGCGCGTCCAGCGCGCTCTTGCGATAATCGTCGAGCCCAAGAATGTCTTCACTGAAGTCGTATGTTCCTTCGACATCAAAGCTGTCCACCGGCCTGCGGTCGTCCAGCAACGCCAGCAGATTTATTTTCGTGGTGCGAAGATTCACCAGGGCAGTCTGCAAGTCCGATTCGTATTGCAGCCGCTGCAGGTCGAGCCGGTCGAGATCGATGCGCGCGATGTCTCCCGCTTCAAAGCGGTCGCTGCTGACCTTCAATATCTTGTCGTAACGCTCGAGGTTTTCCTGTGCCAGCCGCAGCACGGCTTTGGCCTGCAATACTCCGACAAACGCGCTGCGCAGATTGAACAGCAGAGTGCGCTCCGAGTCGGACAGTTGAGCAATGCCAACGGCCGTGCCTTGCCTGGCTACTTCCAGACGCAGCCCGCGCTTGTGCCTCCGCTCAAATAGATAACTGACGCCAGGCGAGACAAAGGTACCGGCAAAGGGCTTCCACACACCGTTGCTCGGAGTAATCTGAGTCCCATCCGCCGACAGGGTGAAATTCGGGTTAGGTCGGAGATTGGCGGTGATCTCCTGCGCCTTCAATTCGTCGATATTCAACCGGGCTGCCTGCATCGCTGTATTGTCGATTTCGAAGCGCTCTTTCACCTGATTCCAGGTCCAGATCACGCGCTGCGGATTCGCAGGCGCCTGATTCGTAGGCGCCTGGTTCACAGATGCTTGGTTTACAGATGTCTGGTTCGCCGGCCCAATCTGCGCCGCCGCTACGTCAGTCACAAGCATCCCGGTCACAAGCACTAAAGACCAGAACAATCTTTGCATTCCGCCACTCCATCCAAAGTTGCGATTCCAGCCAGCCAACGCTGGGCGCGCCCCAAACACCGTGGAATCTAACGTGTCCCAACATGCCGGCGGGTCGTCGCTCCCGCAACGGGCGCCTCGAAACGGGGCATCACCGGCCCCAAAATGCGCTCGTTTGACAGTATCCGTGGATCGCCGTAAGGATTTTCTAAAGATGCGCGAGCCTCGCTGCGGATTCATTGCTGCATTCCATCAGCGATTCGGCACATATGATCTGCAGAACTACCTTAGGAGGGAAAAGGAGGAGCACGCCCCGCGTGCAAAATGTGAATCGTCGCCCATGGCGACAACTGTACGACCAAAACGTCAAGCCGCCCGACCAACGGGAATGGGACCCAATCCGCGTTCGCAATTGCAGCCGGAGGCCCTTGCAGCCGCTTGACCCACGGTAAACTCCTATCACTCCCCGCCTGGCGCACGGTGCGCTTGCTGCTGGCGGAGTCTTCCATTTCGGCCCGCATCGCGTGCAAATCATCGGTCGCCGAAATCACGGGAAACAACAGAACCAGCGTGCATCCCAGAGCTAATAAACATTGCAGGGAACTGACGCCTTCGCACTCGCGTATCCCGGCATTCCTCCGCCATAGCCAATAGCACGGTAAAGCCAGCAGGACCCACGCGAGATTGAGGAACAATTCCATTCTTAAAATGCTCAAAATGCAAACTGGCAAGCTATGCAAACTTACGACTTAGTTTTTCAGAAACGACGAAGGCACGTCAACATGACCGCAGTACCGAGAACCAGTTCTCAGTTAGCGACAACCGATAAATTAAGAGCGGCTCTCAAGGTCCGGGCACCACTTGCAACGGCCCCGGCGTCTGCAGCGCGGTCTTATAAATTGCTTGCCTCTTGGCTACTTCCCCCGTCACATCGACGCGGACCAGATAAGCGCCGTGCGGCAGAGTCTCGCCAAACGGGAGGGTCATTCCAACGGTACCCTTCGTAAGCGCGAAGTGTTGATATCCAATCTCTGTGGCCCGCCCATTTTCCGCCACCGCCTTCACGTCAAACGTAAGATCAATGTCATCGGGCGTGGTGTTCGAAACGTCGACGCTGCCCTCGATGCGGCTCACATTTACGTGCGGCTGAACGTTCCACACAACCTTGAGCGCCTCCCGCACCTTGATCACCAGCTCTTTCCGCACTGTCTTTTGCGGATTGTCACCATCCTTTACCGTCACCACAAACTGGAACTCCCCGGCCCGCTGCGCCTGCCCGTTGAGAACCCCGTTGTCGTCCAATCGAATGCCCGGAGGCAACACCCCATGCTCGAACGCCCAGTGCAATACCGGCACGTAGTTCCCCCGCAACTGCAGCACTACGTGATAAGGCGCGCGCGGATACGTTTCTGGAAGCTCCGCCGGTTCAATCACCAAACCTGCAGTGGCGGAACTGTTTTGATCGGGGGCAGCGGCCGGTGCGGCCTTGGTCTGCGCCCCATGGTCGCCCGCTCCCTGCGGATTTTGCTGCTGAGCTCCAGTCTGCCCAACAAGCGTCACGCCCGCCGCGACCGCAAGAGCGCAACCGGCTACCCAATATCCGACCCTTCTCATTGTGAAATTTCCCCACGCCCCAGTCATGCCGAATTCCCGGATACTTCATTGTAGCCGTGCAGGACCTCCGCGCGGGCAATCCGCACCGCAGTTTTAGTAGGATGCAGAATCCTGGCCACTTCAAGAGCCGGAAATCGACCAATCAGGGTCTGAGGTTCAAGGTCTGAGGTCGGTCCCCGGATCGCAAAGAAACCTATATCTTGCGCGTTCTGACAGAATTTTCTTCCGACCCGCCGCTACTTATTTCCATGGTTCGGGTTCGACGCATTAGAATTCACCTGTGCTAACCTCGAAAATAAAGGTGATCGCTCTTCCAATCGTTCCGTCTTAGGGGGATTTATGTCAGCACGCCGCGCTCTCGTCCTGCTCCTCGCAATTCCCGCTCTGTCCTTCCTGGTCGCCTGCGGCGGGGGTGGCGGAAGTCGGGTGGTTGTTACTCCGCCGCCCAGTGGCGGGTTTAGCAACAGCAACCTGAACGGAACCTACGTTTTCTCTGTCTCTGGTACCGACTCCACCGGGGCCTCTTACGCGATGGTTGGCACATTCGCGGCCAACGGCAGTGGAGGCAACGGAAAGGGCGGTATCACCGGCGGCACGCTTGACATCACGGACGCAAATACCGGCGAGTTTACCGGTGGACCGATCGCTAGCGCGACGATCAACAGCAATAGCTTTTACAGCGTCTCGGTAGACGGGCGGGGACAAGCCACCATCGGCACGAACATACAGGGCTTCGGCAACATCACCCTCGACTTCGTACTCTCCTCGAGTTCACACGGGCTCGTCAGCGAGTTCGACACCTTCGGAACCGGCAGTGGTACTCTCGATCTGCAGACCGCAAGCGTAACCCCTACGGGGCCCTACGCGTTTAGTTTGGCTGGAGCCTTCTACGGGGGCACAACGGCATTTGCCACTGTTGGCAACTTTACGGTTGGAAGTGGCGGAGCCATCGCGGGCCTAGAAGACTTTAACGATGGCGGCGCGGCGGCTTACACTAGCGAGACCCTTACTGGGACCGTGGCTGCAGGCCCAACCTCGACTCCTTCGACAACGCTCACAACCCCTCAGTTCGCTACTCTGACCTTTGACGTGTTCCCGATCGACGCCAACCACTTGAAGTTTATTGAGATGGATACAACCGCGACCTTGTCCGGCGACGCATTCTCTCAAACCAGCACCACCATACCGGCGGGCACTTATGCATTCACGTTGCAAGGCACGTATCCGGCCTTATCGGGTACCCCTTTCGCCGCTGGCGGTCTTATGACGACCGACGGCACCAGTAGCATCACGAGCGCCTCAACCGAGGACTTCAACGAAGGCGGCACCCTCTCTCCTGCAACGTCGCCGTCGTTTACCGCAACCTATGGTTCGGCGACAGGGCAGACTGGCCGATACACCTTCACCAACTTTAGCGGCTTCACGCCGTCCAATGCAGGTTTCGCGCTCGCCGCGTATCCATCGAGCGGCGGCATTTTTCTCCTGGAGATCGATAACGCCGGAATTACCATCGGCGCAGCTTACGCCCAGAGTCCAAGCGCATCGTTCAGCACCAGTGCCGGCTATGGGTTAAATCTGTCTGGAGTTAATCTCGGCCAACAATCTGGCCAACCATCTGAAGTCGACGACATCGCCGAGTTCACGCCAGGCAGCGGATCAACCATCAACGGCCTGATTGACGAAAACTCACTGGTGACTGGTCCGATCTTCGCTTCACCCTTCATTAACAACAGCTCGGCAAGCAGCACCTACACGGCCCCAGTCAATGGAAGGGGTTCGATTGCCGCGAACGTTTCGGGGACCGTGAACGGAGGTTTCATACTAAATTTCTATAGCGTAGACGGAACAACCTACCCTTTTATGGAGTACGATAACGGCCAAGTTGCCACTGGCGTTTTCGTTGCGCAGAGTACTCCCGCGACCTCAGCCGCCCGAGAAACACACAGCATGTTCGTGCCGCAGCCCTTGTTTCGTCCGCACTCGGCCAAGCTGAAACGGAAGTAGCCTACATTGGATTCATCAACGGGGCGCGGCTACCCAGCCGCGTCTCTTAACTATTACTGCCCCATTTTTCCCCAATTCTTGTTTTCCAATTTTTGTGGTCCGCCCGCTCTCGCGCGCCTCATGACTTTCGTACCCTTTGAGAAATGACCTCTCCTCGCGCACAATCCTATTAAGACCTAATTAATTGCGGGAGTGACCAGTGCTCTACCAACGTTGTCTGCGCATCTCCTTATTCATACTCATAAGCGCCTTGCTGGCGTCGGCGCGCGACCTCGCACTGGTTTCCAACAAGTCCAATGCGGTGAGTGCCATCACACTGCCCGACTTGGTAAAGGTTTGCAAAGCCCAGAATAGTCGCTGGCCCGATGGCAAGCCCATCACCTTCGTCATGCGAGCTCCGTCCACGCCTGAAATGAAGGTCGTCATGGAAAAAATCTACGGCATGTCGGAAAGCGACGTGAGCAGTCTCATCCTCACCTCGAATCACGGCCGTCCCAATCATCCCGCCATCATGATCGCCGCCACCGATGAGGAACTGATCAATGATGTAGCGTCCCACCCCGGAGCGGTCGGCATCGTGGACGTCTATGCCATCAACAGCAGCGTCGCAGTCGTAAAAATCGCAGGCAAACTCCCCCTCGAGCCCGGCTACTTGCTGCACGGCAACTAGCCAGTGGTTGTGGTCAGGGAGTCAGTGATAACGCAACCGCAACACAAGGTTTTCACCGGAAACTGGCAACTGATCTTATGGCAGCGCCCGGCAAAAAACTCGCGCCCGCAAAGGTTTCCTACGCGCGCCGCTTCCCGCGCTTCGCGATCGACGCGCGCATGCAAGTCCGCATGTTTCAAGGCGGAGAATATCGCAGTTGCTGGGGGCACACCACCGAACTCGGCCAGGATGGCATTGGCGCTACCCTTACCGGGGAACTCGAAACCGGAGAAATCGTCTCCCTCGAAATCCCTCTTCCCCTCAGCCCGTATCCCCTGAAAGTGCGTGCAATCGTGCGCTACCGCCAGGGTCTACGGTACGGTTTCGAATTCCTCACCCTCAATGATCACCAGCGCGACATGCTTCGCCGCGTCTGTGAAGTACTCGCCACCAAAAGCTGAAGCATCTGGTCATTCGGGTCACGGCGATTTCAAAAAGACAGCGCACAGAGATTTCCACGCTAAGTCACCCGAGCTAGTCACTCGATGATTTGATCGCCCGATCCACAATTACCTCAGTAACTTTCGAGTCATCCCCCAGCGTTCTACCATGCCTCTGCTGAAGGTTCTTGAGGGGGGAGCGACTGATGGGTGGCCGTATCACCCAGTCCGGACAATCGCGCGAACTGGCGCGCGCCAAGCGGTTGCGCCAGGCGCTCGAGCAGGGCGCTGCCCCAACTTTCGTTCCACCCGCCACGTCTATTCCTCTGGTTCAGCCCTCCACACTTTCCTGGGTAGTAGATCAAAAGTCCGCCGAAGCTCGCGCAGCACAAAAAGCCTCCAGAAGAACCGCTGCCCAGGGTGTGATAGAGAAAGATGCGCTGACGAAGGATGCGCAGGAGATTCGCCGCCAATATCTCGAGCAAATTTTCCAGAGCTCCCCCGACGCGCTGGTCGTGGTCGATGCCTCGTTCCGCACACTGTGCATGAACGAAGAATTCCGCCGCATGTTCGGGTACTCCGCCGCTGAGATTTCAACCAGCTCGATTGACGATCTGATTTTGCCTTCCACTCGCAAAGCTGAATCGGACTGGATCGCCCAGGGGCTGCAGCACGGCGAGCGGCTGACACTCGAAACCCAGCGCCGCCGGAAGGACGGCACTCTGCTTGACGTTTCTTTATCGTCTTCTCCGCTTTTCATCGATGGCCGCACCGCCGCCTATTGCGCTTACTACCGCGACATCTCTGAACGCAAGCGCGCCGAGGCGCTGAGCTCTGCCCTCTACCGCATCGCCGAAAAAGCCAGCGCTACCCAGGATCTCCAACAATTCTTCGCTGCTATTCATGGCATCGTCGACGAACTCATGTGCGCCGGCAACTTCTCGATCGCCATTCACGACATCGAATCGGACCTGCTCAGCCACCCGTATTTCGTCGACGAACACGAGCCCGCGCCTGGACCGGCGAAGCTCGCCAGGGGACTTACTGAATATGTAATGCGCACTGGCGAACCACTACTCTGCGCTCCCGAGCTGGCCCGAGCGATGCAGCGCCGCGGCGAAATTGAAATCAAGACTCCACCCGTGCCGCACTGGCTCGGCGTACCGCTAAAAGTCAACAACCACACTTTCGGCGCATTGATTCTCAAGAGCTACAACCCGAATACGCAATTTGACGAGCGCGACAAAGACGTCCTCGCCCTTGTCTCCCAACAATTGGCGGCAGCCATAGACCGCAAGCGGAACGAGGAAGCTCTTCGCCGCTCCGAACTCCGGTACCGTTCTCTTGTACAAACCGCAGTCTACGGAATCTATCGCTCCAGCCCCGAAGGCGAGTTTCTCGACGTCAACCCCGCTCTCATCGGAATGCTCGGCTACAACTCAGCCCTGGAAGTGCTGGCGCTCGATCCGCAAAAAGATGTGTTCGTCGATCCTCGGGAGTACGCCCGTTTGGTGGATGAATTTCGCGGCACCGGAGGCATCGACGGTTTTGAGGTTCGCTGGAGGCGGAAGGACGGTGTCGTCATCACCGTTCGTATTAGCGGCCGCGCCGTCGCTGGAGGCGACGAGCCCGCCGATGTGCTCGAAGCCATTGCCGAAGACATCACCGCGCGCCGCGTCCTCGAAGATCAGTTCCGCCAAGCTCAAAAAATGGAGGCCGTCGGCCGCCTCGCCGGCGGCATCGCGCATGATTTCAATAACCTGCTCATGGTTGTGAGCGGCTACACCGAAGTGCTACTCGACCAACTCACGCCCGGCAACCCATTGCATGCCAAGGCTGAAGCAATTCAACAAGCTTCAGATCGTGCCTCCACGCTGACCCGGCAACTCCTGGCCTTCAGCCGAAAACAGCTTCTGGAACTAAAAGTCATCGACGTGAATGCCATCGTCGCCGACATGGAGCGTCTACTCCGTCCGCTGATCGGAGAAGATATCGAGCTCACCACGCAGCTCGCACCCTCCCTCGGCTGCACGCGCGCCGATGCAGGACAACTGGAGCAGGTGATCATGAATCTGGTGGTCAACGCCAAAGACGCACTGCTGAATGGCGGGAAAATTTGCATTCGCACCGAGGCCGTCACTCTGGACGACACCTATCGCGCCGAAAACACTTTCATCAAGCCTGGGCCGTACGTCATGATTTCCGTTAGCGATACCGGCCAGGGAATGGACCGCGAAACCCAGGCCCGCATCTTCGAACCCTTTTTCACCACCAAAGGAAAAAACAAAGGCACCGGGCTAGGACTCTCCACTGTCTACGGAATCATCAAGCAGAGCGGAGGATATGTCTTCGTTCAGAGCGAATTAGGACGAGGAACGGTTTTCAACATTTATTTCCCCCGAGTCGAGGGGCCTTCCGAAGTTCGCGGCGATATTCCTGTTTGCGCGGCCGTAGTTGGGGGATGGGAAACCATTCTCCTTGTCGAAGACGAAGACTCCGTTCGCCAGCTTGTCCGTGAAACTTTGGAAGCGCGCGGATATCACGTACTTGAAGCCGCCAACGCGAATGCCGCTTTAACTCTGGCAGCCAGCCACGTCGACCCAATCCACCTCGTCATCACGGACGTGGTTATGCCCGGCCTGAGTGGACATGAGTTCATTGAGCGGCTGCTTCCCACGCGTCCCGACGCAAAAGTTCTGTATCTCTCCGGCTACGCGCAGGACGCCTTTGCCATCCCTCTCCCGGCCGACGCGCAGAAGGCTTTCCTGCAAAAACCTTTCACGCTCCAAAGCCTTGCACGGAAGGTGCGCGAAGTGCTCAAAACCACAACGAACTAATCGTTCCTGAGCCGGGATGCCGGCGGGGAATTCCGCACAGAAGGGGACCCGCTCTCGCTTCTTCGCAAGACCTGAGTTCAATCGCGACGCTTCGCGGGAGTCTTCTTCAAACCGTGCGCCAGCTCAAACTCTTCCGCCAACTGGCGCGTCGTCAAGTTTTCCCGGATGTGGGCCAGCCTCTGCTCTACCTTGAACAACGCATCCGATAGATTTCCTCGGTTGCTGATCGCAATATCCCGCCACATCGAATAGGGACTCGAGGAAATCCGCGTCATCTCTTGTAACGCGCGCCCGCCCGCCGGAAGCAGCGGCGCTTCTTCGCCGAACTCATCCACCAACGCCGCCGCCAGCGCCGTTGAAATCATTTGCGGCAAGTGGCTGATCCAAGCGCACAGCCGGTCGTGATCCTCCGGCGGCAACATCGCAATCCGCGCTCCAACCTGGTCAATCCATCCCACGAACTCCGCAAAGATTCCTTCATTCACTTTCTGGCCCGGCAAAGGGGTCAAAAACCAAACCGCGTTCTGGAACAAATCGGCATCGGCATAGTCCACACCGCTGCTTTCTTTCCCCGCCATTGGATGGCCCGCCAGGAACCGCTTGCCCGCATTTTTCCCAAACACAGTCAGCGCTTGTTCCGCCACTTCGGCTTTGGTGCTTCCAACGTCAGTCAGCAAAGTGGTCGAGGGCAGTCCCGGGCCGAGTCTCCCAATCAAATCCACAATCGCCAGCACCGGTGTTGCCAGCACCACCAACTGGCTCCCCCGCACGGCGTCGGCGGGTTCGACAAATCCGTTGTCGATCACGCCGCGCATCTTCGCCTTCTTCAGCGCCGACTCGCGGTCGCACCCTACAATTCGCCCCGCGAACTGCCGCTTTCGCATCGCCAATGCAAACGACCCCCCAATCAACCCAGTCCCGATGATCGTGATTTGCCGAATGGCCATAGGACATTTCACCACAGAGATACCGAGCCAGAGACAAGAAAAGAAAAAGGGGAGAAAATCTTAGGGTTCGAATCTCACCGCGTGTGGGAATGACATGGAGTGAATCAGGTCCAGCGTTCGCAGTTGATTTTCCCCGTGTCTCTGTGCCTCTGACGTGAGAAAAGGGTTAAGCGATCTTCCGCCCCACCGCCGGCGCAATCATCCGCAACTCATCCATCAGCTTCGCAAACTGCTCCGGAAACAGCGACTGCGCTCCATCCGACCATGCCGTATCTGGCGTGCAATGGACTTCGATCAGCAGTGCATCCGCCCCCGCCGCCACTGATGCGCGCGCCATCGGCGAAACCTTGTCGCGCCGGCCCGTTCCGTGTGACGGATCAGCGGTCATCGGCAGATGCGATA
>Ga0308309_10001588_pt1 | contig 13459 bp, 16 predicted proteins | sample HubBroMetageWFT5_FD_192491 | JGI IMG/M metagenome (GOLD analysis project Ga0308309, IMG submission 192491) | Warmed and freeze-thawed soil microbial communities from the Hubbard Brook experimental Forest, New Hampshire - Hubbard Brook CCASE Soil... | ecosystem: Environmental > Terrestrial >...
CTCTTCTGCGTCCGACTTCATCAAATAGCCCCGCGCACCGGCCTGGAAACCGTTTCGCAGGAGTTCATCAGATTCATGCAGAGTTAGGAGAACTACCTTGGCGCCAGGATTGTTCCTGCAGATCGAACGCGTGGCCTCAATACCATTCAAGCCAGGCATCGAAACATCCATGACGATTACTTCGGGATGGAGCTCGCCCGCCAGCCGAACCGCATCTTTGCCGTTGTCCGCTTCACCGCACATCTCCCACTCCGGGACGCTCTGCAGAATAGCTTGAACGCCCCGGCGGATGAATGCGTGATCATCTACTATCAGTACTTTCGGCATTTGGCTAAGCTGTCCACGGCTTCCAGTCGCTGAGGCATGGTGTGACTCAACGAATGAGTCGAGCGCCGGGGAACGCTCTGCTCTCCTGAAGAGGCTAGTCCTAGGCCTCGATTATTTTATTCTTGATGGCGTAACGCACCAGCTCCGTAACGGAGTGTATTTCCAATTTGCGCATGATATTCGCGCGATGCGTTTCCGCCGTTTTCACACTGATGCCGAGCGCAACAGCTACTTCCTTGCTGCTCTTGCCTTCGGCGAGAAGTTGTACAATTTCGCGCTCGCGAGTTGTGAGCCGGTCACGTGCCGGGAGCTGCGGCTCGACTCCCGCCGCGTTACGCGAGAAGCCGTCCAATAGAAGTTCGGAAGCCCTCGGGGTGAAATAGGTGCGCCGGTTTGCGATGGCCTCCACGGCAGTCAGAAGCTCGCGATCGGCGTCGCTCTTTAGTATGTAGCCGCGTGCGCCGGCGTCCACGACTTCGCGCACAAGTTGATCGGAAAAATGCATGGTGAGAACGAGAATCCCGGCCTTTGGAAGCAGCTTGTGAATCCGGCGAGCGGCCTCAAGTCCGTTCAAGTCCGGCATGCTTACGTCCATGACGATCATGTCCGGCTTGTGTTCTTCGGCGAGAGCAACCGCGTCACGCCCAGTCTTCGCTTCGGCGCAAACCTCCCACCCCGGTTTAGACGTCAGCAACTGTTTCAAGCCGCGCCGGATAACATCGTGATCATCTACGACAAGGATTTTCAACTCTTTAAACCCCATTCTGGGTGCCTCGCTAGGGAGGACGGATGTGAGACGCCCATCGCTCGTTGTGGTTGCCATTTTACCCTCTCAGTTTTGAATCGGTCCCGCCTACATCCCTTTGATAGCAGCCCTCCTTTAGACCAGTAATACCGGAATCCCTGTATTTTGAATTTTTGAACTGCCCATAAAGGCTTGTCTCCACAACGTCTTGCGATTTTGCCTGCGAAGCCCCGCCATGTTCCCCGCTCCATCGATTGCAGCTTATTTCTTCCGCAATCCTCCCGACATCGGGGTCTTCCTGAAGGGCCCGTCGTGCTCGACGACAACACTAGGGGCCATTTTTCAACGCTTCTGCCTGTAACACCTTATTTGCGCGCTCCACGCGTTCGCTCATTTTATGGTTGCACCAGTGATCGTGTTGATTATGTTGGCTTCTCAGGGGGACCTCATGGCCGTCAAAAACGAATCCGTCTTCGGAATATATTCCAGCAGAACCAGCGCCGAAAACGCGATTTCAGGTCTGCGGGAAAACGGATTCCCACGCACAGACGTTTCCGTGCTGCTACCCGAAAATCTCGGAACGCGAGAATTGGCAACCGATAAATCGACCAAGGCTCCGGAGGGCGCAGCGGCTGGCGGAAGCTCCGGCGCGGTGATTGGTGGCGCGCTGGGTTGGCTGGCGGGTATCGGCGCGCTAGCCGTTCCTGGGCTCGGTCCTTTCATTGCCGCGGGTCCGATCATGGCCGCATTGGCCGGCGTCGGTGTAGGTGGTGCGGTCGGTGGAATCACGGGAGCGCTAGTCGGTTTTGGAATTCCTGAATATGAGGCCAAGCGCTACGAAGGCCGCCTTCAAAAGGGAGGCGTGCTCATGGCGGTTCACTGCGACACTTCGGACGAAATCAAGCTCGCCAAAGAGGTTCTGAAGCGTACCGGCGCGGAAGACATTTCATCCCAGCGAGAATCCTCCACCGATCGCAAATCCGATTCCCGCCAGGTGCGTCGCGCAGGCACGGCCAACTAAGCGCCCAGGGCGCTGGTGCCGAATCGTTGCACGCCTGTTCCCTACTTTTTTTTCGCTGAATTCTTCTTGCCGCCGCGGTCCAACCCGAATTCAGGGTGATCTTTCGTGCCCTCGACTTTTATCGGCAGATTGGTTCCGGCGCCGACATCCTTTCCACTGAACATCGGATCAATCGCCCTCAGCAAAACCGATTTCCACCCTGTCGTCGTCTGCGAAAGCTTGGCGTCCAACAGTAAATGACCGTGAAAATCGAGATCCCCGGACAAGGCGTACGTGCCCATCAAATTCACGCTTGCTCCAGGAACCGTGAAACGCAAATCCGCAAAATGGATAATTCCCTTCTGCAAGTGGAATGAGCCGGTCAATTCCGATTCGACGTGAGCAATGTCCTTATCGGTCGGTTGGCCTTGCCCCCGTCGGCTGAGCGAATCTACTTTGTCCTGAATCGCAGGGTTCATGAATTGCCCTCTTGCCATGTGGAATTGCGAGGCCACTTCAAGACGATCGCTTAGATCCTCATCTTTCTCTGGAATAGTAATGTGCGCCTTCAGTTGCACAGGACCCTTCAGAATTGGTGTTTTCGTCTTTGCAGCCAACCGCACGAGATCCTCGACCCGGGCATGGCTGGACGCCGTTTCGAGTTCAATCGTTCGGCCTCTTACCTCGCGGTTCATGTCCACGACTTTGCCCTGGGTGGAGAGAGTAGTTTGCAGAAAGCTCGCCTGCACGCTCTGCAGATAGGTGTTTCCATTTGTGCCGTCCACTGTCGCCGAAAAATCCGTATGCAACGCAATCGGGTTCGCAACCCTGCGAAGTGTGAAGTCCGGTGTGTCCGTAGTTCCCTTTACGCTCAGGTAGTCCAGCGGACCCTCGAAATTTCCCATTGAGGAAAGCATGCCTTGCAAACCCTTGATGGTACTGAGATCAGCATGTTCGAAACGGTAGGTGCCTTGCACCGGCGTGCTGCGTGGAGTTTCGCCGTTCCACGGCCCGAATACACCAGAAGCAACGATCTCTCCTCTGGGCACGGCGTTGGTAAGAGTCGCGTCGAACTTGGCGGGCCCGTCGAAGCTCAGGTCGTGAAGCTCCAGATGATGTAGGGGAAATACCAGCGGCGGTTTATCGGCTTGCGCCCGCAGCAGCACGAGCTTGGCATCGTTGGCCACCAGCTTCTCAATAAGCACCGGATATTTATCCTTGAGATCGGCGTCGGTTCCGCGCAGCATCGGCGGGCTGCCCGGCTCTTTGGGCGGAAATGTAATCTGCAGTCCCACCAATTCCACGCTGGAAATGCGCGCTTTCGATTCCAGCAGGCTTCCGAGGCTGGGAATCATGTTTACTTCGGTAATCTGGATCAGGGGAGGTATGTCGTTCCGTGCGTGATGGCGCAAGGTCAAATCTTTGATCGTCACCGTAAATCGCGGGGAAAACCACACCTGGAAGTCGGAAAACTCTACGCGGCTCTTGTAATGCTCTTCCAACGCATCTTGGGTCCGTTTGCGAACAAGCTTCGCGATGGTGGGCTTGGCAAAGTAGAGTCCAACAAACACTAACGCCAGAAACGATGCAACCACGATCAGAACGACGGAGCGTCGTCGCATGGGCACGGGTGGACTTCTCCTAGGAGCCGGAAGTGCTCCTCAGACGCTGTTTAAATGGAACGCTGGAACCTGGTGATTATTTGGGGCGGACCAACATTTAGCAACAAAAAAGCGGGGCATTTATCTGCCCCGCTTCGTTGTCGGTGCGTTTTGTCAGGGCTTCAGTTGCGGACTTGCCTTTTGCAAGCGCGAAACGAGAAGTTTGCCGGACGCTGGCGAGTCCATCTTCGGTTCGGTGATGATCTTTTGCGCGGTCAGATCGTTTCCATACACGCGATGGTTCGCATCTTCATCCGGACGAAGCGTCGTGCCTTCTAGTGAGATGCCCGCAAACACGCCACGCGCGCGCGAATAGCTCAGCATCTCGGAGCGCATATAAGCATCCGTTTCCGCGGAAGCAGTGCGTCCCTTTGGACCCGCGGCGACCGAAGCGTCGCCGCCGAGTTTCACTTTACTGTGCAGCAAGCTCTCCACTCCGCGATTGTTCATCACCAGGATCACGAAGTCTGTGGCTTCTCCGCCAATTTGGAGACCGAAGCTCCCGCCTTCGAGCGCGTACATGGCAGGCGCTCCCCACGGACCGGTAAAGTCCGGGCCCGTGCGGCAAACCATCACGCCCCGGCCATAACTTCCACCGGCGATGAATGCGGCCTTGAGTACCGACGGAAGCACTACCACGCAGCGAGCCTTGTCCAGCACGTCTTGAGGAATGTCGTCGGGAATGTCCAGAATTTCCTGAATCACCGTCCCCGCGTTCTTCAAACGGTCTTCATCTTTGCCCTTGTCGTCCGCAGGCCGTGCGAACGAGCATGGCACCAAGGCCAACAAGCCGATACCTGTCATGATCCAACGTTTCATTATTTTTCTCCTTTAGTTTTTTCGTACCCGCGGGAAAACCCGGTTTCTCGTTATTCCCCGCGCTTGCCGGTGAACAGCACAACTAGTCCGCCAATCAGCGCTATGGCGCCGACGACGGGAGGAAGAGGAATGTTGTGATGTTCTTCTTTCGTCGCTTGGATGGGCCCCAGATCAACAACCTTTTTCTGTGTTGTGTACGAAATTCCCTGATAGCCGAGGGCAATAATTCCCACAACTAGCAGGACAATTCCGAGAATGGTCCTTCCGCTCATGTCATTTCCTCTCTTTTTGCGTTCCTAACCGCCATTCAACTTCGTGCTCACACACGCCGGAACAGGTGGCCGAGAAGGGACACGACAAACAGGATCAGGAATATGAAGAAGATGATCTTCGCGATCCCGGCCGAAGCCACGGCAATTCCCGTGAAGCCAAGCAACGCTGCAACTAACGCGATAACGAAAAATCCTAGTGCCCAACGAAGCATTTTTTATCCTCCTGCAACTCGTAAGTACTTTCTCGAATTGGCCCGGTGTCACAGACATCGAAGCTGCCGTGATCACGAATGTTTTAGTCCACGAGTAAGGTGTGTTCCATACAGCGTCGCTAGTAAAGTGTTTGGAGGATATCGGTAGGAGCCTTTTTATACAGCCTTCCCGCTGCGTGAACTCAACCCTTGGCTGTATATACCGTGCCCGTGCACTGCGGTTTCATGGAAATGGAAGGTTCGAAACACCTCCCAACCGCGTTTCTGGAACCAGCGACAATGCAAACTGGAGGAACAAATGAATTGGGAACAAGTCGAGGGAAAGTGGAAGCAGTACTCGGGAAAAGTAAAGGAAAAGTGGGGGAAGCTGACCGACGACGATCTGCAACAGATTGCCGGACGCCGCGACCAGTTGGTTGGAAAAATTCAGGAGCGCTATGGCATCGCCAAGGAACAGGCCGAATCACAAATCAATGAATTCAGCCGTTCTTTGAATGCCAACCTAAGCGAGCCGGAAACGATTCGCACTCGGACCGCAGGCAACAAGTCGTAAGCAAGTCAGAAATTGCAGGGAAATGGAACACGGAAAAGAAATCGAGCCGACGGCAAGTTGCCGTCGGCTCTTTTGTTTTTTGGTTTTTGCTAGAAAAGCCGCTTCACTGCGCTTGCGCTGCTCGTGCTATTCCTTCCGTGATGCGTCCGGGATGGACACGTCGCCGTAAATTTCATCCGGCTTGCGGTGACGTTTGCGCACATTTGAACCCTTGAAGTCATGCTCCGGCCGGGTTGAAGACTCGCCACGCTTCGCCGCATTCCACAAGCTTGGCTTCTGTATCTTCTTTTTCGTTTTTCTTCGTTGCATCTCTGGATTCTCCTTCTCATAGACTCGCATGTAGTGAAAGAACATCCGACTCGGAGCCCTGTTTTTGAATCAACCTCAAGAGGTTTCCTTTTTACCGAGTGCGCGACCATAGAAAGAGAAACGTATGCACGCTGCTAAAAACCAGTAGAGGAGGTTTCGCGGCTCGAACTACTAAGGCTGCATCAGCTCGGCCCCCGTTAGACAGCTCTTATGCTCAGTGATTTTTGGACTAAAGCTCCTTCCGGGTTCGCCGATAGAGTCAGCGAGGTCCATTTATGAGCGTGCACGCGGTTCAGAACAACCAGCAGGATTTACTAGCGGAAGCGGTTTCCAACGCACAAGCGGCCCAGAAACAGGCCGATCACCACAAAGCGCTTCCAGAACATAAAGTGACGATCAGTGTTGCGGCGCAGGCCAAACAAACCGCGCCGGCTATCGGTGCGGACGGTGCGAGTAATTTCGGCAGACTCGCTGGTCGACGCTAACGCAATAGAAAGTAGGGAACACCAACGGTGGAGCTTCTACCGTTCGCGCGGTCGCCGAACACTAGCCGTGATGGCTTACAATGAGCGAGCGCCCCTACACGGGTTCTCGCTATGCACGCGAACAATTTATCTTCTGAAACACAAAAAACCGATTGCTGCATCGTCGGCGGAGGACCTGCCGGCATGGTGCTGGGATTCCTTCTCGCCCGTGCCGGGGTGGAAGTGCTTGTCCTCGAAAAGCACTCGGACTTTCTGCGGGATTTCCGCGGAGACACCATTCACCCCTCGACCCTCGAATTGATGCACGAACTCGGAATACTCGACGACTTCTTGAAGAGGCCGCACCAGGAATTGACTGAAATTGGCGCTCAGATCGAAGATTTTACCGTGACCGTCGCCGACTTTTTGCACCTGCCAACGCGCTGCAAGTTCGTGGGCTTGATGCCGCAGTGGGATTTTCTGAATTTTCTCGCCGAAAAGGCGCGCGCTTATCCGCAGTTTCATTTGCGAATGGAGACTGAGGTAACCGACTTGATCGTGGAAAATGGCCGCGTGGCCGGCGTGCGTGCGAATGGCCCGCAAGGCGAGCTTGAAGTGCGCGCGAACTTGGTCGTCGGTGCCGACGGCCGGCGTTCCCTGGTTCGTCAAAAGGCCGGACTGGAAGTGAACGACCTGGGCGCCCCTATTGATGTGCTGTGGATGCGCCTGACCCGGCAACCCACCGATCCCCGTGCGACTCTTGGCCGCTTCCGCGCTGGAAAGATTCTGGTCACGCTGGACCGTGGTGACTATTGGCAGTGCGCGTACGTCATCCCAAAAGGCGAATTCACCGCTATTCAGCAAAAAGGGTTGCCGGCTTTTCGCGAGGGCATCGAAAGCATTGCTCCGTTTCTGCGCGGCCGCACCGCCGAGTTGAAGGATTGGAGCGATGTAAAGCTGCTGACAGTTTCAGTCGATCGATTGCGGCACTGGTCTCGGCCAGGACTTCAGTGCATCGGGGACTCCGCGCACGCGATGTCTCCCATCGGAGGCGTGGGAATTAATCTTGCCATCCAGGACGCGGTCGCCACCGCGAACATTCTTTCGCAAACCTTGTTAGGCCACGGCGCAATTGATCACCGCCTTCACGAGGTCCAAAAACGCCGCGAATTCCCGACTCGCGTGACGCAGGCTTTCCAGGTTTTTGCTCACAAGCGTTTCATTTTCCCCGCCTTGAGCCGAAAAACCTCCGTCAAGCGGCTCCCACTGCCTCTCAAACTCCTGCAGAACTTTCCAATCCTGCGCCGTATTCCCGCGCGGCTGGTGGGTCTGGGGGTTCGCCCGGAGCATATCCAGTCACCGGAAGCCAAAACGCTTGCCGTTGAATGATGTCATGAGCCAACTGGAAGAAGATCTCACTTCCGCTTGAGCAGCGTAGCGAGGCCGGTCAGCCCGACCGGAGCGTAATTCAACGGCAGACCTTCACGCGTGCAGCGAAGAAGCATGCTGCCGCGGCTCATATCTCCACGCCCGACAAAGTCGGACGGAAAGAACAGCCGCTCGCCGAAAATCTCAAGCAATGGCTCCAGGTATTTGGGAGTGGCGATGCTTCCCAGAAGAACGACAACAGTCTCCGGCGGCAGCAGGTCATTGAGCTGTTGAGCATCGCGCACCAGTGGATCGCGATATTCCGGATTATCCGCATGCACCTGAGAATTTGCCATGGCGCCCAGGCGGTCCAGAGTTATAGGGTGGTCTGGTGAAAGCAGACCGCCCGATGCGGTGATCACTCGAATGCCCGAAACGCCTGCAGGCGGGTTGGCAAACCGAGTGGCATATGCGAGTTTGCCGCGAAAATATAGGCCGCTGACGAAGCTGAACACGTCTCCTAAAGTTGCTTGCGACGCTTTTAGCCTCTGGTTCAGCTCCGATTTTGAGGTATCGCGCAGCAACGACTTACCACGAACGCCGGACAAGTTCGCTGGAGAAAGCAAAAAGATGGTTTGCCGTGCATCGGCACGTGGCACGATGGATACAGTAGGCGATGGGGCGTGGCCGCGGAAAGAGATGCGCTTCTCTGACACTCGTTTAGAATACGCCAATCGGCAAATATTTTTCCTAAGGGAACTCCGGGATAGAAAGCATACCTACCTTGAAAGCTAAAATTTCATTTAGAGTTTCGCCCATGCTGGCCACCCTGGTGAAAGAACCTTTTGACCGGCCCGGCTGGATCTATGAGGAGAAATATGACGGCGTGCGGATCCTCGCGTACAAGGAGGGCGCGGGCGTGACTTTAATTTCCCGGAACGCCATTGACCGTACCGAGCGATACGCGGATGTCGCCAAAGCTATCGCCAAATTAAAGCCGGTGACCTTGCTTCTGGATGGCGAAGTCGTGGTATTCGACAAACGCAACGTTTCGCGTTTTCAATTGTTGCAACAAGGCCACGGCTCGCCGAAATATGCCGTCTTCGATTGCCTTTACTTAAACGGAAAAGATATGCGGAAGAATCTGCTCCGTCAACGTCGAGAGGCATTGGAACAATTGTTCCGCGCTCCTCACGGAGACGCTCTTCTTCTTTCGGAAAAGCTGGCAGCCAATGGACTGAAAGCATTTGCAATCGCGCAAAAACGCAAGCTGGAAGGTTTGGTCGCGAAGAATACGGAATCGAAATACGTCGAACGCCGTTCGCAGGAATGGTTGAAAGTAAAAGTGCACCACGAAAGCGAGTTCGTAATCGCCGGCTACACAAAGCCGACGGGTTCCCGCCAATACTTCGGCGCGCTCTTGCTCGGAACGTATGAAGGCAAGAAACTTCGCTACGCAGGCAAGGTAGGCACCGGATTCGACACGGAAACGCTGCGCCAACTTTTCGGCAAGTTGCGCAAGCTCACGCAAACGAAGTCACCGTTCGCCGACGAAGTTCGCGAACGAACCGCCACGTTCGTTCGGCCAGCGCTGGTGGCTCAGGTCGCCTTCACCGAATGGACAAAAGATGGAAGGCTCCGCCATCCCGCGTTTCTAGGGCTTCGCGATGACAAGGCCGCGCGAGAAGTACACCGAGAGGAGGCTTGAGTGAAATCTTCCAAGAGCAAGCCGAACTTTAAACTTTCGAATCCCGACAAAGTTTTCTGGCCGGAAGAGGGTTATACCAAGGGCGACCTGGCGGCATTCTACACCGATGTGTTTCCGGCGCTTCAGCCTTATGTCCGCGACCGGATTCTCACTCTGGAGCGCTGTCCCGATGGCATGCAAGGACAATGTTTCTATCAAAAAGAAATGCCCAAAGGCATGCCCCCCGGCACTCCTTCAAAACGCATCGCGACCAAAACCGGAAACCGCCCTTCCACAAACTACGTCGTTGGAGGCTCGCTCGAAACACAAGTTGCGCTGGTAAATCTTGGGTGCATTCCTATTCATGTAACCGGCTCGCGTGCAAAAACATTTCCGAAGCCCGATTGGATCTGTTTCGACCTGGATCCCATCACCGGATCGTTTCAAGACGCCGCGCGCGCTTCCGTCTACGTGAAGAAGGCTCTCGATGAACTCCATCTGGCCTCATTCCCAAAAACTTCTGGCAGCCGCGGCTTGCACATCTTCATTCCGATCGCGACTGGCCCGGTGGCAGATGAAGTCTTGAAGTTCGCTGAAAAGCTGGTTTCCATGGTTGCGAAAGCGCACCCCAAGGAATTAACTGTGGAACACTCCATCGCCGCGCGAGGAGACCGTGTCTACCTGGATCCTTTTCGCAACGGCTCGGTGCAGACCGTGGTGTCCCCATACTCGGTGCGGCGCAAGCCACATGCACCGGTCTCTACTCCACTGGATTGGGCGGAAGTGGGCCGCCTCAAGGACCCCGCGGCGTTCAACATCAAAAACTTCGCAAAACGCCTGAACAAGAGAGAGCCCTGGGCGGATTTTTTCAAGCAAAAGCAATCGCTGCGATCAGCAGTGAGAGAACTCGAGCGTCTCGCTCGTTAACGGACGCCTCGTGCTTCGCGAGGAGTAGTAGAATTGCAAATTGGAGGATGACCCTTGTCACTCACAAAATATCGCGAAAAACGTAACTTCTCGACTTCTCCCGAGCCTGAAGGAAAAGCCGATCAAAAGAAATCAGAGTCCGATCCGATCTTTGTCGTGCAAAAGCATCGCGCCACCCAATTGCATTACGACTTCCGCCTGGAGCACAACGGCACCCTTCTTTCCTGGGCCGTCCCAAAGGGTCCGTCGCTAGATCCCTCCGTAAAACGGCTCGCAATGCAGGTGGAGGATCATCCGATCGAGTATGCGCAATTTGAGGGCACCATCCCGAAGGGCGAATACGGCGGCGGAACAGTTATGGTCTGGGATATCGGGACTTGGACGCCGGAGCAGCCGGATGTTGACGCCGCACTCAAAAAGGGTGATCTGAAATTTACATTACACGGGAAAAAACTTCATGGCTCCTGGGTGCTGGTGCGAACACGAGGCTTCGGCGGAAGTTCGAAGCCAACGTGGCTGTTGATCAAACACCGCGACAAATACGCATCCGATGTCGACGTGACCGCTGCGAAACCGAAGTCGGCAATCAGCAATCGGTTGCTCGCGGATATCGCCAAGGCTAACGGAGGAGACGTAGAAGAAGCTGCCACCGGCGATCCGCAGCCTCCATCAAGCAAAACAAAAAAGACTAAACCGAAAAAGCAGTTGGCTAAGACCGCGCGAGCACGCTAAGCGTTGCGCTAAAACTGCCTTTCTAATGGTCTATGGCGCTTTTGCGATCCACCACAGCACCTTCGCGAGAATTTTCCAGCGGTGCTTGGCGCTGAGGGTAGTCGATTCGTATTCGTGATTTTCTGGCTCGAGAATTTCGGTGTGATCGTAACGGCGGAACCGAGAAACGGTTAAGCCTTTGTCCTTGTGCCAGGCAATCACTATTTTTCCGTCCAGCCGAGTGTGATCGTTTTCCGACGAATCGACAGCAATGATGTAGCCGTTTGAGATAAGCGGCGCCATCGAATGGCCCCTGACCCGAAGGCAGCTGGTCGTCGCTGGATTGGGACACCAGTCTTTCGGGGCGACGATCATGCTCTCCACCGGCCCCGATAGCAGGCTGGCCGCATGGCCGCCTTTTTCGCCGTGCGTAGCTGCGGTGACTTTCAGAAGCGGAATGGCTGCAAGTTGCAGCTTGTTTGGCGGCGCCTTACGCCGGCCGCTGCCTGCATTGACAATCTCGATGTCGGACACTCTGTTGCTCTGCACACGTTGCCGTAACGCCGGCATCATTTGCAGCAAATTTTCACTGTGCAGCCCGGCGCGTTCCCAAAAATACCAGCAGCCCGGATCACCCGCCAGATTCCCAAGTTCGATGTAGCCGCGATCGGTGGGTTCCTGCTCTCCGCGCTCCCATCGTGAAATCGCCATCGCCGAATAGTGCAGCCTGCGTCCGAGTTCTTCCTGATTTAAATGAAGTTTTTCACGTAACGCACGGATAGGTTTAACCCAATCCGGCACCGGCTTCTTCGATTTCCTGGCAGCACGCGGCATTTTCCACTCGCGTCCTTGCCACGCAGTCTTGGCCAAGGACTCTCCACACTGTACGCCAGCGTACACGGATTGCCAATAAATAAGAAAATAAGGAAGGCTTTACTCGGACGCACTCGGGTATCTACCGTTTTGTGCTAGCTGTCTCTGATAGAAAAGAGTACTGTTGAAGAGTCTTGTTAGCGTATCTTCCGTTAGACATCTGAGTTGGCGGTTGCATACAAAATTCGGATGGTGTGTGCACGAGGCGGGCTTTCACTTGGCGGCCAGCGCAAAAATTATTCCGCGTCTCAAAGACGTCGATGGGTCCTTCGACGGTTCTGGTGCTAGAGCTGTACAGAATCCTATTCTGCTTGGCCTCCCCAAAAAGGAACGCGATTCCATACTGGCGATATCGCAATTCGTAGATCTTCCCAATCATACGGTCTTGAACGAAATTGGACAGCCGGTCAAATTTGCCTATTTCATCAACGATGGACTGGCATCCATCTTGAATGTTATGGCCGACGGAAAGATGGTTGAAGTCGGGTTAGCTGGAAAAGAAGGGTTTGTCGGTCTTCCGCTGCTCGTCGATTTCGAAACCAGCCCGACGCAAGTAGTCATGCAAGTCAAGGGAGCTGGCTTGCGCATCAGCGCCGCGGACTTCAAAGACGTCCTGCGCAACTCCCCGAGATTGAACAAGAGTCTGCAGCGCTTTTCACAGGTGCTGGGAATGCAAGCGACCCAAATCGCCGCGTGCAACCGCCTGCACGGAGTCGTGGAGCGGCTTTCTCGCTGGCTATTGATGAGCCAGGACCGGCTCGGCGGCGATATCGTGCCATTAACGCAGGAGTTCCTGGCGCACATGCTCGGCACCCGTCGCGCTAGTGTCACCGATGCCGCGGGCGCGCTACAAAAACGGGGATTGATTGCCTACCGGCGCGGCAATGTAAAGATTAATGACCGGCACAGGCTGGAAGAGGCCGCTTGCGAGTGCTACGAAGCAATGGCGCGCCAGCTTGATAGATGGAACAAAGAGATAGCAACCAAGCAGTCCGCGTCGTAACGGTAAGTTACCCTTCGCAAAGGCCATTCTTAACGCACAAATGCGCTGCTTCCTGCGCTTCGCCACGCTGGCAGCCATTCGCGCCATTGGAACCATGGTTGCCGTCTCGCAGTCTCGCATCCTGAATGCCGCAGCAATGGGATTCGGGATTGGCCAGTATCATATGCGCGGCCACTGTTTTCTGGAACGCGTGCAACTGCTGATCGGGCATCACCCGCAGGAAACACTTCAGCAATATCATCGATTCCCGCAGGCAGGAATTCAGGTCGAAGTGGCCTGCGTCCATGGCCGCCCATAATACGGCGGGTTTTGCGGAAGCCCGGGGAGCGATCAATTTTTCAGCGGCATGGCAAAAATCATCGCTCATATAGTTCACCATCTCTCGCAGCGTACCGACCTTACTGAGATACTGCGCTCGCTGTGAAAGAAGTGCATTGCTCAACAGCGAACTCTTTCGCGCGGAACGCTGCCCGCGCAGCCCTTGAAAGTTTGCCGCATCGAGTGGGCAGACGCTGGGCACCATTTTAT
>Ga0308309_10001589_pt1 | contig 13452 bp, 8 predicted proteins | sample HubBroMetageWFT5_FD_192491 | JGI IMG/M metagenome (GOLD analysis project Ga0308309, IMG submission 192491) | Warmed and freeze-thawed soil microbial communities from the Hubbard Brook experimental Forest, New Hampshire - Hubbard Brook CCASE Soil... | ecosystem: Environmental > Terrestrial > Soil...
CAGTACGAATAGGCTTGATTCTGGCCTTCCGACGATCAACATCAGTGGCTATGCGCCCCTTGGGGGCACTAGCAACCTGCCCCAAGGCCGCAGAACTAATACCTACGAGCTCTATGACAACGTTTCCTGGGCGGCCCCGTTCGGGGCTTCTAGGCATGCCTTCCGGATGGGAATCCATGTTCGCCGTGAAGACGCCCGCCGGTTCCTGGACGGCTCGGCGCGCGGCCAATTCAACTTTTCCAACATCGGTGATTTTGAGAGTGGCAGCGTTAACACCGCTACACTTCTCTTTGGTTCCACGCTGGCTTATTGGCAGCGCTACCCCTGGGATCTCTACTGGCAGGACACCTACAAAGTGAAAGACAATTTGACGCTGAGCTACGGGGTCCGCTATGAATATCCTTCTGCCATTCACCAAGTTCGGAACCAAGCCACCAACTTCATCCCTGGCGTTGGCCCCGTTCTCTTGGGCACCAACCAGGTTTTGTCGATTGATACCACCAAGAGCGGCCCCTCCTCTTTCTTCTTCACCCAAGCGCCCTTTACGCTCTCCAGCACCGGCACAAACCCTGATAAGAACAATGTCGCTCCCGTTCTTGGCTTCGCCTACACACCGCGGTTTGCGCCGTCCGTCTTCGGCAACGACAAAACCGTAGTCCGCGGCGGTTTCCGTGTAGGTTACGACGAAATCTTCAACAACATTCCTGCGAATATGGCGCTTAACGCCCCGTTCAACCTGACCACCACCCAGGCGGCGGGTACTACGCAGCCCGGTAAATTCTCATACGCGGTTGGGCTCAATCAGAATGTTCCCCTGGTCAAGAGGATCGGCCAGCCCAATCAAGTTGGCTTAGTCAGCCTCAGTGCTGAAGGTCAGAACCTTCCTAGCCCTTACATCTATCAGTATAGCCTCGGCGTTCAGCGTCAGCTTGGCGCCGCATTCTCGGTTGAAGTCGACTACCAGGGTTCCACCGCTCACAAGCTCGGCTTGTTCATCGACCAGAATCAGCCAGCGGTCACTGTAAATGACCCCACTGTACGCGGCACCCTATCTCCCAACGTCCAGCACTTCCCGAACCCCTTCTTCGGCTCTATTGGAACCGGAGTGGATATCGGCAACTCCAACTACAACAGCGCTGTAGTCACCGCCCGCTATCAGGGACGCCACGGTCTCTATTTCGAAGGTTCATACACCGTCGGGAAATCCATCGACGATGGCTCCTCCTTCTTTGGCTCCACAGGCGAGCGCGCCGGGCTGGATGACCGCAACAATCTGGCCGCAGATCGCGGCCCCTCTTCTTTCGACATCCGCCATCGCGCCGTGTTCGTTTACGTGTACGATTTGCCAGTCGGACCTGGGCATCGGTTCCTTGGCTGGAGCAACGGCATCAACCGCCAGGTTTTCGGCGGCTGGCAGATTTCCGGCAACACTACCATCCAATCTGGAACTCCCTTCACCGTATTCAACAGCTCCGCCGACTTCAGCGGTTTTAATCAGTTCAATGATCGCCCTGACGTCGTTGGCACCGGACCCCTTCGCTTAAATAACAGCAACCCAGACGCGGCCTTCGACCCGGCGTACTTCGGCTGCGCTACAGTACCAAAACTGGACTGCTCCAAGTCTGGTGCAGGTGCGCCACCGACAGGTCGGCAAGGAAACTCGGGCCGCAATCAATACTATGGTCCCGGTTTACAAAACTGGAATTTTTCCACTGCGAAGCTCTTCTCTCTGGGTACGGAAAGAGTTCATTTGCGCTTTGAAGCGGACTTCTTCAATCTCTTTAACCACACTAACTTTTCCAATCCCATCTCCAACGAGGGCAGCAGTAGCTTCGGCAAAATCACATCGACCTTGGGCAGCGGCACCGCTACTGCTGTGGGCACAACCGCAGGCGTTGTAGGCGGCGGAGCACGTATTATCCAGGGTTCCCTGCGCCTGGTGTTCTGATTCGAGCAATAACATGGCAACATGACAGAGCCCGCCCGTCGATGGGCGGGCTCTCGTCTTAATAGGGGTTACAAATCTGCTCTGCTGGTCCCAGCGCGAGTCCGATCAGTTCGGGACCGAATCGGACTGGACGGCTGGGGTGTCGACCGCGGATAGACGGGACGGCTGGGGGCGATAGCCGTTGCGCGTGCGGATGTGGCACTTCTTCAGGCGGTCGCCAGCAAGTTTCACCGTGATAGTCCGCCAGCCACGGTTAGGATTCGGCGCCGGATAGTAGCTGAGCAAATAGAGATGTGCCAAGTCATTACGGATCGAAGCAAACGCCTTTTTCTCGTCCCGCCAACTGCCGGCAAAATACGCTTTGCCGCCGGTGGCCGCGCTCATGCGGTCAAAGACGGCGGTCGAGACAGGCTCAAGCTTGGCTTCCGCGGTGCTTATCATGTAAACGGGGATGCCGACCGATTGGGCCAACTCGGTGACGTCTTCCGGTGGCACCATGCTGGCGTTGTCGGGGCCGTTGGAAAAGACCACAACGACTTTTCGGCCCGGATATTGCGCGGCATCCTTGACCGTCAACAATAGGCAGTTATAAAGCGCGGCGTCGTCTCCGGCAACGGTGGTGCGCACACCGCGTACCACGCCGGCACGGTCAGTGGTCAAAGGCGCGGCGCGGGAAAGATTGCGACTGTACGAATAGAAAGCGACCTTGTCCACGGTCTCAAGAGAGCGAATGAAATCGGAAATTGCATCCTGCGCGAAGACAAAGCCACGGTACATATAGTTGCTGGTATCAAACAGAATGAAAACATCGGCACCGGCGAGAGCTGCATTGAGGCCTTGGAGTGGATCGACCGCTGGACTGCTTGCTTGCGCCGCCGATGCGTCTGCCGCGCTCGCGTTGGTCTCTTCCGGCATGTTCTCGACCAACGTGCGAGTGGGACCGTTGCCTTCCTCAAAATTGGCAATTTTCTCCGAGATGCCGTCCTCCGTGATGGCGAAGTCCGAGGGGCGTAGATCCGTGACGTAGTTGCCTTTGCTGTCGGTTACGGCGACATTTAACTGGACGAGGTCGACGACCACGCGCAAACGAGTTCCGCTTTGGCCTTGCTGGGCAATCGTCGGAGTCCGGAAACCGGAGAGCAGAGCGAGGAAAAACGCTAGAAAGAAAACCAAATATTTTTTTTGCATGATTCTGTATCCCATTTTGACCTGTCGTCCATGCCGGCTGTGGATGTCCAGCTGGTTAAATCCATCCGATCGAGCCGAGCGATCTTAGTGCTCCGAACCCGGCGCAGTGTTCGACAATGGCGCCATCTTGCCATTTCGAAACTCGTCGCCGGTTTCCCGCGCGGCGCGCAGGAGCGCTGGCCAATCCTCCATGTCGGTAGCGAAAATCTTCTCCACCATACGGCGCGTCAGCTCGGGAACGAGACGATTCAGCATCACCGGCGAATAACCCTGTTCGTCGGCGAGGCGAGCCCAGTACAAGTTGTTGGAGTCCCAAGACTCGGCGAGCAGACGGCTGGAGAAGCCCGTGAACGCCGGAAAGGGGGGTAGATTGAGGAGCTCACGGCCGTAACTACGCCCGAAGATGGGGTGAGGCACTCCGAAATCGCGGGAGAGGCGCTCCCAACTGACGTCCGCAGGGTAGCGCTGACAAAGGCTTTCGAGCTCCTTGCCGGCTGAGCCGAAAGAGTCGTTCTGGTGAGGAAATCTTCGGCGGTGCTCGGCCGCCAGATAAAAGGTATCTGCGGGCATCAGCTGAGGAAGTACCTCCGCCAAATTTCCGGCACGAAGGGCATGCTCAAGGTGCTCCGAGGTTTGCGGAGACATGCGATCGTTGAGAATTGTCATGATGTTGTTCCGCAGCTGTTCGTCCTGTACCGAGGCGGCCAAAAGCTCTTCCCCTGCCCGCTGATAAAGAGTGACGGCGTGAAGTTCGTTGCGGCTGACGTCCCACCACCGCGGCACGATGGCATTCGTCAAAAGGCCGGGCACGACTTCCCGCCAGATGAGGGCCTGCACGTTTTCCGGTGCAATGAAATCCTGTTCAGCATTGGCAAGAACGTATGGTAGGTCCGCCAGGGATCCGACTAGGTGCGCGCCGCCGCCCGCCGGAGAGCCGATGCCGAACAACTGAGGAGCTTGCCAGACGCGTTCCATTCCAATGACGGTGTCTCCGGCAAAGTCATGCGAACGAACGAAAAGAGGATTGTGGTGAAGGATCTGAGCGCCCGGAGGCTCGTAGTACGCGTAGTTGAGGCCTACCAAGGTGTCGCGAAGAAAGGGAGCAAGCTTGCCGCGGGCCTCGGCCAACTGAGCGGGAGAAGTGGGCGACTTAATGACAGCGGCCAAATCGGTGCGCATCTGCAATTCCGTGTGACGGTTATCGTAAATCCCTGCGGCCCACTGATCTCTTTCACTTGCACGGAAAATGGGCTGCGGCATCTCAAATTCCCGGAGTTCTCTAGCCAGAGGAAGCAAAGTATCGGCCACGTCCTTCACGTGGGCGACGTCATGCAAAGCGTCACCGAGGGCCAATAACGTGTCGAGAGAAACCAAGCGCTGCTCATCCAGGACCGAGCGAATCTTGCCAGCCAGCAACTGGTGCATGCGCTGGCCTTCAGGAGTCATCTGAGGTGGGCCTGCGAGCAAACCGATTATTTCGTCCTGAGAGACGTTCGGCTTGCCGCTCGCAACCAGCAGCAGTTCTCTCAGTGAACTGCGACCGGCATCGAACAACTGCGTATTCGAAGCAACGGCGCCGAAAGGCTTAATGACACGCCGCCAGGAATCGTTCAGCTCGGCGCTGGAGATTTGACCCTGGCGCGCCAAAACTTGCCAAAGCCCCACGGTGGCCTGGAAGGTTCCCAGGGCGTTGCCTCGCAAACTCTTGTTGGAGATTTTCCCGAGACTTGCAGCAGTGGAGAGAAAGCCGGTGATGGAGGCGTCGTTCAAGTCCGGGAATTCGGAAAAGATTAAATACTGATCGCTGAAGTCGGCGAACTTGCCAGCCAGCAAAACGACTGTTTCCGGACTAAGACGGTGTCCCAGAGGCCGTCCTGCGTCCATTTCGCTCAGAAGCAGGTACGCTTGCAAAGGCCCGGCGTCTGTTTGCACGCGAGAAATCCCGAACATGGCTTCCAGCAGTTGGGCGGGGGAGTCTAGGTGGGCCGAACGTTTGCCCCAGTCGCGGAACACCTTGGAATCGTGCTTCTCGCTGAGAATCTTCCTCCAAGCATCGAGATTCCCAGGAACGCGGGGATCGCCGTTGGGTTCCCAGCGGACACGAGCCACTAGAAGCAGCAGGCCGGAGTCCGGGCGAAACACGCCGGATGAAGCGCTCGGGGTGGTGTCTTTTCCGCGAAGCGTTTCGTAGTTGCGGCGCAAATGGCTGGGTTCGGTGAAATAGACTTGTTGAAGCTGGTTGACACGCGACAAGGAGTCAAAGTAAGCGGCCAGCCAGCCATTGTCCTTAGCGAGGAGGCGAGGTAGGAACTCGGAAGGAGCGTCCGGGGCAGCGCCTACGAGATCTTTCCAGCCCTCCTCCGCTGCCGGTCCTCCAGGCAGGAGCACGCGCCCGGATCGAATGCGGATGTGAGCGCCGTAAAAATCCAGGGTCGCGGCGAACGGGATTAACTTCTTTAAGGCTTGCGTTTGCCTCAAGGCAACTTGAGTTTCCGAATCCATTCGCGCGAAGGCGCAGTAAAAGCGGGCCAGAGCAGGGTCGTGCAGGAGCGCGTCGAGCAGATCCCCATCCTTGGCGTTTCCTTTTCTCGACCAATCGCTATCCGACAGCAATGCGGGCACGCTGGTGCCGGCGAAGGGGTAGGTGAAAGTTTGTGCGTCACGCAAGCTCTGCTCAAGCCGCGAAAGCGGGAAGCCGGAGTCGACGGTTAGAAACGCTCTTGGCGGGTCGTCCGTCTGCAGGAAAATATCGTGTTGCCGACAATCGGCGCGGGTGCGGTAGCCCAAGACCTTCAGCAGGGGCCTGGCTTCTTCGCAATTAGAAACTCGAAGGACGCCGTCAGGCCCCGCGAGAGCCGTCAATTCTCTGGCTTGTTGCACGTAGCGGATCAGCAGGAGCAGGAATTCAGTGGGATGACGCTTGGTTCCTTGGCCATCGTAGCCCATCTGGAAGACGTTGCGAGCCAGCAAGGGGGCAACTTCTTCCGGCGAAATCTTCTGGCTTATGCCCGCCATACGCAGAAAGGAGCGCAGCGGACCAGGAATTGAGAGAGTCTCCAAGTCGGCAGATTGCGCGGACACCTGTTGAGATGAGTCGAACGAATCGGCGCACCGAGCGGTCGGCGCGAAGTAGGACCAAGCGCACAAAAGCGCGGCTGCAAGGGTGGGGACGAAAAAAGGAGGCTTCAACGCAGGAACCCTCTCCGAACCTTAGAAGAGTTTGACGAATCGTCTTGGCGACGTTAGGGACAGAATGTGCGTTGCCGGGGCAAACAACGCAACAGACCAAAGCTCGCGAAACGTCCAAAGGTCCAGCAGAGAAGATAAATCATTCTTCATCCCAATCCAAGGCTTTTTATCGCGTGCGGGAATGGCCGCCATGTCAGGCCCGAGTACGGGAAGATTAACTTTAGATAGTATATAAAGGAATACGAAGGTGAGCGCATTCAAGAGGATCTTTATCGAACAATGGCATGGCAACATGGCAGCCTGCCGCTGGCAGCAAGATCTCTTGACAACAAAACTACGGGCCTTTGCGTCTAACCACCTGAGATAAAGAGGCAAGCGGCCATGGCATCTCTCTTGGACCACCGTCCTCTGGGACAGTGACGAACCCGGCGCATCCATTTTCCCGGGCAACTGTCCTTCACATGCGGTGTTATACTTATTGTGAGGTTCGCTGGGCGATCAGATTGACCGCACTTACGAATCCTCTGACTTGGGATCTCAGGCATGAGCGGCCGGGAAAGTTAGGAGCAGCGACATGGGTGAGCAAGTGAAAGAACTTTTTAATTGGGCGCGGCGCCGCAAGATACTGGCGTCGTTTTTTGTTGCATTTACGCTCGTTACCGGAATCATGATTGGCTCTGTCATTTCGGGCCGCGTTTCCGCGATGAAGTCGTTCAGCGGCACCAATGCCACCCCCCTCGCCGTGCCGGACCCCATTCCTTCGGCAAGCTCCTTTTCGGCAATCGTGAATCGTGTCGAGCCTGCGGTCGTCAATATTGCCACCACGCAAGTCCTCGAAAAGAAGCCCAACTCCAACAAAATGCGTCGCGCCAAGCCCGCTAACCCCAACACCAATCCCAACGAGGAAGATGATCCGATGCAGGATTTCTTCGACCGGTTCTTCGATGGTCGGCCGGACGGTCCACCTCAGGCGGAGCGCAGCCTCGGTTCCGGCGTCATTGTTGACAAGCGCGGCTACATCCTGACCAACAACCACGTCATCGAGAATGCCACCAAAATCCAAGTCCAGCTCAACAACGACACCACGCGGTACACTGCAAAGGTTGTCGGCGCGGACGACGACACCGATTTGGCCGTAATCAAAATCGAGGTAAACAAGGAACTTCCCACCGCCAAACTTGGCAATTCCGAAGGTGTCCAAGTCGGAGACTGGGTCCTTGCGATCGGCAGCCCGTTCGGCCTTCAGGCCACGGTGACTGCGGGCATCATCAGCGCGAAAGACCGGGGCGGCCTCGGCCTCGCCAAGCAATTCCAGCGCTTCTTGCAAACCGACGCAGCGATCAATCCAGGCAACTCCGGCGGCCCGCTCGTTGATTTGGCCGGACAGGTCATCGGCATCAATACCGCTATCATTACCGGCAGCCGTGGCTACGAAGGCGTCGGCTTCGCTCTCCCATCGAACACAGCCATCAATATCTACAATCAGCTCATAGCCAACGGTAAAGTGACCCGCGGTTCGATTGGCGTTAGCTTCCAGGAAGATCTCGGCACCAATCCGATCACCCTGAAATCGCTCGGCGCTCCCTACGGCGTCGTTATCGAAGGCGTTGAACCGGGCAGCCCCGCGGAAAAGGCTGGACTCAAGGGTGGTGACGTCATCACCAGCGTGAACGGCCAGCCCGTTAAGACCGGCAACGACCTCGTCAATCCCATCGCGCAAGCAACCATCGGTAGCAAGGTGAAACTCTCCTTCGTTCGCGATCGCACCCAGAAAGAAGCCACTGCAACCGTGGAAGACCGCACGCACGTCTTTCCGAATACAGCAGGCCGCATGGGCGACCAGCCTGGCGAAGCCGCGCCTAGTGAATTCGGTCTCCGCGTTGACAATCTCACGAAAGATCGCTCCCAGCGCTTTGGCATGGAAGGCGTCCGGGGCGTCATCGTAACCGATGTTGAACCGGCCAGCTTCGCCTCGGACGATCTAGGCTTCGCCCGCGGAGATGTGATCTCCGAGATCAACCATAATCCGATTACCTCTCTGGAAGACTACCGGGCAGCCGTTTCCAAGCTGAAACCGGGCGAAAACGTCGTGTTCAAAGTATTGCGCCGCCAGGATAGCGACCGCATTCTGACCGTCTTCTTGTCAGGTGTTGTTCCGGCGGAGAGCCAGCAGCAATAAATCCAGGGAGGCTCTCTCGCGAGACCTTAGCTGAAACCTATGCGAGTGCCAAAAGCGACCCATCTGGCCCTGACGCTGCTCGTTGCAGCATGCATGGGTGTAAGCGGCCCCGCTGCAAAAGGGCAGGGCACAGCAACCGCAAAATCCCCTTCGACGAAACCAGGTCCCAAGAAGCACCTCGCGAAATCCACAAGAAAAATAACCCGCCGGGAGCGAGGGCAGAAGGCACCTGCTCCTGAGCGTATTTCTGAAATTCAAAGCGCCCTTGCCAAGGACGGTTCCTTTAGCGGCAAGCCCAGCGGCAAGTGGGACTCCGACACCATCGACGCCATGAAAAAGTTTCAAGAGTCGCACGGCCTGAATCCGTCCGGGAAGCTCGACGCAAAGACTCTGCAGAAGCTGGGGCTCGGTTCTCAAACCGCCGGCCTCGCTCCGCCTATGGCCCCAATCAGTTCCTCCTCGCTCGCTACTAGCCCGCCGACTGCTGTTCATCGCCAGAAGTAGCTCCTCCCTTCGCTTTGGAAGTCGATTCCGGTTGAAAGACGTCGGCCAGCACGTTCTCCGACGGGAACATGCGGTCTGAACATCAGCAACGCGAAATGTGAGACCTAGCTGAGAACTAGCGGAAGAGTCCCAGAATGGGAAATAGGGCAACCGGCTATTGACGCAGATACGCGTGGTTAAATGGGGACAAACGGGCAAACAGAACGAGCCGAACTCTCACAAATCCGCAGTCCTTTATGGCTGGCGCACGAGCCAGCCCGACAGGGTGTGGCGAGCCGGCCCGTGCGCTCAAGGAGAAACATCCGTTACCGTAAAGACTGCCTAGCCTTCAAAAATATTCCCGGAGAACGCAAACCACACAAGAGGATGGGCTTAATGCCTTTGAGGGGTTTAAATGGCGAGGAGCGGAACATAACGTTCCGCTCCCAGAATCGCCGTATTTAACCGCCAGGTTAAGTAGTACTCCTCGGATTCGCTTATTTAACCGACTCGTTAAATACGTCCTAGCTTTCGATCTGTGCCTGTAGGATCTCTCCCGGTAGCGCAATCATCGTTGGCCGAGTCACAACCCTTGTAGAGACGTTGGCTGGACCGCTAGTCGGCACTTGAGCCGGCACCGGCAGCGACCCGGTTCGGATATGTATGCCATTCTTGGACTTAGCCGCACCCGAATCAGCGGTCAAGCGTTCAATCCTGATCCCCAACGTCCGCTCCAACTGGAACAACTCGGAGCGCTGTTCTCTGGAGAACAATGTGGTCGCCACTCCGTGTCCGCCGGCCCGGCCTGTACGCCCGACTCGGTGGATGAAATTCTCCGCCATATCGGGCAAGTCGTAGTTGATGACATGCACGATGTCCTGCACGTGAATCCCGCGGGAGGCAAGATCGGTGGCTACAAGCACGCGATAGCGGCCCTGTTGAAAACCGGCAAGTGCTGCGTTGCGTTGCGATTGCGAGCGATCGCCGTGAATCATGGCCGCGGAAAAGCCATCGCGGTTCAGGCTCTTGGTAATGCGTTCTGTGCCGCGCTTGGTGCGAGAGAAGACCAGGCATCGCCCTGTCTCCTTGGCTAGCAAACGCTGCAACATTTCCTGTTTACGATCGACGGAAACCTCGAACGCCTGCATGCGCACATTTTCGGCAGGCTTAAGCGTCGACCCGAACGCGAGGCGCGCCGGATTCTTCAAGTAATCCTTCACCAGATGAGCCACGGATGCTTCCATCGTCGCGGAAAAACACATCGTTTGACGTTCTTTGGGCAGGATCGCCGCGATGCGCTTGATGGCAGGGAGAAATCCCATATCCAGCATGCGGTCCGCTTCGTCCAAGATCAAAATGCGCAACGAGTTGAAATTAAATAGTTTGCGATCGAGGTAATCCTCCAAGCGCCCAGGAGTGGCCACAACGAGCCGCGCCCCTTTGCGAATGGCGTTGAGCTGAGCGCCCTCGGCCAATCCGCCCACGACGAGACCCGCGGGTACAAGCTGCGTGCCGCGCAAAGCATTGAACTGCGCCACCACCTGCATAGCCAATTCGCGCGTCGGCACCAGCACCAGCGCCGCGATTCCGGGCGGTTTGCTCTTGAGCAGCTGTTCGATCACTGGGATCAGGAACGCCAGCGTCTTGCCGGTTCCGGTTTGCGCGGTTGCGAGCACGTCCTTGCCCTCAAGCGCTTGCGGGATGGCCGCAGCTTGCACGGGGGTCGGCGTCGAAAATCGCGCGTGTGCCAATCTCTCCTTCATATAGGAGGAGATCGGTAATTCTGTAAAACTTTGCATTCGTATTGCTTTCTTGCTGGCTGGAGCGATAGCGGCGCACACAATTTCAGTGCAAACGCGGCAATTCGCATTGCCAGTCTTGTTTTAGATTACGCTGAAAACGTACGGAGAAAACTGCAGGCGGGTAATCTCAGATCAACAACTCAACTTGAGGGACCGCACAACACAACCGAGGTATTAAGCGCAAAGATAGTGTATCACGTCCCCGGCCGGAATGCGCCTCATAATCGTTCATGCGTAGCAGTCCAGGTTCCAATGAGTTAGCCCTACCTCCGAGCAAGTTGCTCAGTCGTGCAGAATAACGCTCAAGAGAGAAGTGTTGATCTGAAGACCTCCATTGTATTTGATGAAACCGAGCTTCCTGAACTTGTTCATGAAAAAATTGACCCGCGACCGTGTTGTGCCAATCATCTCCGCCAGCACCTCTTGCGATACTTTGGGAACCATCGTTTGAGTCTGGGCCGTTTCGCCATAACGCGCGAGCAGCAAAAGAGTTCGCGCCAGCCGTTTCTCGCTGGAGTTGAAGAGCTGGTCTATCAGGTCCTCCTCGATTCGTATGTTTCGCGCAAGCATGTAGCCGATGAAGCGGTCGGAAAACTCCTGTTCTTTGTGGAGCATGCGAATCATTTCGTCTTTCTCAATGACGAGCACGGTGGTTGGCGCAATCGTGGTCGCGGTCACCATGCAAATGGACTGGCCCGCAAGGCATCCCTCCCCCACAAAATCGCCCGGTTTCAGAATCGCCACAACGGCTTCCTTGCCGCTCTCATTGACCACAGTAAGCCTCACGCCGCCTTCCTGAATGTATATGACATTCCTCGCGGGATCGCCCTGCGCGAAGACGGTCTCTTTTCCTCCAAACTTTCGAACCACTCTCCCCAGGCCGGCGGAGTCGAGAAACGATTGCACATCGAACGCACGACTCCCTGAATTCGCTTTTTTGGGAGGGCGAGGAACTTTGGCGGACATACGTCGAGCTTTGGGCGACATCGCAGGAAAAATAACACGATTGTGTTGACTGTGCAATATTGAACAGTCGACCTCGCGGGCGCTCTGAAGCGTTTCTTGTTTCAGATTGGAACGTTCTGGAATCTGTTTATAGTACCTATTAAGTACTATATGTTTCTTAGCGAACAGTAATGTAACTCCTTCCGAGACATTCTTCCCGGGAGGCCGGATCAAGTACAAATAGGCAGATAGGGAAGGGGCTAAAATGAGCCTTCAAGCATTCCAGGCAGCCGCCCGGCAACGCGGCTTCGTTGAGGTGAATGAATCAGGGCAAGGAACTGTCTTGTGGCTTAAGAAAAAAGCACCAGATACGACCAGAGAGACGCATCAGCGTATGTGTATCGACGGTCTGACAAATAGCGTAACCGTTTATTGGATGACCGTTCCGGGGAAGGTAAATTCCAAGACGTTTCGTGGCGTCCCTGCGCTGCAAGAATGGTTCGATCTAAAACTCGAAGCCATTGTGCAGCGGTAAGGAATGAATAGCCGGCCAGAAAGATATTTCACTGCACAGAAATTCTCGTGGCAGTAAGATCTTGGGTGCGCTTTGGACCTAAGACGTGCTTAGTGCCCGGTTGAGGTTATCGTCGACTCACCCACCATCGGTTCACTTTCCTGCATTGCTTTCCAACTCTGGAATTTTCGCGAAACTTTCAACTCCTTCGTGGGGGTTGTGGTTCGGAGTGAACATCATTGACGGAACCTCAATTTGACGTCATCCGGAAGCGACTGTAGAATTTAGCTTCCACGCGGTGCCCCGTGTTCAAACCCGCAGGCACACAGAGACTTACAAACTGGCAATCCAGGGAACGGAGGAGGGACTATGGCTACGGCAGTTGCGCCTCGAGTTTTCAAGAACTTTATCAATGGGGAGTGGGTGGAATCGCGCAGCGGCAAAGCTTATGAGAACCGCAACCCCGCGAACACCGATGAGTTGGTGGGAATGTTCGTGTCTTCGACAGCGGAGGACGTCGATGCGGCTGTAGATGCCGCGAAAGAGGCGTACAAGAAGTGGCGTTTGGTACCGGCTCCCAAGCGAGCTGAAATTCTTTATCGCGCGGCCGAGATGCTGGTGCAGCGCAAAGAAGAATTTTCCAAGGACATGACCCGTGAGATGGGCAAGGTTTTGGCAGAAACGCGCGGAGACGTGCAGGAAGCTATTGACATGACATATTACATGGCGGGCGAGGGGCGGCGGCTGTTTGGCCAAACGACTCCTTCGGAGTTGCCAAACAAGTTTGCGATGAGCGTCCGGCAATCGATTGGCGTATGCGGGATGATCACGCCGTGGAATTTTCCGATGGCGATTCCCTCGTGGAAGATGACGCCTGCGCTGATCAGCGGCAACACTGTGGTGTTAAAGCCTGCGGAGGACACCCCGCTGTCGTCCTATCACCTCGTGCAGGTTCTGACCGAAGCGGGAATTCCACCTGGCGTTGTAAACATCGTCAGCGGCGATGGCCCCGGCGCTGGCGCGCCCCTTGCGGCGAGCGAAGATGTGCCTGTAGTTAGCTTCACGGGTTCGACGGCAGTAGGCCGTCTCATTGCGCAAGCCTGCGCGCCGACCTTCAAACATTGCAGTCTCGAAATGGGCGGCAAAAATATCATTATTGTCATGGACGATGCGAATCTTGACCTTGCCGTGGATGGAGCGGTCT
>Ga0308309_10001590_pt1 | contig 13451 bp, 11 predicted proteins | sample HubBroMetageWFT5_FD_192491 | JGI IMG/M metagenome (GOLD analysis project Ga0308309, IMG submission 192491) | Warmed and freeze-thawed soil microbial communities from the Hubbard Brook experimental Forest, New Hampshire - Hubbard Brook CCASE Soil... | ecosystem: Environmental > Terrestrial >...
CGGGGGGCCGGAGCCACTGGAAATAAAATTCGAGCTGGCCCGACAACAGGCCCGGCGCACTGAGAGGGCTCTCTACGATGCGGGCTTTGGCCGCAATGCGCTCCTTGTCGTGACCCAGGCGCGCGGCCGCCGCTCGCAAGAACAGGTTGACGTAGAGAGGGCCGAGATGGCTGTGCGGTTGACTCCGCATTGCTTCCCATTTGGGAACGAGTTGACCGACGAATTCAGGGAGGAGCTCTTTGAGAAACTCCTCGCTCCACAGCGGCCCGAACGAATGGGCGGCGAGCACTGCCAGGCTCGTACGAACGGCAGCGGGACTATCCGGCGTCGTGGCCTCACCACTTGAAGGAGGATCCTCGAGCATCCCGACCAGAAGAGGCGCGAGTCGGTCGGTAACAAGCTTCGCGTAATCGATGTGGTTTTTCGCCAGGAGGGACAATTGCGAAAGGGCCATCAAGTCGGCGAGCCTTTCGGTAGAGTCGGCCGATTCGAGCCGGTGCGTGAACCAGGTTTGTGCCGTGTCGGGTTCATCGATACTCAGGAAGATCTGAGAAATCGAAAGCGCCTTGGCGATGGCGACCAGGATTTCCGCTTCGTGTCGCGACTTGGGCGAGGACCACGCGAGCGCGGGGTCGCTTGGGGCCCGTTCGGCCGACTCGGTTTTCGGATTAGAGACACCGGCCGGCGAGTCCGCGATGGGTGGCCATGCGATGCGATGGGCGTCGTCGAACAGAGCGAGCCGTTCGGCGGCTTCCTTCGTCTCGCCCAGCGTCGTCAGGCAGTGAAAGTAGAAGAACTCAAATGTCCGGCGCCGAGCTGCCGCGCCCGACAGACCGTGAATCAAGTCGGCCGGGCGAAGCGGCTCCAATTTCGGAAGTTGTTTGTCGGCCTTGCGGTACCATTCGCGTGCCTCGGCCGGATTGTGCTTTAGGAGAAAGTAATGGCCCACCTGCGCCATTTCGTCGCCATTGATGGCGAGCCAGCGAATCGCGCCGGTCGAGACGTCAACGATGCAAGCCGGGTCGCCGCGGCGCAGGCCAAGCCCGCCTCCCATCTCGCTCGTCAAAGCGAGATGCGACGGTTGAAATGTGCCCCACATCGAGAGTTGGTCACGCTTGGGAGACCATTGCGGAAACGTGAACCGCAAACCCGACACGACCGTATGCGTGCCGCCCTTCCCGTCGGCCACGAGCACAGCGTTGCGGGCCAGCGGATCTGGGAACAAAAGAAGTGCCCAACTCTGCATCGCTTGAGGCGGCTGCACTTTGGGTGGACTTTTCTCCGCAACAACGCAGGCGAGCTTGTCGCCGGTCGAGTTCCAACCTGGAAATTCCCATGTGAAACGGTCGGCGAACAACTCCTGCACATGGCCCCGCGTGTCGATCGTTTTGAAGCTCGACGTCGTCGAGTCGGTAAGAATGAAACCGAGCCGCGAGCCATCGGGCGACCAGTGCAGATCCCGCACATCGCCGGCCGTCTCGAACACTCGTTCGACTTTCTGGTCGGCGACGCGAGCCCGGAAAAGCTGGCAGACATTGGAATTCTTGACCGTCTTTTCGTCGCCAACGAACGCAAACAGGCGGCCGTCCTTTGTGCACACCGGACGATGGGCGATGAGCGTCGACAGACCCTCCGGAAGACGATCCTGCTGGGGATACTCGGATTCGACAACGTGCCACCAATCGGAGCCCTCACTCGAACCAATCCAGATACCGGACAGGTTCGCCAACGGATGTTTGGAAGCACTGTTTCCTGCAGGTTGCACCTCAGCCGGATTAGGACCTGTCGACACGCAGACAATGTGACTCCCGTCCGGCCAGAAGTCGGCGACAACATACGCCGGGGCCGTCTGGCCCGCGGGCGGAAACACGCGCGTCTTGCGTTTCGTCTCCTGGTCGTACGACCAGACCGCATGACTGAGATTGGAATCCCGCTTGACAAAGAGAACTTTCTTACGTTTTGCGTCCCAGCGGACGGCGAGATTTCCTGCGACATAACCGGAATGGTCGCAGCGCGCCTCGAACAGGCTCACCGGTTTGGCGACTGCACCAGCTTTGTCTCGCTCGACGAGCCAACAGGTGTAAACAATCGGTTGCGAATAGAAGAGCCGTCCCGTGGGTGCGTCGTCCCAGGCGACCGGTGTCGATTGTTGCGGCGTGCCATTTATGGGTTGTCCGGTCTTGGTCCGGCTCGCAGTTTTTTTTGGAGATTCCGGCGACTTCGCATCACGGGCCGTCGTGAAGATCGCCTGCGATTCGTCGTCGGACCAAATCGGCGTGCTGACGGCGATAATAGAGGGATCCGGATCGAAGACCTTTCGCAGCTCACCCGTTCGCGGGTCTGCAACGTAGAGACCGTCGCTGCCGTGCTGGAACGCCACCTGATTGCCGCTCGATGTGAAGGCGACGTGGCGATCCTCTTGAACTCCGTCGCAGCCGACCGCCAGTAGCCAGCAAATCGCGATGACGGCCCATTCTCTCAGCCGACTTCCCCCTGCGCGCGAAGACATGGGATCTCTCCACAAAAAGAGAGGTTGCAGAACGACCGCCGCAGGCAGTCGGTCTGCGACACTTCAGGACGCCGATGTTTGGCAAGCGGACGGCTTGCACCACGAATGGGACACGTGCGACGGGTGAATTATTCCCGTCGGACTCAGATCTCTTCCGGACCGAGCCAGCGGCGCACGGGTGGCAACCGATGCGTTTGCAGCTTGTCCAAGAGTGTGGTCGAGTCGCGCTCCGCAAAAATGAGATCGCGATGGGCCGGCTTGATGAAGCCGGACTGAATCGCATGGTCGACGAGCGTCACCAGCGGATCGAAATAGCCGTCGACGTTCAGCAGGCCGATGTTCTTCTGGTGAAAGCCGAGCTGGGCCCAGGTGATGACTTCGAACAGTTCCTCGAATGTTCCGAATCCGCCGGGCAGAGCGATGAACGCGTCAGCCAGTTCGGCCATCACGGCCTTGCGTTCGTGCATGTCGCGGAGACGCGGAGGTGCAAGAGCTCCTTGGTCGCCAGCGCCTGCGGAATTACGCCGATGACTTCGCCACCGCGGTCGAGCACCGCGTCCGCAATCACACCCATCAGCCCGACGCTACCACCGCCGAAGACGAGACCCAAGCCGCGAGTGACTAACTCGCCCCCGAGACGCGCCGCTGCCTCCTGAAACGCTGGAACAACACCCATCGCCGAGCCACAAAAGACACAAACACGGTAAAGCATGTCTAGAGGGTAGAGGGAAGAGGGCAAGGGGGCGAGGGGAAAACGAATACCACTTTGGACGCGTCTTGTTTTCTTGTCCCTCGCCCGTCTGACCTCTCCCCTCTACGCTATATCGCATGGCGCAGCGATTGCTGAATAAGGTTGCCGTTGTTACGGGGGCGACGGGCTCGTTGGGGCGGGCCATCGTGCAGCGGTTTCTTACGGAGGGGGCGAAGGTCGTCGTGTTCGGCAGAAACCGAGGCCGGCTCGATGAATTGGCCGGCTTGGCCGCGGCACGCGTGCTGGTTGTCGAGGGCAATGTAACGAAATCCGGCGACCTGGACGCGCTCGTCACCACCACCGTGCGCCGCTTCGGCAGCGTCGATGTGCTTGTGCCTGCGGCGGGGATCTTTCAGCCGGCCACACTTCGTGAATCGACGCCGGAATTTGTGGCAGCGATGTTTGCCGTCAACTGGCACGGTGCGCTCGAAACGGTGCGGTTGTTCGAGCGGCACATGTCCGCGGGAGCGTCGGTTGTGTTTTTGACAACGTCGGCTGCGGCCGCAGCTCGCATCGGATTCGGGCCATTTGGTGCCAGCAAGGCGGCCCTGGCATCGCTCGCGCGGACACTCGCCGTAGAGCTAGTGCCACGCGGCATTCGCGTCAATTGCGTTGCGCCCGTTCAAACCGATGCGTTACCAGTTGCCACGCAGACGGATGCGGGTCGGCATACTGAAGCGAACGGGGCTGCCCAAAGTCCGCGCGACACTCCCTACTCGCAGCAGGTGGCTGACACAGTCCTGTTCCTGGCCTCCGACGATGCCGCCGGCGTTACAGGACAAGAACTGATCGTGCAAGCTAATCCCGAGGCTTGAGATAGCCGCGCTCGTCCATCCAGTCGTGGAGGCGGGCGGTCCAGCTTGTAATCGGCAGCGGACGTTTCCGCATGCCGAAGCCGTGGCCGCCGCGGGCATAAACGTGCAGCTCACCCGATACGCCGGCCTTTTTCAGAGCCTGGTAAAACTCGATCGTTCCCGGAGCGCAGAACCGGTCATCGTCGGCAACCATGAGAAAAGCTGGCGGCGTTTCTTTCGTGACATGAATCGTGTTCGGACGAAAGCCCGGATAGATCAACACCAGAAAGTCCGGGCGCGAGTCGAGCCGATCGATCGGATCGCTGGCATCGGCTCGCGCCCTTTCGAATCGAGTGCCAGACAGCATGGCCAGGTCACCGCCCGCGGAGAAACCCATCACGCCGAGACGTCCCGGATCGATACCCCATTCCGCGGCCCGGCTGCGCACAAGACGGACGGCCCTCCGCACGTCGGCGAGCGCATCGACATCGACCTTGTAAGTTGAACCCGGTTCATTCGCCAGGCGGTATTTGAGCACGAAGGCCGCGATTCCCTGTTCGTTGAGCCAGCGGGCCACGTCGTAACCTTCGTGATCGATCGACAAAAAACGGTGTCCACCGCCGGGGCAGACGATGAGTGCCGCGCCGTTGGACTTGTCTTTGGGAGGAAGAAACGGGGTCAGCGATGGGTTGTGGATGTTCGAGACGTGTCGTTCACCCACATGGACGACTCTTTCTTCGCCGGAGCGACCCTCGGAGCCGGGCGCCTCGTGAGGCCAGAGCGCGATCGCGGGTGGTCCCGATTTATCGTCCGCGATAAGCGGCGAGGGCAGCACGGGTGCCAACAGCGAGCATGCGAACAGAATCGGCGCAATTCGCCCGCTCTGGCACGAAGGCCGCGTGACAAGGATCTCGATGAAGATCGTCATGATTGTCTCATGGTTGGTTGCGAAGGCTGGCTTGATAATCCAAGATCGCCCGCAGCTGGTTGAGGGCGTCGGGAGTGGCCGGATAGATCAGGTGGGCTCCGTTGGAATAGGGCGCTTCGGTGACGCGGAGCGCCTCGTCCGGCCGGGAAAGGGGAATCACATAGGTGACTCCTGCGCGTGCGGCGGTTGCCACGAGGTTCTCCACCGTGATTGTGCCGGAAAGCGCCTGCTTCTTCCATTCGCGTTCGACGGTCACGCGTCCGCTCGCCGGATCGCCGCTAACCGTCCCCGTTACGACGAAAGGCGACGCGAGGATTTGCTCGCGATTGAGCATGACCGGGTTGGCCGTGAAATGGGCCAAGAGGCCGAGCGCCGCCATCCAGGCAACCACCAGCACGGCGGCAAAGATGAGGAACGCTCGGGAGCGGCGAGGCGCTGTTTGGGTCGGCGGCGTTGCCGAGGGCAATGTCGGGCCGGAACCCGAACTTGGGGAAGTCGGAGATTTCTTGGAAGGCGGTATCTCGGAAGGCGCTGGCGGGCTGGAGCCCACGCCAGGTGCACCCGCCGGGGCACGCTTCGTCACTTGCTGAAGGCCCGTTTGACCTCGACGCGATAACTGCGGTCGAAAACTTCCGCAAAATCGTAGACGTCGAAAAAGTCGCTGAGCTGGTCGCGGTCGGTCTTGCTCATCTCGCCGCGCTCGATGAGTTCAAACACGATATTGCCAAAGTCATCGGTCGACCGGATTCCCCATAGACGGAAAACGGTCTGGGTCATCAAGCCAAATTGGCTTAGAGCGAAAGCACGGATTCCGTCGAGCAGCTCGACGCCGGAGATATGGGCGTCTTCGTTCTCGGGGGCCGGAGTGACCGGACGGTTGAGACACTGCTGGGTGAAACGCAAGGCCGCATAGACAAACTGGTAGGCATTGGGGTGATATCGAACATCCCGTTCGACGGCCCGGCTCGTCGTGCTCATGGATTCGCGCCTCGTTTCCTCAAACGGTTTGCAGTCGTGTGCCCTTTCGCTTCGCCGAACAAGACGCCGGAAATAACAGGCGGGTTGATCAGCCCGGCGGCTCGTACAAGGGGGCTGCCATCCCAGCCGCCCCGCGGCTCCTCAAATTGGAACAAACAAACTGCCGCTGAAAAAATGCGGACTCACTCACAATAGCAATTTGTGCGAGGAATGCACAATCCGAAACCGGCATCAATTCCGGTCGGGATCCGGGTGGCCCGGCGGCGTTCGCTCGGGTGGGAGTCGCTTCGGCGGCTGTTCTGATGAGTTGCCTCCCTGCTTGGGGCCCGACTTGATGACAGTCAGGATGTCTCGCTCCTCCGTGAGGACGTCCCGGGAGCCTTCATAACGAACGAGCACTTTACGTGCAAGGATCTCTTGGGCGATGACTTTCCCTTGCCCCACGCGGGTCATCACGCTGACGCCGACCTTGGGAAGGTCCCGCCGGTATTCCTCGTAGGTGTCGTATTCGTACCGCAGGCAGCATTTGAGCCGGCCGCAGCGTCCGGAAATCTTTGCCGGATCGAGAGTTGCCTTTTGAATCTTGGCCATCTTCATCGAGACGGGGGGCATCTCGCGCAGGTGTGTATTGCAGCACACGGGCTTGCCGCAGTCGCCATAGTCGGCCAGGAGTTTTGCCTCGTCGCGGACACCGATTTGCCGCATTTCGATTCGTGTTTTGTAGCGCTTGGCGAGTGCCTTCACCAGCTCGCGGAAATCGACCCGCTGCTCGGCCAGATAGTAGAAAATCAGCCTCTCGCCGCCGAAAAGGTGCTCAACGTCAACCAGCTGCATCAAAAGCCTGTGCTCGGCGATCATTTCGCGGCAACCGGCAAATTCGTCCCGCTCGCCCTGCCACAAAGCGTCCCGCTGGCGAGCGTCATCGTCGTTGGCGAGACGAACGATCTTACCGATGCTCTCCTGGCTCTCCAGATACGAAGCGGTTCGCTCCGTGGCTGGACAAAGAACCTCGCCCCATTCGACGCCGCGGCTGGTTCTCGCGATGACGGCCGTGTTGCGTCCAAGCTTTTGCGGTCCCTTAGCCCAGAACTCGCCCACGATGCGCATTAGACCGTACCGCACGACGTATCGGTCGCCCGTGCGTTCGGCCGGAAAGCGGCCCGAGTCTTCATTCTGTGGGTCCGAATTCGACATGGCGGATTTGACCGGGACGTTGAATCGATCGACAGAGAACGGCTGTGGTCTAACCTGTGTTAATGCGGCCGGGTACTCGGTGTCAAATCAGGAGTGGTTGTTGCTCGACTCGTTCGGGCGATTTAACGACATGTTCTACCGCCATCCGTTAAAATCACGGACGCGAAAAAAAGACGAAGATCGCCCCGATCCAACAAGGATTAACGTGCGTTGATGGGATTGCACCGATGTCTGGCGAAGCCTCGTTTTTTCGTAATTCTCTCGCTAATTCTTGGCCCGGCAATGCTGGCGTTATTCTTCTCCGGCACGGCGTGCGCAGAAGAATGGACCCGATTTCGCGGACCAAACGGCCAAGGACGCTCGGCACAGACGGGGCTTCCCGTCAAATGGAGCGAAGAGACTAGCGTCGTCTGGAAAGTGGCCGTCGAAGGGCTCGGATGGTCCTCGCCTGTCATTGAGGACAATCGGGTCTGGATTACGACCGCGACCGGACAAGGACATTCGCTTCGTGCTGTTTCCGCGCGGCTCGATACGGGTCAAATCGAGCGCGACGTGGAGGTTTTCGCTCCCGCCAACCCCATCAGCGTCAATCCCAAGAACTCGCACGCATCTCCAAGCCCGGTCGTTGAACACGGCCGCGTTTACGTTCATTACGGAGCAATGGGGACGGCCTGTTTGGCCGCCGAGACGGGCCAGGTTCTGTGGCGAAACGAAGACCTGGTCATCGACCACAAGGAGGGGCCGGGCAGTTCGCCGATCCTTTTCGAGCACCTGCTCATCGTGAATTGTGACGGGCAGGACCGGCAATTCATCGCAGCCCTGGATAAAGAGACTGGCAAAGCCGTTTGGAAGACGACGCGATCGGTGCCCTATCAAGTGCAGGCCGATTTTCGCAAGGCCTATTCGACGCCTGGCTTGATTGACGTCGGCGGAAAGCCCGAACTAGTAAGCACGGGGGCCAACCAGTGCAACGTCCTCGACCCGCGAACCGGGCGCGAGATTTGGCGGGTGCAATATTCCGGCTTTTCCAATATCCCGGTCCCGCTCATCGACGGTGGCCGCGTGTTTATCGTGACCGATTTTATCCGTCCGCAACTTTGGGCTGTTCGGGCAGACGGCCACGGAGATGTCACCGACTCGCACGTCGATTGGAAGCTGACTCGCCAGGTGGGTTCGAGCCCAACCCCGGTCCTTTTTCGGGGGCGGATTTATCTGGTGAGCGATCAAGGCGTCGCCACATGCGTCGCGGTCGATTCGGGTCGGGTGATTTGGCAGCACCGGATCGGAGGCACTTTTTCGTCGTCGGTGGTCGCGCTGGGCGAGCACATTTACTTTTCGAGCGAACAGGGCAAGACGACCGTCGTACGCCCGGGCGACGAATACCGGGCCGTCGCTACGAATGAACTGAACGGCCGCATTTTCGCCACGCCGGTCGTCGCTGGCCGAGCCCTCATCTTGCGGACCGATACGCATCTGTATCGCGTCGAAGCCTCGTCAGCGACAGCCGCCAACGGCGGAATTGCCAAGACTCCGAACTCGACGTCCCGCGCGAACTGAACTGGTCAGGTGCGGCGGTGTCGGCTAGATTCCGCCGCAGAGATGAGCCGGCAGCTTGCGCGGATTGCGTTCAGAACTTCGGACGGCGAACGCATCAGGGACGGTCGAAGCTATGCGTATCCAGGAACTTATTGCGTATCACGTCCGAATTCCGCTCCGAGGCAAGGTTAAACACGCCTCGCACACGCGGTCCGAGACCGATTCAATTGTGGTTTGTTGCCGGCTTGACAATGGCATCGAAGGCTGGGGCGAAGGTCTGCCCCGCGAATATGTGACGGGCGACACGATCGAGATGGTCGTCGAGCATTTCCGCTCAGCCGATTGGCGGCGTCAGCTTGGCGAGGTGTTTTCGGATGTGCCCGGCGCGCTGGCTTTGTGCGAACGAATCCGCGTGACGGACGGCATTCCCGCCGGAAAACGCGACTCGTTCGGCAATTCGCTCCGCTGTGCCGTCGAAATCGCCGCACTTGACGCGGCCACTCGGGCCTGCCAGCAACCCTTTTCGGATGTCACGTCGCTGATCGATGACGCGACCGGCATTCGAGGACAGTCCGAACGTGTTCAATATAGCGCGGCCATCACGTCGTTAGGGGCGCTTGGAGAAGTCATCCGCGCGCTCAAGGTCAAGCTTTACGCGTTTTGTCAGGGCAAGATGAAAGTCGGGGTCGACGGCGTCGACGACCGTGCGGCTGTCGGCCGCATACGCCGGATTTTGGGAACGCGGTTTGACTTGCGGATCGACGCCAACGAGGCCTGGCGGTGCCAGGATGTCGAAGCACGCCTCGCGCCTCTGCTGCCGCTGCGCATTTCGTCCTTGGAACAGCCGGTGCCGCACTCGGACGTCGAGGGCCTGGCGGCACTCCGCGGCCGTGTGGGCGTTCCTTTGATGCTCGATGAATCCCTCTGCAGCCTTTCGGACGCCGAGAGGGCCATCGAAAAAGGGACGTGTGACCTATTCAATATCCGACTTTCCAAGTGCGGTGGTTTCGTCCCGTCGCTGCGGATCGCCGCGACGGCCCATCGCGCGGGACTCGGGTATCAGCTGGGTTGCCAAGTTGGCGAAACGGGCATTCTGTCGGCGGCCGGCCGACATTTCGCGACGTCGGTGGCCGGGATCCGTTATCTCGAAGGCAGCTTCGACCGCTTCCTGGTGACCGAGCGTTTGACGGTCGACGACCTGACGTTTCGCCGGGGCGGCTGGGCGCCGGCGCTCCGCGGTCCGGGTTTGGGGATCGAGATCGACCGCGCGGCCCTCGATCGCGTCACGGTGGCGACGGAACACCGCAAGGTGGCGTGAGGCCAAACACGAGCGGACCTAGTGCGCGTCACCGTGTCCACCGCCGTGATGTGCGGGCTCAGCCGCCGGCTCGTCGAAATTGCAGAGGTTGCCACAGGCACCGGAGAGCTGCACGGAACCGCACAGAAACATGATGCAGATCAAAGTCGTCACGAAAACCGTTTTGCCGACGAAATTTCCCAGCGTCAGGCCGACCAGATGATGCGATCCGCTAGGGGGCGGCGCAACTGTTCCCCACGCGAGCACAGCCAAAGCGGCAATCAATGCCAAGCCGATCCAGCCCCCTTGCAAGAGAACGACGCGGAGCTTCGTCCAGTTGACGGCGAAGGTCCAAAACGCGATCCACACGACCAGCGGTAGGAAGGGCAGCAGCACACGTCCCAGTGCGACAATCAAGCCGCCGAGCGCGGTCAGCAATTGGATAAAACTCTGGTCCACGGCAGGCATCGCGTTAGTCCTCGCTGAAAGGTTCAGCACGGTCTACCAAAAAGAGGGTCGCTTTGCCAGTCGCCAGAGTCGACCCACGTCGGTTATGCTTTAGCTGAATTCCTCCGCGACGGGCGCCTCGTCGCCAAACGCCGTGATGCCGACGCATAACCTACGAGATCGCGAAATGGCGGAGCTTGGACAGGGCGCAGGGATGCAAAGCCAGACAGCCATCGACGTCATCCTGGCCGATTTGAATGACGAACAACGGATGGCCGCCAGTCACGGGCGCGGGCCGTTGTTGATCGTGGCGGGGGCCGGCACCGGAAAGACGGCGACCCTGGTGCATCGCGTGGCCGCCCTGATTGCGGGCGGCGTCGACCCGGGTCGGATCCTGCTTTTGACGTTTACTCGCCGGGCGGCGGCGGAAATGCTGCGCCGCGTCGACCACATTCTGGGCGGGAATTCAGCGTCCACCACAAACGGTCGACTGGGGGCCGCGGCCCGACGCATTTGGGGCGGAACCTTTCATGCCGTCGCCACGCGGCTCTTGCGGCTCCATGGACGCTCGGTCGGTCTTCCTACGGAATTCACGATTCTTGATCGGGGCGATTCCGAGGATTTAATGCAGGCCCTGCGCGCCGAGTTGGAACTTTCCGATTCGAAGGCGCGGTTTCCGCTTAAAGGAACGTGCCTCGACATCTACAGCCGCTGTGTCAATTGCCGCCAACTCCTGGCGCAAATCGTCGCTGAGGCATTCCCTTGGTGTCGCCAGCACGTCGATGGCCTCAAGCAGCTTTTCGAGGGCTACGTCGATCGCAAAGAGGCCCAGGCCATCCTCGATTACGACGACCTGCTCCTCTTTTGGCACGCGCTTTTGGCGACCCCGGAGCCGGCGGAACTCGTTCGTTCACGCTTCGACGCGATTCTTGTGGACGAATACCAGGATACGAATACGTTGCAGGCCGAAATTTTGCGAGGTCTTTCACCAAACGGCCAGGGAATGACCGTCGTTGGAGACGATGCCCAGTCGATTTATTCTTTCCGCGCGGCAACCGTGCGGAACATCCTCGATTTTCCGTCGCAGTTCCCCGGCACAACGGTCGTCACGCTGCAGCAGAACTATCGCAGCACGCAGCCCATCCTCGACGCGGCGAACGGAGTGCTCGCACAGGCTAGCGAAGGCTTCCGCAAAAATTTATGGACGACGCGAAAGCAAGGCTTACTGCCCGAAGTCGTTCATTGCCAGGACGAGCCGGAGCAGACGCAGTTCGTTGTCGACCAGATTCTCGACGGCCGCGAAGCGGGAACGCCGCTGCGACATCAGGCCGTCTTGTTCCGCGCGGCCCATCATAGTCTCGACTTGGAACTGGAGCTGGCACGCCGTAACGTTCCCTTTCATAAATACGGCGGTCTCAAGTTTATTGAAACGGCCCACGTCAAGGACCTCATCGCTTTCCTGCGACTGGCGGACAATCCGCGCGACGCGGTGGCAGGCTCGCGTGTGTTGACTCTGATTCCGGGTATCGGGCCCAAGCGAGCGGCCCACCTCATGCAGAAGCTGGCCGATGCCCGCAATGATTTTCGAACCTGGCGGGACTACGCGCCCCCTGCCCAGGGGACCGAAATCTGGACGCCGTTCGTCGAGATGATGTCGGCCCTGTCCGCGCCGGATGCGCGAGCCGGAACGATCTCATCGCAAGTGCACCGCGTGCGGCAATTCTACGCGCCCATTTTGGAACGGCGGCACGATCGTCCACAAATCCGGCTCCGCGATCTGGAGCAGCTCGAAATCGTCGCCGGCCGGTTCGAGGACCGCACGACATTTCTGGCGGACCTCACCCTCGACCCGCCCAGCTCGACACAAGACCTGGCGGCCGATCCGTTGCTCGACGAGGACTATTTGATCTTGAGCACGATCCATTCAGCCAAAGGGCTGGAGTGGGACGCGGTCTACGTGCTGCACGCGGCCGACGGCAACATCCCGTCCGACATGGCGACTACGTCGGAATCGGAGATTGAAGAGGAGCGTCGGCTGTTCTATGTGGCGCTGACCCGCGCCCGTAATCGCCTGTTTGTCTGTTACCCCCAACGGTACTACTTCGCCAACCGACGCCGCGGCGACGAATATGGGTTTGCCCAAAGGACGCGGTTCTTGCCCGACGCCGTGCTGGAGCTGTTCCAAGAGCGATTGGCAATCGAGCGCGATGAGCTGGTGCAGAAAATCATCGAAGCCGCCTCAACTCGCGTCTCTTCGGCTGACGTGCGCAAGCAACTGAAGCAGATCTTCCAATAGGCGCTCCGGCAAGATCGTTGCTCGCCATGTCGCAGGTTCTTGCACAATCTTCTGTGTGTGCCAGTCCGCACGTTTGCGAAATCGATCCGGCCCCGGTATGCTGGCTTTCGTCGAATGTGGGAAATATGCCCAATTCGCTCTTTGATAACACGTTGATTGTGGGATTCGTTCCCATTACGATGAAATGCAGGGGCGGGCAGCAGGCTCGGATGCCCGGGACGCTCTGGCTCGTGGTCTTTTGCTTTTTTGACCTTCAAGTCGGCGACTTCCCGTGGCGATCGATGCCTTTATCACCGGCGAACACAAGCGCACACTCGACGACCGTTCTCGATTGACGCTCACGACCGACTTTGCGGCCGCCGTCGCCGATCAGAAGGGTGATTGCATCCTGGCGAAGGAACGGGCCGGATGCTTGAGTGTGTGGCGTCCAACCGATTGGCAAAAACGGCTCGACGACGGCATCGACTTGATTCGCCGCAAAATTCAGTCGGGGCGGATGGAGCAGCGTTGGGCCGACGTTCAGCGTTTCGGACGCCTGTTGTCGACGCGGCACACGCACGTGCGATTGGCAAATAAATCGCGCCTATTAATCCCCGAGCCGTTTCGGGAATTTTTGGGCGTCGGGCCGAATCAGGACGTGATTCTGGTTGGCGCGGTGATTTGCTTAGAGATTTGGAACCCAGCCGCCTGGCTCGAAGTGCTCCGCGAAGAGATGCCCGAA
>Ga0308309_10001592_pt1 | contig 13439 bp, 9 predicted proteins | sample HubBroMetageWFT5_FD_192491 | JGI IMG/M metagenome (GOLD analysis project Ga0308309, IMG submission 192491) | Warmed and freeze-thawed soil microbial communities from the Hubbard Brook experimental Forest, New Hampshire - Hubbard Brook CCASE Soil... | ecosystem: Environmental > Terrestrial > Soil...
TCCCGAAGCGTCAATAAACCAAGGCGAAGAAAACCGCGCTCCCCCAGCGGTATGCACGGCAACTACTCTCTCGCCATCCCGCTCCACCTTCACAACCGTGTCGCGCACCACTGTCACGCCGCTCGCGACCGTCCTCTTCAGCAGCTCTTCGTCCAGGCGCAGCCGATCCACGTGCATCGTGCGCAGCTCTACGCGGAATGGCGCCTCAGCCAGCCACGCGCCCGGCACATAATGTTCCGAAGCGCCGTCACGCAATTTCACGGTCACGTGCCGCTTCCATGTCGCCAGTCCGCTACGCACCAAGTCTTCCATCGGCAGCCCCAGCGCGTTCAGCAAGTCTGGCGCCGACCAGTCCAGCGACTCGCCCACCGCCTGCCTTATTCCCTCTTCCGGCTCGATGCACACCACACGCAGACCGGCAGCCGCCAGCTGCATCGCCGCCGCCTTTCCACACAATCCCGCGCCAAGAATCGTCACGTCGTAGACGGCAGAAGGGGAAGACACGGCGGGAAACTATCATTACGGCCGCAAGCACACCAATAGTACAAAACCACTAGAGGACCCTCAGGAAGCAACACGAGGCAGTCAAGGCGATTCGGCCACGGGCTGGCGCCGCAGAAACTCTCCGCCTGCGCCGAAGAAACCTGTACTGAACCTGCCCATCACTACTCGTACAGGTCTGGGTCAGTTTTCGTACAGCTCGTACTGGTTCTGGACCTTTTCTGGACCTCGTCTGAACCTGTGACCAGCTGTTTTCGCTGTGGTTTCGCGCTACATTCGAATCGAAACTAAAATATGAAAGCGTTCATACGATCGAGGAATTTTCGGACGCGTCGGCGCTCGCCTGCGTTTACCTTGGCAGCCTTTCCATGCTCGAAATTCGCCTTCCCGGGTGCGAGTTATGCATTATTAATCGCTAGTTGGCCAATTATTAAAAATCGGCGTAAATGACTGAAAACAAACAACAGCGACCCATTCCAATCGCTAGTTTTTCGGCGCTTTCGGCAGTTGCGGAGATTTTTTGCGCGCCAGAGATGCCATGGTTACGATGCAGGCTTCCCGAACGCGATGGGTCGAGCGGCGACGATGCCGGAACCTTCCTTGACCGTGATGAACTGACTAGCGGCGACCTTCGAAAGCGAGTCTTTCTGCCCGCTAGGCCACACAATTTCAATGCTGACCGTCCTACCGGCCTCCGGTTTCCCCAGTCCAAACGTCAGCGGCAGCTCGCTCTGCGATGCATAACTGGAACCAGTCTTCACCATGCGACACAGTCGCGTGCCCGAACTCGTCGTAAGCGTGACCTTCGCGCCAATTCCATCGCGATTCGAACGCGTGCCAACGAGCTTCACGCGCAACATATCATTCTGATTGCCGTTGTCATTGCGCAGCAGCCGCGCCAGTCCGTTGTTCGCGGTGATCACCAGATCCAGATCACCGTCATTGTCGTAATCCAGATACGCTGCGCCGCGACCGACGACAGGCTGTTGCAACGCCGAACCAGCCTTCGCCGAAGCGTCCTCAAATTTCCGATTGCCCGCATTGTGAAAAAGGATCGCCGGCTGCGCGTACTTCAGCGTCGGCTGCACCACGCTGATGTCATCCGACACATGCCCATTCGCGGCAAAAATATCCAAACGCCCGTCCAGATCGTAATCGAAAAAGAAGCAGCCAAACGTAAGCGCCTGCAAAGACATCTGCCGAATTCCAGACGATATTTCTTCATCCACAAACAATCCCGAACCATCATTGCGATACAGCGACATGCTCTCATTCGTGAAATTCCCAATCACCAGGCTCTGCCATCCCGAACCGTCGTAGTCTCCCGCGTCCACGCCCATTCCCGCGCGCACTCGCCCGGATTCGCTGAACGCCACGCCCACTTGCACCGCAACGTCGCCAAAGGTTCCATTGCGATTATTGTGGTAAAGCTCGTTCGGCTCGGTGTCATTCGCGACGAACAAGTCCATCCACCCGTCGTTGTCGTAATCCAACATCGCCACGCCCAGCGACTTGCTCGTGGGGTCGTGCAATCCGGCGCGCTTGGTTACGTTTTCAAACGTGCCGTCGCCCCTGTTGTGAAAGAGCGTGGAGCTTTCGCCCTTGTACGTCTGCGGCGTGCAGTAGGATTTATTCTTGTTGTCGAGCGTGCAATATTGATCCTTTTCTATAAACCAATCAATGTAGTGCGTGACGAACAAATCCAGCTTTCCGTCATTGTCGTAATCGAACCAAACCGCGCTGGTGGAAAACCCGGGATCGGCGACCCCTGCCTTCACCGTCACGTCCGCGAATTTCCCATTGCCCAAATTGTGAAACAGATGGTTCGAGCCAACCGTAGTGATGTAAATGTCCTCGAAACCATCGTTGTCGTAATCCGCCACTGCACAGCCCAGGCCATAAGATTCGATCGCCAGCCCGGCTTCGCGCGTCACATCCGTAAACGTGCCGTCTTTATTGTTGTGATACAGCGCGGGGTAAGATTTCGCGGCGCCCTTGTGTCCCGGCCAATCCATCGAATTGACAAACAGGATGTCCTGCCAGCCATCGTTGTCGTAATCCAGAACGCAAACGCCGCTCCCCATCGTCTCCGGAAGATATTTTTTCCCGAACGCGCCAGAGTTATGTTTGAAGTGAATCCCGGCCTGCTTTGTCACGTCGCGGAATTCAATCGGGCCAGCGGGACGCGCGGGCGACGGCGCCACCGCGCTCCGGGAAAGTCCCGGAAAAGACCCCATCCACAGAATAGCGACAGCCGACAGCGCACAACAAATCTTGCGGAGCTCTCGCGTCAATGCGTATTTTCCTTTTGCGATACGATTCGTGATCTTCTGCATCCCGCAGCAACGCGTATGCCGCCTCCGGCCCTCGCAAACTTTCGTTACTCAGGCGTTCGCCGCGCTCGCGCCGGCTCCCGCGCCTACGCTCGCGCTCGGCGCGCGCCGCGAGTCCATCCACATCTCAATCAGCATCGCTGGCGGGCCTACGATGAAAAGCGCGTAAAACGGCGCGTAGACGACCTGGTTCAGCCGCAGCAGAAACTCAGCAAACGCCACGAGAAATACCACGATGCACTGGCCCTTCTTCGAACGCACCGTAGTCTTCGGATCCGTGATCATGAAAAAAATAAAAAGCTGATACATCGGCCCGGTCAGCGGCGCGATTTCCGATTGCCACGGACTTCCAGTAATATAGCTCCGCAAAAACGCGAACGCGATGAACGATACCACGTAGATCCCAGTGATGTGGAACCGCCGCAACCGCCAGATGATCACCGACCCGAGCGCCCATATCACCATCATCGGCAAAAGATAATTGCCCCATTGAATGCTTAATGTCGCCACCGTCTCGGGCGCCAGGAACAACAGCACCGAAATTCCAAAATTCGATGGGTTCCAGATGTGCCGCCCCTTCACGCGCAACACATATTTCGACGTAATGGAAATCACGCTGCACAAAACGTACGGCCAGAACGCCGGCGAACGCACCAGAATGCCCACGCTGATGCCCGTGATATAAGCGCTGGCCACATTAGGCCACTTACCGAAAAAAATGCGCCCCAGCACCAAATCCGCAGCGATACTCGCCACAATCGCCAGAGCCGTCTTCTGATAGCTCTCCAGCATTCCGAACGAAAGATGTCCCCCAACCAGAATGCACGTGATAAAAATAGGCGCGATGTAGCGGTTATCCAGGCTCAGCCAGGATTTCCGCGCAGCCGCAGGTGCACCCGCCGCAGCGTGCGCGGGCGGCGCGACAGGCGCTGTGCTCTGCTCGCTCACGCCGGCTCCTTAATCTTTAATATTTGATTCACCACGGGATGATCGATCGTTTGCATCTTGCCGGAAGGCCAGCGAATCACGGCTTTCTCCAGGTGCGGGTCTTTGCCCAGACCAAAATGCAGCCGCCGGTCGTTCTGCGCCGCAAATCCGCTGCCGCCGGAAACTTCCTGCTTCTGCTGCTGGCCATTCCAATACAAAGTCACCTGCGCCCCAATAGCGCTACGGTTGCTCGCCGCCCCTTCCAGCGCGAATTCGATCCACGCGTTCTCCGGCGTCACCGTATTCTTGTAAATCAGCAGCGGCCCCTTCTGATTCGCCACCACCGCATCCAACACTCCGCGATTCCACAAATCCACCAGGGCCACCGCCCGCCCGTCGTAGGTGTCCGTCACGCCCACCGCCTGCGCCACATTGATGAACTTCCCTGCGCCGTCGTTTAGCCAGACGCGCTTCTGCTGGTATCCCGACAGACTGCGCCCCTCCATCGCAGGCCAGTTCTTAGCGTCAATAATAATGATGCTGTTGCCCCCGGCAATTTTCGAAAAGTCATACCAGTAGCTGTGGTCGCGGTCCAGCGATACATATCCATTTGTGAGATACAGATCCAACGTCCCGTCGTTATTCAAATCCCCAAACTGCGCGCCAAAACTCCACCCGCCAAGCTCGACGCCCAAATCGCGCGCCAGATTCTCAAACTGCAAACCGTCGCCCGCCGTTCCTTCCCTCGGCATCCACAAATTGTTTCCCTGAATCAGCACGCCATCTTCTGAAATATTCGAAACGTACACCGCATAGCGGCCATCATTAAGAACATCGCCAAACGCCGCGTTCATTCCGCTCTTCGGCGAAAAGCCCACGCCGGTTTGCGCGCTCACATCACGAAATTTCTTGCCGTCATTGAAATACAGTTCCGACACCCCGTAATCATTGGCAATAAATAAATCCGGATGCCCCGTGCCGCGCAGATCCGCCGCCGTCGATGCCAATGCCCAGCGCCGGCTGTGGATACCCACTTGCGCGCTGACTTCCTCGAATTTCCCGTTCCCAAGATTGTGAAACAAATATTTGCGGCCGCCGTTTTTCGCATACTCGAAACTATCCGGCATGATCTGCGTGGTTTTCAGATGCCACAAGTCCACGTCTTCCGAATAATATCCGCCGATAAAAAAATCCAGCAGCCCGTCGCCGTCGTAATCAAACCACAGCGCGGTGTTGGCGTTCAGCCACGGCGGCAGCCCGACTTGTTCCGTAACACGCGTGAAGCCGTGCCCGCCGTCATTGTGGTAGAGCTCGGGCCGGCCCCACTTGATCAGCAACAGATCCTCGAACCCGTCGTTGTCGTAATCGCCCCACACCGCACCCATCGAAGCGCCGGTTCCAGCCCGATTCACATCCGCGATGCCCATTTGCTCGGCCACATCTCTAAAAGTGCCGTCATGCAGATTGTGATACAGCGCGTTCTTGCTCCCTTCGCCGCTGTTCGTCACATAAATATCCGGCCAGCCATCGGCATCGAAATCCACAATCGAAACGGAAGCACCCATGGAAGCGACCTGCGGCATGATCGGCGCCAATTGAGGATCGAGTGTAGGCGCCTGGTGAACGAAGTTGACCCCAGCAGCCTGAGAAACTTCCTGGAAATAAAATCCGTGGCGAGCGAGCGCCGTTTGAACATCCAGCTTCGCTTTGCCGCCGCCCCGTCGCGCCGCTTCCCACTTGATCACCAGAGGCGCCGCCAACATCCCCACAAACAAAATGCTCACAATAATCCGTGCCGTGCGATGTTGTTTCACCGGGGAGGGTCGCTCCGCAACGCGTTCTGAAATACTTCCGGCGTCATGTAGCGCGTGTGATAGTTCTGCCAATCCTCGGGATGCTGGCGATAAACCCACTCATCCTCGAGCCTGCCCGGCCGCGTGAAATATTCCTGCTTCGCGTGATAGGGAAGTGGCTGCACCGTCTTCGAAAAAGTCGAATTGAAGTCGCCATCTTTGATCCAGCCGTCGCCAATCACCACATAATCACGAACCCATCCAGCCGGCGGCACGGGCTGCTCGGGAAAACGCAGCGCCATTTCATCACCGGAATTCACGATCACGTAGCGATCGTCAATTTGCGTCAGCAACTCCCGCACGTCGCCATAGCGCGTGTAATAGCCGATCAAATCGCGCCAGCGCTGTTTCGTGGTCACCACGTTGTTGTAGTCCGGCACTTCGGGCGCCCCAGAATCCGGCCGGCTGATGCTGGAATAGCCGCGATAATGCAGATCCGCATAGTTCGGTTCGAGACGCACCGTTTTCAGCGGAGCATCCGGCATCCCCTGCGCCCACTCGATACAGTCCCAATAGATTTCCAAGTTCGTGCGGATGCGCACGCGCCGCGGCGTCCCCGGACGAAATACACCCGTAAGGTTAAACAGCACAGTTTTCTTGCGCCCTGCCGGAAAACCCAAATTTGATTGCGCCGTCACCCACCCGCCGTGCCCATCGGGTACTTCAATGCTCATGCCCTGCGCCCGCCAGCGATGCCCCTGCGTGATCGCCACGTTCAGCGACGATTCTGTATCGTGAATCGAGCCTTGCCCGATCAAATACAGCGGCCCGCTCTTCGGCGCATCCTCACCCAGATCCACTTCCACATAATGATCGCGGGTGATGCCCTGATATTGTCCGCGCCCAAAATCATCCAGCGCGCGCCCGTCGAGAGTATCCACAATACTGGTGACGTCTCTTCCGTTGTCGTCAATCGCACCTGCAATCTTGTGCGGCGTCGCGACAGTAGTCACGCTCAGTTTCGGCGGAGGAATCGAAAAACGTTCATCCACGTAAATTTCCGTTCCCGCTGGATGGTCTACGGTCATCAGTGCCAGATAATCGTAGTAATAAACCTCCCAAAGCTCCGCCGTAACGCGCAAATCATAATATCCATCGTGCGGCACCAGCTGGTCGCGCCGGACCTTGTACCATTCGCCGGTCGTCTCCACGCGCGCCGTGCCAATTGTATTGATCCGCAGCCCAATCGCCGAGCCCCACGGCACCGCATCCTTGATAAATTCCATGCCCTTACCGTTGTAAGCGAAAAGGAATGGGCAAGAAGCCTTCAGCCGCTGCTCCGTCACCACTTCCGTATCCGCCGCTACGCCAAACTCCGCGCGCACCGTCCCGTTTGGCCACACCACGCGCACCACATCGGTGCTCGTTTGATTTCCCAAACCAAAATGTACCTGCGGCCCCGTGATCGGCTGCTTCTGCACCAGCAGCCCCGAGCGAATCTCGATTTCGCCTCCTACGCCAAAGGGATTGATGCGCTGGTCGCCGACGGCTTGTTTCGCGTGCGGCCGTACGACTTGCCAATGATAATCTTTCGAACCGTGATTGATGGCCTGCAGCGACTGTCCGTCCGCGGAAAGCGCAAGCAAATCGAGGCGGCCACTCCCGCTGAAATCCGCCGCGTCAGAAACCAGCGCCGGGGCCCGCGCCGATCCAAACGGGTGCTCGAGCAAAACAAATTTGCCTCTTTCGTCCGCAAGCCAAAACATTGCTCCGGGAGCACTGTGGCTCGCATCGAGCGATGCCCCAGTCAGAAATAGATCCATCGCGCCATTGTTATCGAGATCAGCCACGCGCAAGCGCACATCACCGCTGAGAAATTCGGGAACTCCAGCTCCACTTGGAACGCGCGCAATCTCCGCAACAGCTAGATCTCTTCCCTCGTGCATGTCGGAAATTCGTACGATCGCGCCGTCCGCCTGCACCACGAGCAAATCGAGCACGCCATCATTGTCAACGTCGGCGACGTTGAGCGCTTTCACCAGCGGAAAATTCGCGGGCAACGGAAGCTCGCGGAATTGCGCCTGCCGCTCGTTGTGAAATACGTGTAGATGCCCGGCGCCATCGACTAAAGCCGCGTCAGGATTTCCGTCGCCATCAAAATCCGCCCACGCAAACGCGCGCAGGCCCGCTACTCCCGGAAACGGATGAATGGGCGTGAATGTGCCGTCGCCATTGTTTCGCAAAACGAGCGGCAATCCTTCCTTCGCGCCCAGCACGATATCCAGATCGCCGTCAGCTTCGATGTCCACCGTCCATGCGCCGGTGTAAGCGGCATTAGTCACGGCTTTCGACAATTTCGCTTGCGCCGTCACATCCGTAAACAATTTGGGATTGTCCTGACGCATCAACCGCACGCCGCCCGCGCCGGCCAGCACCAAGTCGTTCTTGAAGTCATAGTTGAAATCAATCGGCAAAATTCCTTCGGGCAGCGGCGCCGTTCCAGCGGCCCCGCCTGGAAATGGAAATGTAGCGCCGGTGGCAACATGCACTTCGCGGCCATTCGCTTCGACGGCCACGGGAGGCCCAGCACTTCCCAGCGATACAGCGCCAATCCACAACCAGTGTTTCGTCCCCGAATTGGCTACCGCCTCCGGCGTAAACGTCAAAGCCAAGTCTGCCGCAGCTGGTACGAACGCAGGTGACTCCAATCGCAAAAAATGAGTAAAAGGCTCGGCCTCTTCGCCCGGCGCCGCCTGCAGCACGGCAAGACTTTCGCGAAACTCCGCAACTCGCATCAAAGTGTTGCGCAAGAAAGCCGTTCGCGTGGCAGCGGCGTGCAGATCACCACCAGCCACCGCAGCCTGCAAAGCCCCAACCTGCTGCTGCACTTCCGGTGGCCAATGCGAAGCTCGCGCGCTGATGTGTTCCAGCGCGGATTTCAGAGTTGCGGCGTCACCGTGCTTCGCTGCCGCGCGCGCCAGCTCCAGCCAGGCCGCTAGATTATCGGGCAGAGCCTTCAAAATATTCTGGATCAGCGATTCGAATTCCGCGTCGCTGCCGGGGCCGCCCTCACGCTCCACTTCCAGCGCCAGTTGATACGCGGCGCGATAGTTCCGCGGGTTAATCGCGACGGCCTTGCGCCAGTCCGCGATCGCTTCCTTGGAATTGCCACGCGTACTCTGCAGAATTCCCAGCAAATAATAAATTTGATCGTTCTTGGGGGCGAGTTCGCGCGCACGATCGTATCTCTGCGCGGCCGCGTCAAAATTTCGCTGACGAAATGCCAGCACGCCCCAATTCGCCCATCCAGCCGGCTCGCCCGACGCGAGCCGCGTCACCTGCGCGAGCTTGCTCTCCGCCGTAACGTCGTCGCCCACCTGCAGCGCCGCCAGGCCGGTGTAGAACGCCGACACAGTCTCGGCATATTCCTTCGAGGATTTTTCAGGCAACTTGCCGCCGCTTCCGCATCCCGCGAAGCTCACAGCAATCGCGCAAACAAATAGCCCCGCCGCCGTTCGAAAACGAATCATTTGTAAAATCACTTGAATCATTAGCCCGACACCTTCTGCAGCTGGCTTTTCCGGTACTTGCGCTTGCGCATCATCACATGAAACCACAGGAATCCCACGCCTAGAAACGGCAGCGAAAACATCAGCAGGTCCCAGCGTCCCAGCCCCGGCGGAGTCACTTCCACATCCGCCGAAGCCTCGCCGTCGCCCGCCGAACTCTTCACAATCATCCGCACTTGCCACAATTCCTGCAGATCAAACTGCGCTTCGGTTCTGTATTGTACTTGCCCGCGCAGATTTTCCAGCTGCGTCGGGTAAATGACCTCCGCGAGACGTCCCGTCACCGGCCGCACGCCAATTTCAATTTTCAAATCCGGAGGAATCGCGCCCCCAGGCGGGGGATCCACGATCACGTAGAACAGTCCGGTACCCACGTCCGGATGAGTCCACAGCGAAACCACAACCGGCCCCACGCGCTTGTCAGAAATAATCGGAAACGGCGGCCCGTTGTGCGCACGCAGCGGGGAACTGGCCAGGAACAGGACCACGACCAGCGATAAGAATTTGCGCCACGCCGTTCCACGCGGATTGTGAAGAATATTCATCGCTCGTGTCTGCAATCGAGAAAACCCGCAACCGATCTATCCGGCAAGAAATGTCCCGCGCATATCCATCGGCTGAAGCATCATCCACATCGCCGCAACCCATAACACCACCGCCACCGCAGCCCAGGGCGCAAAGGCCCGCAGCGGACGCTCGGCGCAATCGCCCTCAGCCAATTGGTGTATTATCAGCAACGAGCCCGCGAGGCCCAGGACCAAAAATCCAATCTCCAGCGGCTGCACGAATCGCATTGGAATTCCCAGCCAAGTCCATCGCGGCGAGCCAAACACAGTCCAGCTCAATCTCGCCGCAGCGCTCTGCGCCACAGGAACGACGGTGTACAGCCCCGTCAAAAAATGAAAACTGTAATGCGCCAGCCACATCCCAAATCCCAGCGGCACTAATCCGTACGTGTAACGTACGGCGAGCGGCACTAGCGCCCGCCGGCTGCCTCCCGAAGTCTGCGTCAACCACGCAGCCAATCCCAGCAACACCGCCGGCTCCAAGACCAGAATTAACCCAAACAGCACGCCCAGCACCGGAGCCTTGCTGTTTACATGCAAAATTCCCGCTAACCAGCTCTCCAGCGCATAAACCGGACTAACCATCCCAAACGCATTCAGCAGCGCGCCAAAACTGAACACAATTGCCAGCGCCGCCAAATCCGTGCGCTGCGAAAATCGGCCGATCCCGGAGCGTCGCGGGTCCACCATCAATTCGCTCGCAGGCAAGCGGCTCAATATTCCGATGTTGTCGTGAGGACAAGCGTGCACGCAGTCTAGGCAGAAAGTGCAATCCATGTTTCCCACTTTCAGCGGCTGGAACAACGCCAATTCGCACCCGCGCTGAACCACCACCAAGTCAGGCCCCGGCGCGCGCCGTCCGCGAATGCAATCTTTCGTTCCGCACTCGTCGCACACGTCCAGATCTCGCACCTTCACTTCCAGCGGAGAAATCGTGGAAGCCACGAAATTAAATTGACCGATAGGGCAAACAAATTTGCAAAACGATGCATGCTTGAAAAGGCCATCTACCATCAGTATCGCCAGAAAATATCCCACGATCAGCCACGCCGTCCACCACGGCGAAGACCACAAACTGAACTCTTCATAGCAGAATAAAATCAGCGCAAACAGTCCGACAGACAGCCATTTGTTGCGCAGTCTCTGTGGCCAATTCCAGCGCGGATGAAAAAATCTCCGCGCCATATTGCGCACCAGCATAAACGGACAAGCCAAACAGAAGAAATTCCCTGCGCACAACAGCACCAGCACCAGCGCCCCGCGAAAATGCACCCAACTCAAAGTCGTCGCCAGGTTTTTCGGCGCAAGCGAAGGTCCGAGCAACCCGTCCAGGATCATCGCGACGCTAACAATCAAAAGCGGAATCTGCAACACCGTGCGCAAGTGGCGCCAGTGGAACAAGCGGCGCAATCCCGGCACTAGCATCAAATCAAACAGAGGTGGCTCAGTAGCAACGGACGAATTGTGTGTGGAATTCGACAACATAGCCTAGTTCGCGGCCACGCCCGGAACGTTTATTTCGCGCTCCAGCGTGCGTCCGTCGGGCAGCGTAACATGAATCAACACCACCCAATCGCCGGGCATCGCAAATGCCAGCGAACCCTGATATTGCCCTGGCGCAACTTCCCGAGTTTTGCCGAACACAGGCGCCATACCCGGATGCGACATGTCCGCCTCAAGATTGACGCGCGCTCCCGCGACCGGCGCACCCGCGGCATCACGCAAATTCACGGCGAGGACAGCGCGCCCGACCAGGACTGGCTGAGGATTGATTCCGTACTCGATTGCGACATCAGAGCGCGGCGCAACCGGCTTCCTGCATCCGGACGCAAGCAAAGCGGCAACGCACACAAACCCTATAAAAATTCCGCTCGGCCACTCCTGGCAAGATCCCAGCGTGAAATCAGTTCGCACGGGAGGCTAGGCTCCAGCAACTCTACGCGGCCACGAAGGCAATTGAAAACTCCCGATCACGCCGCCTGAGCTTCAGCTTTTTTCGAACTCTTGTTCCAGGCGCAAGTGCACGTATCGTGGTTCACTTCGCCCTCGGGCGGGAAGATGTGGTAGTACATCCCAATTACCATCGGGATGAACACGATCGAGTTGTAGAAAAGATGCAATTCCACGCGTGGGAAAAAGAACTGCAGCACGCTCATCGGCACCGGCCGGCCGCCTAAATTGTGATGCAGTGCGTACTGCGAGATCAGCAGCAGATGCTCAATGTGATGCCAGAACTGAATCACCAGCGCGATCGTCCACCACGTGCGCGCTCTTCCGCTGAATCCCTTGCGCAGCACCCAGAGCCCAATCAGCATCACCAAAGCATAGCCGTAGTGCAGCACTTCGGATTTGATCAGCCAGGGATACCACAGGCCGAGTACGCCGTTCGCCATCGGCCGCGGCCAGCCCATCACCCAAATTTGGTACGCCTGCACCAGATGTTCGGCCCAATGCGCCAGCACGATAAACACAAAGACCTGCAAAGCTCGTTCGTGCCACACCGAGTTCAGCTTGTCGTAGAAGCTGGCATCTGTGGCCGAAGCAAAATGAGCGCTCTGGATACTCGGACTCGAAACCGCCATTACTAACGCCTCCCAAGAACCGACGTTACATTCCTACTGAAACAAACACGTATGCCGGACACTCGCACACACACTGACCGTGTTCAATAATGGAATTGTACTAGACCGCAGGGGATGTCGCAGCGGAACGGAGCCATTCCCGTTTCGGGAAGCAGGGGCAAGCTGTCTACTCACGACTGGACGTACGGTAGCAGGACGCTGTACGTGATTGAAAACACGCCACATGCCTATGCGGAATCCGCGTCACTTGCTCAGGTGAAGTGGAATCATCAGGCGGAGAAGCTTGACTTCCAGGTGAGCCCAATCGCCGCCGAGACGCCGACGGTGGGACTCAATCATCCGCCCCGACAACAGCAATAGGATCCGGAACAGCGTCAGGCGCACCCTCCAGCGCTTGGCGTAGTTCCGCCAGCGTTGTGAAGGCATGGGCGCCTTCCGCAAGTCCCAACCGGCGGCTAACCTTCGATGGATCATCCGAGAAATTCCACAACCCCACGAGAATCCACATTCTCGAATCCTGCGCGCGCAATTTGGCATAAAGCGATCGCGCATGCGGTATCGCAAACGGCGGCAGCGCCGATATGCAAACAACGTCCGGTTTCTCGTCATTCACTTGCGCCAGCATTTCAGCTGCGGTGCCCACCGGTATGCACAGCGCCTGATGTCCGGCCGTTTCCAGAACCTGCGCCAGCATGATCCCCACGATTTCGTCGGCTTCGTCTCGCGCCGGCAAGCACACGATCTTGCGCGATTGCTCGGCGCGCAGCGCGACGCCGCGCGATAACTCTCCGCGCTCGCCTCCGACTATAGCCCCAGCAGGCTCCTCGCCGCGTGGCTCCCAGAATTCGTCAATCAATTCCCGCGTGCTCTGGCAAATGAATTTCTGGTGCTCATCTTCCAGACGATTCTGATGGCGGTCCTGCTCCGCTAAGCTCAGCGCCGGAATCAGCACGGAATCGTAGAGTTCTTCGAGTGTCTTTCCCTCCAAACATTTTTCCAGCACCTGCCGCGCCTCTTCGTGATCCATCGCCAGCAGGCGCTGATAAAAACGGGAATCCGGCGTCAACGCTGGCTCGTCGCCCAATAGAATTTGCAGAAATCTCAGCCGCGGGACATGCCGCCCCACCACCAGAAGGCACACCGTCAGAGGCGTCGAGAGTACCAGCCC
>Ga0308309_10001593_pt1 | contig 13421 bp, 12 predicted proteins | sample HubBroMetageWFT5_FD_192491 | JGI IMG/M metagenome (GOLD analysis project Ga0308309, IMG submission 192491) | Warmed and freeze-thawed soil microbial communities from the Hubbard Brook experimental Forest, New Hampshire - Hubbard Brook CCASE Soil... | ecosystem: Environmental > Terrestrial >...
TAGGAATGCGGTCGCCTCGCGTTTAATGGCTGGCGCGTTGCTCGGCATCACGATGACCGCCTTCGCTCCCAACGCCCGCGCCGCATACGCGACGCCTTGCCCATGATTTCCGCTGGAATATGTAATTACTCCGCGGCTGCGTTCCTCGGGCGAAAGCGACGCGATTTTGTTGTACGCTCCTCGCAGTTTGAAGGCTCCAATGGGCTGCAAGTTTTCTGGCTTGAGATAGAGTTTGCGGCTGTCAGGCCCGGCGCCATCTTCACCCAATGACGCTTGGATGAGGCCCGTGCGCACAGTCACACCGCGCAAGCGAGCCTGAGCCTCGACAATGTCATGAATGGTGACCATCATTTACGATTCCTCGAACTGCCTGCAGCAATGATTGGATGGGCGCTTGCGGTCATTCCGAATGTAAAGGATACAGCCCGCGACTCGACCCGCCAAACGCAATATTGACATCATGATGTCTATAGATGTAACATCGTGATGTGAGAACCACTCTTTCTCTCGACGAGGATGTCGCCCGCCTCCTGAACAAGGAGAGTCGGCGATCCGGCGCTTCGTTCAAGCAGGTGGTCAATCATTTTTTGCGCTTGGGATTAATGATTTCAAAACAACCACCCAGAAAACCATTCGTGGTAAAGCCCATAAATTTGGGACTTCCCGCAGGACTGAGTTATGACAATGTCGAGGAGTTGCTCGAATTCCTCGAGGGACCGGAGTATCGGTGATCGTACTCGACGCAAACATTCTTATCTACGCGTACGATAGTGGCTCGTCTCAACATACAAAGGCGCGGGACTGGGTAGAAAAGACTTTCTCAGGTCTCGAGTCCGTCGGACTATCGTGGCAAACCGTGACTGCATTCCTGCGAGTAATGACCAACGCTCGATTGCCCGGACCCCGGTTAAGCTTGGAGCAAGCGGTGCGTCTGGTAGACGAGTGGCTGGAGCAGCTCAACATACGAGTTCTTTCGCCCAGCGATGAGCACTGGATTTTATTGAGACGCATGGTTGTCGAGGGTCAGGCGTCAGGCGCGCTAATTAGCGACGCACAACTAGCCGCCTTAACCGTGGAATACGGCGGCGTGCTCCATACCACCGATCGCGATTTCGCGCGCTTCCCGAGTCTCCGCTGGACAAACCCGCTGGCGTAAGGCAACGCAGATATTCATGAATACCTGAAGGACTACAGGGAAAGGACACTGAAACGCAAGGCAAGCACGTCCCACGACGAGGCTACAGTTCGTGAGCTTCGCGATAATCCCGAATTTGCCGCCGAGTACCTTCGGGCGGCATTGGAGGATGACGACGAGCCGAGCGGACTCCTGCTCGCCCTCCGTCGCATTGCGGAGGCTCGAGGTGGCATTGCCAGGGTAGCCAAGGCCGCCGGCATTGAGCGCGAGAGCCTGTACCGCGCCTTATCGGCTCGCGGGAACCCTCGTCTTTCGACTCTGGTTGGCGTGACCAAGGCGATAGGGTTGAGGCTCACGGTCAAAGCGGCCCAGTAGAGGTTGGGTTTACTCCTTCAGAGGGCTTACCGCTAGATTTCCAAAATCACCGGCATGATCAGCGGTCGCTTCTGCGTTTGCTTCGAGATGTAACGCTTCAAGTCGGCGCGGATTTTCTCTTTGATCACACCATAGTCCGCCTTTTCCTCGTCGCTCGAAGATTCCAGCGTCTGCATCACCAGTTGCCGTGCGCCGTCCACGAATCCGTCTTCGCCAGGGGCAAACCCGCGGGTGACAATTTCCGGCGAACTTTCCACCCGGCCTGAAAGCTTGTTGATGGCAATAATTGGCAGCACAATTCCATCTTCGCTGAGATGGCGGCGGTCTTTGATGATCAAATCCTCGACCACATCGGTTCTCGAACCGGAGTCAATGCACACCCGGCCAACGTTAACCCGGCCCGCCTTGCGCGCCCCCAGTTCGTCAAATTCCAGAACGTCGCCGCTCTCGATCAGCATCACGCTTCCGACTGAACTGTGCATCGCGCCCGCCATCTCCGCATGCAGCTTCAGTTGCCGGTACTCGCCGTGAATTGGAATAAAATATTTCGGTTTCACCAGATTGATGATCAGCTTTAGTTCTTCCTGGCTTGCATGACCGCTCACATGAATCGGCGGCGACGATCCATCTTCGTAAATGACATGCGCCTGCCGCCGGAACAGATGGTCGATCATGCGGTAGATCGCCTTCTCATTGCCTGGAATGATTCGTGACGAAAGCACGACCGTGTCGCCTTTCTCGATTTTGGCGTGCTTGTGATTGTCGACCGCGGCCCGCGAAAGTGCCGACATCGGTTCGCCCTGCGTGCCGCTGATCATCACGCAGACTTTCTCCGGCGGATAATTCTTCATCTCTCCCGGATGAATCAGCAGCCCCTCGGGAATCTCGATGTATCCCAGGTCTTCGGCAATTTCAGACGAATTGGTCATCGAACGTCCGACAAACGCCACTTTGCGCCCGTGCTGCCACGCCAATTCCACAGCCAGCTTGATGCGATGAATGGATGAAGAAAAACAAGAGATAAAAAGCCTGCGCTTGGTATGCGCGAATACTTCGTCAAATTTGCGCCGCACCGCCCGCTCGCTAGGCGTGTAACCTTTGCGCTCGACATTGGTCGAATCCTGAAATAGCGCCAGCACGCCTTCTTTGCCGTACTCCGCGAAAGCGTGTAGGTCGAACATCTTGTTGTCGGTCGGAGTCGGGTCGACCTTGAAATCGCCGGTATGAATCAGAACGCCGAGGGGAGTATGAATAGCCAGCGAAACGCAGTCGACAAGACTATGTGTCACGTGAATCGGATGAATCGTGAATGGTCCCGCCTTGAACCGCTCTCCAGCGCGAATCTCGCGCAGATCGGCGTTCTCGAGCAGTCCGTGCTCTTCCAGTTTGTCTTCCAGCAGAGCAAGAGTGAATTCAGTGCCCCACACCGGTACGTTGAGTTCAGAAAGGATCCACGGCAATGCACCAATGTGGTCTTCATGGCCGTGGGTGAGAATGATGGCGCGCACCCGCTGCCGGTTTTCGATGAGATAAGAAATGTCCGGAACCACAATGTCCACGCCCAATAGCTCGGCCTCGGGGAACATCAGGCCCGCGTCGATGACGATGATGTCATCGCCCCAGCGCATGGCCATGCAGTTCATTCCGAACTCGCCCAGACCGCCGAGGGGTACGATGTGCAGCTTTCCAGTTGGCATTTTAAGTGTCCATTGATCGTAGCATAGGAATGCTGGGCGGACCGGCGCAGGAGCGAGAACCGTGAATAGAGCAATGGGAACTGGTTTTTCTGGGCTGCTTGCGTTAACTTCAAGTCAGATGGCTATACAACAACGCAAATCGTGGCTGCGGCGGCGAGTGGAAAATGGCCTACGACGCGGCTTTCAACATGCCTACGAGACGGTGAAAGTCAACCCGAATAGGTTTCTTCTTCAGCTTCGAGCCGCGTATGGAGTGCCCATTAACAGCTTTCAAGGCATTTATTCCGTAGACATAAACGTCCTCGATGATCTTGCCAACGGCGTTATCCGCAGCGGAATGAAGTTGGCTGCGGCTGAAGGCGCCGGGTTTGGACTCGGTGGACTTCTGACCATGGTTCCGGACCTCAGCATCCTCGCCGGAATCACTCTGAGGACGATTCAGAAGCTTAGCCTGATTTATGGTTTCGAATACAACACCGACGAAGAGACGGCTGAACTTTGGATTGCAGCCGCCAGCGCCGCGGGTGTAGACATCAGCCGTGAGTTGCTGGAAAAAGAAGTGATCAATCGTTTTGTGCCTAAAGTGATCCAGCGGATTGCAGCACAGGCGAGCAAGGAAGCGGTCGAAAAGTGGGCGGGACGCGTGATTCCAATCGCCAGTTCAGCCATTGGAGCGGGCCTGAATTATTATTTTGTGCGTGCCTGGGGCGAGCGCGCTCGAGCCCACTTCCGCCAGAAACATATCGAGCTTCGGCGCCAGAAGAATCTGGCGCAGTCAGCCCTGCCGTTGATCGCGAATCCATCGCGCTCGGTTTCCTGATTTATCGAAGCAATTCTTCCAGCTCGATACGCTGATCGGTCTTCTCATCGCGATATTTAACAATCACCGGCGTGTAGAGCGACAAATTCCAATCCGCCGCTTGACCTTTTGTCACTGCTCGTGACCCCGGTACGACGACTGCATTTTCCGGCACTTCAAGTGGCTTGTCATCCGTGGCCCGGTAAATTTCTCCGCGCACAATGTCGTATAAAGGCGTGGAGCGCGTCAGGATCGTGCCCGCGCCCAACACAGCCCGCGTCCGCACCACCGTGCCTTCATAGACGCCGCAGTTTCCACCGATAAGCACGTCATCTTCGACGATGACGGGAGACGCGTTGATAGGTTCGAGTACTCCGCCGATCTGCGCCGCCGCGCTCAAATGCACACGCTTGCCGATCTGGGCACAGGAGCCCACCAATGCGTGCGAGTCCACCATCGTCCCTTCATCCACATAGGCGCCGACGTTGATAAACATCGGAGGCATGCAGATCACGGTGGGCGCAACGTAGGAACCGGTGCGCACTGACGATCCTCCCGGCACGATGCGTACGCGATCCCGGACCGTAAATCGCCGGGCAGGGAAGGTGTCTTTATCGACGAAAGAAAGGCTCACGTCTTCGCCCATCTTGCTAAGTTCGCCTAAACGAAAGCCCAGTAGAATGCCCTGCTTGACCCACACATTCACTACCCATTGTCCGTCAATCTTTTCCGCGGCGCGAATCTTACCTTGGGTCAGCTCATCGCGAAAATCCATGAAGATTTGACGGGCGTCGGGATTACTTTCAACTTCAAGAGAGGCGAGCCGTTCGATCGCGGACTTGAGGGATTCCATGCGAGGAAAGTATACGGGATTTTCAGCGCGACATTATTTCTCGGCCCACGCTGCGGTAGTTCTCCGCGAACTCTGCGCGTTGGGATTGTGTACCTGACGCCGATCAAAATCCTCAAGCGCGAAAGATCAGATGCACTTGCACTCGCTACGGATCAGCACGCCAGCCATGCCTTGCGAGGTTTCACGCGCTTCGCTAAGCGTCGCGTAAGGCCCGTGCCAGCGCGAATGGTTGGCGTCGTGTCCCGCCGGACGTCCCTTGCCGTGGTTGCACTGTGCGCAACTGGAGCGATGGACGACGATCTTATGCGGTCCCGCAAGCCAGTTTTCGTAGATGTAGAAATTGACTACGTCCGCAGGCGGAGTCGCTGGCTTGGCAATCACTCCCGCTTCAGTAGCGATCTTTTGAATTTTTGATCGGGTCTCACGCCGCATCGGCAGAAGAGGCAGACGATAAACCTCTTCGATCTTTCCCATCATCGCGAGCACCGCTTTTACCGGCATGGGATTAGATTCGATGAAGTTGGCGAGCATCAGTGCCACGTATTTGCGATGAATTCGCCGCGCTGTGTCCCAATCGTTGTTGAGTGCCGCCCGCGTCATATCTGCCATCTCGCGGGGAATTTCATTGGAAGCGACCGAAATGATCCCCACGCCTCCCAGCCCGATCAGCGCTAACGTAACCGCATCGTCGCCTGAGAAGATGAGAAAAGTTTCAGGTACGACAGCGCACAGTTCCGCCATCTGCGCTATATTTCCGCTGGCTTCTTTCACGCCAGCGATGTTCGGCACCTCCGCCAACCGAGCCAGCGTCGCCGGTTCGAGGTTTGTGCCGGTGCGGCCAGGGACGTTATAGAGAATGATTGGCTTATCCACGGCCTCCGCAATCGCGCGAAAATGCCGATACTGGCCCTCTTGCGTCGGCTTGTTGTAATAAGGCGAAGCCGTAAGAATCGCATCTACGCCCGGACGCGCAGCAACTTCTTTTGCTTTCTCCACCGCATCATGAGTTGAGTTGGAAGTTGCACCCGCCATGATAGGCACGCGCCCGGCCACAACTTCGATGGTGATATCAATGACCCGCAGCCACTCCTCATGCGACAGAGTGGGCGTTTCGCCGGTGGTGCCGCAGGGAACCAGAAAATCAATTCCGGACTCGACCTGCCACGCCACCAGGTTGCGCAGGGCGGCCTCGTCGATGGAGCCGTCCTGATGAAAGGGAGTTACAAGCGCTGTACCGCATCCTCGAAGTTGCATGAGATTAAGATATCGCGAATGGACGGGCTTGCAAAACTCGCGCATGAAGCCCAAACCAGCTCGCTCACAACTGAAGTTTGACCAGCCAGTTCGCAGGTTCCGGCAGAATCGCAAATTTTGGCAACTCGCCACGCACCATCGCTACTTCGTCGCAGGCATGAAATCGAGGGCAAACGTGGCAGTCTTTGTAAATCTTGTCGGGCAGATCCTCGCGTTGCGCGGTTGCGAAACCCAAACGAGAAAAAAATTCCGGAGCGCGCGTAAACAGGCACGTACAGGCGACGCGATGTTTTTTTGCCTCCGCCAGCAACGCCTTTACCAGATGCCCGCCCCCGCCTTTGCCCTGCTGCGAAGGCGCCACTGTAATGGAACGAATCTCGGCCAGATGCTGCCCGTAGAGATGGAGCGCACCGCAGCCGATAATCACGCCGCCGTCTTCGAGCACCACGAAGTCCCGAACGTTCTCGCAAATCTCGGCCAACGTGCGTGGCAGAAGAGTCCCGTCTCCGGCGTAAGCGCAAATCAGAGCGTGAATGCGGGTAGCGTCAGGCAGGATGGCTTTACGCGTGCGCATGGATGCCCTCCCGAATGGACTCGATTTTCTGTCGAGCATCCACCATCGCCTGCCGTACTCGTGCCGGCGCTGTACCTCCCTGAACGTCATGAAGAGCAAGCACCGATTCCAGCTTCAGGCACGCATAGAAATCGTGGTCGAATTGTGAGTTCACCGAATGCAGTTCCTCCAAAGATAGATCTTGAAGCTCGCAATGCTTCTCCAGACACATCTGCACAGCTTTTCCTATTTGCTCGTGCGCCAGACGGAACGGGACTCCGCGTCGTACCAGATACGTAGCGGCAGCCCAGGCGTTCATGAATCCCGACTGTGCCGCTTGCTGCATCGCTTCGTAGTTGAACTCCGCTTCTTTCATCCAGCCGGTCACTAACGGCAGCAGCGACATCACCGTGTCGGCTGCGTCGAATAAGCGTTCCTGAGTCTCCTGCAAATCTTTGTTGTAGGCGAGAGGCAAGCCTTTCATGCAAATTTGCAGGGTCGTCGCATCGCCAATCACGCGAGCGCACTTGCCGCGCGCGAGCTCCAGCAGATCGGGATTTTTCTTCTGTGGCATCGCGCTGCTTCCCGTCGAGTAAGCCTCAGGCAAGCGGATGAATCCGTATTCCTGAGACGAAAACAAAATCATCTCCTCTGCCCAGCGGCTCAAGTGCAGGGCCAGCAGCGAAAGCGTATTCACAAACTCAATGGCGAAATCGCGATCGCAGGTTGCGTCGATGCTGTTCGCGGTCGGACCGTCGAAATCGAGATCGGCGGCAATAGCACGACGATCCAAAGGCAGCGTGGCTCCCGCGACAGCGCCCGAACCCAGCGGACAAACATTCAACCGCTTACGACAATCGGCAAGTCGATCCGCATCCCGCAAAAACATTTCCACGTAAGCCAGCAGCCAATGCGATACCAGCACCGGTTCCGCGCGTTGCAGATGCGTATAAGCAGGCATAGCGGCATTTCCCGCCTGCAGAGCGCGGTCCAGCAGCACTCCACAGAACGCTGCCAAATCGGCGCGGGCCTGATCAGTGGCCGCTCGAACATACAAACGCAAATCGGTCGCGATTTGCTCGTTTCGACTGCGCCCGCTGTGCAGCTTGTATCCAATGTCGCCGATCAGCGAGACCAACTTCTTCTCGACGAAGTGATGCACATCTTCGGCTTCGTCGTCCTCAAGAAACGCGCGCGATGCGGCCGCCTGCTCGCCGATTCGTTCCAAGCCCTGGAGAATGGCGATGAGTTCATCTGAAGTCAAAACGCCCACGATTTTCAACGCGCGAGCATGGGCGCTACTGGCTGCAAGTTCGTGGGTCAACAATCGCCGGTCAAAATCAAACGACCGTTGCCAACGTTCAAACGCCGGATCCAAAGGTTGCCGGAAACGGCCGGACCACATCTTCATTGCGCCACCTCCGATCTTGCTGCCTGCTTGCGCGCTTGAGCGCGCGAACGCGACGGAAGACCAAGAATGCGAATGAAGCCCGCCGCATCTTTCTGGTCGTAACTGTCGCCCATGGTGAACGAAGACAGATCGGTACGATATAGCGAATGCTCAGATTGACGGCTCACTACGGAGACGTTGCCCTTATATAAGGAAAGGGTGACCGAGCCGGTCACGTTGCTTTGCGTGCTTTCGACGAACGCATCGAGCGCCTCGCGAAGCGGTGCGAACCAGAGTCCGAAATAGACGAGTTCCGCATATTTCAATCCGATGTGCTGCTTGAAATGCGCGACATCGCGCTCCAGGCAAAGCGCTTCGAGCTCGCGGTGCGCCGCAATCAGCAGAGTCCCGCCCGGAGTTTCGTAGCAGCCGCGCGACTTGATTCCAACGAATCGATTCTCAACCAGGTCGACTCGTCCGATAGCATTCCGACCACCAAGTTCGTTTAACAGTTCGACCAGCGACACGGGATCGAGCTCCAGACCATTGACCGAGACTGGAACTCCTGCGTCAAAGCCGATGGTCACTTGCTCCTCGCAATCCGGTGCATCCTGCGGCGAACAAGTGAGCTGCCAGGTGCTGGGCAATGGCGCGTTGGCTGCATCCTCCAACTCACCTCCTTCGTGGCTGAGGTGCCAGAGATTTCGATCACGACTGTGAATCTTCTCGCGGCTGGCAGCTACAGGAATGCCATGCTGCTCTGCGTAATCGAGGCAATCTTCGCGGGATTTCAACGTCCACTCCCGCCATGGCGCGATCACGCGCAGCTCAGGCGCAAGCGCCTGGTACGCCAACTCGAAACGTACCTGGTCATTGCCTTTGCCGGTGCATCCATGAGCGACGGCCGTTGCTCCCTCACGCAAGGCAACTTCAACCTGATGCTTCGCAATCACCGGCCGGGCCAGCGATGTGCCCAACAAATATTTATGCTCGTACACTGCTCCGGCTTTCAGCGCGGGAAACACGTAGCCGGTAAGAAATTCTTCGCGGAGATCTTCGACTACGACCTGCGATGCGCCGGTGGCATAGGCTTTCGCGACCACGGCTTCGATGTCGTCTCCCTGGCCCACATCGCCTACCATTGCAATTACATCGTAGGAATAATTCTCCTTGAGCCAAGGAATAATAATGGAAGTATCGAGACCTCCCGAATACGCAAGCACAACTTTCTCAGGCATGAGCGCTCCTCGATGGCAGGCGCGTTTCGCCGCCAAGCAACAAGTATAAGATGGCTTTCTGCACGTGCAACCGGCTTTCCGCTTGATCGAAGACGACCGATCTTTCGGAGTCGATTACCGCGTCGGTGATTTCCTCTCCACGATGAGCGGGTAGACAGTGCATGAATACGGCATGAGGCGCCGCTCCCGCTACCAGTTCCTGATTCATCTGGTAAGGCGGGAAAATCTCGGCGCGTTTCGCAGTTTCGTGCTCCTGGCCCATGCTGGCCCATGCGTCGGTATAAACCGCATCGACCCCTTCGACCGCCTCGTGCGGATCAGAAAGCATTTCGATAACAGCCCCGGTCTGTTCGGCTATCGCTTGCGCGTCAGCCAGGATTTCAGCATTGGGACCGTATCCCTCAGGAGTGGCCACACGAATTCTGGACCCGAGGCACGCACACGTCAGCAGTAAAGAGTGGGCCACGTTATTGCCGTCGCCGACATACGCCAAGCGGATATTCTTGAGATCGCCGAAGCGTTCTTGAAGAGTGAAATAGTCAGCCAAGCCCTGGCACGGATGCTCCAGATCGCTGAGAGCGTTAATCACTGGAATGGAGGCGTGCTCGGCCATACCCTGAATTGTTTTCTGCGCGAAGGTGCGCAGCACAATCGCGTTGACCCAGCGCTCGAGGTTATGCGCAATGTCGCTCAGCTTTTCGCGCGCGTCCAGCCGCTCTTGGGTCTGGTCCACAAAAAACGTTGCGCCGCCCAAGCTCGCCATGCCAGCTTCGAAGGTCAGCCGGGTTCGCAACGAAGGTTTCTCAAAGAACATCACCATTTGCTTGCCAGCGAGCGCGCTGCGAAAATCGGCGGGACGCGCCTTCATAATTCCGGCAAGCTGAAGCACGGCTTCGACTCCCGGGCCGCCCAGATCGCGGGTCGAAACCAGGTCAGCACCCCAGAATGTGTTGGCATACCTGGCAGGAGCGACAGACGCTCTTTTCAATGACGGACTGTTCACTTTGACTCCTTGATTGTTGAATGTGATTTATCACGTGCTTCACCGGGCGGACGTTTCACAGTCAGGGCTGAATCGAGCGCTCGGATCACTTCATTAACGTGCTTCTCTTGAATGATGTAGGGCGGCAAGAAACGCAGAACCGTTTCATGTGTGCGATTGATCAGAATTCTTTTTGCCAGCAGGGTCGAAACCACAACCTTGGCAGTGTCGGCGGAATCTAGTTCCATCGCGAGCATGAGGCCCATGCCACGAACATCGCGGATGCTGTCGTGCTTGATCTTCAAGCCTGCAAGCTTTCCACGGAAATATTCTCCAACTTCGCGGACGTGATCGAGCAACCCGTCCAGCACCTCCAGAAACTCGATCGCAACCGCGCAAGCCAGGGGCCCTCCGCCGAATGTCGTGCCGTGCATGCCGGGATGCATGCTGCTCGCCACGCGATTCGTGGTGAGAACCGCTCCCAGCGGCAATCCCGCGGCCAGAGGTTTCGCGATCGTGACAATGTCAGGCCGCACGCCATAATGCTGGTAGGCGAAATAGCGACCGGTTCGTCCCAAGCCACACTGGATTTCGTCGAGGATCAGCAAGGCATCACTCCTCTCCGTCAATTTGCGCGCGAGCTCTAAAAAATCGGGGCTGACCGGACAGACTCCACCTTCCCCCTGAATCGTCTCAATGCAAATCGCACACACGCCTGCGTCGAACTGATGTTTCAGGTCTTCCAGATCATTGAACCGAACGAAGCCGACCCCAGGCAGAAGCGGAACGAAAGGATCGCGATACTTGGCCTGTCCGGTCGTTGCAAGCGAACCAAAAGTGCGTCCATGAAACGAATTGTCGAGTGCGAGAATGCGCCATTTCGGCCTGTGACCATTCGTATTTCTGGTCCGGGCATAGATGCGCGCAAGTTTCAACGCGCCCTCCCACGCCTCGGTCCCGCTGTTACAGAAAAAGACTCGGTCCATGCCGGAAATCTTGGTCAACCGCTTGGCCAGTTCTGCCTGGTACTCATGAAAAAACAAATTGGAAACGTGAATCAGCCGGCCGGCCTGCCGTTTCAAGGTTGCCTGGATCGCAGGATGCGCGTGTCCCAGAGCGTTCACGCCAATCCCGCTTAGAAAATCGAGATAGCGATTTCCGCGCGAATCCCACAGATACACGCCACGGCCGCGCTCGAACAGGATCTTGTGACGATCGTAAGTCGGCAGCAGTAATTTTTCTTCGGAACGAATGACGGAAGCGAGACTCATGCCCCAATCACCTCCGTCCCGCACGCCAGCTTGGTGAAGTAGAACTGCGGCAGAATTTCGACCTGCGCTGCTGGCAGAATCCGCACGCGCCCAACCCCTTTATGGAGCGCCTGACTGCAAGCTTCGAGTTTGGGCAGCATGCCGCCGCCGATGACGGAAGCGGCGATCAAGGCAGCGACGTCTTTCGTGTTCAGCCAGGCGATGACCTCGCCGTCAGCGCCTTTCACTCCCTCAACATCAGTGAGAAAAATTAGCGTGTCGGCATGGCAAGCCACGGCGCAGGCGGATGCCATCTGGTCCGCGTTGATGTTGTAGTATTCGCCGTCGGACCCCAGCGCCACGGAAGACAAAACCGGAATCCCCCCGGCGCTCCAGATAGCTTCGATCCAGCGCGGTTCTGCATAACAAATTTCGCCGACGAAGCCGAGGTCAACGCCTGGGGTTTGCTTCTTGCGCGCACGGAAGCCCATTCCGTCGGCGCCACAAAGACCAACTGCGGCGCTCCCTGCTGCAACGATTGCTGCGACCAGGGTTCTATTTACGATCCCCGACAACACCATCAGAGCTACATCGCGCGTCTCAGCGTCCGTAATACGCAGCCCGTTTACAAAGTCGCTCTCCTTGCCCAAAAGTTTTAGCGTCCGAGTGAGCGCGCTTCCGCCGCCGTGCACAACGGCGACGTGATGACCGTCTTGCGCCAGTTCAACCACAGCACGGGCGCACTTGCGCAATCTCGCTTTATCCTCGAGCGCCGCGCCTCCGATTTTGACCACGATTTTCACTGCAAGCCTTCCTCTTCGCTCCACCCGTACATCAGATTCATGTTCTGCACTGCCTGTCCGGCCGCGCCTTTCAGCAGATTGTCGACGCACGAAACCAACACCAGGCGGCGGCCGTCGTCCGCAAGGCAGAAGCCGAGGTCACAATAGTTCGTGTGCAAAGAAAACTGGATCTGCGGAAGCTTCGGCGTCGCAAAGACCCGCACCCAGTGCCTGCCAACATAAAAGTCACGAAAACAGGATTCGACTTCGCTGGCTTTCAGCTCACGATTCAAGTGCACGTAGATGGTCGAAAGAATTCCCCTGGGAATCGGAAGCAGATGCGGAGTGAAAATCAATTCACAGGCATTCAGCTTCAACTGCTCCAGCATCTCTCCTACATGCCTGTGACCGAAAACTGAGTAAGCCGAAAGGTTGTCGGCAACAGAAACAAAATGTGTTCGCGAATTCGGTTCCTTGCCCGCGCCGGATACCCCCGACTTGGAATCGGAAATGATTCCGTGTTCGCGATCCACGATGTTAGCGGCGAGCAGTGGCGCTAAAGCGAGAATCACCGAAGTCGCATAGCATCCGGGATTCGCCACCAGGGCCGCGCTCGGAATCTGATCGCGACTCAACTCGGGCAATCCGTAGACTGCCTTTTTGGTGAGTTCAGCCGCCGTCACTGCATCCGCATCCTCGAAGCCGTACACCGAGCGATGCTGCGCGTGCTTGAGCCGCCAAGCCCCACTCAAATCGATAACCCGCAACCCTTGTGCGATGGCTTCGGGAACCAGCGAACGCGAAGCCTCGTGCGGCGTAGCCAGAAAAAGCAATTCGACACCTTGCTGCCTCAACGACGGCCACGAGAGCGGTTGCAGCGGATAACTTCCGTTGCCTGAAAGCGCTGGAAAAATCTCAGCCAGATTCGGAGACGTGTCGGTATCACTCTGCCGGCGGAGGAGCACTGGCTTTTCCACCCGTGGATGACGCAGCAAGAGCCGCGTAAGCTCCAGGCCAGAATATCCAGTCGCACCCAGCACGGCGGTCTTGAGTTTCGCCGGCATCAGGCAAGCATCTCCTCGATGCGGGCAGCCAATCTTTTCGCGTCCTCTT
>Ga0308309_10001594_pt1 | contig 13421 bp, 7 predicted proteins | sample HubBroMetageWFT5_FD_192491 | JGI IMG/M metagenome (GOLD analysis project Ga0308309, IMG submission 192491) | Warmed and freeze-thawed soil microbial communities from the Hubbard Brook experimental Forest, New Hampshire - Hubbard Brook CCASE Soil... | ecosystem: Environmental > Terrestrial > Soil...
AGAAAACGAGGCCACCGCGATTGACGTGGCTGAGGAATTTGCAATCGCGGGCAATGCGAGCGCCCTAAAGGCAGCGAGCAACGATCCGATTACCCGATTCGCCGAAAGCCTGCGTTCTGTTACCGCAGCAAATACGGACAATAGAGACCCCGTTCTTTTCCACGGATACTACTTTCGGATCGTGACACTGGATCCTGCGCCCGTAAGCGCTCACGGCAACACGAAAAGAACGTTAACTTTGGTCGCGTATCCCGCTGAGTACCAGTCATCCGGGGTCAAGACTTTCGTAGTCACCTGGAGGGGCATCGTGTTCGAAAAGGATCTTGGACTCGAAACCTCGACAGTCGCCCCACAAATGACAACCCGCACAGGCTCGAATTGGCGCCACGCCGGATGAGGCGAAGTGCCAACTGCGAAGAAAGGGGCGATTTCGGCGATGAAAAAGCTGCCATTTTATCTTGGTGTGATGTTTCTTTCAGCTCGCGGCTGTGCACAGACTTCCTCGTTGCCGGAAGTTCCGCAGGTGCAAGCCGTGAATCACGTGGTATCGCTTACGTTGCATGCAGTAAATGAAAACGGCCGGGATGCGTTCGCTTTCAATGGCGCGACGATCGCCCCCGTTATCCGCGCTTCGCCGGGTGACGTTCTCAAAATCACCTATATCAACGACCTTCCGGCGAAGTCTTCCGAGACTTGCGCAGTGAGCCCGTGCATGGACATGACAAACTTGCACTTCCATGGCCTCAGCGTGTCGCCGGATACTCCGCAAGATGACGTGTTGACAATGATGGCCAAGCCGGGCCAGGCACTGCACTATACGGTTGAGATTCCGCGCGATCACCCGCCGGGCCTTTTCTGGTACCACACGCATCCACATGGCGAGAGTCACCGGCAAGTGCAGGACGGAATGTCAGGGGCCATCGTCATCGAAGGAATGGAGCGTTATGTCCCTGAGGTAAGGCGGATGCGCGAGCGCGTGCTGGTCGTGCGCGGCCGCTCGCTTGAGCATGATCCGAATGCTGCCGCACTCAAGCACGAGGTTGAAATCCCAGCTACGGGATGCGGGGGAGAAGCCGAGAAAGTTGAGGAAATCTTTACCGTTAACGGAGTGCTTCGCCCTCGAATCGAGATCGCGCCTAAAGAGCGCCAGTTCTGGCGTATCGTGAACGCTTCGGCGGACCGCTATCTTGACTTGCAGCTGGATGGACAGAGTTTTGAAATCATCGCGCTTGATGGGATGCCGCTTTCCTACCGCGATCCCAAACATTCGACGAAGGCCACCGATCGCCTCCTGGTGGCGCCCGCGGGCCGGCTCGAAGCAATCGTTACTGGCCCGCCCTCTGGCGTCAATAGAACGTTGCGTACGCTGTGCGTGGATACGGGCCCGGTTGGCGATCCCAATCCTGAGATGGTGCTGGCCGACGTCGCGCCACTCTGGTCCGATCAATCCGATGCGAACTCCTTGACCGGGCAAGCGCATGGCACCGACGACCGCCCGCCTTCTTACCGGCCAATCGACGTTGAACCACTTAAGAAGAGCGTACCGGACTTCACTGTCACCTTCACAGAAGATAAGAATGGCTTCTACATCAACGGCCGCAAATTTGAGGCAGATGCGCCCCCGATAACGAGCGTGCGTGTTGGTACCTATCAGCATTGGCGTATTGTCAACAAAACTGCCGAACTGCATCCTTTCCACATCCACCAGGTTCACTTTTTGGCTTACGCAGGGAATGGCGCGCCACTCCCCCAGCCAGCATGGGTGGATACCGTGAATGTCCCGTACGGCGGCTCCGTTGAAGTCATCCTCGACTTCACCGACCCCGTCATCAAGGGTATGTCGGTATTTCATTGTCATCTGCTGAATCACGAGGACAAGGGGATGATGGCCAAGATCCTCTTTAAGTAAACCGACGAGCAGTTTTGAGTGCGCTCGCGGTGGCTTGCAAAGCGCCGCAACCCGATTCCTCCAGTACGCCCTTTGAATCCTCACGGCGGGCTTTCCGTTGTGAGCCGTAACAAGAGTGCTCCCTTCCCAACTCACCCCCGACCCTACAAGAGAGTAGCCTCAAACACCCACACTCGTGTGCAACACAACGGTAAAGACGGACCTCTTGGGTCAAGGACTGGCCAAATATTATGGCCTGTCCAAATGCTGACGTGGTGTCGACGGCGGGACGCGCAGTCGAATATTGGAGATGTGATTCGTACCTCCCAGTTGGGTCATCCCACTGAAAATAAGCGGGTGAGTGGCCTGTTAATGGATTGGAGAGCAGCGTGCTTTTTGCTGTTGTGCCAGGAGGCAACCACACATGTCAGCAACCAGCGCGTATATCGGCAGCGAACACAACCTTGATGTCAGAGTCGGCGAGAGGGGAATCGAGGAATTGCAGGATGCTCTGTCGCGCCACCTGCCTGCGTTTCGTAGAAAGGCCTATCAGTTCCTACGGAATGAATCCGACGCGGAGGATGCGGTTCAGGATGCAATCTTGTCGGCTTACAAGAACCTGGACCAATTTAAGGGAGAGGCGCAAATATCTACCTGGTTAACCACCATTGTCATTAATTGTGCTCGTATGCGTTTGCGCAGCCGGCCGCGCCAGACTGTCCTGTCGCTGGAGGAACGTTTCGGGGAGGAAGAGCAGTACTGCGTGGCGGACGTGGTGGCCGACCCCGCACCGAGCCCGGAAGATATGTGCCGAGAGTCGGAACTGCAGAGGCAGCTGATGGAATTCGTAGAGGAGCTGTCGCCTCCGTTACGCAAAGCATTTGAGTTACGCGATTTGGATGAACTGACCACGACCGAGGCCGCGAACATTCTGGGTGTGCCCGAGGGGACCTTGAAAGGACAGATCTCTCGCGCACGCACGAAGCTCAGACGGCTCATGCGCAAGACTCTCGGGAGAGCCGGGTCCAACGTCCAAGCACAGTGATGTTGAAAAGAGGCAACCCAAGAGCCGGGTCGCTTAAACAGAATAACGGAAAGTGAATTGATGACCGTCGGCCTAAATCGGCCGGAAAGAAAACTTTTATGTGGATTGTTCGAATTGCATTACGGCGTCCTTACACATTCGTGGTGATGTCCATTCTCATCCTGATCATGGGTGGACTCGCGATCCTTCGTACACCAACTGACATTTTCCCCAATATCGATATTCCCGTCGTCAGCATCATCTGGAGCTACAACGGTCTTGTCCCGCAGGACATGAGCGACCGGATCGTTGCGGTCACGGAGCGGAACCTTACCACCGTCGTTGACAACATCGAACACATCGAATCGCAGTCGCTCTATGGAATCGCGGTTGTTAAAGTCTTCCTGCAACCGAACGCGAGCCTCCAACAGGGCATTGCGCAGATTACCGCATCTTCGCAAACCCAGCTTAGGCAGTTACCTGCGGGAACAACGCCTCCGCTCATCATTGCCTATAGCGCGTCGAGCGTGCCTGTCCTTCAACTGGCTCTCTCGGGCAAGAATCTTGCGGAGCAACAGCTCAACGACTATGGACTGAATTTTATCCGGACGCAGATCATCACGGTACCTGGGACGGCAGTGCCCTATCCCTATGGCGGCAAACAACGTCAGGTGCAAGTCGATCTGAACACAACGGCATTGCAGTCAAAGGGTCTGTCACCGCTGGATGTTGTGAACGCAATCGCCGCGCAAAATCTGATTCTCCCCACGGGTACGTCCAAGATCGGACCCAAGGAATATGACGTATCTATTCCTAACGCATCACCACAGACGATTGTGGATCTGAACCGAATCCCGATCAAGAGCGTTGGTGGTACTACGACTTACATCAAAGACGTTGCGTGGGTTCGCGATGGTTTTCCTCCGCAGACCAATATTGTTCGCGTCAACGGGCAGCGCTCAGTATTATTGACAATACAAAAAGCGGGAAATGCGTCGACACTTAACGTCATCGGGGGAGTCAAGGCGCTGCTGCCGCAGATTAAGGCCACTCTACCGCCCGAACTACAGATATCGCCGCTGGCGGATCAGTCGATTTTTGTCCGTAGCGCAATAACTGGTGTGGTCCGGGAGACGTTAATCGCCGCCTGCCTCACTGCTTTCATGATTCTCACCTTCCTGGGCAGTTGGCGAAGCACTGTAATTATCGCGACCTCGATTCCGCTGGCGATCCTTACGTCGATTATTGTGCTCAGCGCAATCGGGCAAACGATCAACATCATGACGCTCGGAGGACTCGCTCTGGCAGTCGGCATCCTCGTCGACGACGCTACCGTCGAGGTGGAGAACATTAATCGCAACCGGGAGGCAGAACCGGAGAAGAATCTCGACGAAGTGGTTCTGGATAGCGCATCGCAGATTGCGACACCTGCTTTCGTTTCCACGCTCTCGATCTGCATTGTGTTTGCTCCGATGTTCTTATTGTCGGGCGTGGCGCGTTATCTATTCGTACCACTCGCCGAAGCGGTAGTGTTCGCCATGTTGGCTTCGTACTTTCTCTCGCGGACCATCGTTCCCACTATGGCCAAGTACCTGTTGCGAGGAGAGCAGAAGGAAGGTGGACCCAGCCGCAATCCGCTGGTTCGGTTGCAGAAGCGCTTTGAGGAGGCCTTCGAGAAATTTCGTCACAACTTCCGCAGCCTGTTGGAAGTTTGCCTTCATCACCGGGCGGTTTTCCTGATTGCGTTCTTCGTATTTTGTATCGGCTCTCTGTTGGTTCTGATTCCATGGCTAGGTCAGGATTTCTTTCCCAGCGTAGACAGCGGCACATTCAAGCTTCATATGCGTGCTCCCACCGGAATGCGGATTGAAGAGACCGCCAACCTGTGCGATCAGGTGGAGCAGTCGATTCGAGGCCAGATTCCGGCAGCTGAGGTCCAAAACGTCATAGACAACATCGGCCTGCCCTACAGCGGGATCAATCTCTCCTATAGCAATTCGGCGCCAGTGGGTACATCGGACGCGGACATTCTTGTAACGCTGTCTGCCAAACACCATCCCACGGATGATTACATTCACAAGCTCCGTCTATCACTCCCCAAGCAGTTTCCCGGGGTTTCGTTTGCGTTCTTACCCGCCGACATGGTCGCGCAGATTCTTAACTTTGGATTGCCAGCCCCCATTGATGTTCAGGTAGTGGGAAATGACCTGCAGGGGAACCGTGAGTACGCAGACATGCTGCTGGCGAAGATGCGGTATGTTTCCGGAGCCACCGATTTGCGGATTCAGCAACCCTTCGATCAGCCCTATTTGCGCCTGAGGGTCGAACGCACGAAGGCGGAACAACTTGGTTTCACGGCGCACGATGTTGCGCAAAACCTTCTGGTCTCACTCAGCGGCAGTTTCCAGACCTCACCTTCGTTCTGGCTGGATCCAAAGAACCACGTCAGCTATACGATCGCAACTCAGACTCCGCAATATCGGACGGACACCTTGCAGGATCTGGAAAACATTCCGATTACGGGCACGGACCCAACTGCCCCTCCCTCGATCATGGCCAGCCTGGTCTCCACGCACCGGGGAGCGGGAATGGCTGTGATCTCTGACTACAACGTGTCGCCTGTGATTGATATCTTTGGCGCTGTCACAGGTCGTGACCTCGGGGCCGTTGCCGGCGACATCAACAAAATCATTGCCTCTACACATCAGCAACTGCCTCGCGGTTCACGCGTCGTTGTCCGCGGACAGGTTCAGACGATGCGGGCCTCGTACATCGGCCTTTTAAGCGGACTGTTGGGCTCAATCGTGCTTGTCTATCTTTTGATCGTCGTAAACTTTCAGTCATGGCTTGACCCTTTCATCATGATTTCCGCCCTGCCCGCAGCCCTGGCTGGGATTGCCTGGTTCCTGTTCATCACGCACACGAACCTGAGCGTACCTGCGCTGATGGGAGCCATCATGTGCATGGGTGTCGCAACCTCAAACAGCATCCTCGTGGTGAGCTTCGCCACGGAAAAAATGAGCGAAGGAATGGATTCCGTGAGTGCTGCGCTGGAAGCGGGTTTCACGCGCTTTCGCCCTGTGCTGATGACCGCTCTGGCCATGATTATCGGCATGGTGCCCATGGCTCTCGGACTCGGAGACGGGGGCGAACAAAACGCTCCCCTTGGGCGAGCAGTCATCGGTGGACTAATCTTCGCCACGGTTTCAACACTACTTTTTGTCCCCGCATTCTTCAGCGTCCTGCAGGGTTCACGACCGCATTCGCAAGCCGAGCAAGGGCAGTAGGAACCAAACAAGGAGTTATTTATGTTGCCTCAAACTACTACTCAAGATAGACAACAATTCGGGGAACAATCCCACTCACCGAACCAGACGTCAGCAGGGCGTTCGCGCAGAGCGTGGCTTGCACTCGCGGTTGCCTTGTGTGCTGTTGCGGCCCTCCTGGTTTCGGGAATCTGGTCCAGGGTCAAGGCTAGCGCAACTCTACGCGCAGAGACGGCCCAAGCGGCGCTCCCCGCCGTCTCAGTTGTCGTGCCGAAACAAACTGCACCAGCGGACGAAATCATCCTGCCGGGAAACGTGCAACCGTACATCACGTCACCTATCTACGCACGCACGAACGGCTATCTAAAGAAGTGGTATTTCGATATCGGGGCGCACGTCAAGAAGGGGCAACTTCTTGCGGTCATCGAAACACCGGAAGTCGATCAGCAACTCCAGCAAGCCCGCAGCAACTTATTGACCGCGCAGGCGAATCTCGAGCTCGCTTCGATTACCAAGACTCGATATCAGGGACTTCTGAAAAGCAACGCCGTGTCGCAACAGGACGTCGACAACGCCGTCGGCACCTACAACGCGAACAAGGCCATCGTTGAAGCCGACAAGGCAGCCGTGGAGCAGTTCTCCGCACTGGTATCGTTTGAAAAAATCTACGCGCCATTCGACGGGGTGATCACAGCGCGCAACACCGATATCGGCGACCTCATCAATTCTGGGAGCAGTACGGGAGCAAAAACTGATCTCTTTCACATCGCGCAACCGGGGAAGTTGCGCGTTTACGTCAACGTTCCGGAGGAATACTCGCAGGGGACCAAAACCGGGATGACTGCGGATCTTAGCCTGGCTGAATTTCCCGGGCACAAGTTTCAGGGCAAGCTGGTGCGGACCGCTGAAGCTATTAACATGAGCACGCGCACCTTGCTGGTCGAAATCGATGTGGACAATCCTAAGGGCACCCTGCTTGCGGGTTCCTATGCGGAGGTTCACCTGGCGGTTCCGACGCAGTCTTCAACATTTCTGATTCCGGTCAACACTCTGCTTTTCCGCACTGAAGGGCTACACGTAGGAATTGTGAAAGACGGGAAGGTCGCGCTGACTGCCGTAACTCCGGGGCACGATTTCGGCAATCAGATCGAGATCGTCGCCGGATTGAAGCCGGACGATCAGATCATTGTGAATCCACCGGACTCGATAGTTTCCGGCCAACAAGTCCAAATTGTACAGGCAACATTGCCGGGGGATAACAAGTGAAGCGCAAAGAACCAATTCTGCTCAAGAACCCATTGCGGTCGCTATGGACAAATGGTCTGCTGACGATAGCGGTGCTCCAATCGATCGGATGCGTCGTTGGACCAAAGTACCATCCGCCTGTTGTGCAGGCACCGGCCGCCTATAAAGAAATAGGAGACTGGAAGCCCGCCCAACCGAATGACCAGAATCTTGGTGGCACATGGTGGACGATATTTCAAGACTCGCAACTCAATGCGCTGGAAGCTCAGGTCAACATATCGAATCAGAATCTGAAAGCGGCAGAGGCACAATATCGCCAAGCGCGTGCCGTTCTGCGCTACGGTCGGGCGGACTATTACCCGACCGTGACAGCCGGCCCCTCCGCGACTCGAACGCGAGTCTCGGCCAATGCTCCTGGCAGTACAACCTTGCGTGGCACCACCTACAACGATTTTGTGCTCCCATTCGACGTGTCGTACCAGGCCGACGTTTGGGGGCGAGTCCGAAAAAATGTGGAGTCTTATCGAGAGCAAGCGCAAGCGAGTGCGGCGGACCTGGCTACCGTTAATCTAAGCATGCACGCGGATCTGGCCGTTGATTATTTTCAGGCCCGCAGCCTGGATGCCGAAGCAGAACTTCTTAATTCCACCGTCAAACAGTATGAGCAAGCTCTCGAATTGAACGAAAGCCGTTTCCAGGGTGGGGTTGGTTCGGAAGTAGAAGTTGAGCAGGCGAAGACGATACTTCAGACTACACGGGCGGAAGCGATCGATGTGGGTGTGGCGCGGGCGCAGTTCGAACACGCGGTTGCAATCCTGATCGGTAAGCCACCTGCCGAGTTCAGCCTTCCTCCGCTGCCTCTTACCGCGCCCCCACCCCATATTCCTATCTCCGTACCATCAGAGTTGCTTGAGAGACGCCCGGATATTGCAGGCGCGGAGAGGCTGGTAGCATCCGCCAACGCTCAGATCGGAGTCGCGAAGTCGGCCTACTATCCCATCATTAATTTGGGCGCCGCGGGAGGGTTTGAAAGCTCGGCGATCACCACCCTGCTCAATGGGCCGGCAGGTCTATGGTCCATAGGATTGTCAGCGGTCGGAACTGTCTTTGATGCAGGGAGACGCCGTGCCCTCAACGATCAGGCGCGTGCAGCGTACGACACTCAAGTCGCAAACTATCGGCAGAGCGTCCTCAATGGATTTCAACAGGTGGAAGACAATCTTGCTGGGGTGAGAATACTGGAGAACGAGGCTAAGGTTCAGGACGAAGCCGTAGCCGCAGCGCAGCGATCTCTAGATCTTTCGATCATTCGCTATAAGGGTGGAGTGACGAGCTACCTTGAGGTCATCACCGCGCAAAACGCTGCCCTCGCGGATGACGTCACGGCGGTCAACATTCTAGGACGGCGAATGGCGAACACGGTCTTATTGATTCAAGCACTCGGCGGAGGATGGGACCGCTCCAATTTGCCGGAGCGGCCTGAATGCTGCGGTAGTCTCGCAAGCGATGCCGGGTCAAAGTGAACCCCTCTGCCACACTGCTCGGTGTTCCCCCTCGAGTAAAAGTCGGGGACATATCGACCATTACAGCCCGCTTTTCTTTGATGGTCCAATTGTGGTCCACGAATCGATGCGAAGGTCCTGCCGCGCTCAAGCGAGATTATCTCTTGTTGTTACTGTCTGCTGAACGCGTCAGTCAGCGACGTACTTTTCAACTCGCTTTTCAATACCTCCAATGTCGCAGAAGTCTTGATTCGAACCGTCGCGGGCTCGCCAGGAAGTATGTCGAAGTAGTTGTCCGAGACTTCAACATCCAGGTTCCCGAAAGACAAATACACGTTTCTTGCCAGCTTCGGCGACTTCAGAGTAACGGTGTACTCGCCCCCGCTTTCGCTGACCGCCGTTTCAATGTCTGGCGCGGGCAGTTCTAGATTGTGGGTAACGTCGAAGAACACAAGGTTACGCGACACATTCTTTTTGTCCACTGCCAGGTCAAACACCAGAAAGCTCCGTCGCGGATCTCCCTTCGCCGTCCATGTCGTCTTATCGACCGTGAAATAAATTGCGCTCGATTGTGCCGGAATCTGTACTTCCTTGCTCTGCTCAAGCAGCACGTTCCCGGAGAAATCCAGCAGTCTCATCCGAATCATTCCCGAGAGCGGCTGCAACTTGTCCGACACAACGTAGACGTCAACTTTGTCGTCATGAAGGAAGGGGGAGATGAGCAGATCGTCATAGAAGCGCCGCGCATAGTAGTGCAGCGCCTTCCAGCGCCCGAAGTAATCGATGCTGGCCCACGACGCCACCGGCCAGCAATCGTTTAACTGCCAGTAGAGCGATCCCATCGTTCGCGGCCGCTGCCTTCTCAGATGTTCGGCGCCGATCTTGATAATCTCCGCCTGCTGTACTTGGCTGAGATAGACGTACGATTCGAAATCTTTTGGCTGGCGATACTCGCGCAGCATGTACGTGAGAATTCGCTCGTTGCCGCCCTTGTTTTTCTGATGTGCCTGCATCACTGTGGAACGAATGTCGAAATCCTCCGGTTTGGCGAAGCTGCGAATCGTCCGCATCTCAGGAAAGGATTGAAAACCGAATTCCGACATGAATCGCGGAAATTGCTCCGTGTAATCGGATGCCGGCGCCTGCGCGTGCCACACCTGCCAGTAGTGCATGTCGCCGTTGTGCTGATTGTCTGGAACTTCTTCGAAGTTTGCGCTCGGAGAGCTTGGAGTGTAGGGCGTTGGGTCGGCATATTGAGCCACCGTGCTCTTAAGAATGTCGGCGAATAGAATCACATAATCCTGCCAGACACGCTCGCGTTGTTCCGCAGAGATCGATTCCTTAAACTCCTGGCGATCGCCCCAGTGGTGCCAGCCAGTCTCGACTTCATTATTTCCGCACCAGATCACGATGCTGGGATGATCGCGGAGCCGCTTAATCTGATCGATCGCCTCCTGCCGGACATTTTCTTGAAAAGCAACATCGCCCGGAACCATGTCTCCGCCAAACATGAATTCTTGCCAAACCATGATGCCCAGTTCGTCACAAATGTCGTAAAAGTCATCCGACTCGTAGTATCCGCCACCCCACTCGCGCACCATATTCATGTGCGCGTTGCGCGCCGATTGCAGGATCTTGCGATGAATCTCCGGAGTTACACGGTTCGGAAAACTATCGAACGGAATCACATCGGCGCCCTTGGCAAATACTGAAATCCCATTCACCACGAATTCGAAACTCTTTCCCCACTGGTCGGCGACGCGCCGCAGCTCGATAGAGCGCAGCCCAGTCCTGGTTTCGGCTCGTGCCACCACTTCCCGGCCGAACTTGATCGATGCCGAAAACCTGTAGCGGTTCTGCGGGCCGTATCCGACCGGATACCATAGCTTGGGCGAAATGATTCGTACCGGAACTGAAATGTGATTGATCCCGGCATTGAGTTGCAGGGTCTGGCTTTCATCCGTCATTTGGGATGCGGATAACTCATCGTGCGCCAAGCCAAGCGTTGCCGTCGTAGCTCGTCCCGTTTCAATGTCTAACTCGGCTGTGACGTTCGCTATGTCAGTGTTGATGTTCTGTTGATGAATGTGAAAATTCTCAATTCGCAGCTTGTCCCAGCTCTCGAGTCGGACCGACTTCCAAATTCCTTCTGTCAGGAAGCGCGGACCCCAATCCCATCCATAGTTATAGGGAGCCTTACGCGTGTAAGGAGCAGTTGCGATGCCCTCCTCATTTCCAAAGTTGTGGGTTGAGATCGAAGGCAGAACGTAAGGTAGCGACTTGACGTACGGAAGCATTTTCTCGACAGCGGAGTGAAACTCGATTCGCAGAGTATTCGGCCCTGCCTTCAGTAGAGTCTTCGCAGGAATCCGCCAGCGGCGAAACATGTTGTCGCAATGAAGAATTGTCTGCTCATTGAGGTAAACGTCCGCGTAAGTATCGAGTCCCTCAAAAACCAGATCGATATGCTCATGCGTCAGTGCGGATGTATCGACTTGAAAGGTAGTTTGATATTCCCAGTCAGCCAGTCCAACCCATTGCAGATGAAATTCGTTGTTGCGATCGAATGGATCGGGAATCAGTTTGTTATGGAGCAGGTCGGTGTGCACGACGCCGGGAACCTGCGCGGGATGCCATTCTTTGAGCTCAGATCGATCACTATTTCCCGCAATGCGAAATTGCCAGCCTGCATCCAGATTTCGCGATGCCGGTTCGGCTGCGTAAAGCTGCGAGAGAGGCAACAAACAAATCACAAACATACAAAGAGAGAGCTTCAACGCCTTCAGATCGCGAAGCGAATCAATTCGAATTTGTAACATGCCAGCAGCCTACCAATCTTCCGTCGCAACGGCTAGTTGATCTTTAATCCGCTGCCTTCGTTCCGGTCTCATCCCATATGCGAACACATCGTGTTTCGCGCAACAACAGACTTCCTACGATGAACGTCATGCCGGCGACAATCATGGGGTAGTAGAGACCAGCATAAATATTGCCGGTTGCGGCGACCGTCGACAGTCCGATGAGCGGCAGCAATCCTCCAAACACGCCGTTGCCGATGTGATAGGGCAGCGAAAGCGAAGTGTATCGAATCTTCGCCGGGAAGGCCTCAATCAGATAGGCCGCGATTGGTCCGTACACCAGGCATACATAAAGGACCTGCACAAACACAAGCAGCACGAGCATTGTGCGATTTGGTTTGGGCGCTTCTTTCGCAGGCACCAACGCGCCAGTCGCGTCCGTGGTCATGGCAGTGAGGGCGATCGCTCCAGTTACTTTGTTGCGAGTGGATTTCACCGTAACTACGTGGTTTCCGGCGGCGCTTTGCATGGCTTTGTAGATCGGGATGTATGTGAGCACTCCCAGCAGGCAGCCGGCCATCATCAACTTCTTGCGTCCAATGCGGTCCGAGAGAGCGCCGACCACGGTGAAGAACGGCATCCCAATCAGCAGAGCGATCGCCACCACTATGTTCGCTGTTTTTACATTCACTTTCAGAATGGTTTTGCATGTAGAACAGAGCGTAGAACTGTCCGGTGTACCAGATCACGCCCTGTCCCGCGGTCGCCCCGAACAACGAAATCAGCACATTCTTCAAGTTCGGCCACTTGGTGAAAGCGTCCTTCAGCGGTTGGGCGGAGGTCATCCCCGCGCTCTTTAGTTCCGCGAAAATTGGCGACTCTTTCATCTTCAACCGGATGTAGAGCGAGATCATGACCAGGATGATCGAAATGAGGAACGGAATGCGCCAGCCCCAGGTGGCGAACTCTTCTTTCGACATCGAATTCTGTGTGATCAGAATCACAATCAGCGAAACTAACAGTCCCAGCGTCGCCGTAATCTGGATGAAGCTGGTATAGAACCCACGCCTGTTGTCGGGAACGTGTTCGCCGACATAGATCGCCGCTCCGCCGTATTCACCGCCCAGCGCCAGCCCTTGTAGTACGCGTATCAACAGCAGAACAATCGGCGCAAACCAGCCCGCCGTTGCATAGGAAGGCAATAATCCAATTACAAAGGTGGAGAAACCCATGATGGAAAGCGTCACTAGAAACGCGTACTTGCGCCCCACCAAATCGCCAATGCGGCCGAAGAAGAGCGCGCCGAAGGGCCGCACCAGAAATCCCACCGCAAATGTAGCCAAGTAAGCAACGTAGGCGAATGTGTCATTTCCCGGGGGATAAAACTTCGGTCCGAGGATAGCCGCGAGGCTTCCGAAAATATAGAAGTCATACCACTCGATCATGGTCCCGACCGACGACGCCATGATCACGCTCCAGATGTTGTATCCCGCCTTATTCGCTCCAGCCCCTGCGGCACTCACCATAACGTCCTCCATTCAACTCCAGCACTGGGTTGGATTTAACCGGATACATGGGGCTCTCAAGCGTGACGTGGATAAAAAACGCCGCCGTGTGGTGTGCATTGTAACGCAGAGCAGTCGCGGAACCACCTGTTTGTGAAGTTCGCTATAGGCTGGATGGAATCGTTCGATGCGT
>Ga0308309_10001595_pt1 | contig 13420 bp, 7 predicted proteins | sample HubBroMetageWFT5_FD_192491 | JGI IMG/M metagenome (GOLD analysis project Ga0308309, IMG submission 192491) | Warmed and freeze-thawed soil microbial communities from the Hubbard Brook experimental Forest, New Hampshire - Hubbard Brook CCASE Soil... | ecosystem: Environmental > Terrestrial > Soil...
ATTTGTGGAAAGCGCTCTACATGAAAATTTCCATTATCACTGCGCCCGCAAACTCGGCCAGCTCGGCCCGCTCCGCGCGTTTCGCGCGCAAGGCGCAGCCCAGGCATACATCGCCGCCTGCGTCCGCAACGGCCAGCGTGCCGGCGACGTAAAACCCCTTGCTCTCGATCGCCGCAATGGTTGGGGGAATGTGTTTCGGGGAGAAGCCAGGGCCAGGGCGCTATCCGCCGCGGCCCGTTAACGCTCTAGCGGGCGTCCGGCGCGGATAAATTCCCGTTCAGCTCATACCACTTCTGCAGGTTCGGCAGATTTTCAAGCGCGGCCTGCGGATGAAGATGATGCACCACGTGGTAGCCCACGTTATGCGGGGCAAAAAGCAGCCTGCCGGCAAATCCAAGGTGATGGTTCCGCGTCGAGCGAAGAATCGCCTCCACGCTGCGGTCTTCGCTCGCCTCCTGCGCATGCTCCACCAGCAGACGATATCCCGCCAGGTATCCTGCAACCACCAGCGGCACAACGTAAAATTCAAGCGTCCATCGCGGCCGCAGCGCCGCCAGCAAAGCGAAGCCAACGTAAAACATCGTCTGCCAACGGTCTTCCCGCGCGCACGCAATCACCTCGGCGCTCTGCGTCAAATCCTCTCCCGAGCCGTCTTGCAAAAATAATCTCCCATATCCGTTCCGGGCTCCGGGCACGTAAGCCGCCACGCATCCATAAAATCCGCGCAGCACCCAAAGCGGAACCAGCAGGAAATAACGCAACGACATCACCCAAAACCGCGCTCTGCTCTTCCCAACCCACGGCTTCAAATATGGATCGCCGCGCAATCCAAGGTCGCGATGATGTCGCAGGTGATGGTAACGCATCGCATCCACCGAGGTTCCCACCGGATAGCCCGCAATAATTTCCAGCATGCGAAGTGGAGGAGTCTTTGGTGTGCGCGGCAGGTGCGCCGCATCGTGCAGCAGCACGCCCAGCGCGTGAAATCGCCCGGCCAGCAGCACAACCCACAGAGGATAGAGCCAAAAAGGCGCGCGGGGCGCAGCCAGCCAGATCGCCGCAATCCCAGCCCAATCGGCAAGCGCCAGAAGAATCACCCGCGGCAGTCGTGCGGTGCCCAGCAGTTCCCGGGGGACGCCTTGCATTCGGGAATTATCGCGCGAGAAAGTTTTAAATGCACTCCGCTGTTACACTTTCATTTCCATCACAATCATGCCACCACAGGCTACGCCGAGCCGCCGCGCTTTTCCTCGGCGCCACAAATCTTCAGCGCGCTCCGAACAATATCTCGATCGTCAACTGGTCCAGTCGCTCGTAAGGCAATCGCTTCGCCGCAAGCGCCGCGCGGTCGAAAGTATGTGCCAGCAGCGCCTTCGCGCCTTTGCCTGAATACTTGCCCACATCCGGCGCGCTGGTAGTGTTCTTCCCCAACTCCTTCAGAATGAACTGAATCTCCTTGTCCGCGTTGAACCGCGCCGCCTTCTCTTTCAGGATCAGGTACGTGCGCATGCAGCCTCTCGCAAAATCCTTCACGCCCTCGTAATCCTCCGTGCGATACGCATGCGCGTCAAAATGCCGCGGGCCTTCGTAGCGCGCATCCTCCAGAAATTTCACCAGGAAAAACGCGCCCTTCGGATTCGCCGAGCCGAACCTGAAATCCTGGTCGTAGCGCCCGGATACCTGATCGTTCAAATCGATATGAAAAAGCTTTCCCGCTTCCCATGCCTGCGCCACCGCGTGAAGAAAATTCAGCCCCGCCATCGTTTCGTGCGCGAATTCCGGGTTCACGCCCACGATTTCCGGATGTTCCAGCGTCCCGATAAATCCCAGATACGCCCCGGTCGTCGCCATGTAAATGTCGCCGCGCGGTTCATTCGGTTTCGCCTCCAGCGCAAATCGAAATCCGTATTTTTGTTCCAGGGAATATTCGCAAAGATAGTTGATCCCTTCGCGCAGCCGTTTCACTGCCTCTTCCGGCCGCCGGCAGGCGTCCGTCTCCGCCCCCTCGCGCCCGCCCCACAGCACAAATATCTTGGCCCCAAGTTCCGCGCCCAGATCCATCGCGCGCATCGTTTTTTGCACTGCGTAGGCGCGCACTCCCGGATCGTTCGAAGTGAAGGCCCCGTCGCGAAACACGGGATTCGTGAACAGGTTCACGGTCGCCATGGGAACGCAAAGTCCGCCCGACGCGCACGCCTTCTTGAATTCGCGCACGATCCGGTCGCGCTCCGCGGCTGTCGCGTCAATCGGCACCAGATCGTTGTCGTGAAGATTCACTCCCCACGCGCCCACTTCCGAAAGCAATCCCGCCAGCTCCACTGGAGGCAGTATCGGGCGCACCGGCTCGCCAAACGGATCGCGCCCGGGGTTTCCCACGGTCCACAGCCCGAAGGAAAATTTGTGTTCCGGTTTTGGTGCGTATTTGTCTGCGCTCATCAATTCCCTCACATGTGCAAATGTCGTTGCAGGCGCGCCCGCTTCCGCGGAAAAATATATTCCCTTCGAATCGTCAATTGGCTCGAGAGAGGTCGTGCATGATTCCGCGCAGCGCCGGATACACCTTCCGGAATGCGCCGTATTGCTTGTCCATCAACGCCACGTTTTGCGGTATAGGCTCAACCCGCTTCGCCACGCGCACCGCCGCTTCGCATGCGCTTTCCACTGTCGCCCACGCGCCTGTTCCCACGCCCGCAAGCAGCGCCGCTCCATACGCAGGCCCTTCTTCCGCCTCCACCAAATCCGCGGCCATGCCGTAAACGTCCGCCTGCACTTGCCGCCACACCCCCCCGCGTGCCCCTCCGCCCCCCAGGCGAATGGACTCCACCGGCAGCTTCAACTCCGAAAAAATCGTCAACGTGTCCCGCAAGCTGAACGCGACTCCTTCCAGAATCGCCCGAATCACGTGCGCTCGCGTGTGCGTCGCTGTGAGCCCCACCAATGCGGCGCGCGCGTGCGCGTCCAGATGCGGCGTTCTCTCACCCATTAAATACGGCGCCCAAAGCAATCCGTCCGCGCCGGCCGGCGCCTTGCCTGCCTCATTCATCAAACGATCGTATGGATCCTCCGCGGTATCTTTTGAACCCGCTGCCCCCGCTCCAAATTGATCGCGGAACCATCGCAGCGAATATCCCGCCGCCTGCGTCACTCCCATCACGTGCCACCGGTTCGGCACAGCGTGGCAGAATGTATGAATTCGTCCCTTCGGATCGAGCAGCGGTTTTGCCGTTGCCGCAAACACAACGCCGGAGGTTCCAATCGTCGCGCTCACGGCGCCGGCTCTCACAATCCCCATCCCCACCGCACCCGCCGCCTGATCCCCCGCGCCCGCAACCACCGGTATTCCCGCCCGCAGCCCCGTCGCGCGCGCTCCTTCTTCTGAAACGTAGCTCGCGACCTCCTGCGATTCATACACGCGCGGCAGCAATTCTTCGCTCAGCCCCGAAACTTCCATCATCGCCGCCGACCACCGCCGGTTGACTACATCCAATATCAATGTCCCCGACGCATCCGCCACGTCAATCGCCCGCGTCCCCGTCAGCCGGAATCGCACGTAGTCTTTCGGCAGCAAAATCGAACGCGTGCGCGCCCAGATTTCAGGTTCGTGCTTTTGCACCCACCAGATTTTCGGCAGCGTGAACCCCGCCACGGCAGGATTCGCCGTCAGTTCGATCAGCCGCTGCGCGCCCACTTTTTCCGTGATCGCGCGGCACTCCTCTTCCGTCCTCTGATCGCACCAGATAATCGACGGGCGCAACACCTCATCGTCGCTTCCCAGCAGGACCAGCCCGTGCATCTGTCCCGTCAGCCCGATTCCGCTGATTTCGCTGGCCGCCGTGTTTCCGCGCTTCAGGCATTCGGGGATTGCCTTGCAGGCTGCGCTCCACCAATCCTGCGGATTCTGCTCGGCCCAGCCCGCGTGCGGAGAGGATATCGGCTCGTGCTCCACCGTCGCGGAGCTCAGCACCCGTCCGCTCCCATCGAGCAACACGGCTCGCGTCCCGCTTGTCCCCGTATCAATTCCCAGTAGTTTCACAGCCATGGCGCGCGCTTTTTCACTTCACTCTTCCGATTGTCTGGGCCGAACGAGCCGGTAGTTCCGGAATGCCCACTACGCATTGAAGGGATTGCGCTCATTCCGTGATGCTGATCGCTTTTCCCGAGTACTCCACAAACTTGTCCGGCTGCGACTCCGGCGCGATTCCGATTCCGTGCCCCTCGCCCGTAAACACGATCCTGAACTTGCGCGTCTCGAGCATGCCCGGAAAACTTCCGTGGCGCTCGCCGATCGTGAGCGTTCGGCTGGCATCGTCCCAGTGCATCGGAATCGTGGCATACGCGCCTTTTTCGTAGTTATAGTTGTCGTTCTCGTCCTCATACATCGTGAAGTTGCCGTCCGCGCCCGCATAAACGCGCAGCTCGATCGGGTCCTCGGCCTTTTCGGTTGTGTATTCCATCTCCGGGCCCATCGGCAAAATCGACCCCGCGCGAATGAATAGCGGTATGCGCTGTAGCGGAGCAGCCGCATTCACCGTCGCGCCGCCCTCCGTCGCGTGTCCCGTCCAGAAGTCGAACCAGCGTGCCTTAGGCAGGTAGACGCTTCTCGACGTCGCTCCCGGCTCTGTCACCGGGTTCACCAGGAACGCGGGCCCGTACATGAATTCATCCGCGGTGTTCTGCGCGCGCACATCCGTTCGGAAATCCATCGGCAAGCCGCGCATCGGCGTATAGCTCTCGTTCGTGGTCATCCACGCGAGCGAATAAATGTAAGGCATCAGCCGGTATCGCAGTCGATCAACGTTCGTCAATATCGATTGCGCATCCGCCCCGTAGGACCAAAGTTCGTTGTTGCTCGGCGCTCGCGTTCCATGCAGCCGAAAAACTGGGCAGAACGCCCCATACTCAAACCATCGAATGAACAACTCTCGATACGCTGGATCATCGGGATGCCCCAGGATGAATCCTCCGATATCGGTCGTCCAATACGGCATCCCCGAGATTCCAAAATTCAGTCCCGCCGGTATCTGCCGTGAAAAGCTCAGCCAGTTTGATTCCACATCACCCGACCACGCCGCCACCGAATTGCGCTGAATCCCCGCAACCGCCGAGCGCGAAAGAATAAACACGCGCTTCTGGTCGGAAGCGGCTCGCTGTCCCTGGTAAACGCCAGTTGTCGTCATCAGCGGGAATATATTCGCGTAACGCGCGCCGTTCCCGATCGCCACCTTGTTCGTCACCAGCACATTCGTATCGCGGTCTTCGGTTTCCGGCTCGTCCGTATCGAGCCACCATGCATCCGCGCCGATCTTGAAAAGCCCCTTGTCAAGCAGCCCCCAATAATATTTCCGCGCATCCGGATTGAACGCGTCATAGAGCGCTTGCCCCGCCGGATGAAACCCGCCCACGACGGTGCGGTCGATGAAATACCCCTTCTTGGCCATCTCGTCGTACACCGGTGAACCCGGCCGCACGTACGGCCAAAAAGAAAACATGATGTGAAAGTGATTTGCGTGCAGGTCGTCGATCATCCCTTTCGGGTCGGGATAGTTCTTGTTGAACACAGGTTCGCCCATGTTGTTCCACCAGAACCAGTCCTGCACGATGTCGTCCACCGGAATATGCAGCTCGCGGTACTTGTGCGCCACGCCCAGCACTTCCACCTGCGATTCGTATTTGTTCTTGCACTGCCAGAACCCATACGCCCATTTACCGAAGAGCGGCGCCGCTCCGGTCATCTCGCGGTATCCCGCGATGATCTTGTCGAAGTCCGGCCCGTACATAAAATAATAATCCACCGTGTCCGCCACTTCCGAGCTCACGAACAATGCATGCAGAAAGCGATTATTGAACCGGCTCCTCGACGAGTTGTTCCAGAAAATCCCGTACCCATTGCTCGAAAGAAAAAACGGCGTCGAAATATTCGTATTCTCCTGCGAAATATCCACCTCTTCGCCGTGATAGTTGAAGACGCCTGCCTGGTGCTGCCCCAGCCCGTAAAACGCCTCAGTGGAATCCCACAGGCTCGAAAACATCTCGGAGCGGTACGCCTTTTCCCCATTCACCACCACCGGCGTCAGCGACCTCTCGAAATCCTGAAAAAGTTTTTGCCCCGCCGCATCGCTGTACAAAATCGCGCCATCTTTCCGCATGACCGTAACTTTCATCCGCCGCGTCGCGATCGTGATGTCCTTATCCGTCGATTCCATCGTCCATTCTGCCGCCGGCCAGCTCGTCTTCGTCACCATGTATTCCGTCGCCGCAGGAATCGTCGCCCCCGGCGCATAAGTCACTCGGACAATCGAATCCGTGCACACCTGCAGCCGCAGCGTTCCCGTTTTCATCCCCAGCGTCACGCCGTCAGCCTTCTTCTCCACAGACGCAACGGGATTCAGCGCATTCCATTGCGCCTCGGCACTGGGCATCGCTCCCACCGCGCAGAGCAACATGCCGCATCCAAATAGCAGTCGCAGTTTTTTCATGGTTTCATCCATCCCTGAACCTTTTGGCCGGGTCAAAAGGGCGGCCGCGCCGGAATACACCAAGCGCGGATTACTCGGAAGAGCGCACGGTCGCACAAAAGGGCGCTCGACTGGGAGCCATTCGGAGCCGCGCGACAAAAACGCGAACGGTAACGTTAACGTCTAGCAAAACTCTGTCACCCCGGTTTCCCGTTGTCAACGCATTTTTACCGAATCACGCCCCCGACTTCGTTCTCTCATCCCCCCGCGCAAATTCTTTCCCTCGCCTCGCCGCCAGCGCTCCCTGCCCGCAGGCGCCGCTCCCCGCAGCCCCAACTTGCAATCGCTATCTCGAATGGGGTAAACGTAATGCTTCGCGGAGCTCCCTCCCAGGGGCCATCCTGGCCGCGATTTTCCGCACGGGCCCGCAACGCAACGGGAGATGGCGCGCGCTTCCTTGATTCATTTCACTCGGAAGCCGTTTCGCGGTTTCGCATGCCGGGCCACGCGCGGCAAGGAAGGATTTTTCGATGGCCGTCCGCATGAAAGACATCGCCAAGGATCTGGGCGTCTCCGTCATCACCGTTTCCAAGGCGCTCCGCAACCATACGGACATCAGCGCCGCCACCCGCGCCCGCGTCCTCAAACGTGTCGCCGAGCTGAACTACCAGCCCAACTACGCGGCCCAGGCTCTCGTTACCGGACGCACCCACACCATGGGCCTGATCGTCCCCGATCTCGTGCATTCTTTTCATTCCGAAATTGCCAAGGGATTGGCGAGCATTCTCAGCAAGAGCGGCTACGGCCTGGTAATTTCCTCATCCGAGGAAAATCCCGAAGTGGAGAAGAAGGCCATCGATCAACTCATCGCCCGCCGCGTGGACGCGCTCCTCGTCGCCTCCACGCAATGGTCTCCTGAAGCCTTCTGCCGCGTCGAAGATGCGGAAATTCCTTACATTTTGCTCGACCGCTTCTTCTCCGGCCTCTCCGCCAATTTCGTCGGCGTAGACGACGTCCTCGTCGGCAAGCTCGCCACCAATCACCTCGTCGAAATCGGGTGCCGCACCATCGCACACATTGGCGGCCTGCGCATCAGCCCCGCCTTCGGCCGCATGCAGGGCTATAAGAAAGCCCTCGCTGACCACAATCTCCCGTATCGCCCAGACTATGTCGTTACCCACGATCGCCTGGACGAATCGGCGCGCTCTGCCGGATTCAACGCCACAAAAAAACTTCTCGCTCTGAAGCCCCGCCCCGACGGAATCTTTTGTTTCAGCGACGCGATCGCGATCGGCTCCATGAAAGCCATTCTCGAATCAGGCCTTCGCATCCCCGAAGATATCGCCCTGGTTGGCTGTTCCAACGTTCACTACGGAAGCTTCTTGCTCGTCCCTCTCACCAGTGTCGATCAGCAGAGCGTGGCCATCGGCCAGCGTGCGGCTCGCCTGGCGCTCAGCTTGCTCGACGCAAAAGGCACCTCGAAACCCAAAACCATTCTGCTTGAGCCCACTCTCGTCGTAAGGGATTCGTCGAAAAAGTCCTCCGCGCCTCCCCATTCGGATTAATCCCCGCCTCCTCGGATCGCCGCCTTCGCACCCAGCACTTCGCCAACCGCCTCGCGCAATCGCGTCAGCGTAAACGGTTTCGGCAAAATCGGAACATCCTCGAGCTCTGCCGCATGGTCGTCCGCATCTCCCAGATTTCCCGTCATCAGCAGGAAATGGCTCGCCAGGTGGCGCCGCATCCCGCGAATCAGCCGAAGCACCTCCAGCCCGTTCAGCCCCGGCATTTTCAAATCGCATATCACCAGGTCGAAATCGCCCTGCTCGAGTGCCGCCCTCACCCCCGCGGATCCATGCAGCAGCGTCGTATGGCAATTCAAAGGCTTCAGCGCGTACCGGATCATTTCCAGGATGTCCTCTTCATCGTCAATCACCAGCGCGTGCACCGTTGCTGGCGCGCGCCCTTTCGCTGATTTGCCCTTCGCGGGTTCAACGCCCGGCTCTGCCGCTGGTGCGGGTGTCGCGGGAAGCTCGATGCGGATCTTTGTCCACGCGCCCGGGCTGCTTTCCGCCGAAATCGTGCCGCCGTGCTGTTGAATGATTCCGTGCGAGATACTCAGCCCTAGTCCCGAGCCGCTTCCCGCGGGCTTCGTCGTGAAGAAAGGCTCGAAGATATGCGCATGCGCCTCCGCTGGAATTCCTACGCCGTTGTCGCGCACCTCCACCGATGCCGATCCCCCATCCACCGCGGAAATCAGCCAGATATCCCCGCCATCGCCGCGCTCCTTGATCGCCTGCTCCGCATTCATCGCCAGATTCACCAGCACCTGCAGCAACTGATCCGCGTCGGCTGTAACCCAAATCGGCGATTGCGGCTGCTCCACGTGAATCGTGATCTTGTCCGCGCTCAGTTGGTAACCCCGCAAGTCCACCAGCCGCGTAACCACCGTGCGCAGGTCGAAAATATTCTTCCGATGCGGCGCCCGCCGCGAAAAGCTGTTCAGGTTAGCCACCAGGTTTCTCAATCGCAGCGCTTCTTCGCGAATCGTATTCAGCGGCCCGCGAAAAAACGAATCCAGATCCGGCCGGCTCAGCGTGATTTCGCTGAACCCCAGAATCGCCGTCAGCGGGTTGTTGATTTCGTGCGCCACTCCCGCCACCAGTTGCCCCAGCGACGCAAGTTTCGCGCTCTGCAGCAGCTCCTTCTGCGCCAGTTCCAGTTTCGCTGTCCGCTCCACAACTTTCCGTTCCAGCGAGCCGCGCATTTCCCTCAGTTCTGCCGCCATCTCCACGAACGCTCCCATCAGTGGCCCCAGCTCCACGCTCTGCGGTATTTCGCAGCTCACCTCCAGATTTCCGCCGCGCACTTCTCCCACCATTTGCCGCAGCCCCTCCAGGTGGCCCCACAAATGATTCTGGTGCGCCCGCCGGAACCAGATCGTCGCCAGCAATTCGAACCCGGCAAACATCAGCAGCAGCAGCGTCAGCCAATTCGACGACCGGTCCACCTGCGCGTTCAGCGCGTCCAGCCGCTGCACCTGCAGGTCTTCCAGCCTTCCCAGCACCTCCTCGATTTCGTCGTTGAGCCTCCCTGCTTCCACGCGTTCGCGCGTATCGCCGATTCGGGGATGCGGACCTGCCAGCATCGCGCCGCTCTGCGCCATAAATTTGGTTTGCAGTGCGCGCAACCGCGAGATTTCGTCCGCCTCGTCCCGCGCGCTGGAAATCGAAGCATAGCGGTTCACCAGCTCGATGCCTTCCCGCTCACCCTGCTCGAATTCCAGGCTCGGGGCGGAATCGCGCAGGTCATACACGTTCCAGAACATTTGCACCGTATTTTCTTGATTGGAGTGAATCTGCCGGTTCAGCGCCAGCGCGGAATTCAATTGGCGCAACGAGGTGGCCAGATGATTTCGGAAAGTATAATTTCCGTACAGCACGCCGGAAACCAGCAGCAGCGCCAGAGCAATCGTGCCCGATTGCATCAGTCGGAACCGCCGCTCCACCGAATACGGCTTTGGCTTCGCTTCCGCGCGCAGCTCTCTCATCGCTTCGGGCAAATGTGTTTGTGTCGTCACAACACGCAAGCCGTCGCACTTGCGTATCCAAATGGCCGGCAGGAAATGGAAGGGAATATGAGGTTTTTGAAGTTTTACTACGCGATGAAATCCGCAGGCGTCACCACACTGGTACGCCATGTTTCAATTCGGGGCACCGCCCCGCTCAGCTGCGGTTCCTTTTGCCGTTGCACTCGCCGTTGCCGCGGGTGTTTCTTCTGCCTGCCCCGCCAATTCACCCAACTACGCGATTTCGTTTACCGCCGCCACTATATGCCGAGCCGAAATTCCGAACGCATCCACCAGCTCGTCCGGCTTCCCGGAGTGCGGCATTCCCGTCACCGCCAGCAACTTCGATTTCGTAGGAGCCACTCCCACGCTCGCGAGTGCGGAAAGCACAGCTTCACCCACGCCGCCTTCCGGCCAGTGATCTTCCACGGTCACCAATTTTCCGCCCGTCGCCTTGATTTGTTCCGCCAGCGCCTTGCCGTCAATCGGCTTCACGCAGTAGAGATCGATCACGCGTATCGGCGTGCCCTTCGCCTTCAGCTCGGCCGCCGCCTTCAGTCCTTCGTGAACCGTAATTCCCGCGCCGATCACCGTCACTTTGTCCGCCGCGCTCTGCTGCAGCACCTTGAACCCTGGAATCGGAAACTTTTCTTCCAGCGAATACAGGATCACCGTCTTCGGCCGCGAAGTGCGCAAATAATTGATCCCGCTGCGCCGCGCCATGGATTCCGTCAATCGTTCCGCCGAAACCGCATCGCTCGGGTACAGCACCGCCGCCCCGTGAATCGCGCGGAACATGGCCAGATCTTCCAGCGCCATCTGCGACGGGCCGTCCTCTCCAATCGAAACGCCGCAATGCGATCCGCATAGATTGATATTGCTCCTGCTGATCGCCGCCATGCGCACCTGGTCATAGGCGCGCGAAAGGAAACATGCAAACGTGTCGAGGAACGGTACCTTGCCCCGCGCCGCCAGTCCCACTCCCGCGCTCACCAGGTTCTGCTCTGCGATAAATCCCTGCCAAAAGTGATCCGGGAAAGCATTTTCGAAAATTTCCGAAAACGTGGAATTTTTCACGTCGCCCGATATCGCCACGACCTGCGGATTCACCGCCCCCAGCCGTTTCAACGCGTACCCGTAAGCCTCGCGCGTCGCTACCGTCGCCCCCGCCGCGTAGTCCGGTGCCGCGGGCGCCGGAAAATCGGGCGGCTGCGGGAGCGGAGAACGCACATACGCCTTTCCCGGGTCGGGCGGCACCACCACCGGCGCGCCGCCAATCTCCGCGATCGCTTTTGCCAGCTCGTCCTTCGATAGCGCTTTCCCGTGCCAGTGCAGCTTCCCCGCAAGAAAACTCACGCCGTGGCCCTTCACGGTTCGCGCCACAATCGCTTGCGGCCTCCCCTTCGTCGCTTTCGCGCGATCGAGAGCCCCAAGCACCGCGGCCACGTCGTGCCCGTCAATCACCTCTGTTGCGAATCCCTCGGACTCAAACTTCCGCCGGTAGATTTCCATGTCGTGCTGGTACATGGTCGGCTGGCTTTGCCCCAGCGCATTCACGTCCGCAATCACGGTCAGGTTGTCGAGTTTGTAGTACGACGCGAACGCCGCCGCTTCCCACACCTGCCCCTCGGCCATTTCTCCGTCACCCAGCATCACGTAAACCCGCGTCGGGCTTTTGTCCATCCGTGCGCCTATCGCAAGCCCTGCCCCCACGGAAAGCCCTTGCCCCAGTGACCCGGTCGCGGCATCCACGCCATGAATCCGCGGCGTCGGATGCCCTTCGAGTTCGCTCGAAAATTGCCGCAGAGTCATCAATCGCGAAACAGGAAACACGCCCGCTTCCGCCAGCGCCGCGTAGAGCAGCGGCGCCGCATGCCCCTTTGACAGCACAAAGCGATCCGCATCCGGCGAGTTCGCGTTCGACGCGTCAAACTTCATCGCGTAGAAAAACACTCCCGCCGCCAGCTCCGCCGCGGACATGCACGACGTCGGATGCCCCGACCCCGCCGCCGTTGTGGACATCATCGAAAGAATGCTCAGGCGCCTCGCTTTTTCTTTGATTGCGTCAATCGTAGCTGCCGAAGGTGCCGCCGTGGAGGTCGCGCTCATGTTTGCTCCTTGCGATTCTGTGAGAAAGGGGATTTTACCTTGTTCGGGGCCGACGCGCGACCCGCTTTGTGGAAATTCTCCTGCCCCACTTCGGCGCACCCAATCCGGCACACCCCGCTCTCGCAGCCCGCGCAAAAATTCCACCCGCTTAGTCTGCTATCACCCTACATATCGGCCGCTTCGCTTTTTACGAGGGCGCTTTTGAATTTGCTTCAGCGCACCCAATCCAGCACGCGCGACTCGCACACCCCCGCACAATCATTCCACCCGCTCAGTCTGCGATCAGCATTTGTAGCGGCGGCCTCGCTTTACAGGCGGGCGTCTTTGAAGTTGCGCTTTCCTCTTTCGTGGGGTCTCTGGTGGGCAGCCCACCCCGTCGTCAAAACGTGCGACGGGTAGCGCGAAACGGCGGAACGCCGTGCTCGCATTCGTAATTTCTTAATGCCCGCCCGCCTGTGCCAATACCGGCGCTCGGTGGAATTTCGATTCGTCAAGCGTGACGTTGCCTTGGACAAATGCGGTGATATTCGTACCTTTAGGGATGGTCGTATCCTTGCCGTGTGCCAAAAGGAACAGCGCCGATCCGCCCTAGCCTTTGCCCTTCTCGATGTACTCCTTCAAATGTTTAGCGCAGGCCTCTGATATGGACTGCTGACCTCGAGCTCCGAGTGTGCCAAATAGCAACGACCCGTGACTACTCTTGTGCACTTCGTAAGCCCACAATACGCGCTTCGAGCGCTTGTCAATCAGCATCAGGCTCGCTTCCAATCCACGAGTGCTCCCCGCATTGGACCAGGAATTTGCGTGGTGGCTGGCGTCAAAGTTCGCTGACCCGCCGTTCGCATTCCAACTCGCAGAACCGAATGCCGACCCGTGAGACGATGCCTGACTAGCCGCGAACCAACCTGCCCATTCATATTCTGAACTCACGAGGATGTAATTTGACTGAGCAGGATCAATCGTCAACCCGACTGGCGCCTTCTTCCTTCGAAGTGCCGCAGCGAGGTAAGTATCGAAGCCACCCATTGGAGCTATCGCGATAACAGCTCCCGGTGGAATTCTCAGGTCGGAAGTGATGACAGTCGCGTTCTGATCGGCAGAGTCTTCCGCGGGGGAAGCCTGAGATTGTTCCTGGGACGCAGCGGGTGAAGCAGCTGGGGCGGAAGAAGGATCAGCCGTCGAAGGTTCTTGAGTGTTTGGTGCAGGGGCGGCAGGGGCCTGGGCAACGGCGGGGGATGCCTGTGGCTGGGCGGCGACGACCACTCGCTTGCACGCCATTCCATTCATG
>Ga0308309_10001597_pt1 | contig 13415 bp, 7 predicted proteins | sample HubBroMetageWFT5_FD_192491 | JGI IMG/M metagenome (GOLD analysis project Ga0308309, IMG submission 192491) | Warmed and freeze-thawed soil microbial communities from the Hubbard Brook experimental Forest, New Hampshire - Hubbard Brook CCASE Soil... | ecosystem: Environmental > Terrestrial > Soil...
GCTCTACGGCTTCTTTGTTATCAGTCATGATCGGCGGCGCATCCTGCACGTTAACGTCACGAAGCATCCGACGAGCGCTTGGATCATCCAGCAGTTGCGCGAGGCGTTTCCATATGAAGCCTCTCACAAATACTTGATCCTCGATCGCGATCAGAAGTTTGGGTTCGAGGTGATCGCAGCGGTGAAAGCCACCCGGATTATTCCCAAGCGAACGTCATTCCGGAGCCCCTGGCAGAATGGCATCGCGGAGCGATGGGTGGGAAGCTGCAGGCGAGACCTCCTGGACCACATTGTTGCGCTGAATGAACGTCATCTGAAGCGATTGCTCTCCGACTATATTCGTTACCATCATGAGGACCGCACGCATCTCGGACTTGAGAAGGGAACACCGGACGGCAGGATTCGTTCCGGAGCATCGGGTCGGGTCCTTTCTGAGGAACGACTCGGCGGACTGCACCATCGTTACAATCGAGCGGCCTAGTCCGGATCGACTTTCCGCTGGTCCTTATATATATGTGCGCTCCACGCGCACTCGGGTTCGTGTCCTCCGCAGTCTTCAGGCTGTATCGAGGCGATAATCGTATTCAGGACTACTCTACTAAGAACCGCCGCGTCTCTGGTCTCGGCTCAGGTTTTGGCGAACCACAGGTGTTGCATCGACCTATCGAATGCACCCGACTTAACGGGAGGTGAGGGATTGCGCTCGGATAGCTGCCAGCGGGTAGAAGTTCCCACCAAACACGACAGCATTGATTTTCCGCGTGTGGCTGATATCTTCGAGCGGATTCGCGCTCAGTAAAATCAGATCAGCCACACGCCCCACCTGTATCGTTCCAAAAGTGTCTGTCTTGCCCAAGAACTTTGCAGGGTTCAACGTCGCGGCCTGTAACGCCTCCATCGGACTGAAGCCAGCTTCCACCAGTAGAGCTAACTCATTGTGAAGATCGACGCCCGGCACCAAGGCCCAATCGGAGAAGTCCGACCCTGCCATGATCGGAACGCCGGCTTTGTGCATCTTCCGGACGAGCTCGATTTGTTTTTCGTGAACATCCAATCGCGGTTTCAGTGACTCCGGATCATCACTCCAAAGCACGAAACCTCGTTCATAGGCGACTAAAGTCGGCACGTACCAGGTTCCATTTTTGGCGAAGCGCTGGAATAGTTCCTGTCCGGCGGGACCTAAATTCTCGTCCACCGCTTGCTCAACGGTTTTGGCCGTTGCTCCTTTGCGCCAGAGAGCGTTCTCATTGATGGTTTCTATATGTTCGAGGCTGGCTGCGCCGGTGTCCGATGCCTCGGCGGAACTCACACCCTTGGGCAAGTGGACAGCCACGGGTATGTGTTCCTTGCGAGCCTCATCCATCAATGCAAAGAACGCCTCAGGCGGGAGCGCATTGTGGACCTTGATGAAATCAACCCCCTTCGCCTTTAGGTTGTGAACTGCCTGCCGCGCTTCTCCAGGCGTGCGCACGGTGAGCCGGTTCGAAACTCCTTCTTTGGGGCCGTCCACGAAAGGACCAGCGCGGATGATGTGCGGCCCGACGCGCAAATCCTTATCAATCTCAGAGCGCCAGCGATCGATTTGGGCTAGATCTCCGCCCATGTCGCGCACGCCCGTCACCCCATTCATGATCAGCAATGGGAAAGCGTCTTCCGTCGCATCGGTCAGGTGACCGTGCATATCCCAGAGTCCAGGGATCAGAAATTTCCCGCCGCCATCGATCACGCGAACGCCAGCCCGAATTGTGACGCGATCACTAGGGCCAACCGCGCTGATATGACCATTGCCGATAATGACGGTCGAGTTTGGCTGGGACGCTGCCCCTGTGCAATCGATGACGGTTACGTGGGTTATAGCAAGTTCTTTGTCCTTTTGAGCGGTGGTCGCTAGTGGGTAGATTAGGTAAAAAACGAGGAACCATTTACGCATAAGGCTGGAGCATAACTCCTGCGGCTAAGCATACCGACAGTAGAGCATGGCGTAAAGCGTGGCCGCCACACACTGCCCGTGAAGTCCCGATTAACGCGCTAACCGGAGAAGTGGGTACTAGTAGCAGGATGAATTCTTTTGTGATCCGAAACTTGTCCAACTTGTCCATCTGAGAGCGGCCCGAAAAACCACAAGTGACGCCAGGACAGCGACTTAGGTTAGGGGCTTATCTGGTTCGGGACCAGGAGGTCGAAGGTTCAAATCCTTTCGCCCCGACCCTTATTTCAAACACCTCCACGTTGGATCATCGGATCAGAACGCGCTGTACTGCGCGGTTCAAGGCGCGGGCGACAAACGGATCGACCGGGCCAAAGACTAGCTCTCACAAACTGTCATCCCACTTGAAAAATCGAGTTGCCGCTGACAAGTCAAAAATGTGCCGCAGCGCATGCAAATTTTCCTTCGCAAAATTCTCTCGACCTGGCGGCAACGTGTGATATACGTCCCCCAGGGAGTCTGACGGTTCTCCGAATGAACGCGCCCGAAACGACGCCTCCTCTCAGGTACTCGCAGCTCACGAAGCTGGACGACGCTGAGCTCATGTTGCACCTCCAGCTCGGCCACGCCGATGCCCTGGCGGTGCTTTTCGACCGGTACAACCGCCTGGTGGTGAATATCGCCCTACGCATTTTGCGAGACGCAGGTGAAGCCGAAGACCTCATGCAATCCGTGTTCCTGGAAATTTTCCGCTGCTCGGCACAATTCGACCCGGCCAAAGGCAGTACTAAAGTGTGGCTGCTCCAGTTCGCGTATCACCGGAGTTTCAATCGCAGGCACCACCTGGCCCTACGCGGACTCTACAATGAGGGGGAGTCGCACAGGGATGCCATGGCGACCTCCGCCAGCGACGGCGCAAGTTCATCCGCCATGATGGAATCGTCGCATCTGGTAAGGCAAGCGCTTGGCTCATTGAAAGGGGCGCAAAGAAGAATTCTGGAGCTGGCCTTTTACGAAGGCTTGACCATGCGCGAGATCTCAGAAAAAACCGGGGAGTCGTTTGATTCTGTGCGACACAATTATTACCGTGGAATAGAAAAACTCCGATCGCTTCTTTGTGAGCACCCGAAGCCGTCTCTAGGAAGCGGAGAGAGGGTGCCCCATGTCGGACCATGAGTATTTTCGGGAGCTTTGCGCGCTGGCCGCGATTGGTCAGCTTTCTTCCAATGAAAATAGGGAACTGACTCAGCATCTTTACGATTGCCCCAGTTGCCGCGAGGCCAGCGCCGAATACGCCCACGTTGTCGAGCATCAACTTCCCAAAGCCGACCCAATCCGCTGGCGCACCAAGGGGCTTCTTCCCAAATCCGCGACCGATCTCGACCTGCGGGACCGTTTCCTGGCCAGGGCTCGCGTCGAAGGTGTGGAATTTTCCGGGGAAGTCTCGCACAGTTTTCATCCGAAGCGGCGCCCTTTTTACTGGTCGAGCTGGCGGTGGCACATTGCGGTCGCAGCGGCTGCCGTTGCGGTGATGGCCCTGACAGGCATGGCCACGTCGCGTTTGCAAGAGCGCAAGGCCCTGGCGAATCGCGGTGAGAGCGAAGCGCGCATGGCCCAGCAGAACCAGACTCTGCGCGCGCAGCTCGCGGCAATTCAGCAGAATATTGAACAGGAATCCGCCGGGCTGGAAGCAGCCAACCGGGAGAAATGGACTTCCGGGCGCGCCCTGCAGCACCTCCAGGAAGAACTTGAGAAATCGCGTGAACAATCCGGCGCTCTTAGCGCCCAATTTCGAGAACTAGAAGCAAGCCAGGCCGGACTGGCCGGAGAAAGTCACCAGAAGGATGTCGCAATTGCTGATCTGAACGCGAAAAACGAAAAACTGCGGCGCGACAATGTGGAACAGCTCACCGCGCGGGTTCTGCTGGAAGCCCAAATGCGCGAACTCAACGAGTCTCTCCAGCAGCAAGCGATGAATTTTGAACGCGAGCGCCAGCTGATGGTTGCCAGCAAGGATGTCCGGCAACTTATGGGCGCGCGCAACCTGCACATTATGGATGTACACGATACCGATGGCGCTGGAAATTCCGCGAAAGCGTTTGGGCGGGTCTTTTACGCGGAGGGACAATCCCTCATTTTCTACGCCTTCGACCTGCCGAGCGGAAAGTTGAGCGCCGCGAAGTATACGTTTCAAGCCTGGGCGCAAAAGGAATCCGTCTCCCACTCGGTTCGAAACCTCGGAACGTTTTCGGTGGATGATCGCGACCAGCGGCGCTGGGTTTTGAAGGTAAACGATCCTCAACAGTTGAAGGGCATCGATTCCGTTTTTGTCACCGCTGAAGTCGCCGGCGATGTCGGCACGCCCAAGGGGAAAAAACTTCTGTACGCGTTCATCGTGGGTGAGCCGAACCATCCCTGAGCCTTGCAACTAATTGAAACTGAGAGTCACCTCTGCGTTACGTGGCGATCCCCCGGTACTTCCGCAAAATTAGGAGTTTCTTAACTTCCTCGCATCGTTCGTTCCTTTCGCTTCTTCCATGCGAAATTTTGCGTTACGTTACTTCGGCACAAAACACATGCTTCCCCGGCATACTCCAGTAAGGGGGAGTCCTCATCCATGCGAATTCTTGCCGGAGTGGTGTTTTTATTTCTACTTGCAGGAGTCCCAGTATTTCTAGCCGCGCCTGCGTGCGCCCAGTCGGAGACGGCCACGGTTTCCGGCCGAGTGACGGATGCGCTGGGCCAAGTGGTTCCGGATGTCAAGATCCAGTTGGTGAACACGGAAACCAACCTGGTGCAGTCAACCAAGACGAATTCCGAAGGCTTGTACGTACTCCCGGACGTTCGCCCCGGCGCGTATCGAATCCTGGTATTGAAAGACGGGTTCAAGGAGATTGTGAAAACCGGGTTGGTGCTGCACGTTCAGGACATCGCTGCGGAAAATTTTTCCTTGCAAGTGGGCTCGATGTCCGAGTCGGTGACAGTGCTGGCAGATCAGTTGACGTTGAACACCACCGACGGAACGGTCAGTACCGTCGTTGACCGGCAATTCGTGGAGAACTTGCCCTTGAACGGCAGAAGCTTCCAAACCTTGATTCAGCTCACGCCGGGAGTCGTGCTAACGCCCGGAAACTACGCCGACAGCGGGCAATTCAGCGTCAACGGGCAGCGCGCCGCCTCCAACTACTGGATGGTGGACGGAGTGAGCGCCAATATCGGTATGGGTTCCGGCAGCACGCCGGGAAACGGAATCAGCGGGTCGCTGGGTTCCTTCAGCGTGTTAGGTGGAACAAACAGTCTCGTTTCTGTGGACGCCATGCAGGAGTTCCGCATCCAGACCTCCACGTACGCGCCGGAATTTGGAAGGACTCCCGGAGCCCAGATTTCGATCCTTACGCGATCCGGAACGAATGGATTCCACGGGACGGCGTTCGACTACTTGAGAAACGACAAGCTGGATGCAAACAACTGGTTCAACGGATTTCAGAACAATCCGCCACTGCCGAAAGCGCAAGAGAGGCAGAACGATTTCGGTGGAACCTTCAGTGGGCCGATCATAGAGAATCGAACCTTCTTTTTCTTTTCCTACGAGGGACTCAGACTCCGCCTGCCGCAGACCTCCCAGACGACGGTTCCCGATCAAGCCGCCCGCACCGCCGCCGTCCCGGCCATGCAGCCCTATCTCAACGCATTTCCCCTTGACCCCAAACAGCCCGACCTCGGGAATGGTATCGCACAATACAACGCGAGTTATTCCAATCCCGCCTCGCTCGATGCCTATAGCCTGCGCGTCGACCATAAGCTGTTCGAAAAGCTGACCATTTTCGGGCGCTACAACTACTCGCCTTCCCATATTTCGCAACGAGGATCGGGCGGAGGTCCGACGGGCACCTCGTTGAGTTCGATCAAATATGCGAGCACCACCACACAAACAGGCACCGTGGGCGCAACTTGGCTGTCGTCTCCCGCAATCACCAACGATCTGCGTTTCAATTACAGCAGGACAAACAGCGACAGCCGCACTTACCTGGATAATTTTGGCGGCGCTTCTCCACTGACTACGTCGCCGTTCCTGGATCCCTCGTTGACGCTCCAAAATTCACAGCTGTTCATTCAGGTGTTTGCGCTGCAGCAGGGCAGCCTTTCTCTGGGGAAAAATCAGCGCAGCATCCAGCGGCAAATCAACATCGTGGATGGTCTGTCGCTGCAAAAAGGTCCCCACAGCCTCAAGTTCGGAGTGGACTACCGCCGCCTCTCGCCCATCTATGATCCGTTTTCGCTCTTCGAAGATGTGGCGTTTTTCCCGGCACCGGGGACTCCGCCCATCAATTCGTTCCAGACGGGAGCCGGTGCCCAGGGCCTGCTGACGGCGAGTCAAGGTGCGACATTCCTATTCCGGGATCTTGGGCTCTACGGGCAGGACACCTGGAGACTCAACTCCCGTTTAACCGTGACCTACGGCCTGCGCTGGGACATTGAATTCGTACCGCGATCGCTCGAGGGACCGCCCTTCCCGGCCGTAACGGGATTTAATTTGCAGGATTTGTCACATCTGGCACTCGCGCCAAGCGGAACTGCTCCCTACCACACGAGCTACGGTAGTTTTGCGCCCCGGTTGGGCGTGGCCTATCAACTCTCCCGAAATGCAGACTGGCAGACCGTCCTAAGGGGCGGGTTCGGAGTTTTTTATGATATGGCAACTTCGGAGTTTGGGAATCAACTTGGACTGAGCTACCCGTACGGCTCCCAGAATGAGGTCTTCGCGACCTTCCCATTTAGCGCCCCGGCGGGAAATGCTCCACCAATTGTGCCACCCGACCCAAGCAATCCTTTTGGCGCTCTGACGGCCTTTGATCCGCATCTCAAATTGCCGTACACGCTCCAGTGGAACGTAGCCCTCGAGCAAGGCGTGGGAAAACAACAGAGTCTTTCCTTTTCGTACGTTGGAGCGGCGGGCCGGCGGCTCCTGCGGACGGGCCAGGCGATTGGTCCGGAAGCGGGGCTGCGGGTCGTGCAATTGGTGACAAACGTGGGGACTTCGGACTATGACGCGATGCAGGTACAGTTTCAACGCCGGCTGTCGCGTGGCCTCCAAGCTCTGGCCTCGTACACTTTTTCGCACTCGCTTGATGACGCCTCCGCCGGTTCCGTGGGCAATCAAGCGAACGCACTGGGCGGAACGCTTCCCAACCGGGGAAATTCCGATTTTGACATCCGGCACTCCTTTTCCACTGCATTGACCTATGACATCCCGGCCCCGAAAGGCAATGCGTTTGCCAATGCCGTACTTCACGGGTGGTCGCTCGACAACATCATTCAGGCGCGTTCCGCTGCACCGGTCACCGTGAACAGCGTCGTCTTTCCAAATGGCGTGGTGGCTTTCAGCGCCGGCGGATATTTTCTTTACTATCTTCCCGACATAGTTCCCGGGAAGCCCCTGTATCTGCACGGTCCTCAGTACCCTGGGGGAAGGGCTTTCAATATCGCCGCGTTCACGTCGCCGCCGATCGATCCCGGCACCGGTTTGCCCACACGGCAAGGCGATTTGGGAAGAAATACGATGCGGGGATTCGGGATGGCGCAATGGGATTTTGCCGTGCACCGCGATTTTCCAATCCACGAATCCGTTAAGCTGCAGTTCCGGGCGGAGATGTTCAACGTCCTGAACCACCCCAACTTCGGGCAGCCGGACGGTGTCTTGTCCGATCCCACTTTTGGCGTTTCCACAGCAACACTGGGCCAATACCTCAGTGGATCCTCTCTTGGAGGCGGCTCCTTTAGCTCGCTGTATCAAGTGGGAGGACCGCGCTCGATTCAGCTGGCCCTGAAGCTCTCTTTTTGAGCCATGAGACAGTCCTCCGCCAGGCAGACGGTCTCCACGTTGGGTCGTCTGCCCGATTTCATAAACGCGTGTGTGCTTTTCGGAACGGCAGAGCAACTTCGCCGATTCACGACCTGGGGAGAATAATGAGCTGGGCGCTTTTTTCCTTCCGCTTTTGTTGCTTCGCACTCTTTTCGGTCTGCATGACGGCCAATTCCGCGCCGGAAAATTCCGCAAAAATATCCGTTGGACCGGACATGCTGGTCAGCCGCGACGGCGATTTTCCGCATGTGGAGTTGATGGTCGCGTCCAATCCAAGAAATCCGAAGAATCTTCTTGGCGCGGCAATCACCATGACTCGTCCGGAAGGGGGGCCTGCGTGCCGCACGTATGCTTCCCTCGACGGAGGAAACACCTGGAGGGAATCGCAATTTCAGGAACAAGTGGAATGGGGCGGCGCCGATCCGCAGGTGGCTTTCGGGGCGCATGGCACCGCGTACTTTGCCGGACTGGGGAATCAGAAAAACGAACAAGGGAATTCCAGAGGGGCAATCTCCGTTTATCGCTCTGAGGATGGCGGAATCACCTGGGGGAAGCCGGCGAATATCGGTGAACTTACCAGCTCGTACGATCACGAGCAAATGGCTGTGGACCTCACATATGGAAAATTTGCCGGACGCGTTTACATGAGCGCTCTTTATAACAGGCTTTCTCACTATGTTGTGGGAGTGTTTCGGTCGGAAGACGATGGCCGGACATTTACCGGTCCGGTGGACGCCGCCGATGGCGGAGGCACCCTCGGCATTAACGGGGAGAATCTCCTGGTATTGAGCGACGGCACGCTTTTTGTTCCTTACGCCGATTTTGATTTCAAGCCCGAAAACCGAAAGAACAACCGGCCCAGCGGGCTTTGGTTTGTGGCATCCACCGATGGCGGCGTGAGCTTTTCGCCGCCGAAAAAGATCGCCGAGCAGAAGTTCACTCTCGACGAAGAGGAAGAAATGAATGCGGGCGGCGGCTTTCCGGAATACGCCGTAGACAATCAGAGCAAGAACTTTCGCGATCATCTCTACGTCGTCTGGAACGATTTTCGCTTCGGGAAATCGCGAATCTTGTTTTCGATGTCCGGCGATCGCGGCGACAACTGGACGGAGCCTCGCTTGCTCGATGCGGCCGTGCCGCCGTCCGCGCGCCAGTTTCAGCCAGCAATCACGGTGAATTCCGAGGGCGTTGTCGGCGCCACCTGGTTCGACACGCGCAATTCAACGGATGGCGAGCAATACGATGAGTATTTTGCCGCCTCCATCGATGGGGGAAAAACATTTCTCCCTTCTGTCCGCGTCTCATCCCGCTCGTCCATCCCCAACGGCCTGGGAAACCTGACCCTCACCGCGATGGCCTGGTCCGCCAGGTCCATGCCGGATTTGAAGGGTCCGCACCGCATCACGCTCGTTTCCGCCGGCAGCCGGTGGCTCAACGGGGGCGACTACATGGGATTGACGACGGATGCGGCGGGAGTCTTCCGCCCTTTCTGGGCCGACAGCCGGACCGGAACATTTCAAATTCGAACGGCGATGGTGCGGGTGGAAATTGCCCATGCGAGTGCAGAAAAGGGCGAGGAACCGAGGCCCGCGGTAATAGCCGAGGGACCAAAGGTCAAATCTGATGTCACCGATCAGATCGACTTTGTGTTCGACCCTACCAGCTTCAAATCCTCCGGTACCGAGCTAGAACTCCCCGTTCGTTTGAAAAATATTTCGCGGCACACAATCTACGGGCCGATCACGGTAAAGATCGACGGATTCGGAAGCGGCATGGGCGATATGGGGAAGGAGTTCACGCCGACAATTCTGAATGCCACCAACGGAAAGTCGCAAGATGGAGCGACCTTTGAATATTCACACGCGCTCGGCAGCGAGGGCGTGCTTGCTCCTTCCGGTGTGTCGGGAGAAATGGTTTGGCGACTGAAACTTGTCAATCCGAAACGCGTCCCCGACATGCATTTTAGCGTGGAAGGTTTTGTTCCGGCGCATGAGTAACGACAAATTGACCCTGATCAGGAGGATCTTCCGCATGAACGTATCGATTCACTTCAGCCTCAAGAAAATGTTCGCAGCGTTAATTCCATGTGCCGGCATGATGATTTCTCTGTTGGGGGCCGCACCGCCTCTTTCCGCCCAAAGGGTGCCGCTCTCCCCAGAGTCCGTGGTGAAAGATGTGGATTTGTTTCCCTATGAGTCGATCTTGTCTTCGCCCGACGGAAAGTGGGTCGCCTACCAGGCAGGCGACCCATCCAAGCCGATGCGGACTGACTATGTCGGCCAGCGATTCACGAAATCAGGCTACCCGATGCTCGCCACCGCCTTGGCTTCCAGCGTATGGGTTTCCGAGGTCGCAACCGGAAAATCGATCGAGATGTCCTCGCCAACGGGTTCGAGTTGGTTTCCCAACTGGTCTCCCGACGGCCGCTATCTTGCATTCTTTTCCGATCGCGGCGGCCAGGCTGCCTTGTGGATCTGGGACCGGCAGACCCAACAGACGAAACAGGTGTCAGAAGCTTTTGTTCATTCTTCGTGGTGGAGGGAAAGGCCGCTGTGGAGCGCGGACGGCAAGACCATCCTTTGTAAGATACTGCCCGAAGGCATGAGCTTGGAGGATGTTTTGAAGCTGGCTCCCGGCTACCAGGGGGGTGGCCCGAAGGCACAACCTGCCGAACTCCCGGGACCTACGGTTCATGTATACGCGTTCCATCCCGGTGAGAACCAGGCAAAAGCAGGGAAGCCTGGGAATAGCGATCAACTGGAAGGCGCTGCATACTTCGATTCCTTTTATCTGTCGGACCTGGCGCGCATCGAGGTCAGCACCGGAAAAGTCGAGCGATTGCTGAGGAAAATTCGGCCCATGTCTTATGCATACTCTCCGGACCAATCCAACATCGTGGTTCTGAATGTGGAAGGCATGGTTCCGCACACCCAGCAGCTCGCGTACACCTTGAAAGTATACGGAATGGCGGACAAATCCACGCGAGACATGGCGAAGGGTTTTTTCGATGCGAACAATCTGACCACGCGGGTTACTTGGTCGCCCGATAGTATGCACCTGGCGTACAGCGATTCCGGGAAGACGGCCGAGCGCGCGTGCTATGTGGTCGATGTGAAGACCGGCGAGAAACTGAAAGCTTCCACGCAAATTCCGACCCCGGACTTTTCCTGGGGACCTCCGATCTGGGACAAAACCGGCAAGTGGATCTATCTGGTGGATGGCCAGATGGGCCATTTGTGGGAGGTTTCTTCCGACGGAAAGCACACGCGGGAGGTTGTGAAACTTCCGGGGGTGGTACTGAAGGATTTGGCGGTCGAGGAGGCTGCGGGAACCTATTGGTCGCCGGACGATGGTAAGACGCTCTACGTTCGCGCGCATGATGATGTCTCCAAGAAAGACGGAATTTATGCGGTGCGTGTGCAGACCGGAGAGTGGGAGAAGGTGCATGAAGGCGACGAGGCGATCGGGATGCGGGAAATGGGATCGCTGGTGGGGACGTCCCAAGGGCCTGGAACACTGGTGTATTCGTCGGAGTCGGCGTCGCACCCTGAGGACGTGTGGAGCCTGGACTTAAAATCGCGGAAGGTGACGCAGATCTCCAACTTGAACCCGCAATACAACGCCGCCAGCTTGGGCAAAGTGCGTTTGATTGATTTCATTTCGCTGATGGGCGAGCGGCTGCACGCCGTGTTGCTGCTGCCTGGGGACTATCACGAGGGGGAGCGCTATCCGCTGATTGTGTGGATGTATGGCGGGGATTACGGCTCCGACAAAGGTAACCGATTCGCGTTTGCCTGGGGATCCGCTTTCAATCCGCAGATGTGGGCGTCGCGGGGGTATGCGGTGCTCTATCCGGATGTGCCGCTGCATCCGGGAACGCCGGTGGATGATTTGGTGTCCGCCGTCATTCCTGCCGTGAACAAGGCGGTGGAGCTTGGAATTGCGGATGCGGATCGCATGGCCGTGATGGGCCAAAGTTTTGGCGGTTATAACACCCTGTCTTTGCTCACGCGAACCACAATCTTCAAGGCAGCGGTGGCCACCAGCGCGGCGCCCACCGATCTATTCCACGGCTACACGTGTTTCGAGTCAGGTCTGGCTGCTTGCGTGGGCTACTACGAGGAAGGGCAAGGGGGCATGAAAGGAACGCCCTGGGAATTCAAAGAGAGATACATTTCGAATTCGCCCTTCTTCTTCCTGGAGCGCGTCAAGACTCCGCTGATGATCCAGCGCGGGGCGAACGATCGTATTTCGATCGAGAGCGGAAACCTGTTCAATGCGCTGCGCAGCCTGGGCAAGGATGTCGAATTTCTGGAATATGAACATGAGGATCACGTCGTGCAACAACCGGTCAACTTGGTCGACTTCTGGAACCGCCGCATCGAATGGATAAACCGTTACTTAACGCCGAAGGATCCGACAAATGCTCCCAAAAGTCCACAATAGAGAATGTTGGTCACAACTCGGGGCTCAATTCTCGGGCCAAGTCTCTGAAAAAGGGTCGGATTACCGAATCATGGAGCACTCGGACGAAGCTTCTTGGCTATCGCAACTACCAGTGGTTAGCCATATCGCATAGTCTTCTTGCCGGAGTCCCGCTCGCGGGTTCATCGCTCCTTCCCGCTCCTGAACTTCGGCAATCGAGGGTAACTGCCCTAAGAGAGTGCGTCACCCGTGATTGGACCTTGGAAGATTTGGTCCTGCCGGTAATCGATGTCCCCACGAGTTGCCTGCCATAGTGGTCTCCCATACTTGGGTTGGAGTGGCCCATCCAGCAATCGATCAGGATTTGCCCGTAACCGAATGCTCGACCAGGCATGCAACATGTCGACACGCGATCGTCGCGGATGGCGCAAGAACCCGTGAGTTTGCATAACTGATAGACTGAGTCAGAGTTCGGAGCGGAGGGATTGTGAAGCCCACGCGTAAACGAAGACGAGGATTCGATATGAGCGCCTGCCGCAGAATAGTGCTGTTTATTATTCTGTCTGCGCTGGCTCAATCGAATCGTGCACAGGAAAGCGAGAGTTCGGAGACTTGGCATTTTGCGGTTTCAGGTGACTCAAGAAATTGCGGCGATGTAGTCATGCCGACAATCGCGGAAAAGGTGCGCGCAGAGCATGTCGCCTTTTACTGGCATTTGGGAGACTACCGGGCCATCTATGACTTTGATCAAGACATCAGAGCCCGAAATCCAACGATCAATGTCATCACTTATGAGAGTACCGCTTGGAAGGACTTCATCGAGCGGCAACTGAAGCCCTTCGGGGACTTGCCAGTCTACTTGGCGCTCGGCAATCACGAACTCATACCACCAAAGACTCGTACAGACGCACTGCTGCAATTCGCGGATTGGTATAACGCACCAGACCTGTCGAAACAGAGGCTTGCTGACGATCCATCCGATCACGAATTGCGAGCGTACTACCACTGGACTCGGAGAGGCGTCGATTTCATTACGCTCGATAACTCAGCAAAAGAGCAGTTCGACGATGCACAGATGAAGTGGCTTGCCGCGCAGTTGGACAGGGATGCGAAGAATGCCGAGGTGCGGAGCGTGGTTCTTGGAATGCACGACGCTTTACCGGACAGCCTGTCAGCCGGCCACAGCATGAACGAGAGTGC
>Ga0308309_10001598_pt1 | contig 13411 bp, 16 predicted proteins | sample HubBroMetageWFT5_FD_192491 | JGI IMG/M metagenome (GOLD analysis project Ga0308309, IMG submission 192491) | Warmed and freeze-thawed soil microbial communities from the Hubbard Brook experimental Forest, New Hampshire - Hubbard Brook CCASE Soil... | ecosystem: Environmental > Terrestrial >...
TCTGAAGCGTAAACAGCGTGGCCACGTTCGCGACGGGGTTAGTCGCCATCACGTGTGCCGCCTGCAGCGTGGTGGTGCCGGCAGTGTTGGCGAACAAAGTGGTGCATGGGGCAGACGACGATGACGAACTCTGCACGCACGACGCCAGGATGTTGGCAATCGTATTCATCCGCTCGAGGCCGTCGCAGTTCACTGGTGGCGTGTCGCCGGTGCAACTCGCCTCCGTCACGCCATTGTTGCTCCAGAAAATCGCCGGCTCGCCGGTCGTGATATCAGCCAGATTGGCTTGTGACTGCGCGAGCGCGTTACCGAAACCAATCGCGTTGCTCGACGGTGCACCGATGATCTGTCCGGTCGCGTCGGTGAACTGCGCCAGTGCCCACTCGGCCGCCACGGTCGTCAACTCGTTGACCGTGAACGACGTCGGCACGGCGTTGGACAGCCCAACCAATCCCATCAATCCGATCGCAGAGTTGGCCGCCGCCGGAATTGCCTGGCTCTTGGGCTTGTTCGCGGGCGCCACCTTGTTGTCGGCCACGACACTGCCGCCAAGAGCCACCACGTAGAGCGCCTCGGGCGTACCCGGAATCCCGTACGTCAAAGTGAAATCGCCACTGCTGTCGGAAGTCGCGGTGGCCAGAACGGTGGCGTTCGCGCCGTATGCCGATCCCGCCGCATAGAGTGTTACCGCTGCGCCCGAAACAGGAGAGAGCCCGCCCTGCAACATCCCCATGATCGTCGTCGGGGTTGCAGTGGGCGTCGCCGTGCGGGTCGCCGTTGCGGTCGCTGTTGCAGTCGGCGTCGGTGAGGGAATGAAAGTAAAAGTCGGTGTAAAACTCGGCGTCGCAGTCTTCTTGGTAGTACTAGAGCAGGAGGAGCACGGATCGCATCCGGTGCCGACGAACAGAGTAGCGACTGCAAAGAACAAACAGATGGCGAGCCCAGCCCATCGAGAGATCATCGTCGGTCTCCTCCCAGTCTCGCCCGAAGTTGGCCTTGCAAGGTTCGTTTCGGCCAACCACCCCCGCGAGATGCGGACGAACATATGTCACTCCGCAATAAAAGTCACCAAGCCAGCCGCAATCGCGTTATTCGAGGTAAGCCCGGTCCAAGCCGCGTTTGAAGATCGATTAGAGCGTCGAAGCGAAAACCCCGCGTTGCGGGAAGATAGACAAATGCCCGGTGAGTGGCAAACGGGGAGACCAATGGCTGACCGATTGGTTCGTCGATTGACAGGTCAGCGTCCGCATATTACCGTTGTTGAGACTGCACTGTGATTGCAGCCTTATCGAGAGCGGCGGAGGGACATGGCCCGCTGATGCCGCAGCAACCGGCCCGTGATGGGTGCTGGTGCTAACTCCTGCAGGGGTTCTCCGCGTGAGAGTCTCCTGGAAGATAAGGCGAGAGTATTTATCCCTCGTCTAATCGTCTCCGCAGGATTTTTCACCGTTCATCATCAGCGCCGACGCGTTGCGGTCTCTCTCGACAGGCGGGAGACGTGCGACGGAAGTGGCAACTGGTCGAATATTGATCGTCGGAATGGGCGGACTTGGCGTGCCCGCCTCATGGGCGCTCGCTCGTGCGGGCGCAACCCGGCTGACGCTCGTCGATCCCGATCCGGTCGAGCTGTCAAATCTACCGCGCCAAGTTATCTTTTCCATCGCGGATATCGGCACGCCCAAAGTTGAAGCGGCGTCGCGATGGATAGCCGCGCGATTCCCCGAGGTCCAGGTTGAACGTCACGCGATTGCGCTCGACGCGTCCAACGCGGCGAGGCTGATCGGCGGGCACGACTTCGTGATCGATGCGACTGACAGTCCGGCCACGAAATTTTTGATCAACGACACCTGCGTCGCAGCGCGCATACCGTTCGTTTATGGCGGCGTCGTCGGGATGACCGGGCAGGCAATGACGGTGATACCGGGCGAGACGTCCTGCGTTCGATGCGTGTTCGAGACTCCGCCGGACGAAGAAGAAATCCAGAGTTGCCGCGAGGCGGGAATCGTCGGTCCGGTTGCGGGTGCGATTGGCGAGATGCAGGCGGGCGAGGCGATGCGCGCCGCGCGCGCGCAGACGCTGTTGCTCTCAGGAAAAATTCTCACATACGACGCGTCCGGCCCGAGCCGGGTGCGTATTACTGCCGTAGGTCCGCGCCCGGGATGCGCTTGCGGTGCGTGGCAGTCGAAGCGCGAGCATCGCGAATCGCAGTCGCTGGGCAAGTAACCCGTGGCGACGGGACGCAGTGAAAAAGAGGAATCGAGGGGAACGATGAGCTACATCACCAATTTGAAATGTCGCGAGTGCGGCCAGGAGTATCCGATAAGTCCGCTCCACGTGTGCGAGACCTGCTTTGGTCCGCTCGAAGTCACTTACGACTACGCGCGGATTCGCGCGTCGATCTCGCGCTCGCTAATCGAGAAGCGGCCGCACAATCTATGGCGCTATCGCGAATTGCTGCCGGTCGATTTCGAGGGCGAGCCCGAAATCGGCCCGCACTCCGGCTTTACTCCGCTGGTGCATTGCAAGCGGCTGGGCGCCGAGCTGGGACTCAAGCATCTCTATATAAAGGACGACACCGTCAATCATCCGACGCTGTCGTACAAGGACCGCGTCGTGTCCGTTTCGATCGCCAAGGCGCGCGAGTTCGGCTTCACCACCGTGTCGTGCGCTTCGACCGGCAACCTGGCGACGGCGGTTGCGGCGCACGCGGCGCGCGCGGGACTGCAATGCTACATCTTCATGCCCGAAGGCGTGGAGGCGGGAAAAATCGTCGGCTCGACGATCTACGGCGCGCGCGTGATCACGATTCGCGGCAACTACGACGACGTGAACCGGCTGTGCAGCGAAATCGCGGACAAGTACGGGTGGGCCTTCGTCAATATCAACCTGCGGCCGTTCTACACCGAGGGCGCGAAGACCTTCGGCTTCGAAGTGGCGGAGCAGCTTGGCTGGCGCCTGCCAGATCACATTGTAGTGCCGACCGCGGGCGGAACGATTCTGCCGAAAATCGCCAAGGCGTTTAAGGAGATGAAGGAAGTCGGGCTCATCAAGGGCGGCGAGTTCAAGATTCATTCGGCGCAGGCCGCCGGCTCCGCCCCGGTCATTCACGCGCTGCACAAGCATACCGACCTGATAACGCCGGTGAAGCCCGACACGATTGCGAAGTCGATCGCGATTGGAAATCCGGCCGACGGCTTTTACGTGCTGAAGGCGGTGCGCGATTCCGGCGGATGGGGCGAGGTCGCGACCGACCCGGAAATTATCGACGCGATCAAGCTGCTCGCACGCACCGAGGGAATTTTTGCGGAGCCTGCCGGCGGCACCACGCTCGCGGTCACGCTCAAGCTGGTCAAGCAGGGGCGCATCAAAGCGGACGAGACGGTGGTCGTGGCGATAACAGGTAACGGCTACAAGACGATCGAGGCGGTCGCCAGTGCGATCGATCAGCCGTCGAAAATCGACGCGCGACTGAAAGACTTCGATGCGCTGTTCGATCGGCTCACGAATGGAAAACGCACCGCCGACAGCGCCGCATAAGGACGGCGCTTGTTTGCGCGATGCGGCAAGCATAACTCTAGGAATTCAAGCAGGAGGCTAGTCCCCAATCATGGCAGTACGCGTCAGAGTTCCAACTCCACTTCGCAGATTCACCGCGGGTGTCGATGAAGTCCCGGCCGACGGCACGTCGATCAAGGCGGTCATCGAAGACCTCGAACGGCGCCATCCGGGGATGCGCGAGCGGCTGCTCGACGAAAAAGGCGACATCCGCCGCTTCGTCAACATCTACCTCAACGGCGACGACGTCCGCTTCCTCGATGCGATCAACTCCAAGGTAAAGGATGGCGACGACATCTCAATCGTTCCCGCGATTGCCGGCGGACGCTGACCTCGGCGCGCCGGTCCACGTGCACGAGCGCGTGGCGCCGTTGGGTGAGATCGTCCCGGTCGGGCGCGCCAACAGCACGCTCGACCTGGTCGGCAACACTCCGCTGCTCGAGCTCAAGCGGCTGACGGCGGGATTGATTCCCGCGAGCGTGCGGATTTTCGCCAAGCTCGAAGGCTTCAACCCCGGCGGCTCGGTCAAGGATCGGCCGGCGAAGAAAATGATCGAGGTCGGAATCGCCGAAGGCAAGTTGAAGCCCGGCAAGGTGATTCTCGATTCGACCTCGGGCAACACTGGAATCGCGCTGGCGATGATCGGCGCTACGCTCGGCTACCCGGTCGAGCTAGTGATGCCGTCGAACGTGAGCCGCGAGCGCAAGAAAATCGTCGAGGCTTACGGCGCGAAGATTCATTACTCCGATCCGATGGAGGGCTCCGACGGAGCGATCCTGCTCTGTCGCAAGCTGTTGGCGCAGGACCCCGCGGGCTACTTCAAGCCCGACCAGTATAACAACGAAGCCAACGCGCTGGCGCATTTTGAAACCACCGGCCCGGAAATCTGGCGCCAGACCGATGGCGAAGTGACGCATTTCGTGGCGGCAATCGGCACCGGCGGCACCGTGATGGGCACCGGCAGGTTTCTGAAATCGAAGGGCCGCACCGTACAGGTGATCGCGGTCGAACCTGACGATGCGATGCACGGGCTCGAGGGCCTCAAGCACATGGCGAGCTCGATCGTGCCGGGCATCTATCACGAACAACAGCTCGACGACAAAATTCAGGTCGGGACCGAGGAGGCGTATGAAATGGTCTACGCGCTCGGGCAGACCGAAGGCATCCTGGTCGGACAATCGTCGGGCGCCGCGATGGTCGCGGCGCTCAAGGTTGCGCGCTCGATTCGCGCAGGCACGATAGTCACCGTGTTCTGCGACTTCGGCGACAAGTATCTCTCGACGAATTTGTGGATCGGATGGCAGGAATGGCGGCGCGAGCGCCTGCAACAAGTTATCGCCAAGTGGCAGAAGAAGTAACCCGCAAATGGAACGTATCCACGAACGCTACTACCTGAGCTATCCGCGCACGCTGATTAAGGAACCGATCCTTTATCAGCTGGTGAAGAAGTTCGATCTGATTTTCAATATTCGCGGCGCGAGCGTGTCCGAAGAAATGGGATTGGTCGCCGTCGAGTTCGAAGGCAGCACCGATCAGATCGAGCGCGCACTGACGTGGCTGCGCAGCACGGGCGTTACCGTCGAGCCAATCGAAAAGAACGTAATCGAGTAGCAGTGCTGTGCGTCGATGACCCTGACTGACGTGCAAATCGATCGCTACAGCCGCCAGATAATCGTCCCGCGCATCGGCGGCCGCGGTCAGGAGCGCGTCCTGGCGGCGCGGATACTGCTCGTTGGCGATGCACGCGATATCGAAGCGCCACGCGCTTATCTCGCCGGCGCGGGCGTCGGCACGATAGTGACCGTTGCAGATCAATCGCCGGGCCGCTTCGATTTGGCACTCGCGATCATCGGAACTGAAGCAGCACGAAAAATCTTGAATGAGATCATCGGCAATCGCGATGTGCAGGCACTGATAATCGCGCGCCTCGACGCGCCGGGAAGAATTTCAGTCGTTCCGGACGGGCACAGCGTCGATGCGTCGATGCTGACTGCGGTCGGCACGCGTTCGGAAGCCGCGGACTTTATCGCGATGCTCGCAACTGCGGAGGTGTTCAAACTGCTCGCCGGCTACGCGGAGAGTCCTTCCCCCGCGACGATCGAGTTCGACGGCTACGCGACCACGGTGCGCGTTCATGCGCGACCGGGATAGGAAGACCATACCGGTTGCAGTGATGCATGAATCATTCGTCGGAAACTGGCTGGAGTTGTCCCCGGCTCAAAACTATGAAGAGGGACCTTCGAGCGGCACTCCGGGCGAATTCGGAAAAGGCTGCGCGTGATGCATGCACCACCATGCAGCTTTCGCATTTGCGTTTGTCTGTCTTTCCGGAGAAACACATTCGCTTGCTCTGCTCACTAATAGGCAGTCCCGCATTTGCTAGATCACCAGGCGCCGCTGCAGCCATTTTGGTTTATCTCATGACTGAATCGCACAAGCTGTCTTCGCGCCAAAAACACCGCTTGCTAAGAGAATTTGAATACATCTACCGGAAGGTAACGAGTCGCGCGTGGTCCATATGTTTCAGCATTTCTGAACTAGTGGGTAGTAACTTTCGTGACGAGGCAGCGCTAGAAATGTTCTTGCGTCTCGTGGACGTCCCGAGGCCTCGCACGCGTGCTTTTGTAGCTCACGGACTTGAGCACATCGTCTGCGACAGCGACAAACCAAGCCTCGCCTCTACAGCTCTGCAAGCTCTAAAGGGCTTGGCCTCTGATCCAAATGAAACCGTCCGGATGGAGGTTGAGCAATCTCTGTCAATTGTCGAGCGGGATAACGCTACGACGAAGATGGGAGTGCCAGAGTAAGTGCTCCAAATGTACAAGCTCTGGATGTTCGATTTCGACAACACGGTTGCGCGGCTCGAGCCCGAAGTCGATTGGGCCGGCGGCCGCCTCGTGCTGGAGCCGTACCTGCGCTCGATCGGCGCACCAGACGAACTGTTCGCACGAGTCCCGCGCGGCAATCTGCCGCTCTACGACGCCTACCGCAAGCTCGCGCGTTCGGAAATCAGCCCGCCGCACATGCTCGAAGCGCTGCGGCATGCTTCGGAGATAATCGAAAAAATCGAACTGGCCGGAGTCGATCGAGCGCAGCCGCTCGAAGGCGCAGTTGAAATACTCGCCGCGCTGAAGGCGAGCGGCGCCGCCGTCGCGATCGTAACCTCCAACTCGTCGAAGACCGTCGCCCGCTGGTTCGACCGAAACGGCGGCGGCTTATCGATCGACGCTATAGTCGGGCGCGATACGTTGCTCGGACTCAAGCCCGCGCCCGACATGCTGCTTCGCGCGCTCGAAATATTCTCACTCGATCGATCTGATGCCGCGTTCGTCGGCGACAGCGATGCTGATCTGCGCGCGGCGCAAAGTTGCGACGTGCGATTCTACGGAATCGCCGCGACCGACGGCGCCCGCGATCGATTGCTCGCGACCGGCGCCACTGAAATCTTCGGCTCGCCCGCGGCGCTGGCAGTTCACCTGAACCTGCCGGCCCTCAGCGCCTAGTAGAGATGCAACTCGTCCTTGGTTGGGAGTCCTTGTTTCCTCCAATAAGATTAAGTAACTTACATACTTCTCAAAGTAATCTATTCTAAGGAGCATCAGTTTTAGCCGATGGATCAAGGGTTTACCCTGTGGTTTACAGGCCTGTCCGGGGCGGGAAAATCCACGCTCGCGAATCTGGCCGCCGAAGAATTGCGCAAGCGCGCGCATCGCGTCGAAATCCTCGACGGTGACGAAGTCCGCACCAACCTGTCCAAGGGACTCGGGTTTTCCAAGGAAGATCGCGACACCAACATCCGCCGGATCGGGTACGTGTGCCATCTACTGGCGCGCAACGGCGTGATCGCGATCTCGGCGGCGATTTCGCCCTACCGCGACGTGCGCGACGAGGTACGGCGCAATCACGAGCGCTTCTTCGAAGTTTACGTGCGATGCACCATCGACAAACTGGTCGAGCGCGATGTCAAGGGCCTCTACAAGAAGGCGCTGGCCGGCGAGATCAAATCGTTCACGGGGGTGTCCGACCCGTACGAAGAGCCGCTGAAGGCCGAGCTGATAGTTGATAGCAGCACTGAGACCGTGGAGCAGAGCCTGGGTAAATTGCTCGGCCGGCTCGAAGAGTTGAACTACATCAATAAGGGAGCACGGCGATGAGCGTGCGCGACGATGCAATCTCGGCCCACGGCGGCGGCGAGCTGGTCGATCTGAAAGCGCCAACCTCCGAGCGCGCTGCGCTGGCGGCGCATGCGGCGAAGCTCGCAGCCGTCACCCTCAACGCTCGCGATGTGGCCGACCTCGAAATGCTCGCGACGGGTGCGTTCTCGCCGTTGACCGGCTTCATGGGCGAGGCGGATTACATTCGCTCGCGCGACGAGATGCGGCTGGCGTCCGGAGTGCCGTGGTCGATTCCGATCACGCTCGGCGTCGACGAGGCGACGGCGAAGTCGCTCAAGATGGGCACGGAGATCGCGCTGGCGACCGATGACGGCAAGCGGCTGGCTATTCTGAAGCTCGCGGAAATCTACAAAGTTGATCGCAAGAATGAAGCGCAGAACGTGTTCGGCACCGCCGAGGATGCGCATCCGGGGGCGAGGAACGTCACCTCGATGCCGCCGTACTGCCTCGCGGGCCAGGTCACGCTGCTCGAAGACATACCGGGGCGCACGTTCCTGGAATTTCCGCGCGAGCCGCGGCAGACGCGTGCTGCCTTTCGCGAGCGCGGGTGGAAAAAGATCGTCGCGTTCCAGACTCGCAACCCGACCCATCGCGCGCACGAGTATATCCAGAAAGCGGCGCTCGAAATCTGCGACGGCTTGATGATTCATCCGCTGGTGGGAGAGACCAAGGGCGACGACGTGCCCGCCGCAGTCAGAATGGAAACCTACAAAGTGCTGCTCGACGCGTATTACCCGAAGGACCGCGCGATGATCGGCGTGTTCCCGGCGCACATGCGCTACGGCGGACCGCGCGAGGCGATCCTGCACGCAATCGCGCGGCGCAATTACGGCTGCACGCATTTCATCGTGGGGCGCGATCACGCCGGCGTCGGCAATTACTACGGCAGCTACGACGCGCAGAAAATCTTCGAGCGCTTCGCGCCGAATGAGCTCGGCATCACGCCGCTCATGTTCGAGAACACCTTTTACTGCAAGCGCTGCAACTCGATGGCGTCGTTCAAGACTTGTCCGCACAGCGACGCCGATCGAGTCATACTGTCCGGCACCAAGGTCCGCGAGATGCTTCGGGCAGGCGAAGCGCCGCCGCCGGAGTTCACGCGTCCCGAGTTGGCGGCGATACTCGTCCGCGCGATGCGCGACGCCAAGTAGCAGTTCAACATTAAGGAGCTTGAAGCTTCGCCGCGCGATCCTTCGCGGCGCGCTTGGCGCGGTCGGGGTCGCCTGACCAGGTCCAGGCGTGTTCGGTGCGGCTCACGCCGATCAGCACGCCCAGGAAGGCCGACGGATGAATGAACAGCTCGGCGAGGCCGGCTTCGTCTTTGCCATGCGCTGCGAAGCGTGAGCCGCGCGCCTGCAGGCGATTTCCCAGTGCGCCGACGTCATCGGTCTCGACGAAGAACATGTAGAGCGAGTCGCCGCGGCGTTGATGGAAGCGGCCCATCGCGAGGCTCGGGTCGGTGATTTGCGAAATCTCGACGCGGTCGAGGCGCGCCGGAGGATCGAACAGCGTGAGCGTGCCGGTGTAGCCGAATTGCTTGCTCTCGATTGGGCTGAATTTCGACGCGTCGAGATCGAAGATGAGCGCGTAGCGTTCGGCCGCCGCTTTCCAGTCGGCAACGACGTTGGTGACTTCGTAGATCGATTTTATCGCGCCGACGGGCACGCGCTCGTGATGCTGCGAGATGAGGGTGCGCATCCCGACGGTCGCGCAGGAGTCGAGAAACAATTGTCCCGCCGATTGATCGAGATTGACCCCGCACTTTGCGAGGTGATGCGCGGCGGCGTCGAGGTCGTCCACCGAAAATCCCGCGCCGAACAGTCCGCCGCCCCATTTCGAGAGGAAATCACTCACCGCGCCTGAACCATCGGGTTCGAGAAGTTCGATCATGCTCGTGCCCGCTTGCATCGTCGTTCGCTTGGCGGCCAGCGGCGCTGCCTTGTCGCGGCGCACCAGCTCTCCGCCGAAGACTTCCGCGACGACCTTCTCGGCCGCATTGCCGTCGGCGACCGCAATCTGGACCCTGTCAACGCGCTTGAGCATTCCGAATATCTCCTCGAAGACAGAAAAACTACTGGAGCGGCGGTTCGTCGTCGGGCGGTGCGATCACCGGCGACCCATGATGCATCACCATGAACCAATCGTTGCCGACGCGCTCGAACACGTTGGTGGCGAGCACGTTCGAGCGCTGAGTGCCGTCGTAGCCGCGCTGGGTCAGGCCTTCTTCGACGACGACGATGGCGAGGTCGCCGCTGATCATCACTTCGAGCTCGCCGAGCTCGAACCTCATCTCGAACACGTTGTCGAGGATGCGCTCCCAGCTCGCCATGATCGGGCCCCATCCGGAAAGTTTGCGCCATCCGGGGTGAATGCAAATGATGCGCGGGTCCTTGAGCCAGACCGCTTCCATCTTTTCGGCGTCGAGACTCTCGAAGGCGTCGTAAAAGGCGCGGTTGGCGGCGAGCACTGATTCACGGTCGGACATTTGTTCCAGCGTAGTTTTTCGCATGAGCAGGCGCCAGTCGGCCGCAAGGGCGTAGGTTGCTCATGGCGGTGGCGCGGTTTTCTGTGCGAGCAGGGCGCCTGAGGCCTGGAACTGAATCGTGTCATCGATCAGTGCGGCGATTTTGCGCGCGGCTGCGGCGATTGGAATTCCGCCGCGGTGGATGTTCGAGATGACGGTGCGGTCGGGCTCGATCGATTTAAGCCGGGGGCGGTAAATCACGTACGCGCTCAGACTTTCCGCCGTCGCGAGGCCGGGGCGCTCGCCGACGATCATGCAGACAACGTCGGGGCGCAATATTTCGCCGAGATGATCCTCGATTCTGACGCGCGCGTTTCGAATGAAGATTGGTTTCAGCAGTTTGTAGCGCGCGGCGAGCAGCTTCGCGAGCGCGCGGAGCAGCGGTCCGGCGTTTTTCTCGACGGCGGCCGACGAGAGGCCGTCGCCGACGCACAGCAGCAGGCTGGGCGGAGCTGATTTGGCGCGGGCGCGCGGTTTGAGGCGCGCGACGCGCGCCGCGTCGGCGTTGGTGAGACGGCGGCCGCGCTCGGGATAGCGCAGGTAGTCCTCGCGCGTGAGCGCTTGGGAGTGGACTTCGAGCAGGCCGTTGCGCCGCGGCCAATCAGGCCCGACCAGAGTCATCACGGCGTCGACGGCGCGCGCGTGATCGGCGCGTAGCGCGAGCATCGAGGCGGTCGTGTAGCGCGGACCGGCGCGGCCGAGGCCGAGGCGCGCCGGCGTGGCTTTGCGCATCTCGTCGAAACTGGAGTTGAGACTCGCGCCGGGCTCGTCTTTTTTCAATTCTGATCCATCAGGATTCGGGCGTCGCCAGCGATCGCGGTGAGATGGCCGTCACGGATGATGCCGCGGCGCTCGCACCAGGCCTCGAACTCGGGCGCGAGGCGCAGCTTGAGCACCGCGCGCAGGGCTGCAGCATCGTGGTAGCTGGTCGATTGATACGAGAGCATCACGTCGTCGCCCATCGGCACGGCCATGAAAAAGTTGCATCCGGCGGACGCCAGCAGCACGGCGAGATTTTCGCAGTCGTTCTGATCGGCGCGCGCGTGATTGGTGTAGCAGGCGTCGGCGCCGAGCGGGACGCCGAGCAGCTTGCCCATCAGATGATCCTCGAGACCGGCGCGAGTGATCTGTTTCGCGTCGTAAAGATATTCGGGACCGATAAATCCGACGACGGTGTTGACTAGCAGCGGCGAGTAGCGGCGCGCCAGCCCGTAGCATCGCGCCTCGAGCGTGACCTGATCGGCGCCCTCGTGCGCGCCAGCCGAAAGCTCGGAGCCCTGTCCCGTTTCGAAGTACATCAGGTTCGCCGAACGCAGACGGCCGGTTTCGCGAATCATCGCGTAGCCGTCGTCGAGCATCCTGACCGTGATGCCGAAACCGGCGTTGCCCTGCTGCGTGCCTGCGAGGCTCTGGAACATGATGTCCATCGGCGCTCCGGCTTCCAGAGCCCGCATCTGCGTCGTGATATGGCCGAGCACGCAGTTCTGGGTCGGGGCGCCGGTGCGCTCGATGATGTCGGCGGTGAGCTCGAGGATGCGGCGGATGTTGTCGGGCTCGTCGATGCACGGGTTGATGCCGATGAGCGCGTCGCCGGTCGCGTAGGCGAGGCCTTCGTAGGTGGCAGCCGCGATGCCGGCAAGATCGTCGCGTGGATGGTTGGGTTGCAGGCGCGTCGAGAGGCGGCCGGCGAGGCCAAGCGTGTCGCGCGCGGCGGTGACAACGCGAATTTTCGACGCGATCGCGATCAGGTCCAGATTGGTGCATAGCTTGGCGACGGCGGCGGCGATCTCCGCGGTGATGCCGCGGCCGGTCGCGAGGATAACGTCGCCGGTGGTGGCGTCGTCGAGCAGCCATTCGCGGAACTCGCCGACGGTTTTGGTGCGCACGGCAGCGAAGGCCTCGCGATCGAGCGCGTCGTCGATTACGCGGGTCACTTCGTCGCGATCGTAGGCGACGACCGGGTTTTCGCGCAGATCGTTCAGGGTGAGATTGGCGAGCACGGCTTTGGCAGCGATCCGTTCCTGCTCGGAGCGCGCCGCGATGCCCGCGAGTTCGTCGCCTGAGCGCGCTTCGTTGGCGCGTGCGAGTAGTTCTTTGATGGTGCGGAAGCGGTATGACTTGCCGAGGAGTCGCGTCGTGAGTTTCATCCCGGTTTATGCGGCGAAATGGAAAACGCGGACGCTGGTGATTAGAGCGTCGCGCCATTCGATCAGCTCCAGCACGTGGGCGGGATTGGCGCCGTCGAGATTCGAATGACGGTGGTATTCGACGGCGGCGCGATCGCCGGATTCGGTGACGGTGAGGATTTCGAAGCGCAGATCGGTGTAGCGCTCGAGGCCTCGGCGTGCGTAGACGGCGATTTCGTGATGGCCGCGCAGGGCGAGCCGGCCCAGCTGCGGATAGACCTTCGCGATCATCGCGCTCTGATGAGTCGCGTCGCGAGTATAGAGCGCGACGACGCGGGCCGCGTCGCGGCTTTCCCACGCGGACTTCCAGGCTTCGACGCGGGCGCTTGATGTGGGCATAGAGACAACCTAACGCGGTGTGCGGATAAGTGGAAACGGAGCAACGGACAGCCGCGGCCTTCAGCGAACGGCGACTCAGAACCGGTACCGGCGCGCTTATGCGCCGCCGTCCGAGATCCTTCCTTCCGCTCGCGTTGCTCGTTCCCTCAGGATGACAGAGAAACGGAATGCGTCGCTCGCTCCCGCAGGATGACAGAGCGGCGTGGCTCGCTTTCATCGGCGCGGGTACGGCCAAATCAGCGCCAAAGCGTAGCCGTAGGCGGCGTACAGGATGACGTTGAGCAAAACCGAGATCGTGCCGACGAGCAGCATCGATTTGTTTATCAGCAGGAGCAGTAGTAGCGAGGGCCAGACCAAGTAGATGACGTAGTCGGTCCATTGCAGGTTGAAGATTTGCGGGACGAGGAGTTGGCTGCCGGAAAAGTACAGGGCGAACCACAGCGTCGGGATGAGCAGGCCGACGATGGCTCCTGCAGACATCATGCGGCGTGTGAAAGGCATCGGGCCTGGCCTTACCGCCTTGGTGGAATCACCGGCAGAGTCAGGTGCGAAGCGAAGGCGCGATCGTGCATCACACTTTGCATCGCGGGGCGCATTTCGGTTTCGGCGTCGGCAAACTGTTCGTGGCCGGT
>Ga0308309_10001599_pt1 | contig 13406 bp, 9 predicted proteins | sample HubBroMetageWFT5_FD_192491 | JGI IMG/M metagenome (GOLD analysis project Ga0308309, IMG submission 192491) | Warmed and freeze-thawed soil microbial communities from the Hubbard Brook experimental Forest, New Hampshire - Hubbard Brook CCASE Soil... | ecosystem: Environmental > Terrestrial > Soil...
ACGACCTCGAGACCACCGGCCTCATCGTGCAGGTCGGTGAGTGGGTGCTGCGCACAGCCTGCGCGCAGACTCGAACATGGACAGAATCGCTGGGCGTGGCCCTCGACATCCATGTCAACGTCAGCGGGCGGCAGCTCTCTCGCACCGACTTCCCGCATGTGGTGCGGCGTGCCCTCGAGGCGTCGATGTTGAAGGGAAACCGGTTGGTGCTGGAGTTGACTGAAACCAGCCTCGTCGAGTCAAACCGGGCGGCGGGGGTCCGACTTCGGGCGGTGAAGCGGCTCGGCTGCCGGGTTGCACTCGACGACTTCGGCACCGGGTATTCGTCGCTCGCTCATCTCAAGGACTTCCCCATAGACATGCTCAAGGTCGATCGCTCCTTCATCAGCGAGCTGAGCCTCGACGCCCACAAACCGTCGCTCGCCGGCGTGCTGATCAACCTCGGCGCCAGCATCGGGGCGACCGTCGTCGCCGAGGGTGTCGAGACCGAGGAGCAACTCCGCGCCTTGACGGTTATGCACTGCCCGCTCTACCAAGGCTTCTACTTCAGCCGCCCGGTCGATCCGGATCGGCTGGGCTCGATGCTCATGAGCAAAGGGCAATCGGCGCTACCCACCCCCGCCTGAGCGCGCGAAGAACCGGCCGGCCCGAAGGCCGACCGGTCCACATGATCCGTTTAGCGGGACGCCGCTGCCGCCAGGTCCTTCCAGGCGGTTTCGAGCGCCGAAAGGTTCTCGGAGCCGAGCACCAGGCGCGTGTCGGTGGCAACGTAGACCGTTGTCAGGTTGATGCCGGCATCGGCGAGGCGACGTGTGACCTTGCCGAGCGCGCCGGGCTGATTCTCGATGCGCTCCATGATGACCTCGGTCTCGCGGCTGACCTTGTAGCCGACCTTGTTGATGACGCGCACGGTTGCGTCCTTGTCGGTGGTCAGAAGATGGAAGATGACGTTCCCGTTCTGCTCGACGGCGCAGAGGCCCTCGATATTGATCTTTTCGCGGCCCAACTCCTCCGCAAGCGTTGCAAGACTGCCCTTGCTGTGCGGTATGACGATCGTGAAGTCATATGCGTGCATCACTGTCCTCCTGTGTCGGGCGCCGAATATCTCAGCTGGCCCACGACTCACCCTGCGCGCGCTGTCACCCGAAATGCAACCGGTGCGAACCACGCATTGTCGTCAGGCGTCGCACCCGTGACGATGGCGACTCAAGCGTAGCCGGCCGCATCGGACGCAACGCGTTGGGCGAGGTAGACGGGGATTGCAGACGCGATGATCACGCCCAGCGCCACCGCGTTGACGATGGGGAGCTGATTCGGCCGGGAGAGATTGGCAAAGATCCATATGGGGAGGGTCTCGTTGAATCCGGCTGTGAACGTGGTCACGATGATCTCGTCGAAGGACAGTGCGAATGCGAGCAACGCCCCCGCGATCAGCGCCGAACGGATCACCGGCAGCGTGACAAAACGAAAGGTCTGCAACGGATCAGCGCCGAGGTCGGCCGAGGCTTCGACCAGCGAACCGGGAGTGCGGCGCATCCGAGCAATGACGTTGTTGTATACCGTCACCACGCAGAAGGTCGCGTGTCCGACGATCAGGGTGAACAGGCTGAGACCGCCGAACAGCGTCCTGAACGTCGTGTTCAACGCGATGCCGGTGACGATGCCTGGGAGCGCAACGGGAAGAATCACCAGGAAGGACACCACGTTGCGACCGAAGAAGCGATACCGATGCACTGCGGCTGCGAGGAGGCTGCCGAGCACGAGCGCGATCGCGGTGGCGATCAGACCCACCTGAACCGAGAGGACCAGCGCACTCCGTGCCCCGGGATTCCCGATGGCGGCCTGGATCCACTGCAGCGTCAGGCCCGTCACCGGCCATTTCTGACTCTTGGACGGGTTGAACGCGTACAGCACGATCAGCAGGATCGGCACGTAGATGACCACGAGCAGGCAACCCGAGGAGCCGATGAGCATGAAGCGGAGTCGCCGCGTGAGCTGCATGGCTAGAGCGCCTCGAAGGCGCCGGCACGGCGTGCCAGCAGCAGGTACACCACCATCACCAGCACCGGCACCGTGGCAAACGCCGCGGCGAGCGGGAGGTCACCGACCACGCCGAGGTTGGCGTAGATGACACTCCCGATGAACTGCGTGCTCGACACCTGGCTCACCGCGATGTAGTCCCCGAGCGTCAATGAGAAGGTGAATATCGATCCCGCCACCAGCGCCGGAAACACCAGTGGAAGAACCACCGAGCGGAACGTCTGCCACGTCCGCGCCCCAAGATCCGTGGACGCTTCCAGCAGCGAGTTGGGCACGCGCTCGAAGCCGGCGGCGAGCGGCAGGATCATGTACGGAAGCCAGATGTATGCGAGCACGAGGTAGACGGCGACCTCGCCGAATCCCGGCCCGGACAGATGGAGCGGCTTCAGCAACCAGTTGAGGAAACCGCCGTCAGAGAGGATCAGCCGCCAGGCGAGGATCTTGACGAGGTAGCTCGTCCAGAGCGGCATCAACACCAGCACACCCAGGAGGGACCGGAGCTTCGGTCCGGCGAGCTTGCCCATCACAAAGGCGATCGGAAATGCGAGGACGGAGTCGGTGATGGTGACCAGCGCCGCGATCAGGACCGTCCTGCCGGCGATGGTCCTGTACACCGGGTCGGAGATGAGGGCGGCAAAGTTCTCGAAGCTGAAGGTCTTGGTGATGGCGAAGGTGATGTTCGCGTCGTAGTGCCAGAATGCCGCCGCAAACAGCACGGCGAGCGAGCCGAGGTAGAACACCACCAGCCACCCCACCGGCGCGGCGAGCAAGCCGGCGACCCGGATCCTCGGCACCAGTGCGAGGATCCGGGCAACGCGGCGGGTCAGCGTCGGCCGGTAGGTCGACGGCTGGCCGGCGCTCATGTCAACACCCGGCGCTGATGTCTATCCCTTGATGTCGGTCCACGCATGCAGCCAGTCCGCGTATCCCTTGCAGACGTTGCCCCTGCTGTCCCCGCAGTTGGTGAGCGGAACCTTCCAGAGCGCGAGGTCGTGCAGGTAGATCGCGTCGCCGACGTGGTACGTCGCGCAGAACGTCGGGTCGGTCTTGGCGATGATGTCGCATGCCTTGAGGTTCGCGGGGGCCTCCCCGAACCACTGGGCGACCTGCGCTTGCACAGCTGGTGTAGTGATCCAGTTCATCCAGAGGTACATGCAGTTGGGATGCGCCGCGTGCGAGTACATCATCCAGGTGTCGGACCACCCGGTCGATCCTTCCTTGGGAACGGTCACCGACACCGGGGTCGGGTTCTTGTCGGTGAGCAGGAGATTCGCGATCACCTGCCATGTCGTGCCGACGACGGAGTCCGCATTCGCGAATGCGGATTGCTCCTTGGTGTAGTCCGACCAGTACGTGCCGATCACGGTGTGTTGGACCTTGAGCAGGCTCACGGCGGCGTTGAACTGGGCGGTGTCCAGCTCATAGGGATCGGTGATGTGCAGGTCCGGTCGCGTCGACTTCAGGTAGAGCGCCGCATCCGCGATGTAGATCGGATCGTCGTACGCGGTGATCTTTCCCTTGTACGGAGAGTTCGCGTCAAAGACCACGCCCCAGGAGTCCGGTGCGGGTTTGACGATGTCGGTGCGCCACATCAGCAGGTTCGCGCCCCAGCCATGCGGTACTCCGTAGTGCACGCCGTTGTAGGTGTTGTACGGCTGATCCTTGAGGCTCGGATTGATGTCCGGGTAGTTGCTCAGCAGGTTCACGTTGATCGGTGCGGCCGTGCCGCTGGCCATGAGACGAAGGGTGGCGTTTCCCGACGCCGAGACGCCGTCGTACTGGCCGGTATCCATCAGCGCCACCATCTCGTCGGACGTGTTGGCGATCTTCGCGTTGACCTTGCAACCCGTCTGCTTCTGGAAGGGCGTGACCCAGTCGACCGTCGGGTCGTCCTGTCCCGCCTCGGCGTACCCGGCCCAGACGATGATATTGAGCGCACCCTCGCCGGGACCGATCTTGGTCAGCATCGCGGTGCCGGTCGTGCCGGTCGATGCCGAGCCGCACGCGGCGATCCCCAGGGATGCGCACGCCGCGGTGATCCATATTCGTGACCTGCGACCGATCATGCTCCTACCTCCAATTGCGTTCCTGGTGTACCCGAGCTGAGTGCCATGGTCTGATCGCGTAGCCATACGAGTCGCACCTCACGGCCTTTCTGCGCCTGAGCGTCTGTCGCCGTGGCGTTGACGTTCTGGGCGACGACGCTCAGCGTGCGGTCAACTGACACCGCCACCACATACACCGTCTGGGCCCCGAGGTACACGATGTCTCGAACCGTACCGGTCGCGGTGCACTCGTCGTTCCCGACCGGATCCGCGACCTGGACGATGCGAATCTTCTCCGGACGGATCATGAAACGGCCATGCTCGCCGATGATGCGAGCTGCGAGGTCATCCTCGATGAGGTTCGATGCACCCACGAATCCCGCCACGAACGGCGTCGCCGGGCGCTCATAGATCTCCGACGGCGTGCCCACCTGTTCGATGCGTCCGGCACCGAAGACGGCGATGCGATCGCTCAGCGCGAGCGCCTCGTGCTGGTCGTGCGTCACGAAGATGAAGGTGATGCCGGCGCCGCGCTGCACATCCTTCAGCTCGCCCTGCATCTCTTCACGGAGCTTGGTGTCGAGCGCACCCAGAGGTTCATCGAGCAGGAGCACGCGAGGACGATTGATAAGAGCGCGTGCGAGGGCGACGCGCTGCCGCTGGCCGCCGCTGAGCTCACTCGGCTTGCGCGACTCGAACCCGCCGAGCCGCATGGTTTCCAGGACTTCGGCCACTCTCGCGGCGCGCTGCCGGCGGGGCACGCGGCGTACCCGCAGGCTGTAGCCGACGTTGTCGCCGACCGTCATGTGCGGGAAGAGGGCATAGTCCTGGAAGACGGTGTTGACATCCCGCTCGAAGGGCGGCACCTTCGTGACGTCACGACCGTGCAGCCAGACCTTGCCGCTGGTGGGTCGCTCGAATCCCGCGATGAGGCGAAGGGTCGTGGTCTTCCCGGATCCCGACGGGCCCAGGAGTGAGAAGAACTCGCCGTCGGTGATGTCCAGCGAGATGCCGCTGATGGCCACCTGGTCGCCGAACCGCTTTGTGAGACCGACCAGCGAGACGGCCGCCGGGATCGTGACCTCGGGCGCCTGACGCTCGCTCCCTTCCGCCAGGTTCTCTCGAGCCAGCACTGGTCTTCCCCACGTACAGCGCGCGACGGTCTCTGCAGCCCGCTTCACGCGTGTCGGTCGAGATCCTAGCCCCTGAGATGGCCTGTCGGGGCGGGTACGCCGTGGTTGTGTGCCGGGCCGAAGCGGCCGACGAGCGCAGGCAGCGCCTAACTGACTCGCACGCGGGGATCGAGGACCGCGTACAGAGCATCGACAACGATGTTTGCGGCCACCACGAAGGCCGCCGATACGAGCACGATGCCGATCACCACGGGGAGGTTCTGCACCTGGATCGCCTGGACCACGGCGAGTCCAAGGCCGGGCAACCCGAAGATGCTTTCCGTGACGATGGCACCCCCCATCACGCCGGCAAGGTCGATGCCGAATTGCGTGACGATGGGTGTGAGCGAGCTGCGCAGCGCGTGGCGATACACCACGCGCCGCTCGCTCAGCCCCTTGGCGCGAGCGGTGCGGATGTAATCCTCACCGAGCGTCTCGAGCAGCGAGCTGCGCGTCAGCCGTGAGTAGGTCGCGGCGATGACGAGGGCGACCGTTATCCACGGCAGGATCAGATCGTGCGCCCACTCCAGCGGGTTGGTCGTGATCGGAGTCCAGCTTCCCGGTTTGGGAAAGATCGCAATGCCATGGATGGTCAGCAGGTAGTAGAGGACATAGAGGAGCAGCAGCCCGAGGATGAAGACCGGCATCGAGACCCCGGTGAGCACGAACACGGTCGCACCGCGGTCCATGAGGCTTCGTGGCCGGCGTGCGGCAAGGACTCCAACACTGATCCCGATAACCGTCCACAGCACTGCTGCTCCCGCTGCGAGCGACAGGTCGATCGGCACCGCCTGCGCGATGATGGTGGTGACCGGAAGCCGGTTGTTGTTGGAGATGCCCAGGTCGAAGTGCCCCGGGATCGGCACCAGGCGCTCGAGGTAGTGCCAGTACTGGACGATGACCGGCTGATCGAACCCGTACTCCTTGTTGATGTTGGCGAGCAGCGCCGGCGTCACCGCCCGTCCAGCGAGCTCGCGTGCCGGATCGACACCGGGCCGCGCGTAGTAGAGGACGAAGACCAGGGTGATGATGACCCAGAGGGTGATCAGACCCAGGACGATGCGACGGATCAGGAAACGGATCACGTCCGCTTCTTCTTTCTGCGGCCCGCGAAGATACGCTCGGTGCGCGGGTCGAGCGCGTCACGTACGGCGTCTCCGAGCAGGTTGAACGCGAGCGTGGTCAGGAGCAGGAAGAGCATCGGGAAGATGTAGAACCACCATGCCTGGAACCCGACGCCCTCCGCGTCCGAGAGCATGTTGCCCCAAGACGGCGTGGGCGGCACGACGCCGAGTCCGAGGAAGGACAGCGTCGCCTCGAAGATGATCGCGGCGGGAATCAGCAGGGTGGCGAGCACGATGACCGGCGCCACCAGGTTGGGGAGGATGTCCACGAACATGATGCGCAGATTGCCCGCGCCCAGCGAGTGCGCTGCCTCAACGTATTCCTTCTCGCGTTGGGACAGCGCCTGCCCGCGCACGATCCTGCCGATGGCAGCGAACGAGAAGAACGCGATGACCAGAATCGTCAGTGGCAAGCTGGGTCCGAAGACAGAAACCAGGACGATGGCAAACATCACGTACGGGAAGGACAGCACCACGTCCATCAAACGAGCCAGTACGGAATCGAACCAGCCGCCGTAGTAACCGGCGAAGAGTCCGATAACGACTCCGACGACCGTGGCGATGGCGGTGGCGAGCACACCGACCAGCAAGGAGATTCGCGCGCCGTACGCGATGCGCACCAGGATGTCGCGACCGAGGTTGTCAGTGCCGAGCAGGTAGCCGGCTGACCCGGGAGGCAGCGGCTGGCCGTTGGCATCGGTGCCGGTATCGACGTTGGTCTCCGTGGGGCCGTGCCCGGTGATGGCCGCGATCAGGGGAGCGCCGATCGCGAGCAGCACGATCAGCAGGATCACCACGATCGAGGCGATCGCCACGCGGTCGGTGCGCAGCCGCGCGATGACCAGTCGCAGCGGAGTTCGTCCCTGGATGCCGCCCGCCGCCGGCTCCTCGGGACTGACCTCCGGGTATGCGACCTCAACCGTCGAGAGGCTCATGACGAGAGCCAGACCTGAGTGATGTCGTAGTACTCGCTGAACGGGATGAAGATGGCGTTGTGCAGCCGGGACGAGTGGAACAGCGGCGTGAGCGATGTCTCGAACGGAATGAATGGCGCGTCCTTCATCACCTGTTCATCGGCCTGGTGCCAGAGATTCGCGGCCGCGCCGATCGTGGTCGCAGACTCGGCCTGCGCCACCAGTGAATCGACTGCAGTGTTGTCGTAGCCACCCCAGTCGGAACCGGGGAAGCTGAGCGCGCCGTCGAGGATGTCCGGGAGGGTGGCGCGACCATTGGTCGGGCCGAACCAGTCCGGTACCCAGCCCGGCTCGGTGATGTCCCAGTGGCCGGCCTTGAGGCCGTCGGGCGAGGTCACGCCGATCCCCGACGAGCCGTAGTATCCGGTTGCGATCGGAGTGCCAACCACGGTGACACCGCATTTCGCGAAGTCGGCCTGCACCTCCTGGAACACGGCCGGGTGGTTGCCGCTGTTGCGGTAGTAGTCCTTGAGCGTCAGGCCGTTCGGGTACCCGGCCGCCTTCAGCAGCGACTTGCACTTGGCGGCGTCGCCCTGGTTGTTCGGCGTGGGGTAGTCGTTGAACGGCACATACCCTTCGGCGCCGGGAGCGATCACCTGATTGAGCGGCTCGTTGAGAGTCGCGCCACCGTAGATCTTGTTGATGGCCACCTTGTCGATGGCGTACTCAAGCGCCTGGCGAACCTTGACGTTGCCGAGCGCGCCACCGTTGTTCGGGCTCTGGACGTTGAAGACCAGATACGGGTTGGTCGTGCCCGGAGCCGGAAACACCCCGAGCTGCGGATTCCAGGTGGGCGATTCGAGACCGTGAATGGCGGCGGGAGGGACGTTGGTGTTCCACTCGAGGTCTGCCGTTCCTGCCGCCAGATCCTGCTGAACCTCAGTCGCAGCCGCCGAGCCGGCGAGGTCGAGCTTGACGTCGATCTCGTTCACGTACTGATGGCGGATCTGGTCGGTGCTCTGGCTCCACACCGCATTCCGGGTGAGGATGATCTCGTGCCCGACGTTGTAGGTGGTGATGGCGTAAGGGCCGTCCGAGTACAGGACGTTGCCCGGGGCGAGCGGCGTGTACTTCAGGTACTCCACCGGTGCTGCCGAGGCGAAGGGCAACGCGATGATGTTGTTGAAATCGGTTGCCGGCTGGGCGAGCGTGAAGACGATGGTGTTGCTGTCCGGCGTCTTGATGCCCGACACGCTGTTCATGCCGTGGTTGATGAACCTCGCGCGAGCCGCGGGGCTCTCTGACGGGCTCGACGCCTCGAAGGCGGTGCAGAACGCCTTGAAGCCCGCGATCGTGGCCATGTAGTAGCCGGGGTTGCCGTTCGGCGACAGTGTGGGATCGCAGTTGCGCAGGATGCCGCGGGCGAAGTCCTGTGACGTGACCGGACGCGGTGGGCGCGTGTTCCACATCAAGCCGGTGCGCAGCGTGAACGTGTAGGTGAGGCCGTCGGAGCTGACTGTCGGCATACTCGCCGCTGCGTCGGGAACCACCGATTCCGCTTTGGTCAGGTCGGTGGACGCCGGGTAGGACAGCAGCTGCCGCGCGTACGCTCGCTCGAGCGTGAAGCCGATCGTCTCGTACTCACCCTGGGGGTCGGCGGCCGCGGAGAGATCGGTGCTCCCTTCGATCTGCAGCGTGCCCCCCATGACCGGAGAGCCGCTCGCATTCTGGTTGGCGGAGAGCCACGAGATGTTCGAGGTATTGAAGCTGCTCGGGTTGAAGAGGTTGTTGCTCTGCGCGGCACCCGGGGGTGTGCTGGAGGCGCTCGTACCGCAAGCGGCAACCACGACCGCGGCGATCGCAACCATGCCGATCCGTTTGGTGTGAAGACGAGTAGTCCTTCCCGTATGTCGAGCCAGCAAGCTGCGAAAGCTCATCGGAACCTCCTTGATCACTTCTCCGCACGGACGGGCATGTCGTCGGAGAATAGCCAGGTCGACACGCGTTTTTGCAGGCTTCGGCCAGAATTCACTCCAGAGAATGAGACCAATCCCACATGATCTTGTGGGTGCCAGAAGCGCGGCGCCTCGTCGAGGGCTGCGTGCACAAAGAGCGTCCTCGCATCCGGTCGCATGAGTCCAACACCGAGCGAAATTCGGGTGCCATAAGCGCACGGCTTCACACCACCGAGCGGGTATGCCAAGATCCAACCAATGGCGTCTGATGAGGCCAGATGGCTGTCGTTGGAGCGACGCGCCGGCGAGACCCTTCGATCGGCTCTGGAACGGACACTGCGCGAGGCGATCGTCGGCCGGGCGTTGCGTGCCGGCGTTCGACTCCCAGCTTCACGCGCGCTGGCTCAGCACCTCGGTGTGTCACGCCGGGTCGTCAGCGATGCGTATGGCCAGCTCCAGGCGCAGGGATTTCTGCTCACCCGAGAACGCGAAGCCCCCGTTGTGGCCGCCGTTCAGGGACGCGACCTCGTGCGTCCCGAACCCAGCCCACAGGTGCCGCCGCCGCGCTACAACCTGAGTCCAACAAGACCGGAGATATCGCTGTTCCCGCTGAAGCGATGGATCGCGGCGGCGCAGCACGTCACCCGCCGGGATGGGTGGGCAACACTGGACTACCGCGAAGCTCGCGGAGAGCGCGTCCTCCGCGAGGTGCTTGCAGATCATCTCGGACGCACCCGAGGGGTCATCGCCGATCCGGCCGACATCGTGATCGTCCAGGGGACAGCCCAGGGCGTCGATCTCCTCATGCGCGTGCTCCGGCGGCGCGGCGCTTCGCGTGTCGCTGTTGAGGACCCATCCCAGACGACGGCACGTGAGCGCATCCAGGCAAACAGCCTTGCAGTCATCCCGCAGCCGGTCGATGACGAGGGCATGGTCGTCGACGGCCTTGATGCTGACGCTGTGCTCGTCACCCCGGCGCATCAGTTCCCGACCGGCTATGTGCTGAGCGGCGAGAGACGGCGCCGCCTGGTCGCCTGGGCGTGCGCGAACCACTGCCTGATCATCGAGGACGACTACGACGCTGAGTTCCGATACGACCGCGAACCTGTGCGTGCGCTGCAGGGGGTTGCTCCGGAGCACGTGGTGCAGATCGGAACGGTGTCGAAGACACTGGCGCCGGCTCTGCGCCTTGGCTGGCTCGTGGTTCCTGCGCATCTCGTCGATGAGGTGGAGGGCACCAAGCGCCTGCTTGACCACTTCTCTCCGACTCTCGACCAGCTCACCCTCGCGGAATTCCTGTCCCGCGGCGACTACGACCGCCATGTCAGGCGCGCCCGCAGCATGTACCGAGGGCGGCGAGACCGGTTGATTGCCGCGCTCAGCAGGCACCTGCCGGAACTGAAGGTCGAGGGCGTCGCTGCGGGACTGCATCTCGTCGTGCGCATTCCCGCGGGGGTTGACGACAGCGCGATCGCTCGGGACGCTAAGAGCGCCGGAATCAACGTCGCGGCGCTGACGGCATTCCGCATCAAGCCAGCGGCCGGCGGCGGCCTCGTGATCGGGTACGGACGTGTTCAGGAACTTGCAATCGAACCGGCGGTACGAGAACTCGCCGGCGTGACCCGCCCCCATCTGCGACCCCGCCGTTCGGCAAGCATTCCCATGCCGATGCCGTCGTTGGCGGCGACGAGCGTGAGCCACCGGACCTGAATCGGGAACGAAATGAGCGTCGACGCACCACCGGCGGCGGAGCGTCAGATGGGCTGAGTAGCCGGGGTCGCGAGTAAATCCGCCAACGCCGGCGCCGGCGCCGGCGTGGGCACGGCGACGTTGTGTTCCAGCAGACGCCGCATCGCCAGTGGCGGCAGCGGTTGTCCGAAGAGGTAGCCCTGAGCAAGCTCGCACCCGAGATCGTGTAGCTCGCGGAGACACTCCTCGGTTTCGACACCCTCGGCGATGACGCTGAGGCCGAGACCGACGCCGAAGTTGAAGACGGAGTGTGCGAAGCCGATCGACTGCGTGGGACCGCAGAGTGAGGCGGTGAACGACCTGTCGATCTTGAGCACGTCGACTGGGAAATCGCGAAGCCGGCTCAGTGATGAGTGACCCGTCCCGAAGTCGTCGAGCGCGATGCGCACGCCGAGGTCGCGAAGCGCGTTGAGGCAGCCGATGATCGGTTCGGTGTCGTAGATGATGTCGGCCTCGGTCACCTCGAGGATCAGGCGGTGAGCCTCGAGTCCGGTGTCGTGGAGGACGCCGCGCACGCTCTCGACGAAGTCGGGCTCGCGCAGCTGGCGGACGGCAACGTTGACGCTCACCGCAACGGGTTCGGCGCCGTCGATCAACGGCCAGTCGCGCGCCTCCTCGCACGCGCTGCGCAGCACCCATGCTCCCAGCTGCGTGATCAGTCCCGTCTCCTCCACCAGGCTGATGAAGTCGTCGGGCAGGACGGTTCCGCGTGTGGGATGACGCCAGCGAAGCAGTGCCTCGGCCGCGACGATGGAGCAGGTCGAGACGCGCACGATCGGTTGATACACCAGCTCGAATTCGACCGACTCCACTGCGTGGTAAAGGTCGGCCTTGAGCCGGTGCCGGTGCTGTACGGCGGCGTACATCGAAGGCTCGAACAGTTCCCAGCGCGATTTGCCGGAACTCTTCGCGGTGTACAGGGCGAGGTCGGCGTTCTGGAGCAGCTCCTGGCCGTTGCACCCGGTGTCGACCGCGGTTGCGATACCGATGCTCGCGTGGGTCAGCACCTCTTCGCTGGCGATGATGAAGGGTTCGCGGAGAGCCTCGATGACCCGCTCGGCGATGCGCACCGCCGTCGCCGCTCCATCGATGCCGATGAGCAGCACGGCGAATTCGTCGCCGCCCAACCGCGCGGCAACGTCGCCCGGCCGGAGGCATTGTCCGATTCGGTCGGCGATGGCGCGGAGCAGCTCATCACCAGCGGCGTGGCCGAGGCTGTCGTTGACCGTCTTGAAGTCATCGATGTCGATGAAGAGCACGCCGACGTGCTGCCCCGTCTGCGCCAGCGCCTGGTCGACGCGGGAACCGAAAAGCAGCCGGTTGGCCATGCCGGTCAGCGGATCGTGTGACGCCTCGTGGCGCAGCTGCTCCTGGAGCACGGTGAGCTGTGACAGGGAGTGCTGCAACCTTCCGCGTTCGAGGATGACGCCGGTCTGATTGGCGAGCATCTCGAGCAGGCGCAGATCCTCGTCATCGAAACCAGTGACCTCGCCGAGGCGGTTGGCGATCAGCATGGTCCCAACCATGTTGTTCTCGCCACGCAGGACGACGGCCATGGCATCGCGGAGCCCGCGGCGCGCGAGGAACCCGTTCGGGTCGCCGTTGGCCTTGCCGTGCGCACTCAGGAGCAGCGGCGAGTCGAGCAGGAGCCGGCTCATGAACTGCAGTTCGGCGTCATCGAGCGTGACCGGGGTCAGGAACTGTGTCGTCTGCTCCTTGTCGACAGCGGTGCGCACCACGGCATCGCGTTCGCGGGTGGGGAGGAAGGTGATCTCCGCGCGTTCCGCACGGAACACCTCACAGGACTTGCTGAGCAATGCGGCCACGGCGTCGTCAACTGTCGCGGTGCGCTGCAGATCCTTGCTGGACTGGTAGAGAAAGTCGACCTGATCACGCTTCTCACGCTCCGCAACGTAGAACCGGTAGGCGATGAACACGCCGATCGTCGGGATGGCGAGCAGCCAGATCTCCGCGGGGTTCTCCCAGACGATGCGGACGCCGATCAGCGCAAGGCAGGTGTTGACGACTGTTGCCGCCTGGGTGAACCCGAAGGTCGCGGCGATGCCGGCCGCGTCGATACGCCCTTCGGAGAAGGAGATCGCCGCAAGGATCACCAACGACTGGAGCACGCCGCCGGCAAGGATCGCCACGAGCACCCCGAGGAAGCTCGTCGCGCTCAGAGGGTCGTGATGGTCGACGAGGTGCATGAACAGCACCGCGACCACGCTGTTGGCTACCGTGAAATTCGCCAGGTTGAATGCCAGCTTCAGCGGCGACTGACGGCGATGGAAGAACAGCGCGAGTGCCGTTCCGGCGACCATCGAGAGCACGACCACAAGCGGTGGCGCGAAGAAGAACCCGGCCACCAGGGGTAGCTCGCTGAGAGAGAAAGAGTGGGCGTCGCGCC
>Ga0308309_10001600_pt1 | contig 13406 bp, 12 predicted proteins | sample HubBroMetageWFT5_FD_192491 | JGI IMG/M metagenome (GOLD analysis project Ga0308309, IMG submission 192491) | Warmed and freeze-thawed soil microbial communities from the Hubbard Brook experimental Forest, New Hampshire - Hubbard Brook CCASE Soil... | ecosystem: Environmental > Terrestrial >...
GTAACCCCTTTGACCCAACAGATTCTGAATCTGCCCAGCTCGGTCTTTGTTAGTTCCGGACGCTTTTGCCAATACCTGACGTTGGCCGCAATCCTGACCATGGGAGCGACGGGCTACGTGCTTCTTTACACCAAGCGTAGTCGAACCCTCATGTTCATTGTGTTTGGAATCGTCGGCGTCGCGACGTTGTTTAGCGGCTCACGTGGCGCAGTCATGTTTGCAATCATGAGTGTACTTGTTCTTTCCGCCGGGTTCTTATATGGAGCCCCATGGCGCTGGCGACAGGCGCATCGAATGGTAAAGGCGATCCGGCGCTCGTGCATAGTGGCTACGTTGGGATTGGCCGCGATCATTTTGGTTTTTCCCGAAGAGGCCGGCTCGCGCATCGCCTTTTACACGGAAACTCTGTTGCCCAACAGTTCGGCCTACGAGCTGGGGAATCGCTCCTGGACCTATCCCATCTACAATCTCGAGCTCGCGTTTACGAACCCTAACTGGATAATGGGGAACGGTATCGGAACGGGATCGCTCGGAACACAATATGTCGCAAAGATCTTGGGGACACGACCGACGTCTCTCAATGTGGAGGAAGGATTTGGTCTGTTGATCATGGAAATGGGCATTTTGGCTCCATTCCTCTGGATCTTTTGGTCCGCGACCCTTCTGTACTTCTCCTGGAAAGTCGTCCGCGGTTTGCGCGAAACACGCTTTTTCCCCATAGGATTTGCGATCTTTTGGTACTCCTTTGTCCTGCTATACGTGCAAACCTACGGCTCGTTGACCGCCTTTCAAAATTACGTCTGCAACATGTACCTATGGATTCTGGTTGGAGTTCTGTTCAAGCTGCCCCGTGTTCTAGCGAATCAACCACTTCCCTCGACGACCACTTCGCGCGCGCTGCACGGCACAAGAAGGTTCTCGTTGTGAATCGACACAAAGAAATCAGAAGTTGGCGCAACGATTGATGAACGAACCAAAGCACAAACCCCGCCTGGCTGTCATTTCTCCTTTCCTTGACAAAAGCTACGGTACCGAGCGGACGGTAATCGAATGGTTATCCCACATGCCGGATGTTTTCGAGATCCACGTCTATAGCCAGCGCCTGGAAGATGTGGCACCTGGTAAGTTCATTTGGCACAGGGTTCCGACGATTTCTGGTCCGGGCCTACTAGCGTTTCTGTGGTGGTTTGCGGCTAACCAGATCGCTCGCGCCTGGGATCAACGGATTCGAGGTTTGCACTACGATCTGATTTATAGCCCTGGAATTAATTGCTTCGATGCTGACGTAATCTCTGTTCACATTGTCTTTGCCGAATTTCTCCGCCAGTCTCGGTTGGAACTCGAGCTTGGACGGAACCATATCCGTTCCTGGCCGCGACTTCTGCACCGACGGATTTACTACAGTCTGATCATTGCTTTGGAAAAACGCGTCTACAAAGATCCGGAAAAATTGCTGGTGCTGTATGCGAAGAAAACCGCCAGGGACCTCGAACGATTTTACGGCCGCTGTGATCAGCTGCCCATCTTGTACCTCGGGCTCGATCACCACATTTTCAATCCCGTACGACGTAATTCTTTGCGTGACGCAGCGCGTAGGCAGCTTGGTCTACCAAGTGATCGGTTCGCTCTTCTCTTGGTTGGCAATGACTTGCGCAAAAAAGGAATCTCTGTTCTGCTGGACGCGATGACTCGGTTGCGCGACGTCCCGGTTGATTTACTCATTGTCGGTCGAGAGGATCCGGCGCCGTTTCAGAACATGGCTCATCGCCAGATGCTCGACGATCGCGTCCATTTTTTCCCGCCACGCAAAGATATCGAGTTTTACTATGCCGCAGCCGACGCGTATACGGGACCATCGCTGGAGGACACCTTCGCACTGCCGCCCGCTGAGGCTATGGCTTGCGGATTGCCCGTGATTGTGTCGGCGGAAAACGGCACATCGGAAATCATTACCCACGAAACTGACGGAATGGTTCTGAAAGACTCTGGTGATTCGCGAACGCTTGCGTCGATGATTCTGAAACTTTTCGAGGACCGAGAATTTCGCGTCCGACTCGGCGAGAACGCCGCGAAAACAGCCCAGCAATATACCTGGGAACGTAACGGCCAGGACTTAGCCAGTATCTTCGAAGCGGTCTTGCAGCGAAAGAGCAAATCCCCAAGCCAGCCACTAGCACAATTGTCGTGAGTCGAAGTTCGAGTTTTGCACAAAGTACGGTGCCAGCCCCCAGCTCGCCGCGATTGAGGGTTATCGGGCTCTTTCCGGAATTGCTGGGGATCGGCGGTGTTCAAGAGGCGGGACGTCAGACTGCTAAAGCGCTGAGCGCCATCGCAGAAGAAAATGGTTGGGAGCTGCAATTATTCAGCCTCAATGACGCGCAGGGCAAGCAACAGGTTCCATCCCATGATCGTCCGGTTGGTTTCTACGGTTTCGGTCGCAGAAAAATCTCCTTTGTTCTCTCGATGATTCACCAGACGCTCTGGCGGGGGGGAGGCAGTCTGAATCTCCTGCTAGCAGCACATCCGAATTTGGCTCCGCCAGCTTGCGGAATGAAGAGATTTTCGCGCCGCGTTCGGACTATCGTTATGACGCACGGTGTGGAAGTGTGGAGCCGCTTGGCACCCATACGGCGCAGCGCCCTGCTGGATGCCGACGTGATTCTTGCTCCCAGCCGAGACACAGCGGAGAAGCTAGCGACGGTGCAAGGGGTTCGGCCTAAAAGCATCTACAAGCTAGGGTGGCCCCTCAGTCAAGAGTTCCTCCAATTGGCCGATCGGCCAGCCAGCCTGCGGTTGCCGTCCGCCTTCCCACCGGGTCATGTCATCCTAACCGTGGGCCGGTGGGCTAGGTCGGAGCAGTACAAGGGGATCGATGATCTAATCCAGACAACCGCGGAGCTTCGGTCCACTCATAGGGATTTGCATTTAGTGGCGGTTGGAGGTGGCGACGATCTTCCTCGCCTTCAGAAACTCGCGATCGACGCCGGGATTGAAGATTCGGTCGACTTTCTCGAACATCTTTCACGAGAAGAACTCGCGGCGTGCTACGCCAATGCTGATGTTTTTGCCATGCCAAGCACCGGCGAAGGATTTGGACTGGTTTTCCTGGAGGCCATGGCATTCGCGAAGCCAATCGTTGCGTCAGCCTGTGGCGGCACGACCGAGGTGGTCGAGCACGGAGTCAATGGCCTGTTGATCCCACCGCGCGACAACCAGAAACTGGCTGCGGCACTGAACCGTCTGCTACTCGATGAGTCGCTTTGTGCAGAATTGGGTCAGCGCGGCGCAGAAATGGTCCGCCGGAAGCACCGGTTCGAAAACTTCAGGATTGAGCTCGAGCAAGTCCTCCGACAACTTGCGCCGTCGCACATCGCGCCCGCGCGCCTGTAGTATGATCAGGGTTCTGGTTTGCGCAACGACCTTGGCCCATGAATCAGAACAACTTCGAATGGACCCCCGACTTTTGGCAGAGTTGGCGCGAGTCCAAAAACTCCTACCGGCAATATAAGTCCGATCGCGATCGCCGACTGGTTCTGCAACTTCTCGAGCTTCACGATGGCGAGCGGGTGCTGGAGGTCGGCTGTGGCTACGGCTGGATATCGCAGGTACTCTGGGCAGCTGCCGAAATCAAATGGTTTGGAGTCGACCAATCCCCGGAAATGATTCGCCATCTTCGCCGCGGCTCCGTGCGGGGCGAAGCATGGCCTTTGATGGGTGACGCGGTTCGCCTACCTTTCCAGGACGGTGCATTCGACAAGGTGCTTTGCACTGGCGTGCTGATGCACATAATGGAAAGTGATCTCGCCGTGCGCGAACTTGTGCGGGTGCTGCGCCCGGGCGGTCGGTTGGTATGCAGCATCAACAACGCCTTGTCGCCGTACGCACTTCCAGTTCAGTTTTGGAACCGCCGCAAGAAGGGTTTCGTCCAAAAATTCCGCTTCCCTGCGTCTTTTGGCAAACTCCTCGTGGGGACGGGGATAGAACTTGGCGGCCTTCGCGGTGACGGCATTGTCGCGACGGTGCCGTTGAGGATCGGCGCATTCCAATTTCCTCCCGCCAGCATCTTTCCAACCGTTTGCAAAGTGGATGAATGGGTGGCGAACCGGTGGCCGTGGTTTGCTTACGAGGTATGGTTCACTGGGATCAAGGCTCGACCATGCACATCCTGAAGGTTGTGCAAGCCTACTATCCTTTTCAGGAGAATGGGGGCGCGGTTGTAAAAGTCCGAGCGCTCGCGCGCGCCCTGGCTCGACACGGTCACGAGGTTACAGTGCTCACCGCAGATCTTGGAGTCGCCGCACGCGACGATACTACAATGAAAATCGAGCGCTCCCGGTGGGGATGGCGCGTCGAACAAGATGGCGTTGTGACCGTCTATCTGCCGACTTTAGGCCATTATCGCGCCCTCACGATTAATTCAAATGTGATAGAGTTCTGCAGATCTCACCTCAGGGAGTTCGATCTTGTTCATTTTTATGGGCTCTACGATCTACTTGGCCCGACAGTAAGTTTCTTTTGCCGCCGGTACGGAATCCCCTATGTGATTGAACCCATGGGAATGAATAGGCCGATCGATAGAAACATTCAGATGAAGCGGCTTTGGCACCGCTGCATGGGTGGGAGGTACTGGCGGAATGCGGCACGGATCGTCGCTACCTCTGAAATGGAGCAAGAGGAACTGCTTGAGGACAACGTTTTGCTTCACAAAATTGTAATGCGGTACAACGGCGTCGATTCTGTGCCGGACAGGGCCGGGATTCTCCGCGGTTCATTCCGCCGCCAGCATGGAATCTCGGCGAATGAACCTTTGATTTTGTTTCTCAGTCGGCTGATCCCTCGCAAAGGAGCCGATGTTCTGATCCAAGCCTTCGCGCAAGCTTGCCCGCAGTCGGGCCGGCTTGTAATAGCAGGGCCGGAGGGAGAAACGGGCTATCGCGCATTTCTCGAAAAATGCGCTATCGACGTCGGAGTTGGGGGGCGAGTTCTTTTCACCGGCCCTATTTATGACGAGCAGAAGCGAGCAGTGTTTGTGGACAGTGACCTTTTTGCCCTTCCTTCCCGCTATGAAAACTTCGCGAACGCGGCGGCGGAGGCGATTGCCTTCGGCATTCCCGTCATCATCACCCCGTTTTGTGGCATCCGCTCGTTAGTTGACGGCCGTGCGGGTTTGATAGTTCCCCCGGAAAAAGAACCCTTGGCTGACGCCCTCCGCAACATGATCGATAATAAGCCCCTGTTTGAACGACTGAGGGAAGGCTGCACGGAAGTCGCAGCCCAGCTGAGCTGGGATCGTTTGACACAGCAGATGGAAGGGTATTACACCGACGTTTTGGCATCGGAAAATGGCACACACTGAGCCAAGCACTTTTTACGACCAACACCCTTTCGATTGGGCCGTGACTGACAGGGAAAGTGATATCCATTCGGTCGTATCGCCCCTTTTGGTGGAACTGATCGCAGATCTAGACGGTAAATCTCTAATCCTCGATGTTGGCTGCGGGCCCGGCAGAGTGCTGGGATTCCTGGCACGTCGAGGATTGCGTTGCATCGGAATTGATCGAAGCCGCGTTTCGATCCGCCGAGCCGTCGATCGCCATGGACGGCCGGGACTCGTTGCCGACAACCTGCACCTTCCCGTTGCTGACTCGGTTGCTGATGTCGTCATCTCCGACGGCGTTATCCACCACACCGAATATCCTTACACGGCATTCACAGAAAACCTTCGCGTCTTGAAGCCAGGAGGTCAGCTGTATCTCGCTGTGTACAAGCCTTCCGGGCGATACCCACTGCTCTATAAGTTTCCGGGGTCGCCGATCCGAAGGGGATTGCGACGACGGTGGGCCAAACCACTTGTGATTCTCTTTGCGCAGGTGCCCTATTTCCTCGTTCATTTTTGCAGGACTAGAGGCAAGCGAAAATGGACGCACGCGCAGAATCTGTTCTATGATTATTTTGTCACGCCCGTTGTTACATTCTTGCCGCGCGACCTTATCGAACAATGGTGCGCTGCACAAGGTGCCCGGGTGGTTCTGTACGACGAAAATCGGGGCAGCAATGTGCACTCCTTCATTTTAACCAAGAGGATCGCTGAGACCGAGACGGAAGACGCAAGGCCGCACGTGCACCTGCCGAAGATGACTGGCGACGGGAAGGCCGTATGAGCGATCCTAACGTCATCAATTCCGTTCCGGCAGCGCTCACTGCCGAGCAGCGGCTCTTGGAGGAACCGAACCTGGCGACGGAATGCTCCAGCGTGTCTAGTTCAGCCAAAGGTTACCTCGTATATCGAATTATCTGGTATGCAACAAACGTCCTGCTGTTGGCTTCGATGTTTCTGGTTTTTTACACAGTGGCCTGGGACTATTCGACGCGAAGGTACCTGACAGGATTTTCGGACGCCGTCGTTCCTGCCGGTGCCGCGCCGGAAGAAAAAATCGTTGCCATCCTGGCGTGGATGTCGGACGGCCCCGCGCGCCGCGCCGATCCTATTAGCCTGGTCGAGAACCGCGATCCGACCGATACCCTTAATTACAAGTCCTTGCTGCAAGTGTGTGGGTCGGCAACAAATGCGTTCATCAATTTGGCAGACAGCAGCGGACTGGTCGCTCGCCGCCTTCTGCTGCTCGATTCGGCAGGCGGCACCAGGCATGTGGTTGCGGAAGTTATGCTGGATGGACGGTGGATCGTAGTGGATCCCTCCTTCCGCGTCATGTTGCGCGGAGCCAGCGGTCAATTCCTTACCCGGCGCGATCTCGCCGACCCCAAAGTCTTTTCGATAGCAACGCGCAACGTCCGCAACTACGATCCGAGCTACAACTACGCGCACACCGAACACATTCGACTCGAGCGCGTTGCCTTTTTCGGTCCGTCGGTACGCAGGATTCTAAATTTCCTCCTGCCGAGCTGGGAGGATTCACCGACGCTGAGTCTGCTCGTTGAACGTGAGTCGTTTGCGGCCGAGGTGGCGTCCTTGTTGATGTTGCTGTTTCTAGTTCTCTCGCGGATTTCCCTACGTTGGTTTGGGGAATCCCGCCTCGGATTTCGGACGACACATATTCGTGAGCGAATGCGTCGTGCAGCTCACGCCTTCCTTACGCTCCCAAGCTAGGTGCTGTCAGCGTCTAGGAATAGAGATCGAGCTTTCGGTCGAGGTTTAAGCATCTTAAAAAAAAGGAAACGCCCCACGGGAGTTAGGCGGGTCTTGCATACTTCTCGGTTTTTTCTTCACGCTCGGCCTGGTGCCCACGCAAACATCCCAAACATCTGTTAAGCGGCAAAAGGCAGGAATGTAGGGGCTATTTTGAGAAATTTCGGCCAGGACTGTTACGTTACTTGGCTAGGCTGCGGGTGCGTGGCATGATTGGCCCGATCATGTAAGCGATCAATAATGGTGCGGCATGCAAAAACTCTTCGTGCTCTTCTCATTTTTCGTCTTGATTTCTGTGCTGGCAGCAAGTATTCGAGTCTTACGCGATCCCTTCCGGTCGAGGGCGACGCCATCCGGTAATCCCGGGAATGATCAGGAGCAGGGTCAATCCGTACCTGGACACCGACCGTATGTTGTCGACGTTACAGCGTACGGCGCGAAGGGCGATAGCGTAACCGATGATACCAGCGCCATTCAAAAAGCAATCAATGCTGCGTGCTCTTCGAAAGCCTATGGTAGCGGGCAAATTTATTTCCCTGCTGGCTATTATCTGGTCAGCCAGAAGCAGACGCCCACGCCGGTAACAGTACCTGACTTGAGCATACCGGTGGGCTGCTCCGGCCTGCATTTTTACGGTGGAGGTAACGACAACAGGCGATCATGGCCGCAGTTCGCACAAGCGCCACAGGCCGTTATACAGGCGGTACCCGGACCGAGTCCGAACGGCTCTCCTATATTTCTGCTGGAACATAGTGGAATGCCCGGCGTAACTCAAGGAGGCCAACAATCACGATTTGAGAACCTTGCCATCAACGGCTTTAACGAAGCCGTGTGGGTCTTGAGCGCGGTGAACGACCGTTTTAAGAACTGTGCGCTCTCCGTCCGGACGTCAGGTCTAGCTGATAACACGGCCCTCAAAATCACAGATACGTTTTGGTTCTATTTCACCGACGGCTCGCTGCAAACCAGCTCCACCGCGGTTCCCGTCGCGTTGTTTACCGGGGAAAATTATTCTTATGGAACTTCTCCGAGTGTCGGCTTGGTCACATTTCGTGATGTCATTACAACGGGCGGGCCGTTTTTCTATGACCAGAGGCAATCGACTTCAAACCAACCAGGTAATTTCGTGTTTGACAACGTCACGATGGAGGAGGCGGGGTCGGCTAATCCGTTCTTGTATATCAAGTGTGAGACGGGAAGCGTCTGCAATTTGTGGGGCCCGCTGCTGGCGCTAAATGACAGCGTTAGTGACGGCAATCAAGGTGCACCGTTTCTGGAGATCAGCGGCTTCAACTTGATCGACGCCCATCTGGTAAATGCTCAAACGAACGACGGGCACGCCATCCAAGTTGATGGTACGGCAAGAGTATATAACTGCAGCATTTCCGGAGGATTAACCTCGAACCGCAACGCGGTGACGATGTGGGGTAAGACGGTAAGCGGTTGTACCCAGACGAACGGGGACGGCGGAATAGACACAGTAGGTCCAACCAGCTATGAGAACAACAACGACTACAACACTTTCTTCACCGATGTCGAGGGCAATGAAAGCAAGTTTAGTGGTCTCCCGCTTCGGGCCGCTAAGGCGGGAGATAACAACATCAGCGTAGCTGTGGACCCCTTGATGGGTCTGTTGAGCGGTCCGGGCGACCCGACAGGCGGTTACGATACGAGTTTTGCGCGCACCGGAGCACAAAAGCAATCACTGTCGCTCGCTCAAGCCGATGCTCCATCCTCTCTGGCCGCTGATACAACTCTTGGTGGATCGCTAAACCTTGGAACTTTCCATGTCACGACGATTGCCCATCAGCTAGGATCGCAGGAGCAGGTTTATTGTTCCGCAGGTTGTTACGTTCGTCCGGGCCAGTCCGTTAAAATTTCTGGCAATTCCAACGCTGCGTTCAATACCGAAGTCACAGTTCAGGCTGTCCAGAATTCTCAATTTTGGACGTTCGTGACCCCGGGCACTCCAGGTGACGGAACTGGGGGAACAATTCCAGCTTCATACTTTTACCTGGTTGAAGCAAATCTTACTGCGGCGACGTGCCCGGCATCTACGGCCACCGGCCCTTCACAGGAGATTGCAGTTACTCCGACCAGAGGTCATCAGACCGCGCGCTTGACCTGGTCTCAATCCTCCGGAACAGACATCGCTGGATATTGCGTGTGGCGGGGAACGACCTACCCGCTCGGGGAAAATGCTTACTTCTACGTGCCTGGCGGTGGCGCGACCTCATTTACTGACACAGGCGGAGCCGGGACTGCCGGGGCTCCCAGCTTGGTAAACAACACCTTCCCAAAGAATCCGCAGTATGTCTTCGGCCTAGAAGGTCAAGGATTTACGAGCCGCAACATGGTGGGTCATGTGACTCTAAAAGCCGGAAAGAGTACGATTACTTTCTCTCCAGCCTGGAGGAGCACTCCTGCGTGCATGACCAACGACCAGACGGCAGCAGGTACGTCCAAGGCCATTCCCACGACAACGACCTTGACGATTGTCGGGGGAGCGGTGGACGTCGTCGACTACGTGTGCTTTGGCAATCCTCAGTGAAGCAGTGGGGCAGCTTCGCCCGTCAGCAACGCCGCCGATGAATCACTGGTGCTATTATTACAGTGTTTTACGCTCTGCCCGATTTCGCAACCGAGGAAGGAAAGTTTGCACCGTATAGATAATCAGTTTGACACTGCGAGAAGCGCGGAACAGGCAGAAATGCCGCCACGAAGAGTTGTATCTCGGGAGAGCGATTCAGCAATTCCGAAACTCTCCGTGGTCATGCCTTGTTTGAACGAGAGCCTCACGCTCGGATCCTGTATTAAGAAAGCCATGGCCGCGATGGACCGACTCGGCATCGTCGGTGAAGTCATCGTCGCCGACAACGGCAGCACCGACGGATCCCAAGCAATTGCGACTGAGCTGGGCGCACGCGTAGTGCCGATTGCGACGCGCGGATACGGCAGTGCATTACGCGGTGGGATCAACGCTGCGCGCGGCGAATACGTTGTCATGGGTGATTCGGACGACAGTTACGACTTTTCGCAGATCGGAGATTTTGTGAGCAGGCTGGATGAGGGCTATGAGCTTGTCATGGGGAACCGCTTCCAAGGAGGGATCCGTCCAGGCGCCATGCCAATGCTCCACCGCTTCTTGGGAAATCCAGTCTTGAGCTGGCTTGGACGAGTATTTTTCGGTTGTCCTGTCGGGGATTTTCAATGCGGGTTGCGCGCGTTCCGGAAAGGGGCGATTGACAAATTAGATCTCCGGACTTTGGGGATGGAATTCTCAACAGAAATGGTCGTGAAAGCAACACTGTTCAATTTACGCATTGCAGAGGTCCCGACTGTGCTTTCCCCCGATGGACGCGACCGTCCGCCGCATTTGCGAACGTGGCGCGACGGCTGGCGTTACCTCCGTTTTCTTTTGCTTTACAGCCCGCGCTGGCTTTTTCTGTACCCCGGCATCGCGCTGGTTTTGGTCGGCGTCGGTGTAAGTGCCTGGCTGCTGCCTGGACCGCGCACGATCAGAACACTGACGTTTGACTACCACACACTGCTTTTCGGCGCGATGACGATCCTTGTGGGATTTCAGTCAGTCAATTTTGCGGTTTTCAGCAAGTTATTCGCGACTTCCGAGGGGTTGTTGCCCGACGATCCATTTACGAATCGACTGTACCGCTATATCACGCTCGAGGTTGGATTGGTCGTCGGAGCGATCCTTGTGCTGGCAGGCGCCGCTCTGTGGGTTTTCGGACTAAGTTACTGGCGTAATCATCATTTCGGTTCTCTCGACCCAGAGATTACACTCAGGATCGTCATCCCCGGATTCGTGTCGCTGACTTTGGGGATCCAAGTAGTCCTTTCTAGTTTTTTCTTGAGCGTGCTCGGGATGGGCCGCAGGTAACCTGAAAGATCGTTCTCACGTGCCACGCTACAGGCTCATGGAGATCTGAGCATACATTGCCAGTTCTCTTTATCTTTCCTGTAATCGCGCGCTGGATCGAAAAAGGATTCGTTACGGGCCGTCAGAAGGAAATCAGATGGGTGCCACACCGCAGCATCTCTTATTGCTCATCGCATTCCTGGTGGTTCCTTCGAGCAATCGCAGATTGAGTCCGGTCGCCCAAGTTGCTGTCAGCCCGTCGAGTAGCCGCACACAAGTCTCGCACTGCTCCTCCTACATTTCTGCCTATGGCGTCACCGTCGCACAATATGAGCGAATAGAAAGCGATTGGAAGAAGTTTCCGAGCGTCTGCCCGGCCACTTCGCCGGCAAATGTGGATTTCGTCATCATCTTTACGCATGATGTCAACTTTTACAGCTACACAATGCCGACGTCCGTCCACACCGATAGCGCCGGTCTTTCGAATTGGTCGGCTATAGTGACCTTGGATAACGTTCAGCCGTCGAAAAAGTACAAACGCGAGTACGTGTGGATTTTTCGAGTCAAGAGAGGAAGTTTTGAGCCTGACCATTTCTCGTCAAATGCGAAACCTGATTACTCAGAGGTGGAATCGGGGGCGCACGCGAGTGATAGAGCAGTCGACGCCTCGTTTAGGATCATTGCCGGGCAGAAGGAATAGATGTCGGAAGGAATTTGTGAACACGACTGTGAGATGTTGGTACGGCCCAGTTCCTTTGAATTCTTGACAAGTATAGCACTCGCTAGCGACAAGGACCTCGCACGCTGCGGGATAGGGCATGACCACAAGGCGGCGCAGGTTGACGTGCAAGGACTCTAACTTTTAGCCTCCGCCTGCTCCGACCCGACACCGCAAGAGAGTCGATTCGTTAACTGGTCAGCAAAACCTTCTTCAGACTTAAGCCAGCCAAGCCAAGAATGCCGGCACCGAGCATAAGGAGACTGGAAGGTTCCGGAACGCTGGTCCATTTGCCGGGGTCATCAGTGTTGTATGCCAAAACGGCGCCGGATGAGCCCTGCACCGACCCGTCGAAAGCATCGAAGGGCGCAGGGACACCGAACTGCGTGTAGATGCTGAGAGCGGAGGAGCAGGGCGCTCCGCAAGCTCCAACAAACCAAGAGACGATCTGTCCTTGGCTTCCTGTCACCAAGAAAATATTGAGCCCATTAGAAAGACTAAACGTTTGGGAACCGTCTGATATCGAGAAAGCCAGAAGCGGGTCCGTCGCAGTCGGTCTACCCAATCCCCCGTACCCATAGGCGAGTGAGGCGTTAGCGGGGAGGGGATTCTGAAATGTAAGCGTCGCCGTGATAAAACTGGCGGTCGTGTATCCCGAACTCGGCACGGATACGTTAGTATACGTGTTGCCGGTATACGATTCGACCGAGTCAGCTTTCGCAGGTGCAGCCAAGCACATCGCCAGCACGCCGCAAGTGACAAATATTGTCTTCTTCATAGGGCCTCCATCTGTCAGCGCCAAACAGTTTCTTGGTCAAGAGAGCAACATCACTCTGCTTGCATAACTGGCATTTTGAGGCCCATCCGCATTTTGCTTAACCTAAACGACTTAACTGCGCAATGGTTGACGAAACTACATATGTAACGGAATTCACATGAACAATATGGGAAAAGTGTCCAACCGACGCGTGAAGAATACGCCTCTATTGTGTGTCGTTGTCGCGTGGGTGCGAACCAATGCGATGGAGGAATCGCTGCGAGAAACTCTAGTTTAAGTTCACCGCGGGGGCTCAGCGCAGTGAAAGCTCTTCTTCGGTGGTTCTGCACTGTTTTGGTGCAATTGAAAATATTGGCGCGCGAGTCCCATTCGGGCCGGCAGCGTAGTTCGACGATATTCAACGGCGATGGAGATCCGATTCCCTCTCGTCAGGGCGACTGATGTGGCCGCCATCTAGCGTGGTCGTATGAGATTTCCTAGGGCATGTTTCGCTTCGAGGGGCTTGATTGACGAACGTCGAACGGTCACAGCCAACTTGGTCCCGGTCAAGATTCTGGAGACCGAAACTCTCTCGCCATCGGGTCTAACAACAACCACACTGGCAAGCATTTCACGGCTAAAGCGTTGACCAATGGAGGAAAAGATTTCCACAGCCACGGATCTGTCGGACCAGATCTGCCATTGCGGTTGGGACGTTGGAGCTACTGCCAAATTCTGTCAATGCAGAACAACCATCGTTCTCTCTACAACTTATTTCCTCGATCTCGACTGCATGCCGCTCAGTGCATTCTTCGGTCTCAGCGGTGAGACACGCTGTCCAATGGCACGTCCCGTGCATAATTAACCGAGCCATACACCACATCGCAAATGCGGCAAAGATGACCGG
>Ga0308309_10001603_pt1 | contig 13397 bp, 11 predicted proteins | sample HubBroMetageWFT5_FD_192491 | JGI IMG/M metagenome (GOLD analysis project Ga0308309, IMG submission 192491) | Warmed and freeze-thawed soil microbial communities from the Hubbard Brook experimental Forest, New Hampshire - Hubbard Brook CCASE Soil... | ecosystem: Environmental > Terrestrial >...
GAACCACCGCCACTTGTGGAGGAGCCGGAACCGGCTTGACAGTTCGTGGCAACAACGCCAGCAACAACAGCAGGGCTGCTGCTGCGGCTGCCAAGACAGGTACGAAGCGTGGCAACTTCCGAGGGGTCTTGGCCGCAATCGCCGTCTGCGTTGTCGCGGTGTAGTAGGCGGCGAATCCGCGGCTCACTTCCTCATACGCGGAGACCCGCTCCCGGCAGTGCTCGCAAGCCCGGACATGCTGCTCGACAGATGCAGCCTCGTTCGTGGCGAGCTCGCCATCCATCCAGGCAACCAGTCGTGCTGAAAAGTCACACATTGCATTTCTCCGCTAGCTTCTTGATCGCGCGCTCAACTGTGTCGGCCACCGTGGAGGTTGGAATCCCCAGCACTTCTCCAATTTCGCGATAACGCAATCCTTCCGCGCGTAGCATCAGACATTCCCGTTCCTGCGCGCCCAAAGCGCGGATCGCTGTATCGAGCCGGCGAAACTTCTCCTCGGCCAGCACTGCTTGCTCAGGCGTAGCCTCGTGCGAAATCGCGTCGAAGACCGGACCGATAGGCTCGCCCATGCGCCGGGTATAGCTTTGCTGACAATTTCGCGCGGCATTGTGGGCGACTCGAAACAGCCAGCTGCGAATGTTCTCTTGCGACCCGTCCGCCGCCAAGTGCTTGTGCAGGCTTAGAAAGGCGTCCTGCACCACATCCTGCGCCTCGTCCGCCGAAAGCCCGAGACCGGCCAGATATCGCAGCAAGGGTTTGCGCAGTTCGCGATACAGGGTGGTCGCCTCGCACGAATCGGTCGCAAAGCGCGGGAGCGGCAGGTTTAACGGGAACGAATCGCCACTCATAAGGTCCTTAGCATCGCGCCTCTAGTTATAGAACAAGTGGGGGCGGGAAATTTCCGGGACCCGGTGGTACCCCCTCTCGTGTTGCTGAAAACAAAGGGTTTGCAGCATGATCGGCTGTAAGTTACTGCAAACATTTGAGTTATATACAAAGTCCTCTTAACAAAGGAGTTAGGTTGAATTTCTTCGGGCGGGACGGGGCTATTGGCGGGGAAATGGGCAAAAAATCGACGGCGAACAGGACCGATCACAGTTCGAACCACCTACAGGGGATCAAGGGTAGTGTCCGGCTGCTGTCTTCGAGGACAACAACTCTCCCTCATCCTTCCACCGGCAGTGTACGAGCAGAAGAGGGAAACACCAAGCGAGTTGGTCACGGTTCAACGTGATGGGCAACCATTGCCCGAGTGTGGGAGGATACGGGGCCAAGGGTAGTCAACAGGAAAACATGGAACACCCGTTGGCGCGAATCTTCCTCCGCCCAGGTTAGCGCCCGAGAGAAGGGCGCTAACCTGGGGCACCGGGCGGAGAACTCGATGCGACCGGTCGCGATCGGACGAAGGAACTGGATCCACGTCGGCAGCCCACAGGCGGGACCAAAGATCGCGGCGATTCTTTCGGTGGTGGAAAGCTGCCGTAGGTTGAAACTCCCAGTGCGCGGCTATCTGGCCGCGGTTCTCCCCGGGCTTGCCAATCTCCCGATCCAGCGCCTCCCAGACCTTACTCCCGCTGCCTGCGTTGCCCAGCATTCGGAGACTCAGACGACCGGGTTACCGGCGTGAACGCGACTTTGCAACAGTAATCGGCGGCGTATGCCGCAGTAAAGCTGGCACGGTACAGGGGATCACTTCCAGGTTGACAAAGTCTATGCCGGGAAGCAAACTAGACCCCTTCGCTAGTTCCTACTCGCGAACCTGGCTCGGTCGGAAAATGAATTGGAGAGCAAGAACTCCCGATGCCGTCAAATACGGTGTCCGCGCGTTGAAGAAGGAGATCTTGGAATTCAGTTTCAACTACCCTCTCTACGCTGTCCCGGAAAGCTTGGTGAAAGATTCTCTGCACTATTACCTATATAGTGATGCCCTGGCCTGGGAAGCCCTGCGGCTGGATCTTAACGGGATTCCCAAGGCGTGGTATCGAGTGACAGGTGCCGTTTACTGGCCGGCCTACATTGCTTGGTACGGACTGGTCCAGTTAGGGCACTACCTCCGGCGCGGAGATGAAGCGAACCTGAGCTCTTTCCTTAAACAGGTTTCCTGGCTGGAGAAGAATGCCGTCTTGCGCAGCGACGGCGCGGTTGTTTGGCCGATGAACTTCGATTACCCCAACGGCGCAACCCTGCTCAGGGCGCCGTGGATCTCGGCATACACTCAGGGCCTAGTGATTAGCGCCTTGGTTCGCGCGTGGCGTCTGACGAAGCGACCCGAGTTGCTGGAGCTTCTCAAGAATTCAGCGAAAGTATTTGAACTCGATGTCAAAGACTTAGGAGTCCGGGTTTTGCTCGAAGGCCACACTCTGTACACGGAGATTCCAGGTGGCCCGCTTCCGGGCATTCTCGACGGCTTCATGACCTCGCTTATCGGTCTTTATGACTTGTATGTTGAGACCGAAGAGCCTGTTGTGGGACGCTTGTTTGAAGAGGGAATTGCCGGGCTCAAGTATGCGCTGCCACGCTGGGACTACAGAAGCAAGTGGAGTTGGTATGATTGCGCGTATCTGAGCCCGCCTGCCTATCACAATCTGAATTGCCTTCTTCTGGAAGTGCTGGCGGGCTTGTCAAAGCAGCCGGGTCTGGCTGAATACGCGCAGCGATGGAGCCCTAAGCGACTCTCGGCGCTGGACCGAACCGAAATCTATCTTGGTTTCGTGCTCACGAAAAATGCGAACCGTTTGCGGCATCGAACCTGGCGTCAGAACGCTGACAAGACTTCCGCGGCTTCGCGGACGTTGGCGTCGGCGTCCGTTCCACAGGCGAGTGTTGGAACCGGGTGACCGGTAAGGTGTCAACCACGGACAAGGCGCCAATATTTGTGGTTGGTTCGGCGCGGTCGGGGAACACGCTGCTGTATCACATGCTCCTGTCATCGGGGTGCTTTCCGGTTTACCGAACAGAACCGTGTGTCTTCGATCTGCTGGTTCCAAGATTTGGAGACTTTTGCAGCGTTGCCACCAGGTGCCAGCTGATGCGCTGTTGGCTGCGGACGAGACAGTTCCGGCGTTCCGGCCTGGATGCCGGCGAAATAACAGAAAAAGTTGTTGCCTCTGTGACCACGGGCGGCGAATTCCTCTGCGCCGTGATGGGGGAAATGGCGCGCGCCGGCGGCTTTCAGCACTGGGCTGTGTGGGGCCCCGATAATCTTCTCTATATTCCGACTATCAAAAGGCAGATTCCTGACGCTCTCTTTATTCATGTGATACGCGACGGACGCGACGTAGCATACGCCCTGGATACAAAAGGGTATATTCGTCCTTTCCGCTGGGACCGGAATCACCGCCTGTATGTTTCCGCGCTTCATTGGATGTGGAAAGTCCAAACCGGCCGGGGCCACGGCCGGGCCATCGGACTGGACTACATGGAGGTCCGCTTCGAGGATCTGGTGCTCCATCCCGAGGAAGCGCTCACGAAAGTCGGTGCGTTTATCGGCGAGAACCTGGATTACGAGAAGATTCGCAAAGCGAAAATCGGCGCGATCCGTGTTCCCAATACATCGTTTACCGAGGAATGGAAGTCTGGAAGCTTTTCCCCGGTGGGTCGGTGGAAGCGGCAGCTTTCGGATGACAAGGTGGCTCGGCTGGAGGGGCTGGTTGGAGAACTTCTGGTCGAACTTGGGTATCCGCTATCTCGCGCTGAAAGGGCGACACTCGGCTTCAGGCTACGAACGATGCGAGCGACGTATCCCGCCTTCTATCAATTGAAAGAATGGCTCAAGACGGCGACTCCGCTGGGACGCTTCGTCAATATGAATCGCTTGCACATCGACCAATACGAAGATTCAAGCGACGTCGAGGAAGGCGCGGCCGCTGGCGAGAGTGCCGGACTTTTGTCCAGCACGTCGTCCAGTACTTCGGAGACGCGAGTGTAGAGAACTCAGTTTCAGGTCGGTTCTGACGGGGGATTGAAAACGTAACTGTCCGGAAGCATCTGTGAGAGGATGCAAAGGTCACTCGATCAGCACGCCCAGCCCGAGCGGGCAAGGGCGTGCATCTTCTTTTGTTTTTGTCCGCCGATTTGTACCTCACCGCCGCCTGCGAAACCAGAATGTTTCTTGGTGTTTCTCAATTATGCGGCAGCTCTGCCTTCGGCCTCGGCCAGTTTATTGAGGAGACATTACCTGGCTGATGTTTTCTTGCCTTCCTCGATTTGTTCAAGCATCGGGGCCGCCGCCTTTTCTGCGAGGGTACCACGTATAGCGGAAACCGGGTCGAGTTGGACGCCCGCGATCTACCGTCTTCGTTCTCGCTCGCGTCCGTCGCCAGCGCACCGCTATCCTCTCTTCTCCGTGTATTCCTCGACTTCAGCACAAACACCGCTCCTCGAACAGGTGCGTTGGTCGGACGCTCACAGACATCCGACAATCTAAGGATGTGTGGGACACCCAGCGAAAAGCCCCGCCCCGGCAAAACCGGCCGGAACGGGGCACCCGCCTGTGATTCATCTCCACGCTCTGTCGACTATGGAGTCTGGATCGCGCTCAGGATGTTGAGCAGTCCGTACCCGAAGACAGCGTTGGGAATCGAACTGCCATTGAGACTGCCGCAGCTTTGCGTGCTGGTCAGCGGAAGCGCTGTCTTAGTCAACTGCGTCGTGGTTGAGGCGATCTGTCCGATGAAGGACGGTCTTGCCTGCCACAGCAAAGCCACGCCGGCGGCGACGTGCGGCGATGCCATCGAGGTTCCCTGCCAATAGCCTTGGTACATGTTCAGGTAGGGTATTGCGGCTCGAATGTAGTAGCCAGGCGCGACGAGTTCCGGCTTCAGGCGATTGCTGAGGTCAACCGTTACTGGACCGCGGCTACTGAACCTGGCGATCGCGTTATAGGAGTCGGTGGCGCCAACGCCCACGCCGCTGCTGTAGATCGCAGGAGTGGTTTGGACCGTGGAACAGCCTGGGCCATAGTTTCCTGCAGCCATTGACTGGAAGATGCCAGCCGCCGTGACTGCGGTTTCGATTGCCTGCAGCGTGGTGAGATTGCAGCCTTCGCTCACCGGACAGTCCCAGGAATTGTTGATGACATCGGGCGCCATGGCTGGATTTGCGAGCTCGGGATGCCCGATGGGGTATGGTGCAATCATGAACTGGAAGCACTCGATGTACTGCGCCGGGGAGCCGACCCCATGCTGGTCCATGTTGCGGCACGCGATAAACTTCGCGCCGGGCGCCACGCCGACCTGGTTGCCCATGCCGTCGTCACCCACCATCTCACTCATGGTAAAGGTGCCGTGAAACTGGGGATCGACGGGAGTGGGGGAGTGGTAGCTGGTGGCATCGTGCCAGTTGTAGTCGTGGTTCACGGTGGTTCCGTTCCAGCCGCGGTAATGGGACTTCAGGGCGATATGGTCCCATTGCACACCGGTGTCGGTATTTGCAATGACCCTGCCCTGGCCGGTGTAGCCCAGCGCCCATACTGCCGGTGCGTTCACTCGCGTGACGTTCCACTCGATCCCTCCCGGGGTCTGTAGGGACGGGTTCAGGGTCTTCGGATTGCTGAGGTTGGGTGAAGGAATCGAGCTCTGCACTTTGGGATTAGCATCGATCCGCAGCACTTCGTTGCGGCCGGCCAACTCGTACAACAAGTCGCGGCTCGCAGTGATCTTGATCATGTTGACTCCATAAAAAGACTGGTAAGGAATGCCGCGTTCCTGCAGCAGTTTGCGCATAGGAGCCTGAGTGCGTTCTGCGACCGCCCGCAGTGCGTTGTAAACGTACTGACCTTTCTGCAGCTTGGTTGGAAGATTGGCTGCACCACTTAAGTCGGCCTGCTCCTCAAAAACAATCAGCGCTTCACTGCTGCCACCGAGGGTTGTTGCGGACGCGAGGCCCGGCGCGATCTTGGCCGAGGCTGGGAGGTCAGAAGCAAGAGCGGTGAACGCGGAAATAAAATAAAAGGCTGAACACAAGACTAATGCGCAGATAAACCGGCAAGATATCTGAGATAGCCCAGTCAGCCAACTCCAGAAGGCAGTCTTTCGGTGCGGACGTACGCATTCCTTTGTTTTCATCTAAGGACCCTGATTTTGAGATTTTCCGGGCGCGTCTGGCCAGCCTACGCAACCCGGAAGGGCGATACTAAACGTAATCAGGGCAAATCCATAGTAATAATGGAGTTAAATGTCACCAGCGTCAGGGGGTAACGTGACCGGCAAGCGTACCAGTGTCCTATTTTCAATAACTTAGAGGGCAATTATGGTAACCTAATTTAGCGAAAATATTGGTTACTAAAGTTTGCACGAACGCACTGGGCGATGTTGCACAGGGGGGAAATCCTTGGGCAAGAGAGCACATAGTGAGGAGCGGTGAAGGGGAGCGCGGCCCCCGGGGAGCCGCGTCAAGTGCGGGATAAAAGCGCGGCAATCGGCGGAGGCAACTACTACGAAGTCTGGAACGAGCTGGCGCCAACACTCCGGATAGCATTATGCGATCCGCTGGGCAAGCGGACACAGTGCAGAAATCCGATTCGACCGAACCAATCGTCAGCGCGATCAGCTCAGGCGTGCGGGGTGAAGGAAAAAGACAATTGCGACGGAGAAGCACATCCATCTGGGCCGTCGATGGAAGTGCTTCCCCTGTTCGCGTTTCTTAGACTGACTTTCCGAGGCGGAACTTGCGTAGCAGCAGTCCAACAACGGACAGACCGCCGCCCATCAAGGCCAGCGACGAAGGCTCAGGAACCGCACTGGGGGCGTACGCGAATCCGTAACCCGCCGTGCCATCCTGGGCTGATGCATAACCAGAGGTGTAGTGCCGCGCGTTGGTTTCGATCACCAGCAATGGCGTCGTCTGTCCCGGACTTATTTCGTCAGATGCCGGAAAGTTGAAACCGATGACGGGACCGCTCACGCTGCGATCAATCGTGGTCGGATCATGTATGCCAAACGGATTCGTTCCGACATCGGCGAGGAAACCGGCGAAGTTATACATTGAGAAGCGCTCGTTGGCATCGCCTCCCTTATTCGTAAACTGGTACACGAAATCCAGACAACCCGAGCACCAGGTATTGGTCGGATCAGCGAAAACCCACTGAGTGTATGTGGTCGTGAAGGTTGGGGTGGTAATCGTGCCGGATGTCATGGCCACCTGCAATCCGGTTGGGAAAAGCGGGCTGGGAGGAACTGAACTTCCATTGCTGAGCACGGAAGCGTGAGCGAGGGGTGCCAATAGGGCAATCGCCAGCAAACATACCAGCTTTGCAGGTAGACGGGTCTTGCCGATCTGCTTTTGCATTGTTATCTCCAGAGTTTCTAACAGGTGCTTTGGTCTTCCGACAAGCGGGATTACTTGCTAGAAGTGCAATCCTGACATGCGGTGAAGGTGATTGCTGAGCAAAATTGAACATCTAAAAAATAAAGTACTGAAAGACTGGTTACCGATCGAGCAGCCGCTGGCTTTCAGAATAGGGATCTGATCCGAATCCACCGGAGGTTCCTGATGGGAAGCGGTCCGGTGGGTGCTCAGGCAGGTGTTCAATTTTGAACAGCATCTTCTGGGAAACCAAACTACGGTGAGCGAACGAGCTTGATTCAGCAGGCTTCGAAGCCGGAGGTGTGGTCATGATCGACGTTGTCATCGCCGACCATCAGGAGCTTTTCCATATCGGGATGGCAGAAGTGTTAGCGGTCGCGAACGACGTTCGCATCGTAGGGCGGCCGCAATCTCCTGAACTGCTGCTGGGCACTTTGAAGCAGGCGAATCCCCATGTATTAGTTCTATCGACGAGTTTCCTACCTGCCTTGTCGAAGATCCAACGAGCGCTGCGGCGGCGCAAGAGTGCGCTGCTGATACTTGCCGAGGATAACGACCGGATTGCCTACACGCGGTGGTTGCGAGCCCGAGGGGTCGTCTATCGCTCGATGGATGGGCCTGTCATCGTGGATGCAGTGCGCCGGGTAGCACGGGGCGAGTTGTTTATTCAGAATTCAAGCTCCGATACCCAGAGAAGCACCGTTCAGTCAGGAACCACGGCCCGTCTCGTTCCCTTGTCGCTAACGAGCGGACCACCGGAGCCAGGGTGAGCGCCTTTGATTCCTCCGGCAGCAACTGATTACTTGATTGGCCAGCGCACGTCGCTCAAGGCTCTAGCAGGGGTGGCTTCTTGGCCCGCTCGGTCTCGCGCGGTCCGCCGGGCCTTGCAGGTGGCTCCTGCCTGATGCGAGCGGCCGGCGCTTCGGCATCGGACGTAACAGTCCCGCCATCGTCGTTTAGCACGACGCCGAGCAGCGAGCTATGAATCAGTAAGTTTTCTCCATTGTCGTACTTGATGAAGCCGAGCTTGCGGAATTTGTTCATGAAGAAGCTGACCCGCGATCGGGTCGTCCCTACCATTTCCGACAGGGTTTCCTGGCTCAGTCTGGGGATTAACATGTCTGAGACGAGACCTTCCTTGCCAAAATGCGCCATCAACAAGAGAATGCGCGCCAGACGCTTCTCGCTGGAGTTGAAAAGCTGATCGACAAGGTCATCCTGATAGCGGATGTTGCGCTTCAGCAAATACTTGACGAAGGTGGCCGACAACTTGGGTTCCAGGCTCATGGCCTGCAGCATCGCTTTCTTTTCGACATGCAGAAGGACGCAGTTGGTCATGGCGGTCGCAGACGACATTCGTACAAGTTGGCCGGCAAGGCCGCCCTCGCCAAAGAAATCGTCTTCGCCCAGAATGCCCAGGGTCGCTTCCTTCCCGGCTTCCGACACAACACTGAGCTTTACCTTGCCCTGCTGGATGAAAAACAGTCCGTCTGAGGGCTCACCTTGAGCGAAGATTACGGCCCTGTTTTGAAAGGGCAGCATGCGCCTGCCCTTTCCGATAGTGGAGAGGAAGGTGCGGGGATTGAATTCACGGGTTTTCTTAGCGAGTTCCATGTCTTTCACCCGGAGGCCGTCGAAACTGGTGAGATGGCTCCAGAGTGAATTGTGCCAAAAGGGAGGGGCAAATACTGTGCAATATTGCTCACCCGGATAAACATGATTCAACGCGAAACGGCTCGTTCGGCGGGGCTCCCAAGTGGGCCAAATATGACGACAGTTGGGACAACCGAAAGCTTGCATCGCCGGAGGTTCAACAGGTGTTAACGCGGCGCAAGACCGCGCTGCTGGTACTTGCTGAGGAAAGCGACCGGGATCGCCGGAGAGGATAAAGCTATACCCTGCCTCGGAACTCGATGCAGGGTATTGTGAGCTAAGGAGTCTGGATTGCCTTCAGGATGTCGAGCAGTCCATACCCGAAGACAGCGTTGGGAATCGAGCTGCCATCGAGGCTGCCGCAGCTTTGCGTGCTGGTCAGCGGAAGTGCTGTCTTAGTCAGTTGCGTCGTGGTTGAGTCGATCTGTCCGATGAAGGACGGCCTTGCCTGCCACAACAAGGCGACGCCAGCGGCGACGTGAGGGGACGCCATCGAAGTCCCCTGCCAATACCCCTGATACAGGTTCTTGTAGGGGATGGCCGCCCTGATATTGTAGCCGGGTGCGACGAGTTCCGGCTTCAGGCGATTGCTGTCGTCCACCGTTACTGGCCCGCGACTGCTGAACCTGGCGATCGAGTTATAGGAGTCGGTGGCGCCAACGCCGACGCCGCTGCTGAAGATCGCAGGAGTGGTTTCGACGGTGGAACAGCTCGGGCCATAGTTTCCTGCAGCCATTGACTGAAAGATGCCAGCCGCCGCTACCGCGCTTTCGACTACTTGCAAGGTGCTGAGTGTGCAGCCTTCGGATGTCGGGCAGTCCCAGGAATTATTGATGACGTCGGGCGCCATGGCTGGGTTTGCCAGTTCGGGATGACCGATGGGGTAGGGAGCAATCATGAAATCAAAGCACTCGATGTATTGAGCAGGAGATCCGACGCCGTGCTGATCCATGTTGCGGCAAGCAATCCATTTCGCGCCGGGCGCGACGCCAATCTGGTTGCCCTTGCCGTCGTCACCCACCATCTCGCTCATGGTAAAGGTGCCGTGAAACTGAGGATCGACCGGAGTCGGGGAGTGGTAGCTGGTGGCATCGTGCCAGTTGTAATTGTGATTGGCAGTGGTCCCGTTCCAGCCGCGATAGTGGGACTTCAAAGCAATGTGATCCCACTGTACTCCGGTATCCGTATTGGCTATGACCATGCCCTGGCCACGGTAGCCCAGCGCCCAAACCTGCGGCGCATTCACGCGCGCCAGGTTCCACTCCACTGTCGGTGTCAGGAGGGACGAATTGAGATCGTTTGACTGGGATGAATTGAGGCTGTTTGGCGGGCTGAGGTTGGGTGAAGGAATCGAACTCTGCACTTTCGGATTGGCGTCGAGCCTGAGAACTTCGTTGTGTCCGGCGAGCTCGTATAACACATCGCGGCTGGCGGTGACCTTGATCATGTTGACCGAATAGAAAGACTGGAACGGGATGCCGCGGTCCCGTAGGAGTTTACGCATGGGAGCCTGGGCGCGTTCTGCAACCGCGCGCAGTGCGTCGTAAACGTATTGTCCCTTCTCCAGCTTGGTTGGAAGATTGGCCGCTCCACTTAAGTTGGCCTGTTCCTCAAAAACGATCAGCGCTTCACTGCTGCCACCGGAGGCTATTTGGGATGCCAGGCGCGGAGCGATTTTAGCCAAGGGCACGACGTCAGAACCAAGAACAGGGGATGACGAAACAAAAATACCGAGTGTTGCCAACAGTAGTGGGGTGCTGATAAACCGCCGATTTATCAAGCCGAGGCACGATAGTCGATTCCAGAAGGCAGTCTTCCGGCGCAGAACGACACACCCTGTGCTTCTCATCGATTAAACCTTTATTGTAGAGATTTTCCGGATTCGCTAGAGTGCCTTGCTATCCGGAACGGCAATAGTACCTGCAAAATGAAAAATGCCAATACCACGATAGTACCTAAATATAAAGCAGCCGCGACGCGAGGTAATGTGTCCCCTCTGAGTTTTTATTTTCAGTGACTTACAAGACTTAGATGACCAACTGCGCGGATGTATGTGGTTACTTAAGTGTTTCCTGACAACCAGTCGAATATTTCCAGGTGAAACCCGCAGACGACAACCTGAGGCGGGTGGTTCGAAAACCCGCGACTGCGGCACAATATATTATTTGGATATTGGGTAACCAGGAGCCTAGATTATGATGGTCTGATAACTACCCCGACAGTCAGACAACTACATGTAGCTAATCGACCTACTAATCAGCAAACTACACCCACCCTACGCAAAGCACACAATCCCCTCAGCGGCAGCCGATCCCATCTTTTGGCCGATCGCCGGAGTGTTGAGAATCTCACCACAAACAAGAAACGCGTTACGGGAAGCACACTCGACTCTCGAGGATAGTGCTTCCCGTTCGCGCGTCCCTACAGAATACTTCACTAACCGGACCTTGCGCAGCAGTGTTCCAGCAACCGCCAAGCCGCTGCCCAACAATGCCAGCGACGAAGGCTCAGGAACCGCACTGGGGGCGTACGCGAATCCGTAACCCGCCGTGCCATCCTGGGCTGATGTATAACCAGAGGTGTAGTGCCGCGCGTTGGTTTCAATGACCAGCTTTACCGTCGTCTCTCCTACATCTATTTGATCTGACGCCGGGAAGTTGAAGCCGATCACCGGGCCGTTGGTGCTGCGATCAATCGAGATCGGATCGTGGACTGCGAACGGATCGGTACCAACGTCAATCAGGAAACCACCGAAGTTGTACATCGAGTACCGTTCGTTCGGATCGGGCCCGTGGTTGGTGAACTGGTACACGAAGTCGAGACAACCGACACACCAAGTGTTATTTGGGTCGGAATAGACCCACTGAGTGTAGTCGGTGCTGAAGGTTGGGGTAGTTATTGTGCCCGTTATCGAAGCCACAAGCGTCCCAGTCGGGAACAGCGGGCTCGGGGGCACGGAACTACCGTTGCTGAGTACGGAAGCGTGGCTGAGGGGTACCAACAGAGCCATCGCGCAAGCGAGCCGCAAAATCAGTCGAGTCGCACTTTTCCCATCTACCATCGAAGACCTCCCAAAAAACAGACCAGACGTTCCTGAGTGGCGTGAAACTAACATTTGCTTATGCCTCGTTGGAATGAGCCTACTGATAATCAACCTGCAAGTTGGGTACCACCCGAGAAGGTCAGGGAAACAACCACTTGCGGTTGATGCATTGTAACCGATGTGCAAGAGTTTGCGAACAGTGGGTAAGGAGTTACTAACCCGACGGTAAAGTAGTAGCAGAACTATCATACTGCCCGAGGTCAAATTTGAAGTCTGTCGCGTGCGCCTGGGTATCGACATCGAGTCTAACACTCGGCCCGCGCGATAAAGCAAGCGGGCAGAGGCTTTCTAGGATCCGACATATCGCGCGTACAGACTTCTGGCGATGGCGGTGTCGGTTGTGCCTTTGATGATGGCGCGGCCGTCGGGAAAGAGGGTGATCTCATACGGCTCATGCCAGAACTTCAGAATGAACTCAGTGTGCTTGACCTGCCCGTGGGGAGCGAGGCGGCGGGTGATCTCAGTGAAGTCGATGGGGCGCTGGCGCTCGTGAATCTGCACCGAGTTGCGGCCGCACAGCGAGATCGGCGGGCGGCCTTCGCCAGCGAGATGAACGAAATCGTGCTGCTGACAGGTGCGGCAATCGACGCGAGGGTGAGCAGCGCTGACCTCCGCGTGCTGGTTGCTCCAGACGTCCCACGAGAGCAAGGTGCGGCGAATCTTGTCGGGCGCGCCGACGATGAGTTTCATCGCCTCGGTCGCCGCAATCGACGCCACCAGGTTTACGGCCGAATTCAGGATGCCCGAGGTGTCGCAGGTCTCAACTATTCCTTTGGGGGAATCAGGAAAGATACAGGCCAGGCATGCTGTCTCACCGGGCAGAACGGTCATGGTGACGGCGTAGCTGCCGACTCCGGCGGCGTAGATCCACGGCAGCTTCTCGCTGACGGCATAGTCGTTGATCAGATAGCGAGTTTCGAAATTGTCGGTACCGTCGAGGACGAGTTGCACGTTGCCCAGCAGGTCAGCGGCGTTGTCTGGGACGAGGTCGGCAGCGTGCGGCTCGACCACGATTGCGGAGTTGAAGCCGCGAATTTTGCGGGCGGCAGCGATGGCTTTGGGCAGCGATTCGGCAGCGTCGGCCTCGTCGAAGAGCACCTGCCGCTGAAGATTGCTGGGCTCAACATAGTCGCGATCGATGATGCGGAGGTAGCCGACTCCGGCGCGCGCGAGCAGGGAAGACAACGCCGAGCCAGTGGCGCCGCATCCAACGATTGCGACTCGCGCTGCGGCAAGCCGCTGCTGGCCTTCGGGTCCGACGGGATGAAAGAGGATCTGGCGGGAGTACCGCTCGGTGAATTCCAACAGGGCTACCTGCTCACGGGATGCGTCCTTA
>Ga0308309_10001604_pt1 | contig 13395 bp, 14 predicted proteins | sample HubBroMetageWFT5_FD_192491 | JGI IMG/M metagenome (GOLD analysis project Ga0308309, IMG submission 192491) | Warmed and freeze-thawed soil microbial communities from the Hubbard Brook experimental Forest, New Hampshire - Hubbard Brook CCASE Soil... | ecosystem: Environmental > Terrestrial >...
GCACGAGCAGATCAGTCGGATCAGGCTACTAAAGTCACCTTCAGCCAAGCGGTTCAGCTTCCCGGACGCGTCCTGCCTGCGGGAACCTACTGGTTCATCCTACCTCGGGATGGGAGCCAACATTTCATTGTCCGTATCTTCAACTCGGATCGAACAGCGTTGATTACGACCCTCTACACGATTAACGCTGATCGTGTGGTGCCGACCGACCACACCGCGTTCACGCTCGCGGAGCGTGGGTCCGAGCAACCTGAGGCGATCGTGAAATGGTTCTATCCGGGTGAAACGTCGGGACATGAATTTCTATACCCGAAGCAGTTGGAGAAGGAACTGGCCAAGGACAAGCAGGACACCGTCGACGCCGGAGACTAATTCTGGGCTTGATACGGCGTCAACTGGTCGGCGGTGAGATTCAAGCGCCGCCGGCCTAGTTGGCAGGGGCGGCTGAGGAGCACGCATCAGGACCGCAAATCAACACCCGGCTCGTTTAACGGACTTCTTTAAAGAGGGAAACCGATACGGCGTACCAGGTCTTTAAAACGTAGGTCCGAGCGGAGAGGATCAAAACCCGGCCGCAGCAGGACGCCCGGGTTGAATCGCTCTTCATATCCTTTTTCTAGCCAATTCATCGCTTGATCGTTATCCCCGAGAGCTGCATAGATCACCGCAATCTCTGAAGCATCTGAATAACTGCGGTTTGAGCGCTTCTTCAGATCACTAAGTAGTTTTACCGCTTGGCTAGTGCTGCCTGATGCGGCGTAGGCGCGAGCTAGATTAGCTATGCACGTCGGGCTACCTCCCGAAAGCTTGACCGCTTTTTGCAGTTCTGCGATCGCGTCGTCGTACCTATGTTTTTGGAGGTATGCCTGGGCAAGTTGATTATGTGCGAGAGCAAAATTAGGATCCATTTCGATGGTCTTGCGGCTCTGAGTTATCGATTCGTCATAGAAATGCGCAATGACAAGGAGTTCTGCCAAATCAGAATTAATGATCAGGGACAGCGGATCTAGATTTTTCGCTTTCCTCATTTCCTCGATAGCTTCGTCATACCGACCCAATAAACTCAAATGCCAGGCGTACCAATGGTGAGCGGTTGCATATCCGGGGTTCAGCTCAATAGCTCTCTGGAATTCCTTTCCGGCAGATTCCAAATCCCAGTCGAAGGCATCCAAGCAGAATGCAAGCGAGTTGTGGGCTTCGCTGAGCGTGCTGTCCAATTCGAGAGCTCTGGTCGCCGCGGCCTTCGCTTTGGGGAATGCCTCCTTCGGGGACAGTACTCCATACTGCCAATCTCCCAACAAAGCATACGTGTCGGCTAACCCCGTATAGGCTTGGGCGTAGTTTGGATCCTGGGTGATTGCCTGGTTGAAATAATCGACAGCCGTCTTCAAGCCATCCGCGGTTCTTTTGTTCCAAAAATACCGTCCTTTCAGATAGGCCTCATAGGCTCCCGGATTTACGACCTTCGCGCTTTTGAGCACAGCCTGTTCCTGTGGACTTAGGCTGATCCGAATCTGCTCAGCGATGGAGCGGGCGACCTGATTCTGTAGCGTCAGGGTATCGCGCAACTCACCTTCATAGCTGCCAGCCCACAAGTGCTTGTCTGAAGTGGCCTCGATCAACTGCGCGGTGATGCGGACTCGGTCGTCGGAACGCAGGACGGTACCTTCCACCACGGCATCAACGTTCAGCTCCTTCGCAATCTGGGGCAGAGACTTGCGCGCGCGTTTGTACGGCATCACTGACGTACGGGAAATCACACGCAATGCGCTGATCTGCCCCAGATCGGTGATCAATTCGTCGGTCATACCGTCGGCGAAGTAATCCTGCGAGGCGTCCGCGGAGAGGCTTTCCAGTGGGAGCACCGCCAAGGACCGAATCTTAGATGATGGGAGGTTCCTGGAATAGAACTTCCAGGTGACGAAAGAGGCCAACAGAATGAGCAGCACGAGCAAAGATATTTTCCACGCAAGGGACGGCAGGCGATGTTGGGGCATTGCCGGTTTGACAGCGGAGCCCCTGCGGCCCTGAGTTTCCGTTGTGGGATGGGGCGAAAGTGCGACATCGAGGCTGCGAACCGGGTCTGCATCGGCCGCTTTGACCTCGGCCAGAAAGCGGTAGCCGCGCCGAGCAACGGTTTCCACGAAGCGGGGGCTTTCGGCAGAGTCGCCGAGGGCGTCGCGGATTTTGCTGATCGCTTTATTGAGCCCGTGGTCGAAATCCACGAAAGTGTTTGCGGGCCAGAGTTTTTTCTGAAGTTCTTCGCGTGTTACGACCTCGCCAGGCTGCTCAAGTAGCATCGCCAGGACTTGGAAAGGCTGTTCCTGGAGCCGAACTAACAGGCCGTGCTTGCGCAATTCGCCGGCGCGCAGATCCAGTTCAAAAACTCCGAAACGAAGTTGCTCGCGAAGCTGTTGCTTTTCTTGCACGGCGAGGCCAATCAAAAGCAGTGTACCACCGGCTAGAGCCTGCTGGAACGTGGAGGACAGTTCCGTGTAAGGGCTGCAATGAGTGGTGGTTAGCCGGGGACCTCTATTCCAGCGCGAAAGAACTGTCCGTCCATTGCGTCGATCACCAATGCGCCCATAGTGAGGCCTCAAGCGCAAAGGTCGAACGACATATTGCTGGCAAGGAGGGGCTTCAATGCTGGAGCACAGTTATCCGCAGAATTTCGAGCACGCTGTGTTACCGCATCTTGATGCCGCCTACAACCTCGCGCGCTGGCTGACGCGAGATGAACAGGACGCACAGGATTCTGTCCAGGAAGCTCTCCTGCGCGCTTTCCGATTCTTTCCCAGTTTCCGCGGTGGCAACGCGCGGGCATGGCTGCTGAAAATTGTCCGCAATACTTGCTACACGTGGTTGCGCGCCAACCGGCCACTGCAGGACGCGACGGAATTCGATGAGAACCTTTGCCCGGCCAATTATCACGCTCCCAATCCGGAAGAACTCGCGCTCCAGAACGACAGCAGCAGCTTAGTGCGCAAGGCCTTGGAAAATCTCCCGACCAGTCTTCGTGAAGTCCTCATTCTGCGCGAAATCGAGGGGATGTCCTATCGAGAGATCGCAGATATCTCCGGTATGCCTGTGGGAACCGTGATGTCGAGCTTGTCGCGTGCGCGCGCGCGCCTTCGTCAGGCCCTCATAAATGTAATGAATAGAGACAAAATGCCGGATTCTCGGCGAACAGCAGTTGTGAGCGCATGACCGAAAGATTTTTGGGAATAAAAGCAGCGGGCGTTCGGTCTGAATGGTACAGCGACGGCAAGCTCAATCGCTATCGCTTCGGGCTCGGATCAGCCCCGAGCGCGATCAGATTCGATTTCAAGACAAAGGAGAAAGGGCATATGGAAAAATCCAGACCTGTCGTTAAGATTGGTTCGAATCGACGTAAGTTTCTGCGGAACGGAATGCTTGCGGGCGCAGCTACTATGGGTGCCGGTCTGTTGACCGGCGGGTTATCCGCCCTCGGCAGAGATCGAGATGATGACGCACCGGTCACAAAGGGAGACATCGCGATCCTGAGGTTCCTGAACGCTTTGGAGCAAATCGAGGCCGACCTTTGGATCCAGTACTCGGAACTCGGAGGTGTCCAGGACAACGAAGTCTCAGGAGTTAACGGAGGGAATCCGCTCTATGTTGGCGCTCTCCAAATTCTTGATGGCGACATGGCCCAGTATATTCACGACAATGCCGATGACGAGATCAGCCACGCTGCCTTCCTGAAAGCGTACCTGGAGTCGAAGGGTGCAGAAGCGGTTGACCTCAGCCCGTTTGCTAAGTTGCCGAGCAGTAAAGCGCCAGGAGCAAACCAGAAGCTCAAGCGGCTCACCAACCTCACGCAGCTCACTGTAGATACCAGCTTTTGGTCTCGGTACCGCAGCGTTACGAACCCCGATTTCGATCTGGGTGCGCCGTTCGTGCAAGCAGTCCCCAGTCTGAACGTGGGTCAGCATACTGCGATTCCCAGAAGCGAAGCCGACACGGCCGGTAGCACCTTGAGCAATAACAATCCGGCCACCATCACCCCTCACCTCCAAGCAATCGCCTTTACCGCGGGATTCCATTTCGCGTTTATCGAAGAAGGCGGCACCAGCCTCTATCCAGCGCTGGCTCAGAAGGTGACCAATCTGGAGGTCTTGCGAGTCTTACTCAGTATTGGTCCAAGCGAGACCATGCACTTTCAGACCTGGCAAGATAAGGCCGGCAATGCGCTCCCACTGACTGACGTGGACAACGGACCGGGGGGAACGGGGGCATCGGTGACGTTCACAACCCTGGCTAACGCCCAGGGTGAAACGAATCCGGAATCCCTCAACGGGGACACATTGCAGGCCAACCTGATCATGCCCGAGCCAACCCATTTTCTTACGAATGACAACCGAAGGTTTCCGCCCGTTGCGATCATTCGCCCGACCTCTACACAACTAGGGGGAGCAGTGGCTTCTTTCAACAGCTTCGCGACTGACGGCCTTTTCATCGGCCAATCGAAGGAGTTCTTTAGAGTCATGAACCGTCTGGCAGAAGAGGCAGATGAGGCCCGACGCGAGCTGTAAGTAACAGAAGAAGCAGATGCACTCTGCAGGGAGCGGCTTCGCTGCCTTTCGGCAAACGAAGCTCTGGGTGCGTTAACCGCGCGTTTGATCCCGCGCCACCGCTGTCTGGCACTGGCCCGCCACCGCGGGCTCTTACAAGCAGTGACTGACGCGGGATCATCTACCGCCTCTCCGTCTTTGCCTTCCTTCGAACTCAAACGATCGCACGAGCGAAAAAAGGCCGGGCGTTTAGAAAACCCACTATAGCTATCCTCTTCGACACCTTGTTCAATAATCGCAAGAGTCTGCTGGTGGGCGGATGATCCGTATGAGGATCGCGGATGCTCGGGAATAAAAGTCCTTCCGTCTGGGTCATCCAATCGTAGAAGGCTCTGATGTCCGAGCCACCGCTTACCTCCGGCCCGGCCAAAAGCGAAGGGCCACACGAATTCTTTGAGGAGGATTTATGACAACGGAGCGACACACAGCACATGACCAAGCTACCCCACGGGCCGACCATCCAGTTGGTTGGGCGCCTCGGATTCGATCAATTTCCTTTGTGGAGATGGGGCACAGTGCAGCCATCATCCTCAATGAAGCACTCATTTTCGCCTGCCAGATCTTCGGTCACTAAAGGGACCTGCCCGCGGACCCATACTTCGCGTTCTTGGTCAGTTCGCCGCGGACGAGGACGACCTGGATATTCCGATTTCGCGTTTAACCATGGAGGCCGTGCGCGAGCATCTCGCTGACGGAAGGTCTTTCACGGTGAAATTATGAGCGTCTCTAAACCGAGGTTTGCCCGAAGGGACTACTAGCTCGCTGGCTCGAACGGACCTCGCGGAATCTTCTTGGCCCTTGCCGGCCCCTCAGAGCTTCTTCAAACCATCTTCGTTGCAGCTGGAGTTACTCTGCGGTCCTCATGTCCAGGTAATTTGCTACGCATCAGTCTGAGACGACTAGGCAGCACTTATTCTGCAAAGCAACCTTCGGTATGACTTCCGAATTGCCATAGGTCCATTTGATGTTGGATCGAGTCGGAAAATACAGAACGGTTTGAAAATACTCTTACCTCAAGACAACCATTGGTTTCACGCGCAGGGCGCGATAGACGCGAATGTGGCAGGCGGCAACGGCGACGGGTGCAAGAATCAGGGCGAGTGCTGGTTCATTCCTCGCGGAGCAGCATTACGGGATCGATGGACAGAGCGCGCAGGGCGGGAATCCAGGTGGCTATCAGTCCCACCAGCGCCATCGCTACTACAACACCGGCCAAAACGAACGGGTCTCGCGGGGTAGCATCAAAGACGATAGAGGCCAAAACGCGGCTCGCGAGGATACCGAGCAGCAGACCCGCTGCAGAACCAAAGGCGAGCAGCTTTACGGCGCGACCGAGCGCGGCCTGCAACACCTCGCTGCGCTGGGCACCGATAGCGATGCGGATGCCCAAGTCGCGCTTACGCCTGCTGACGCCGTACGCCGCCATACCAAAAATTCCGGTAATGGAGAGCAACGCACCCATGATACCCAGCACGCCGAGCGAGAACGCTGCCATGCGCGGAGCAAACAAACTTTGGGCCAGACCGCTGCTCCACGTTTCGGTGGAGGAGACCAGCAGGGGATCGAGGCCATGCAACTTGCTCCTTATGGCCAGTGCTGTCTGCTGCGGTTCGGATTTGGAGCGGAGCACCAGCCACGCTTCGGTAGCGGGCGATTGCAGGATTGGCAAAAACATGGCGGGCTGCGGAGGTTCCGTTGCGGACCCGTATTTGCCGTCCTCAACGATGCCGACTACCAGAACGCGCGGTTTGTCCGGCTGCTTGAAATAGGCGTTCATGGCTTTGGCCTCCGAGCCAAAGACCTCCCGCGCGAAATGCTGGTTGATGATCGCCACTCGTGGTGAGTTCTTGTCATCACTCAGCGTGAACGCCCTACCCATCAGCAGCGAGGTCCCCGCCGCTCGGAAGTAGTCCGTGGATATGCTGAATTGGGTGGCACTGGTGACTGCGTTCGCGTCGTTCAAATCCGTCGTGCTGTCGGTGAACACGAGCGAGCTCGCGCAGCAATCGAGGGTCATGGGCGGCAGATTCGTCAGTCCAACCGCCTCTACGCCGGGGATTGTCGCCATCGCGTCGAGCATGCGCTTTTGCATTACGGCTATCTGATCGCCGTGGTAACCAGCCGTGTTCATGTCCACGTCGACGAGGAGAGCGTTTTGCGGCTCAATGCCGAGATCGCTGCGCATCGAGCGCATCAATCCGCGCACGGCAACGAAAGAGGAAGTAACCAGCACGGCACAGAGAGCAACCTGCAATGCAAGCAGGGCGTCACGCGCAGTGATTCGCCGGCCAATGGTCGCGGTTGATCCTGACTTGATAACACCGTAGGGATTCGTCCGAAGCACCTGCCGCACAGGAACTGCGCCGAAGACAAATCCGCTGATTACACTCAGCAACAGCGCAAGCGCGTACACATTCGCGTCCGGGTTTACCGCGACTTGCACAGGATATCGTGGCAGCGGATGCCATGCGCTGAGCCACTGCAGAAGCCAAGCGCTGAACCAAATCCCGACAGCTCCTCCCATGAGTGACACCACCATGGCTTCTGTAAAGAGCTGGCGCAGGATGCTCGTTCTGCTCGAACCCATCGCGAGCCGGAGAGCAATTTCGCGCGAGCGATCGGCAGCCCGCGCAGAGAAAAGACTGCCTAGGTTGGCGCATGCAGCCAGCAGAATCAGTCCCGAGAGGAGCAGCAGAGCGCCCAGAAATGCCTGTGCGCCAACAGTCATTCCGCTTCCCATGAAGGGAGACGACTTCTCTAGACTAAAAGTCATTCGTTGGTGTTCTTTGGGATATGTCTTCTCCAGATACGAGCCAACCGAATTCAGATCCGCTATGCCTTGCGCTGCAGTGACTCCCTTTTTGAGGTGCCCGATGACGGTTCCAATCCAGGCCGTTTCCCGCACATTGAGATTGTTCACGCCCTCGACCTGCTCTTGATCTACCATGGGAACGTAGAAGCTGGCGATGACAAACGGGTTCGTTCCGTGAAATTCGGAAGACGCGACACCGATGATCGTAAACGGATGCTTATTGAGCTGAACAGTGCGGCCAACAATGTCCGGATCGTCCTGAAAATGATCATGCCAGTATCCGTAAGAGAGCACGAGGTACGGAGCGCTGTTCGGCCCTCGCTCGTCCGATGAATGAAAGAAGCGCCCAATGTACGGCTCGACTCCTAACAAGTCGAAGTAATTGCCGCTCACTATCCAGCCCCAAGTGAGCGAAGCACCATGGCCTGTATCCAAGCCGACGCCGGCGACATTCATCGCGGTGAGACCGTCGAAGCTGCGGTTTCGAGCCTGCAAGTCAAGATAGTCAGGATAGGACAGCACGCCTGTTCTAGGATTCACGGAAAAAAGACTCTGTTCGCGAGGCAGACCCAAAGGCCGCAGTAAGAGCGCGTTCATCACACTGAAAACGACGGCGTTCGCGCCAATGGCCATGGCCAGCGTAAGAATCGCCGCCAGCGTGAAGCTCGGCGATTTGCGCAGCAAATGCAACGAATAACGAACGTCGCGCGAGAGATTGTCCCAAAGGAGCCAGTGGCGGGATTCGTAGAAACGTTCTTGGGCTTTGGTGACATTGCCAAAGGCGCGGCAAGCTGCATTGTGGGCTTCTTCTTCGCTTAATCCCTGCTCGCGAAGTCGCTCGGTTTCCAGCTGCAGATGGGCTTCGATTTCCGCCTTGAAGTCGGTGGCCTTGCGCTTGCGTCCCAGAATTCTTCCAAGTATTCCCAGGGGCATGGCTAGGCCTCCTTCGACTCCAGGATGCGTCCGATGGCCGCAGTGAGCCGGTTCCATTTGGCGGTTTCCGCGACAAGCTGCTTGCGGCCTGCGGACGTGAGCGCATAAAACCGGGCTTTGCGGTTGTTCGACGAAGTTCCCCACTTGGCGGAAAGCCAGCCGCGTTCCTCGAGGCGCTGCAGCGCGGGGTAAAGCGCGCCGTGCTCGACGAGGAGTTCTTCGTCGGAGGTTTGTTGAATAGCGTGTGCGATTCCCTGCCCGTGTTGCGGGCCAAAGATCAATGTGCGCAGGATGAGCAAATCAAGAGTGCCTTGCAAGAGTTCGAGGCGTTCTTTGTCGTTTTGGGTAGACATTTGACAGGAGTCTAAGGTTGCTTGGGTAAGATGTCAACAGGATAAAACACAGGTTGGATGGAAGAATCTCGCCTGTGGAGGCAGGGAGAGCAGTTCCAGGACATCCTGTTCCTCATTCCGCAACGAATCCAACGTGCTTTAACCGCCAAATGTAGGGCCAGCTCACCCATCGTGACGGACGAATGCTGCATTATGGCGGACGATCAATTGTGGGTCTTCCGAGCCCACCTGCGGTTGTACACGAAGTGCGCAAGAATCCGACGTATTGATGTCGTTAGGGATAGCTTCGAGCGAAAAACAGGTTCCCCGATTTGTTGGAAACGTTAGTAGTTGGAAGTAATCGAGGGAGCGGATGGAATCAAGTCGCGTGCTTTGCAAGCAGGGCGGCACCGGTTCGATCCCGGTGACGTCCACCAATCTTTTCTCTGATTGCAAAACACTTACTGAATTCATCTCTTCTCCAACCCCTCGTTTTGCGTGCACTGGAACCTGGTTTTCTTTTTCCGATAGTTTGCCGACGACGCAAGTGTGGAGACGACTCTCCATTTTGTTCAAAATGGCGATCAAAACCGTTGCAATTTAACTGCACAGTTCGTATAGTTTAATTGATGAGTTGAAGAATGGCAAAGACGCAAAAAATCGAGAGCATCGTTGTTTCTGCCTTACGGGCACGCACGAACTTTGGCAAGCTCCTACAACGAGTCGAGAAGGAACGTCGCTCTCTGGTAATCGAGAAGCGCGGGACGCCCCGTGCAGTCCTGCTTAGCATCCGGGACTATGTACGGCTCGCGGCTCCAGAGCCAGAGGTCCTCACGATTATCGGCGAAGAATCGAAGGCGAAAGGTACAGACGTTCTTAACTCGCAGCGGATTGACAACATCATTAGGGCTGCGCGTCACAACAAGACGAAGCGCAGATGATTCCGCTCCGTCTCGTCGTTGACACGAACATTGTCGTGTCGGCGGCACTTAAGCCCGATGGGCTGCAACGCACTGTTCTTTTGCTGGCAATTACCAAGCCGGCGCGACTCTATGTCTCGAACGCCATTCTCACGGAATATCGGGACGTGTTGTCACGTCCAGAATTCCAAATTCGAAAGGGCCTTCGGCAGCAGCTCCTCGACTTGATTAGAAAACGAGCGCACCTGATAAATCCCGTGCGGGCAGTTGAAGTAACGAACGATCCGGACGACAATATGTTCGTTGAATGTGCTGATGCTGCCCGTGCCGACTATCTGGTGACCGGAAACCTGGGGCACTTTCCGAGGTTCTGGAAGAATACCAAGGTCGTCGCCTCTCGCGAGTTCCTCAACCTAGTGGCGCCGCACCTTGTCGGCTAAAGGTACTTGGATCAGAAGCAACGAAGGCGGGCATCTCGGAAATTGCTAAGTTTCTTCAGACATGGCAGTCTTGGAGCATCTTTGGAGCAACCTCAGAAGACCTTTAAACTGATAAACGCAACCAAAGCGACGGCTTAGATTGAAGTACCCTAGATTTGCAAGCAGGGGGTCGCCGGTTCGAACCCTGTAGGGGAACGAGTGCACGGGCAGTCGATTTTTCGGCGCATCGTGGGCAGCATTCGCATTAATAGACTCGCGCTTCTCAGATCCGGTTGAGCTAAGGCAAGCGGACCATCGTGTTCCTCGTTTCTCTATTAAAGCGAACTGATTGTGACACTCAGAACGGTTTCCAGCATACACAGATGCGTCCAGATCGAAGTATCCACGAAGGGTCAGAAGCATTAAGTGCAGGCTCGCGATGTGCCCACCTTAATCGCGTGCTGGATAGGAATGAGCGTTGCGGGTGTCGAAGACGCATTGGTCAGGCAGACTGGGAATGCAGTACCCGTACCTTTGGTGCACGCCCTTTGTGCCGGCGCGCTTTCTTAACGTAGGAAACTCCTGTTTTGCCAATATGGCTGAGTTCGACTTTCCGGCCCTCGAAATCCGCGATGATAATCAGGTTTCCGCCCATCGCGGAGACGATCGATCGAAGCTGATCGACGTGGATGTTTCGGTTCCGTTTTTCGAGTTTGGAAATTGCGACTTGGGAAACTTTCATGCGTTCCGCGAGATCAACCTGGGTAACTTTCAGGGTGTCTCGCAGTTCGGCGAGTTCCATGGCGACGATTTCCTTGATTGCCGCTTTTTGCGATCGAGCGACGGATTCCGGCGTCATCGTCTGTTTTGCGATCTCGGTAAATTTAGTCCGCGTCATTAGAGGAGTCCCTCCCTCTTCAGTTCAGCCAGGTAGCTATCGTAAATCTTGTCTGCGGTGGCGACCGTTTTTGAAGAGGCAAGTATTTAATGGGCGGGACGTTTTCCCACTTCATAAGGCTTTCGTCAGGTCCTGCGCCAGTTTGTGCTTGTCGGCGAATGTGCCTGCGGCGGCGCAAACAGCTATCATTGGCATGACGGTGTTCCTTTCGGGATGCTTCTATGCCGGAAAGTTCGCAATCCAGTTCAGGGCATCGCCCAATCTCGATCTTGCTTATCATCGCGACGAGCCTCTATTTCCTGCCTCGCCGAGATCGCCAAGGATATCGGGCCAGGTTTTCTCGAAGTTGGCGTCACGCTGCAGTCCACGCTCCAGCACGCCTCCGATGCGGTGCTGGGCTTCGGGCCACGTCAGCGCTGCTCCAAACGAAGTGAAGGCGTCCAGGAGCCGATCGGTTGGGGGCAACGAGACATGGTTGACGAGATTCTTCGCGGCGGCGATGGCACGCCGGTCGAAGGAGGCGATCCGGCGTGCGAGCGCGTCGACGAAGCCGTCCAGTTCGGCGTCTGGAAGCGCCCGGTTGACATATCCGTATCGTTCCGCGGTGTCGCCGTCGAAATCGTTCGCGCCGAGAACGATTTCGAGCGCCCGACCGCGACCGACCAGATGTGGAAGACGTTCCGTACCGCCGCCTCCGGGATGCAGTCCCACCCCGACTTCGGGGTGGCCGAGTCGCGTGTTCTGGCGCGACGCGAAGCGCATGTCGCAGGCGAGGACGAACTCGCTGCTGACGCCCCGGAGACAGCCTCGGATCTTCGCGATGCTGACCACCGGGGACTTGGTGAGACGCACGAAGGTGTCCATCAGTATCGGGAGGCCCGAAGCCCCGACAGCAGTCATGATGTTCCCTATCTTGCCGGTCAAATCAAAGTGAGCCAGGTAAAACTCGGGGTTCGCGCTTTCGAATACGACGACCCGTAGGCTCGGGCTGGCGTTCATTCGCGCGAGCAGATCCTGTAGGGCTTCGAATATGCTGGCGTCTACGATGTTGAAAGGCGGGTAATCGAACACAACCCTCCAGTACGAAGGCGTTTCCTCAATCACCCGCACGTGCGCTGCAGAACTAGTATCAGCCATATGGTTCTCCTTCTTAGACCTCGAAACCGCGGGACGGCGAGGTGATCTTCTTCCCTTCATAGGAACGCATGCGCGCGAGTGCAGACTCGCTGACGCATAGTTTCAAGAAGAGATTTCGTTCAAGTGCAAGGCCTTGCGCCAGCGGCGTCTCCGTGGCGTTGCGGACGAGACGTTTAATGTAGGCGAGCGATTCCGGCGTATGCGACGACAAGCGCCGCGCAATCTCCATTGCGCGATCGAGAGCCTTGCCGCTGACTGTTTCGTGCACCAGCCCCTTCCTTTCGGCTTCACGCGGATTCAGTGGCTGACCCATGAGGATGTGCATAAGTGCAGCCGGTGTTCCGATGGTGCGCGGCAACCTTTGCGTGCCGCCTGCACCTTGAAGGAGACCAAGGTCTGCCTCCGGCAATCCGATAATCGCGGGCTCAGACCCCAGCCTTTTCAAAAGAGCAACTTTAGCACCTCGGGTGACGCCGCTGTCCTTCTCGGTGGGCACAATCCTGGCAACCGCCCTACCATGTGAAGCCATCACATAGCTCTTTCCTTCACGGACTGCTCGGAGGAGCTTCGAGAACTTACGGTTTGCATCAGCGGCAGAAACAAGCTTTTCCATGTCCCCTCCACGATGTAGTGATAGTACGTACTATGTCACAGGGCCACAGGCTATTTTGCGTTTCACGTGCTTCCTCGCCTTGAATGCCGAGGAGAGTCCGGAAATTGTCAGTTAGTTGGTGTCGTGCCGCTTCTGCGGCATGTTGGCCTGAAACATATCTACGAATACGTCGAGTGACCGTTGCATTTTCGCCTTGTCGAAGTTTTGGACCATGTTTGGAGCAGCGCAACAACGGTCTAACATCGATAAGCGCAACGAAGCAACGGCTTAGATTGAGTTTTCACTTTCTTTGCAAGCAGGGGGTCACCGGTTCGATCCCGGTCACGTCCACCAACTTTTGGCCGTGTATCACTGTTCGCTTCGTGAAAACGTATGGATCCCGCATTCCAGTTTCTTGCCGCCCCAACGCCCCGAACGAGGATTGTTCGGATCATCTGGAATCGCAGTGCAGGGTTGGCACCCGATGCTCAAATACCCTTGATCGTATTGCGGTAAACGGCTGATCTGGTTTTTGCCCGTGTAGTCCCACACTTGCGCCCAGGTCCATTCGGCTAGTAGGTTCACTTTCAAGAGTGTTTTACCGCTCGGCAGGCGGTGCTCTTCCACCTTCTTAAGATTCTTCCGGGTGGGAGACTGCTCGCGTCTCAATCCCGTGAACCAGAGGTCGTAAGGCTCCAAGGCTTGGAATAGCGGTTCCACTTTGCGCAGTTGGCAGCATTTTGTTGGATCGTTGCGG
>Ga0308309_10001606_pt1 | contig 13386 bp, 7 predicted proteins | sample HubBroMetageWFT5_FD_192491 | JGI IMG/M metagenome (GOLD analysis project Ga0308309, IMG submission 192491) | Warmed and freeze-thawed soil microbial communities from the Hubbard Brook experimental Forest, New Hampshire - Hubbard Brook CCASE Soil... | ecosystem: Environmental > Terrestrial > Soil...
CACGGTCCACCTGTTCGCTATGTTGCGCCGAGCCATCGTGTCAAAGCGAAAGGGGCCACGGCTCACGCCGCGGCCCCCCTCAGAGTCGCATCAGTTTTACTCTCACCGAGCGAATTTGTCCAGCCACGTCCTCAGACGGTAGTGTGTCAGTTTGATTTCCACAGGGTAGAAAGCTGTCCGTCGATACGGCTTCGCTGATTATCAATCTGACGCACTTCTCTTCGGAGTGCGGCGCGAACGCTAGCATTTGGTTCCTTAGTCATCTTGTGAAACAACCGGCTGGCCTGCGTGCAGAGTCGGTCGTATCTAGCTTCCAACTTGTCTATTGCTTTCTTTCGCTGCTCACTTGTCATGGTTTCGGAATAAGCCCCTTGTCAATCGGTGGGCCGATGGCGCGAAAAAGACCCACTACCCCTCAGGCCCTCTAGCTGCACCCGCTCGTGCTCCCGCAACTCATGCATCGGTAGCAGCTTCCATTTCTGGTCATGATCGATCCGCAGAAGCTGCATGTCGGGGCATCGCCCAGGTCGACGAGGCTGGCCAGGTTGTCAGCGGCGTGGACGCTGCCCGTCGTTGGTCGCACGTCGTTGGTCGTTGGCGAAGAGCTAGTCAAATCGCCAATGGCTGAAGGCTGAGTGCTGAGTGCTGACGGCTTCAGTCGCAGATTCTCGAACAGCAACTGCTGCTGTCCGGTGAGGAAGCGCAACTGGAGCCAGCGGAAGATGTAGTCCATGATCGACTTGGCAAAGCCGATCTCGCCGTTGCCGCTCCAGCCGCTAGGCTCGAAGCGGGTGTGGGCGAATTTCTCGCACAACAGTTTCAGCGGCACCCCATGTTGCAACGCGATGGATACCGCGCAGGCGAAGCTGTCCATCAGGCCGCTGACCGTCGAGCCTTCCTTGGCCATGGTGATGAAAATCTCGCCCGGCTCGCCGTCGGGATAAAGCCCGACAGTGATGTAGCCCTCGTGATCGCCGACTTTGAATTTGTGGGTAATCGAAGCCCGCTCTTCCGGCAGGCGATTGCGGACTGCTCTCGGTGGCGCATTCAAATCTGCTTCAACCACAGAGGGCACAGGGGTCACAGAGGCGCCACTGCTTTGGGCAGTTTTGGTCCCCGCAGCGCTAAGCGGCTGCGACTTCTTGCAGCCATCGCGATAAATAGCCACCGCCTTAACACCCAATTTCCACGACTGGATGTAAGCCTCCATGATGTCTTCGACAGAAGCATTCTCCGGCAGATTGACGGTCTTCGATATAGCCCCGGATATGAAAGGCTGCGCCGCAGCCATCATCTTGATGTGGCCCAAGTAAGAAATCGACCGAGTCCCCTTAGCCGGCTTGAAAGAGCAATCGAAGACGGCAAGATGCGCATCCTGAATATGCGGCGCCCCCTCGATGGTGCCGGTAGCGTCAATGTAGCTGACGATCTTGTCGGCTTCATCGTGCGAGTAGCCAAGCTTGAAGAGCGCGGTGGGCACGGTATTGTTGACGATCTTAATCATGCCGCCGCCGACCAGCTTCTTGTACTTAACCAGCGCCAAATCAGGCTCCACTCCAGTTGTGTCGCAGTCCATCATGAAGCCTATTGTTCCGGTGGGGGCCAGGACTGTTACCTGGGAGTTGCGGTAGCCGTGTTTTTCGCCGTTGGCCAGGGCTTCGTCCCAGCAGGTTTTGGAGGCTTCGAATAATGTCGTCGGGACGTTGGTTTTGTTTATGTTGTTGACCGAGGCGCGGTGCATTCTTATTACGTCTAGGAAGGGTTCGCGGTTTATGTACCAGCCGGGGCAGGCGCCTCCGGGCATGGCGTTAGATCCGAGATTAGTTTCGGCCAGGCCTTTTTGTGTGGGCTCGGTCGCTGGAACCAGCGGCGGGCATAGTTCGGCGATGCGCGAAGACTGCAAGTAGGCCTGGCCGCACATGATTGCGGTTACGCAGGCGGCGTAGTCGCGGCCGGCGTCGGAGTCGTAGGGTAGTCCGGCGGCCATTAATAGTGCGCCGAGATTTGCGTAGCCTAGACCTAGCGGACGATAGTCGTGCGAGTTGCGTCCGATCATTTCAGTGGGGTAGCCGGCGTTGTCGACGATGATTTCCTGCGCGGTGATTAGGACATCGACCGCGTGGCGATAGGCTTCCACATCGAAGGTGCCGTTGGGCGCGAACTTCAGAAGATTCAGACTGGCCAGGTTGCAGGCTGAGTCGTCTAAGAACATGTATTCGCTGCACGGGTTCGACGCGTTGATGCGATTCGTGTTTTTCGAGGTGTGCCAGCGGTTGACGGTGGTATCGAATTGCATGCCGGGATCGCCGCAGCGCCAGGTGGCGTCGGAGAGGCGGAACATCAGGTCTTTGGCTTTGAAAGTTTGCATGGGCCGACCGTCTTTTACGGCGCGAGTGGAGAAGTCGGCATCGCGGAGAACGGCGTACATGAAGTCGTCATTCACGCGGACGGAGTTATTGGCGTTCTGAAAGAAGATGGAGGAGTAGGCGTCGGAGTCGGGATGGGAGCCGTCGTATCCCATGGCGACCAGAGCGTGAGCCTTGGCTTCCTCTTTCGACTTGCACTCGATGAAGTCGATGATGTCAGGATGGTCGATGTTGAGGATGACCATCTTGGCGGCACGGCGAGTCTTGCCGCCGGACTTGATGACGCCGGCGAAGGCGTCGAAACCTTTCATGAAGCTGAGCGGACCGCTGGCGGTGCCACCTCCGCTGAGGCCCTCGGTGGAAGAGCGCAGCGTGGAGAGATTGGTGCCGGTGCCTGATCCCCACTTGAAAAGCATGCCTTCGGTCTTAGCCAAAGTGAGGATGCTGTCGAGCGAATCTTTTACCGAGTTGATGAAGCAGGCGGAGCATTGCGGCTTACTGTAGCCGGTGATGCCGAACTCGATGCGGCCTAGAGCCGGATTCCAGTGCCAGTTAGTGGCATCGGAGTTGGGTTCGATGCGATCGCAGCCGACGTTGAACCAGACGGGCGAGTTGAAGGCCGCATATTGGCGGAGAAGGATGTGAGCGAGTTCGTCGTGGAAGGTTGCGCCGTCTTCGGGAGTCTTGAAGTAGCCCTGGGATAGTCCCCAGTCGCGGATGGTTTCGGCGACGCGGGAGACGAGTTGACGCACTCCGGTTTCGCGTTCGGGTGTGCCTACCGTTCCGTGCAGATATTTCGAGGCCACGATGTTGGTGGCGGTCATCGACCAGTCTTTGGGGATCTCGACGTCTTTTTGCTCGAAGAGGATGCCGCCCTGAGCATCGGTGATGGCGGCGGTGCGGAGCTCCCATTCGATTTCGTCGTAAGGCGAGACGCCGGGTTTGGTGAAGAGGCGGCGGAAGGTGAGGCCGGGAGATTTCTTGGTGGCGGCGGTCGTCGGGTTCACAGATGCAGCAGTGGTCTCGGCGGCATTGGAGGCTCTCTTCTCAGTAATTTCGGCCATCGGGGGCTCCGTTCTTCTTAATTGTCTAGTTCAATTCTATCGATCTAACTGCGACTAGGGGACAAACTGGTCTTGTCGGCGTCCGGCGCTTTTGCCCAATTTGGGGCGCTCGCGTCTTTGGTTGTTTCTGCGGTTTCTGCCAAGAGCCTGGATCCCAAGCTTGATTCGAGACGGACATCTAGCCCAGTCTGCAGCAGCGATGCAAAACCGTGGCGGGCTAATGATTCATCCACCAACTGGATAAGTTCGATCATCGAATCCTCGAATCTCCTGCCTTGAGGCGAAAGGAATCCGCACCCTCCGGTCGAGGCATCTTCCACAGTTGCATTGTCAAAAGTTGTCGTTCCCCGAGGGGGAGACCGGGGAACGGCCACCGCACACCAAATTCACTCGTTTGGCGGGGCAGCACGGGTCACCTCGGCCACGCTCTCCGCCCCTGTTTCCTACCCATTAATTACTGCCTATGGGATGGAAACAGTAATCCCGCCGGTAGTGGCTGTCAAGAGGTAATCACTATATATTGTATCTCAAAGTAATTAACGGCGCAGATGCCCATTTGCGCCCCGGTTATCCACAAAGGGTGATTTCCCACCCAAACCGGAACTAATCAGAGGCCATTCTTCGACCGCCGCCGGACCCATTATCACGTAGATATCCTCGAAGATCCGGCGTGGAGCGATGCGGCGACTGCCGTCTGAAGACTCGACCAGGTAATCACCTGCCTGTCCACTGTGTTCGCGACCGAGCGCGTCGACGAACGCGAAGGGCTGAGCGAGTTGTTTGGCTTTGATCAAAAAACGAGTGCGATAGATGTTCCATTCTGCAGACGGTTTCCTCACGTGCGTTCACCCTTGGGGGAGGGAGAGTTAGTTTTGTGGATGCAGGCTGGTCGAGATTTCATTTAAGGGTGAGGAGAATCTACTCGCGGGAGGGAGTGAGGTCAATTCCAAAAGATTGGTGCAGAATAAGCCCGCAGATTTTCGCAGAAGACGCAGGTAGAAATTTATCTAAACCTCGGCCTGGTGGGCTCTTCGGGAGGCTGCGAGGGTTGACATCTCGGGAAGTGAGAACACTTCACGCCGCAATTTCCACACATCACGCACAGGAAATGCAGAAGCAAGATCCGCCACGGATTTTGCGGATCACGCGGATCAAACCAACACGCAGCCACAGAGGGCACTGAGGAGCACAGATTAAAGCCACAAGGAGGGCAGGTGCGCAGACACCTGCCCTCCCTGTGATCAGTGGTTTTTCTTACTTGGTTGCTAATGCGGGTTCGCGGTGGGACTGGAAGGTCTCTAGGCGCTTGTTGATTTCTTCCCAGTCTGCCAGGTTCCACCAGGCCGCCAGATATTCGGGGCGGCGGTTGTTGTACTTGAGGTAGTAGGCATGCTCCCAGACGTCGTTACCGAGAATGGGGAAAAGGCCCTGGGAGATGGGGTTGTCCTGGTTGGGCGTGGTCACGATCTGAACGCTGCCATCGGGTTTGCCCGCCAGCCAGACCCAGCCGCTGCCGAACTGCTTGACGCCGGCCTCGTTAAACTTGGTCTTGAAGTCATTGAAGTTGCCGAATGTCTGCTGAATCAGCTTGGCGATGGGGCCGGTGGGTTCGCCGCCAGCGTTGGCTTTCATGATCTTCCAGAACATGCTGTGGTTCATGTGGCCGCCACCGTTGTTGCGCACCGTGGCGCGAATGTCATCGGGGATCGCATTCAAATCACGCAGCAGTTCTTCGACTTTCCTGGATTGCAGGTTGGGATATTTTTCGAGGGCAGCGTTCAGGTTCTTCACGTAGGCGCCGTGGTGCATGTCATGGTGAAGCTTCATGGTTTGGGTATCGATGACAGGCTCCAGGGCCGAGTAGTCATAGGGCAGTGATGGAAGTTCGTGGGGCATGGTTTTCCTCCTGGGTTACAGATGATTGTACTGGTATCGGGGATGCATTGGCAGATTTCGGCCGCAGATTTCGCTGAATACACAGATTAAAGACCCTCACCACACAGGGCACAGAGAACACGGAAGAATGCATCGGCAGATCTCGGGGTTTGTTGTAGTCTTGTGCGCATGAAATCTCGAGCGTTTCTTCTCTTACTCGTCGGGGTGATGCCGGCTGTGGGGCAGCATCTGGTTCCGCAGCCTGTGTTTAACGCGATTGCCGGGGAGTACTCCGGGGAGGCGGCGCAAGAGAATGATCGACAGATTGTGCAGTATCACCGCATTCAGGGCAGTCCGATGATGGCCCAGGTGGCGGAAAAAGTTGTTCTGGCCAAGTTGCGGGATTGGGGGATTGAAGCGGGGATTGAGCAATTTCCTTCGGACGGCAAGACCCGGTACCAGACTTATGTGTCGCCGATGGGCTGGGACATGCGGGGCGGGGAGCTTTGGGTGGAAAGTATTGGAGGCGCGAGCGGTTTTGTGCCTTTTCGCATGTGCCGCTTCAGCGATGTGCCGATGTGCGTTTCTACTTATTCGAAAGGTGGGGACTGGACGGGGGAGTTGGTCGAGGTGGGCTCGGGAACCAGCGACCGCGACTATGAAGGCAAGGACGTTCGAGGGAAAGTGGCGCTGGCTTACGGCTACGCCGCCGTTGTGGTGCGGGCTGCAGCCATCAAGCGCGGGGCGGTGGGAGTGGTGATCTATCCCCCGCCGGGGGACCGGGCGGACCATCCTGACATGGTCCGCTACAACGGGATCTGGCCGCGGGCGGAAGAGTTAGACACGACGGTTGGCGGATTCCAGATTTCGCAGAACCAATACACGCAGCTGCGGCAGCTGATGAGTCATGGCGCGGTGCGGGTGCATGGGAAGATCGACGCGACGCTCGGGGCGGGACAACTCACGGTGGTGCATGCGTGGATTCGGGGCAGCCAGCATCCCGAGACCGAGGTAGTGATCTCCGGGCATCTCGACCATCCCAAGTGGAGCGCGAATGATAATGCCAGTGGCTCGGCGGCGATGCTGGAGATGGCGCGCACGCTACACCGGCTGATTGCGTCAGGGAAACTGCCAGCGCCGGTGTTTAGTCTCCACTTTATGTGGGTACCGGAGTTCTTCGGCACGTTCGCCTACGTCACGAAGCACCCTGAGGCGCGGAGTTGCAAGGGATGGGATGATCCAAGGCAGAGTTCTGTGAACCAGACAAAGCCGGGGCCTTGCATTGCCCTGAACCTGAATATGGACATGGTGGGCGAGGACACGGTCAAGACCAATTCGCGGTTCTACATCACGCGGACGCCGGATTCGGTGAGTGGATCGTTGAACGCGAGGATGGCCGACGTTCTGGCGCAGACGCGGGAGGCGAATCTTTTCGCTCCCGCAGGCAGTAGAAATTATTGGCCGGCGGAGATGACTGCATACGCGCAAGGCAGCGATCACGACGTGTTTCTTGGGTTGGGGATTCCGGCGACCATGTTGGGGCATGAGCCGGATTGGACGCACCACACCAGCGAAGATACGCCGGACAAAACGGATGCCACGGAACTTCGTCGCGTCGGAGTGTTGACGAGTGCGGCGGCGTACTGGGCAGCGGTGGATGATGCCGATGCGAACCAACGGCTAGAGATGGTGGCACGAAGCGCGAGGATTGCCGACTATGCGGGGAGGATTGCGGAGATTGCGGCCGGGCCAGATTCGGCGGGAGCGCGTGTCCGGCTGCGAGCTTATCAGCAGGCGCTGGAAGCGATAACTTCCGAGCCGGAGACTGGAGCCAAAGTCTTCGATCCGGACGCCTGGGCGAGAGCCAGCAAGGCGGGGCGGGTTCCGCATCGTCTGGTGGTGACTCCGGTGGATGCGTCGCTGTTTCAGGCGTTATCCGGCAATGACAAGAAATGGTGGGGAGAACAGGAAGAGCGGTTTGCGAGCGAGGCCCCGGGCGGCGGGCTGCCTGAGAAACCTCCGTTTGGTTTGATTGCGTTTGAGGCGACGAACTTCATGGATGGAAAGCGGACGGAAGGGGAGATTGCGGCGTTGTTGTCGCTTGAGTTCAATCGGGATTTCGATGTGGCGTGGATGGAGCGGTTGGTGGGGATTTTAGAGGGAGTGAAGGTGGTTAAGGCGGAGTAGGGGTTTCGCGATTCGATCAGGCGCCCGCTGCATTGCCCCACCTTTCGCAAAGAACGCGAAAGGATGGGGCAACCTCAAGCTGTGCGGGGTAAAGAAAACCCCAACCGCACATCAGTAGGGTAGTGTCGAGAAAAACCGCACGAGCGAGACTCCCGCGGCTACGTCGCGCTGTTGCCTCCACTGGTACATCATCCTTCTGGTCATTGAGCCTGCGACCTGCATAGCAGAGAATCATGAGTCAGACGGGTTTGGGGAGGGCGGTTGTCGCGATTACACATTTTTGCGCTGGTGTTGATATTCCTGGGCTGGGCGGCGGTGGCTGCGGCCAAGGACTTCGCGCTGGTCTCCAGCAAAACGAACCACGTGGAAGCCGTCTCGATGGCGGAGTTAGTGAAGATATGCAAAGGTCAGACGGAGCGTTGGCCTGACGGCAAGGCGGTCAGTGTAGTGTTGCGCGATCCGGCATCGCCGGAGATGCGGCTGGTGCTGGAAAAGATTTACGGCATCCCCAAGGAAGAAGTACTGACCCTGATTACCTCGGCTAACCACGCGCGGGTGAACCATCCGGCGATTGTGGTGGTGGATTCCGACGAAGCGGTAGTGAAGAAGGTGGAATCGAGTCCGGGAGCAGTGGGGTTGGTGGATGTTTATGCCATCACTGGCGGCGTCACAGTGGTGAAAGTAGGCGGCAAGCTGCCATTGGAGCCGGGCTACGCATTGCACGGAAACTAGCGGCATGGACGATTGTGTCCCCAATTCGAATACTTCCGCAGCGAATCCCCGGCGTTTCCGGCGTTACCCTGCTGATATTCGAATTTCGGTGGAGGTATTCCGGCCGGGCGGGTCGCGGGCGATGTGGGGACGATCGAGTGAACTGGGAGAAGACGGGGTGGGCGCGACTTTAACCGGGGAGGTAGAGCCGGGCGAAGTGGTGTCCATGGAACTGTCGCTGCCGGTGGCATCGATTCCTTTGCGGGTGCGGGCACTGGCACGGTACCGCGATGGGTTGCGGCATGGTTTTGAGTTTCTGGCTCTGAGTGAGGAACAGCGGGAGTTGCTGCATCGAGTGTGCGCAATGCTGGAGAGTGGACGCTAGATTGCTGCTGTCGGATTACCTCGGTAACTTTTAGGTCTTCGTTCCTACATCTAACATCATGATTTAGTTCTGGTTTGCAATCGAAAGGAGTTAGATGGGTGACAAAATCACCCGGCCGACGGTGTCGGCTGACAATATACGTGTGCGATTTCTGCGGGAGGCGCTGCATCACAATGCGGCGGCACTTTCGGCGCCCAGTTCCGGGGTAGTTTCTGAGAATTCCCACCTCGACCCTGAGAGTCCTGAGCTGCAAAGGGCCTATCTCGAGCAATTGGTGGAGTGCGCGCCGGAAGCGATCAGCATTCTGGATACGGAGATGCGGATTACACGTTTGAATGGCGAGTTCAGCCGCATTTTTGGATTTTGTCCGGAAGAGGCGCTGGGGCGGGCGCTGGAGGAGGTGATTGTTCCGCCAGACCGCAGTTCGGAAACACGATGGATTCAGGAAGAGCTGGCCAAGGGCAAGAAGGTGGTGATTGAGACCAAGCGGCAGCGCAAGGATGGCAGCCTGGTGGATGTTCTGATCTCAAGCGCGGCGGTGGTGGTGGCGGGAAAGCAGGTCGGGGTTTGCGTTTTGTATCGCGACATCTCGGAGCAGAAACGAGCAGGGGCACTGAGCTCGGCGCTATTGCGGATCGCGGAAAAGGCCAGTTCGCCGGATGACTTGCAGCAGTTCTATGGCGCGATGCACAACATTGTGGCCGAGCTGATGTATGCGCGCAACTTTTATGTGGCGCTGTATGACGCTGAAACCCAGTCGTTGAGTTTTCCTTATTTTGTGGATGATGAGGATCCGCGGCCCTCACGAAAGAAACTGGGGAAAGGGCTTACGGAACATGTATTGCGGACGGGGGAGCCTCTGCTATGCACTCCCGAGGTTTTTGCAAAGCTGGTGGAGCGCGGGGATGTGGAGTTGATCGGAGCGCCGTCGCTTGACTGGCTGGGAGTTCCGTTGAAAGTTGGGGGGAATGCGTTTGGAGCGCTGGTGGTGCAGAGCTACAGCGGGAACGTGCGTTTTGGGGAAAAGGAAAAAGATATTTTGACGTTCGTCTCGCAGCAAGTGGCCAGCGCGGTGGAGCACAAGCGGAATGAAGAGGCGCTGCGACGGTCGGAGGCGAGATATCGCTCGGTGGTGCAGAGCGCGGTTTATGGAATTTATCGTTCCAGCCTGGAAGGAAAGTTTTTGGATGTGAATCCGGCGCTGATTGCGATGCTGGGATATGGTTCCGCGGCAGAGGTGTTGGGGCTGGATCCAAAACGCGAGGTGTTTGTGGAGGCGGGGGAGTTGTCGCGGCTGATGCGAGAGTTCCGCGATGGCACGGGGCCGGGGAACATCGAAGTACGCTGGAAGCGGCAGGACGGGAAAGTGATCACGGTAAGGCTGAGTGGGCGGGTGGTGCGGCGTCCAGAGGAAAGCACGGAAGTTCTGGAAATGATTGCCGAGGACGTGACCGAACAACGAGTGCTGGAAAACCAGTTCCGGCAGGCGCAAAAGATGGAAGCAGTGGGGCGGTTGGCGGGTGGAGTGGCGCACGACTTCAATAATCTGCTGATGGTGATCGGCGGATACACCGAACAATTGTTGGAACACACTGGCAAGAGCAATTTGATGTATCCGAAGATTGAAGCTATTCATCACGCCACGGAACGAGCGACGAGTCTGACCCGGCAACTTTTGGCTTTCAGCCGCAAGCAACTGCTGGAACTGAAAGTGGTGGATTTGAATGTGATCATGGCGGACATGGAACGCCTGCTGCGGCCGTTGATCGGGGAGAGTATTGAGTTACAAACCGTACCGGCTGCCGACCTTGGGCGCACTCGCGCCGATGCGGGGCAAATTGAGCAAGTCATCATGAACCTGGTGGTGAACTCTAAGGACGCGATGACCGAGGGTGGGAAGCTCACCATTCAAACCGCGAACGCAAACCTTGGCGGGGACGATTTCCGGCGGGAGTACAGCTACATACAGCCCGGCGCTTACGTGATGCTTTCGGTCAGCGATAACGGGCATGGAATGGATAAGGAAACGCAGGCACGGATCTTTGAACCTTTCTTTACGACCAAAGAAAAAGGTAAAGGCACGGGGCTGGGGCTTTCGACGGTCTACGGGATCATCAAGCAGAGCGGCGGCTACGTGTTGGTGCAGAGCGAGCCGGGGCAGGGGACGACGTTCCGTATTTATTTGCCGCGAGTGGAAGAATCCGCGGAACCGGTGGGAACGGTGCGGATCAGCCAGCCGCAGCATGGAGGATCGGAAACGGTGTTGCTGGTGGAAGACGAAGAGTCGGTACGGCAACTGGTACGCGAGACCCTGGAGACTAAGGGCTACAAAGTTCTGGAAGCCGAGAATGGCGAAGCGGCTTTGCAGATTGTGACGCATCACAGGGAGCCGATTCACATGCTGATCACCGATGTGGTGATGCCGGGCATGAGTGGGCGCGAGCTTTCGGCTCGGCTGTGTGCGACGCATCCGCAGACCAAGGTGCTGTATCTCTCTGGGTACACAGAAGATGCCATTGTGCATGAAGGCGTGCTGGAAGCGGGAACTGCCTTTCTGCAAAAGCCGTTTACTCTGCAAATGCTGTCGCGGAAAGTTCGGGAAGTTTTGGGGAGTGAGAGAAGCCGGGATTGAAAATGGCCCGGTTATCGCAGCGATGACGCGCTGCGCCACCCAAAATCAAGTGCAACAATCGACTTCTTCATGGCTCCTCCCAAAACCTCGGTCCTTGGCAGTTCTGGCGGACCCGTGATAGACTAAACTAATTAAACTAAGTCCTATATAATGCTATGAAAACAGTGAACATTCACCAGGCTAAGACTCAGCTCTCGAAACTCATCGAAGAGGCATCCAAGGGTGAGCCATTTATTATCGCCAAGGCTGGTAAGCCAGTCGTAAAGGTCACGGCGTTCAGCGCTCCGATCGGTGCTCAAGTGCGGCGGCTCGGATTCATGGCGGGGCAGATCCCTGTGCCGGACGACTTTGATCAAATGGGCAAGGAGGAGATTGAGCGAATCTTTAGTGGTGGCGGGGGCGGTGGCGGTGGGGCATGAAACTTCTGCTGGATACGCATCTTCTCTTGTGGGCTGCGGGTGAACCCGAACGGCTCTCAAAACAAGCTCGAAGCCTGATCGACAATGCGGACAACGAGCTTCTGTTCAGCGCGGCTAGTTTATGGGAAGTGGCAATTAAACGCGGCTTGGGCCGGGAAGACTTTAAAGTGGATGCGCGGTTGCTGCGCCGCGGTCTATTGGACAACGGCTACGGCGAGTTGCCGATGGTCAGCGATCATGTAGTTGCCACCGAGGGTTTGCCGCCGATACACAAAGATCCTTTCGACAGAATCTTAGTGGCACAGGCGACGGTCGAGGGTATTACGTTGCTGACCATGGATTCCTTGGTGTCGCAGTACCCGGGGCCTATCAGGACAGTGTAGGAACTGATCTAAGTGGTGACTTCGTACACCGTGCCGCAAAATTGGCGGACAAGAGTGTGTGCCACTTTAGCTTCTTCTCAGACTGCCACAGTCGCAAGAAAAACAGTCGGCCCAAGACTGTCCACGTGCGATCTTACATGAAAAAGAATAGTAACGACGGTGAAGGCGCATAATCGCGTCACACCTCAGCGGTAATTGGCTGCCCCTGCGTTTACTTCCGAACTATTCTTTCGACTTACCTTCCTGCCTAGTGTAGGTAAGTCGTTCATTTGCACCACCGGCTCTGCGCTGAATTATCTCTTCGACACGCTCAGGGGCGAGCCTATACTGGCCGTGCCACATTAACTAGCGTTCGCTTCGTCCCACAACGCTGGTTGATGTTCCAATTCTCTCCACTTGTAAACGACGTTCTTACCTAGCCGTTTATTTCTGGACCGACCGCAGGAGTAGAAAGCCATGAAGACTCGAATTGTTATCGGCGTGTCTCTGGTTGTTGTAGTTCTAGCGATGGCAAATTTGTTTGTGAGCCATGCGCAGCAAGCCGTTGGTGTTGCCGCGTTGCCGCCAGCAGGAAACGGTGCGCCACCGTTGTCGAACCCCCTGAAAGTGGCCTTGCTCAAGTGGTACGACGCCAACACCGTGCCAACGGAGTTCCCGGTCGGCATCCAGCCCTACGGCGTGGCTTTTGACGGGCAGAATATCTGGACCGCAAATTTTGGCGACGGGACGGTGAGCAAGGTGCGGGCCAACGATGGGATGTTGCTCGGTACCTTTACCGCCATCAACGCGCCGTATGGCGTTACCTTCGACGGGGCCAACATTTGGATTTCGGGTTATGGCGGTAATGTGGCAAAGCTGCGGGCCAGTGATGGCAAGAATCTGGGTACGTTCCCAGTCGGACCGAACGCAGGGTGGATGGCATTCGATGGGGAAGCTATCTGGGTTCCGACAGCGCCTAGCCAAGGCAACGGCAGCGTCGTCAAGTTTCGCGCCAGCGATGGCAAGAACCTGGGGAGCTTCACGGTTGGGATAGCGCCGATCGCTGTGGCCTGCGACGGCGTCAACATTTGGGTAGTGAACGGAGGAGGGAACGCTGGCGGAAACGTCACGAAACTCAGAGCAACGGACGGAAAGCTGTTGGGTACGTTCAATGTGGGGGTGAGCCCGCTCGGGATCGCTTTCGATGGGGCTGACATCTGGACTGCAAACAGCGGTGACGGCACGGTGACAAAGCTTCGTGCCAGTGACGGGGCCTTACTCGGCACGTTTGCGGTTGGGGGCCTTCCCTACGGACTGTCATTTGACGGACAGAATATCTGGGTCGCTGGAGCTCCTCAGGTGGTTGTTTTGCGGGCGAGCGACGG
>Ga0308309_10001607_pt1 | contig 13376 bp, 16 predicted proteins | sample HubBroMetageWFT5_FD_192491 | JGI IMG/M metagenome (GOLD analysis project Ga0308309, IMG submission 192491) | Warmed and freeze-thawed soil microbial communities from the Hubbard Brook experimental Forest, New Hampshire - Hubbard Brook CCASE Soil... | ecosystem: Environmental > Terrestrial >...
GCAAGTGGTCCGATCGTTGCGCCTACGAGGGGAAATGGCGGGACGCGGTTCTGCGCTCGCTGATTACTCTTAAAGCGCTGACCTTCCGACCGACGGGAGGGATAGTCGCCGCGCCGACCACTTCCCTGCCCGAGCAACTCGGTGGAGTCCGGAACTGGGACTACCGTTTTTGCTGGGTGCGCGATGCCTCGCTGACCCTGCAAGCTCTGTTGAACGCCGGCTACCTCGACGAGGCGCGAGCATGGCGCGAATGGGTTCTCCGAGCCATTGCAGGCAGCCCTTCTCAACTCAACATTGTTTATGGCGTTCGTGGTGAACGCCGGCTCACAGAGCTGGTACTGCCGTGGCTTCAGGGTTACGAAAATTCGGCCCCGGTCCGCACGGGCAACGCCGCCTCTGAACAATATCAACTGGATATCTTCGGCGAAGTGGTCAACACGCTTTATCAAGCCTCGGAAGCAGGATTGAAACCCTCTGCGCACCCGCGTAACGAGATAGCCGAGGCAATGCTGGAATTCCTGGAGACTGGCTGGAAGCAGCCCGATGACGGCATCTGGGAAGTGCGGGGCCCGCGGCGGCACTTTGTTCACTCCAAGGTTATGGCCTGGGTGGCCGTCGACCGCATGATCAAATCGTCGGAACACGGCCGGTTGAAGACCGATATTGCCCGCTGGACAAAACTACGCGCAGCGATTCACGAAGAGGTGTGCCAGAAGGGTTTCGATCCTGCGATAAATTCCTTTGTGCAGCACTACGGTGGACAACATCTCGATGCCAGCCTGCTCATGATGCCGCTGGTCGGCTTTCTTCCGCCGCACGATGCGCGGGTGCTCGGCACGGTCCAAGCTATTGAAACTCATCTGATGGAGAATGGTTTTGTCGGGCGCTACACCCAGGATCCCGAAGTCGACGGCCTGCCTCATGGCGAAGCCACATTTCTTCCCTGCTCTTTTTGGCTGGCCGACAACTACGAGATGCAGGGTCGCCACGAGGACGCAGTCCGGATGTTTGAAAGGGTGTTAGAGATTCGAAATGACGTCGGTCTCTTATCTGAGGAATATGATGCGGTCGCGAAGCGCCAGTTGGGAAATTTTCCGCAGGCGTTTTCGCACGTTGGATTGGTGAATACGGCTTTTAATTTATCTGGTACTGAAGGGCGGAAGGTTGCGGCGCCAGGTGCGAACGCGAATCGGAATAAGCCTGTGCCAGAGGCTGCCGAGGGCCTACGCTGATCTGCGCTGAGCGGATGCAACCCGCTCCACTAGCCCAGGTGATTTGATCCGCCGGCAGAAATCTTCAAAACTATCGCGCGGTCCTCTCCACCGCAGTTCTTCGACCGTTTGAAACACCGGAACGTCCAGGCGCAGTGTTGCGAGCGTGCGGAACAACGTCGCATCCTCCCAGGCGCCAAACAATGATTCGGATAGCGCACGCGCCCTTTTGATCGAGGGATGCCACGCCTGCCAACCTTTGGGAATAGTTTCGAGGTGAGGATACTGTGACAATACAAGCGCCGCAGCCTTCGCGCCCCAACCGGCGATGCCAGGAAATCCATCGGCACTGTCACCAACAACCGCCAGATAATCGGGAATCGATTGCGGCTTTACTCCGAACTTGGCTATGACTCCGCCCTCATCCCGCAAGAGGTTCTGCCTGCGATCGAGTTGGACGACTCGCCCGCCGGCCACGCACTGCGCCAGGTCTTTGTCTGGAGTGCAGATAATCACCTGCGTCACTCGATCGTCTTTTGCGGAATTGGCCGCGGCAGAGGCGAGCGCATCGTCCGCTTCGAACTCAACCATCGGCCACACCTTCACGCCCATGGCTTCGAGCGCTTCCTCGAGAATCGGAAACTGCGAAAGCAATTCCGGCTCCACACCCTCACTCGTTTTGTAGCCGGGATACAGATCGTTGCGAAATGACTCCACGACATGATCCGTGGCAACCCCAAGGTGGGTGGTTCCACCCTCGATCATCGACAAAACCGAGTTGAGCACACCCCGGACCGCGCCAATTTCCTGCCCGCTCGCATCCCTCGCAGAAGGCACGGCGAAGAAATGCCGGAACAATTCATACGTCCCGTCAATCAGGTAAACATTCATGAGGTCGACTCAGCTTTACCGAGCCGATGGTATACGATCCAGTCAACAATTTCTCGGCAAGATTTCTGAAAAAGATTTCTGGCAAAATAACGCAATGACTTCCGTACGCATGGATAAGTGGCTGTGGGCGGCAAGATTTTTCAAAACACGCTCCCTGGCCTCAAAGGCTTGCGAACTCGGCCGCATTCAATCTAACGGTCACGCCGCCAAAGCGGCGCGCGAGGTTCGTATTGGCGACATGCTGCGGGTTACCAACGACGGTGGCGAGTTTCAAGTGGAAGTTTTGGCGCTTGCCGACGTGCGCGGCCCTGCTTCTGTGGCGCAAACCCTCTACCGCGAGACCGAAGCCAGCCGCGAGCTGCGCCAGAAGGTCGCCGCCGAGCGCAAAGCCCTGAAACAGTTCGAAGAGCTTCCGGCAGGCCGGCCCTCCAAACGCGATCGCCGCAGAATCATTCAATTCCGCGGTCGAGCATAACCGGAGTCGCGGGCATCTTACCGGGACGATATCTCCAATCCTTGCTAATTTTCAGCCAAGCTCCAGCACGGATTCTTCTCTGAAATCCAAACCTCATGGCTAATGAAAAATAAATTCCCCTGTCGATCCCGCCTCATTCCGTTCGACGTGTAAGTAGAGCCAGGAAAGAGGCTGATGGGAGGCAGGATATGCTGGGTAAGAAGCCGAGATTTCACGTAACAAAATCAATCGCAAGCGCAGCTCTCCTCGGTCTCGGGATGTACATCCTGTACCAAAGCTTGTCCGGTGCGGCGGTTTGCTTGAAGAATGTCCTCAGCGAGAACGGATCTGCGGCCCTGGGCATAGTACCGGCGGCAATCCTTGCGTTTTCTAAGGTCCCGCAGCTCTGTGCGGTGGAACATCATCGTTTTGTGCCGGGATTCATCGAACAGACCCTGCTGTCGCTCTGGCCGCTGTCGGTGGTCAAAGTAGGAACAATCATCTCGCGGGGTGCGTTTTCGGGCGGCCTTCGCGCTATTTCACAAAAAGTTTCCACACTTGTCGATCTGGCTCTGCGCCGTTCGACGTTACAGTAGAGGCAGGACGACCTCAAACAACCATAATAAGGAGAGAAAACAATGCGATGCATGGTGATAGTCAAAGCCAGCAAGGATTCCGAAGCAGGCGTAATGCCCAGCCAACGGCTGCTTGACGACATGGGGAAGTTTAACGAACAACTGGTAAAAGCCGGAGTCATGCTGGCCGGCGATGGCCTCCATCCCAGCTCCAAAGCAAAACGGATAAGGTTCTCCGGAGAGAAGCGCACCGTCATTGACGGCCCTTTCACCGAGACTAAAGAACTCGTTGCCGGTTACTGGATCTGGCAGGTGCGGTCCATGGAAGAAGCGGTTGAGTGGGTTAAGCGCTGTCCCAATCCCATGGAAGGCGAATCCGAGATTGAGATTCGGCCGGTCTTCGAGGCCGAAGATTTCGGAGCCGAGTTTACTCCGGAACTCCGGAAGCGCGAGGAAAAAATGCGGGCCGACATCGCCGCGCAGAAGCGGTGATTCCGGGACCGCGAAAAAGTTCCTAATTCGTGTCGATTTCAGAATGGTTCAAACGACGCAATAGTAGAACAAGCAAATCAGCCGGTTAGGACCGACCGGACAATCGGTCCAAGCAACACCAAACCAAAAGGAGATAGACCATGAAATTCATGATGATCGTCAAACACCGGGAGAACCAGGGACCTCCGCCCAAGTCGCTGATGGAGGCGATCGGTAAGTCCGCCGAACAAGAGACCAAAGCCGGCACGATGCTCGGCAGTGGGGGTCTCACGTCAACTGCGCAGGGCGCCCGCGTCCGGCTTTCCGGTGGAAAGGTTTCCGTGATCGACGGACCCTTCACGGAGGCCAAAGAAATTATCGGAGGCTATGCACAGTTCGAATTGAAATCGAAGGAAGAAGCCGTTCAATCGGCAGTCGCCTTCATGGAACTTCACAAACAACACTGGCCGGGTTGGGAAGGCGAGACTGAAGTTCGCCAGATGTACGGGCCCGACGACTTCCCTTGCAAGTAATTGCAGCGCTGGTCCGCGGGGTCTTGAAATCGGCTGAGGTTGCGGCGCGAGGCTAAACATGATGTGATCGGTAGCTGGAATGGCTACCGATCCACATCCTAACCACATCGATCAGAACGAGATTCATCGACCCCAGATTGATCGAAGCCAGATCGATCGGAGCATCGACGCCGTCTGGAGGATGGAATCGCCCAGGCTCATCGCGGCCCTTACTCGCATCGTGCGCGATATCGGCATCGCCGAGGATCTTGCCCAGGATGCTCTGGTGGCGGCGCTCGAGCAATGGCCTCAGTCGGGCGTTCCAGAGAATCCCGGCGCATGGCTCATGGCGGCCGCCAAGCATCGCGCCATGGATCATTTCCGCCGTAGCACGCTGCACGAGCGCAAACATGAAGAACTTGGCCGCGAACTCCAGGAGAAAGAGATGGCCGTGCCAAATTTTGAAGCGGCCCTCGACGACGACCTAGGCGATGACCTGCTGCGCCTCGTCTTTACTTCCTGCCATCCTGTTCTCCCCACCGAATCGCGAGTCGCGCTGACGCTGCGCCTGCTGGGAGGCTTGACTACCGACGAGATTGCGCGCGCCTTCCTCGTCCCCGAAGCGACCGTGGCCCAGCGCATCGTGCGTTCGAAACGCACTCTCGCGGAAAAGCGTGTCCCCTTTGAGGTCCCGCGCGGAGCCGATCTCACGGCGCGGCTTTCGTCGGTGCTGGAAGTCATCTATCTCATTTTCAATGAAGGCTATTCCGCAACCGCGGGTGATGACTGGACGCGTCCCGCTCTCTGCGAAGACGCTCTGCGCCTGGGGCGCATTCTTGCCGAACTCGCGCCGCGAGAGCCGGAAATACACGGCCTGGTCGCGCTCATGGAGATTCAGGCCTCCCGTTTGCACGCGCGGGTCACCTCCACCGGAGAACCGATTCTTTTGCTCGATCAAAATCGCGCGCACTGGGATCAATTGCTCATTCAGCGAGGTATGGCCGCGTTGCGTCGCGCGCAAAACCTTCATTCCGCGTCGGGCCGCTTTGTATTACAGGCTGAAATCGCGGCCTGCCATGCGCGTGCCCGTACCGCGGAAGAAACCGACTGGCCCGGCATCGTCGACTTCTATACGCAGCTCGCGAGAGTTACCCCGTCTCCGATCGTGGATTTGAATCGTGCAGTCGCGGTCTCAATGGCATCGGGTCCAGCGGCAGGACTTGAACTGGTTGACGCTTTGATGGAGGAGCGTTCTCTTCAGAATTACCACCTGCTGCCGAGCGTGCGCGGCGATCTCCTCAAAAAGCTGGGCCGCCTAGAAGAAGCCTGCGCCGAGTTCGGGCGCGCGGCCTCTTTGGCTCGCAACGCGCGGGAGCGCGAACTGCTTCTCGAACGAGCACAAGCATGTGCCAACGGCCCATCGCGGCCTGATCCACCTCTATAATGAATTCATGCCAATTTCAGCCAGAAACAAGCTTCGTGGAACAGTCGAAGAGATTCAACTCGGCGATATCATGGCTCACGTGGTCGTCCGGGTGGGGGACAATTTGATCGAGAGCGCCATCACGCGCCGCAGCGCAGACGAGTTGAAGCTCAAGAAGGGCGACACGGTGAGTGCCGTCGTAAAAGCGACCGAAGTGATGATCCAAAAGGACTGACTCGCTCTGAGCAGGCCGTATTCACTGCACGTCCACGATCTTCAGCGTCGTGACCTGTCTCACCCAGCGAGCCATTCTCTTTTCGTCCGGGATGACGATGCGGTAGGGTCCTTCTTTTTCATCGAGGGGCTTCCCGTCCTTCAAGAATGCGAGCGCAACCTGCTTATCCGTGAATGCCGGGTCAAGTTCCGGCAGGGCAATCACAACACGATAGCCGTCAGCGGCTTCCACCAGCAGACAAGAAGCCATACGCTTTCCGCTGAGAGATTTATCGAAGGCAACCCCAGCTTTTTCCAGGACTGCCCGGAGCGAGACAGTGTCATAGGTATTCTGAGAATCGCCCGTGCCGGTTGTTATTTTAGAGTGAGGCAATGCTTCGATGTCGGCCCGCGTGAATACAGTCGGCTTCCCGGCGCCAGTTTCAATCGTGAGTTGCTGGCACTGAACCAGGGAGGCCCCCAGCATCAGCGCCCCGAGCAGGGCAAAGAATCGAAGTTGTCTCATAGTCAAATCCGCAGGATCATCACTTCCGTGGCTTTTATCAGCGCGGCGGCGGTTTGTCCGGGTTTAAGCTGCATTTCCCGCGCCGAGCGGGCCGTAATGATCGACGTAATCTGCTGGCCGCCGATCGAAATCATCACTTCCGCCATGAGCCCGCTGATGCGAACCGCATCGATGCGCCCGACTAACTGATTTCGCCCACTGACCCGGCGGATGATGTCGTTGCGCTCCTTCTCCGTCCGGCCCCGCGTGCGGAAAAGCAGCCGGTCCAGTTCGGACTGCGGGATGCGGTGATGACCTCCCGCGGTCTGGACGCTGCGAATTCTCTTCTTGTAGATCCACTGCTTGATCGTAGGAAAACTGATCCCCAATTGCAGCGCCGCGTCACGAAGCTTCAGTAATTCTTCTTTGGCCTCGCGGGATTTTCCGTCCCCAACCATGGGAACGAAATCCTACAACAATTGGCATGCGGTTGCCAGCTTGGCGTGTGCAACAGTTCGATACAAAACCTGGAAGTCCTGAAAGTTTGACGATGCGGAGTTCCTTGACTATGATCGAAATGCGGGGTGGAGCAGTCTGGTAGCTCGTTGGGCTCATAACCCAAAGGTCGGTGGTTCAAATCCACCCCCCGCAACCAACGCAATCATAGAGTTACGGGCCATTGGGCACTTGCAGCAACTGTCCAATAAGGGGAACTGCCACGCAGTTCCCCTTATTTATTGAATGGCTGGAACCTCTCTGGTCTAAAGATCGAGCATGATCCATGTTGGGGCATGGTCGCTCGCGTTTTCCTGCCCACGCGCCCATCGGTCAACACCGCCGTCCACGAGCCGGTCCGACAAATTCGGTGAGAGCAGAAAGTGATCGAGTCGCATGCCTTTATCTTTCTGCCACCGTTCAAATTTGTAATCCCAGAATGTCCAGAGCGGCCCGTCCGGATGTAGCTTCCGCATGGCATCAGTCCAGCCTTGAGCCAGCAAACGCGCAAAGGCTTGGCGGCTTTCGGGCTGGATCAAAGCGTTGTTATCCAACGATCGAGTCGGATAGATGTCCTGCGGAGTTGGCACGACATTGTAGTCACCGGCCAGCACGACGGGTGCGCCGCTCGCCATGAGTCTGGCGGCGTGGGCAATGAGGCGCTCAAACCAGGCCAACTTGTAATTGAACTTCGGTCCAGGCTGCGGATTCCCGTTGGGGAGGTAGATGGAAGTGAACAGGACTCCCTGAACCGCCGCTTCAATGTAGCGAGCTTGCCGATCTTCAGAAAAATGCCCTTCAGGGTTTCCCGGCAAGCTTGTGCGGGTCAGCACGGGAACGTGGTTTCGCGCGAGAATGGCCACGCCGTTCCAGGAGCGCTCCCCTTGCCAGACCGCTTCGTACCCGAGCGTCCGAAGGGCCTTCACGGGAAAGGCCCCCTGCTCTGCCTTGAGCTCTTGGAGACTCACCACGTCCGGCTCAGCTTTCGCTAACCAAGACAAGAGGTTGTCGAGCCGCTTATTGATGTTGTTAATGTTGAAGGTAGCGACTTTCACCAAGCCCAGACCCCATAGATAAGTAAAAGTCCGAACGCCAATAGCCCGACCGCAAACAGTTTCATGTGACGAATCAGCATCGGACGCACTGCCTCGGCGAAACGATCGTGCCATTGCCAGGGAGTAAGGATCAACATCAAGGAGGATAAGACAATAGCCCATCCGACGAGCCAGAAGACCTTCGGTTGCCACATAGCCCCAGAGCGAATAATGAGTGACGCGCCGATCAGTAGGCGGACAATTTGCTCCGTGTAGTGGGTTCGCGCCGAACTCGCGAATGACATAAAAAAATGTTCAGCTACTGCCGGCTTCGCGAAGACGACCACCGTAAGACCAACCAGGAAAAAGCCGAATGCAACGAGAATGGCTCCTGCGACTGCGCTCATCATAGTCATGGCATAACGTCATCAGCGGCATAACAGGTAAATCGACCGACACATCTGTCCGGACTCCAATATACCGGACTCCAGTGGGGTCCCTTTCTGTGCGATCGGCGGCATCGTACGCGCCCCTTCGGCACGCTCAGGGGCAGGCTCTTGCACAAAACGCAAGGACGGGGCACCCCATTATGTTAGCGATGTCGGCGCGATCAAAAGCCCAGGGCCACCGGCCTCCAAATCGGGTAAGATCTCCCGAATGGAACTCAAGGTGTTGTTCAGCGACGATCCCGTATTCGTCTTGAGCAGAGCCGGAGTCTTCCTTTCCTCTCAACCCGTTCGCCACAATATGATTCTGTCGATTCTGCACGCACGCGCTGCAGAAGGCGATCCAGGTCGTTATTGGATGGCGATTCAACGGGATGACATTGTCGGCGTTGTCGTGCAGTCGCCACCGACATTTCCAGCCATGCTGACACCCATGGAACTGCCGGTGGCAACCGCGATGGCCGATGCGATTGCTGAAGCAGGTGTCGTTCTACCGGGAGTCAACGGCGAGGCTGCAACCGCAGCCATGTTCGCTGGCCAGTGGAGTGAGCGCACCAAATCGGCAGCCATTCCTTTCCAAGGAAATCGCCTTTACGAATTTTTGGAAACCGGAGAGGCTCCGAACGTCGCAGGAAAGTTACGGCAGGCAGGTCCGCAAGAGCGCAGCCTGATGATTCTCTGGAGCCGTGCTTTCCAGCACGAGATCGGTGAGTCTGCCGACGCTACCGAAGTGCGTGTGGACAAAGGTTTGAGAGCCGGACAACTGTGGGTGTGGGATCGAAGCGGAGAAGCCGTCTCCATGGTCATTGGCCGAGAACCGGTGCAGGGCGTCGTCCGTGTGTCTGGCGTTTACACGCCACCCGAAAAACGGAAGCATGGATACGCGGAGGCATGCGTTCATGGGCTCTCGAAAAACCTGCGTGACGCTGGGCTTCGCTGCGCCCTCTACACTGACCTGGGTAATCCCACATCCAACTCTATCTACCGACGAATCGGCTATCGCGCTGTGGCAGAAACCCTCCGCTATCGCTTCGAGTGATGTGCAACCTAGCGCTGAACAGCGCTACACTCCCCGCAATGTGAATTGTGTGTTCATCGAAATGCGCCTGGAGCCCTGCCTCAAGATCAGACTGCCGGTCTGACAAATTGCTGAAAAATCCTTTCGCGTTGTAAATCTTCATCAGTTGTTTGGCCAGCGTGTTGTGACGCACACCTTCGCCCAGGATCGTAGAGCCGAATATTACGCCGCCATCTCTTAACAAAGGCTTCACGTGCTCGAACACGATGCTCTTGCTCGCCAAATTACCAGGCAGGCAGTGCAAGAGATAGTTGAGCGAGATGGAACCAAATTCAGACATGCCGATATCGATGGGCTGAAGAGCGTTGCCCAAATAGCAGGACGGATTGTAGCGACGAAGGCGCTTTGCGGATTTTGCGAGGCTGTGAGGATTTAAATCGAATAGCGCAATCTTCGGCGTGGTCGACGGGAACCGGCATCGATCGAGAAAGTAACCAGTTCCTACACCGATATCCAGGTGCGTATCAGAGACGTGCTGGTTGTAGAAATCGAGAAGCACATGCGAGGGACACTGCCAGACAAAAGAATTGGAGAGCCGCAAGACCGCTAAGTCATATAATGCCAAAGTGAGCGGCGTATAGTCGGCGGCTCCTTTGCTAGCATCTCCGTCAGTTCCGTGGATATTGGGTTTGTGGTTTATCTTCTCTGCCACGCAGCTTACCCTAAGGGATGGATCTACGAGTAACTACCCTAGAACCCAGGCTATCAGCAGCATCGTACCCGCCCCTTCGGCAAGCTCAGGGCAGGCTCTTGCACAAGACGCAAGGACGGGGCACCCACTACGTTGGTGATGTCGGAGCGATCAAAGCCCAGGGCCACCCCGCCCAGGGGTCGGGAGCTTCGTCTGGGAGAGGCTGTGTTGGCTTACCGTACGGCACGATTTCGTAGAGCAGAACTCGATAAGATTCACAGTTTGTCAATCGGTAAAGGTACGTTACTTGATTCATTCGGACCTTCTCTCAGGCCGCGACTCAGGATTCTGCGAGAAATTAAGACCTCAGTGAGGAAAATGACGGTGACAGAGCCAATCACGACGAATACATACAAAGGTCCGCCGCGCTTGCCGTGTTCGTCAAACCAATAGCTCGGCAGGTGAGGCTTCATCGAAAACCAGATGGTCTCCCCAAGAACGATTAAGATCAGAAACGCACAGTGGATCGCCAACAGGAGCGGAATTCGACGCTGAACCGTCTTGTCATGCAGGCTGTACTGTTCGAGTAGCCCTCGTGTAGGGAAAAAGACATACCAGAAAGCAGAGTACGTGTAAATGATTGTGGTCGCGACTTGCATCCCGAAGGGTCTTTCTCCGAAAACGATGAATATACACAAGCCTCCGAACGCTCCTACCATGTAGGCAGCGAGTATTCCGAGCGTCATCGCCCGCGAAACCTGCGGTCCCCTTTCTCGGTCGTCCAATTGCTCAAACATTCAGACGCTCCAGCACTTACAGACTCTGCATCGTTCCTAGATGGGCGAAACTTACCCTACCGAACTCGAAAACGCCACCATTGTACCCGTTGCTCGGGGGGGTGACATTGGCAGAAATGTTTCTTCGGAGTCTTGCGTGTCGATCCGAGGTATGGGCCTACGGCGGGTGGCACAGCCTTTTAGTCTAGTTGGTATCAACAACCAAAGTGGGTGCCCCGCTCTTGCGTTCTGTGCAAGGGCGGGTACCACGGACGCCTGCAGTGACGCTTTTCGCGGGGCCCGATCCCGAAGCGTAATCTTCGTCCGGCGTTCGTTCAATTTGAAGTGCAGATGGTGCTTACTGCACTTGCGATGCATACCGTTGAGCACGATAAACCCCACGATATTTGGCAGCATCGTACCCGCCCTTGCACAGAACGCAAGGACGGGGCACCCCACTATGTTAATGATGTCGGCGCGATCAAAAGTCCCGGGCCACCCCGCCAAAGCGCATGCGGTAATGATGAACGGATTCTTCGGTGATAATGAATCCCAGCCGTTCGTATAATAACCGCGCTGCTGTATTGGGTTTCAAAACGGAAAGGACAACCCCACACTTCTTTGCATGTGCATCGTTGAGTATTTGACGGGTGATGGCTGTCCCGAGGCCCTGTCTTTGACAATCGGGCACTATGCAAAGTGTATGAAGTTCAATATCCTGATTGCGTTCAACGGTCATAAGAAAGCCCACGCTGGCGCCGTTACGCTCGATAATCCGTGTGTGTTGGAATTGAAGCTGTTCGCGAAACTGACTGCGCTCTTTGGCTTCATCCCAAAATCCACGAGCAGCCGTGATATGCATACGCATGGTTTGCAGGAACACATCTTCGAGAAAAACGCTATCCTCGACCACTGCTTGGCGTGTGCTTAACATAAACTCCAAATATAATTCTTCAACACCGCTCCGGCACGCACTGTTCCCCAAAACCTCTGTTACCAGGCACAGTATCTACGGGTTTTTCTCCTGACAACAATCCTTGACTCCTAACTCGACAAAATACATTATCGCGTTTAAAACAGTCCGGGCGGTGTAGGGTCAGATCTCGTCCCTATGCGTAAAGAAGCGTCAGCTCCCGCCGAGTTTGAGAAACTCGCCGAGCAAAAAAGCCCTGCAAGCCTACAAATAGATCCCAGGCGCCTCATGTCCAAGCTTCTGGACATATTCAACATAGGAGCCAGGATAAACAGTGGGATGGCGCTCCGTGCCGCTCTCACCACCTAGTTCGAGCACACGTGAGCCGAGGCCGCGAAGGAACATGCGGTCATGCGATACGAAGATCATGGTGCCTTCAAAATCCTTCAGGGCATCCACCAGCATTTCCTTGGTCGCAAGATCCAGATGATTCGTAGGTTCGTCGAGCACCAGGAAGTTCGGCGGGTTGTAGAGCATGCGTGCTATGGCCAGCCGCGACTTTTCTCCGCCGGAGAGTGCGCGGATCTTCTTATCTACATCTTCGCCGGAGAACTGGAATGCTCCCGCCAGGTTCCGCAATGAGCCGATACTGTCTTGCGGAAAATCCTGTTGCAGCTGTTCGGTGACGGTGAGATCGGGATTGAGCGTGTCTAGAGACTGTTGCGCGAAGTAGCCCATATACAGACTGGCGCCGAGCCGCACGCTTCCGGCATCTGGAGCACTGGCTCCGGCAATCATTTTAAGAAGCGTAGTCTTACCCGCGCCGTTTCTTCCCATGACGGCCCAGCGTTCTCCGCGGCGGATGGTGAGGTTGAATCCTTCATAAATCACGCGCGGACCGTAACTCTTGTGCAGATTCTCAAGGACGGCCACCTGTTCGCCGGATCGCGGCGGGACACGAAAGTCAAACTTCACCACCACGCGTTTCTTCGGCAACTCGATCTTCTCGATCTTGTCCAAGGCCTTAATTCGGCTCTGCACTTGAGCCGCTTTGGCCGCGTGCGTCCTGAAGCGATCGATGAAGCGCTGCTCTTTGGCAAGCATGGACTGCTGGCGGGCGAATGCTGCCTGCTGATTGCTCTCTCGGATAGCGCGCTCGCGCTCGTAGAAGTCGTAGTTACCGGAGTAGGTGATGATCTCGCCGCCATCGATCTCTGCAATCTTTGAGACTAGACGATTCATGAACTCGCGGTCGTGCGAGGTCATGAGCAGCGCACCGGGAAATGACTTGAGAAACTGCTCCAGCCAAATGATGGATTCGATGTCGAGATGATTCGTCGGTTCGTCCATCAGCAATACATCCGGCATTCCGAGCAGGACCCGCGCCAGCGCAACCCGCATTTTCCACCCGCCGGAGAGGGCGCCCACGTCGCCGTCAATCTGATCATCTTTAAATCCAAGACCGTGGAGCACTTCACGGGCTTGCGACTCGAGCGCGTAACCACCTAGGTGCTCGTACTCCTCCTGAACGTGACCGAAGCGCTCAAGGATGCGGTCCATGTCATCGGCCTTTTCGGGGTCGGACATTTCGTGCTGCAAGGCTTCGAGCTCGTGGTGGAGATCGCCGACGCGTCCGCTACCTGCGATCGCTTCATCCAGGACCGAACGGCCCTGCATTTCCTCGACGTCCTGGCGAAAGTAGCCGATCGTCAACTTCTTGGGGACAGAGACCGCGCCCTCGGCGGGCG
>Ga0308309_10001611_pt1 | contig 13366 bp, 9 predicted proteins | sample HubBroMetageWFT5_FD_192491 | JGI IMG/M metagenome (GOLD analysis project Ga0308309, IMG submission 192491) | Warmed and freeze-thawed soil microbial communities from the Hubbard Brook experimental Forest, New Hampshire - Hubbard Brook CCASE Soil... | ecosystem: Environmental > Terrestrial > Soil...
TTCAGCCGAGGATTTTGGTAGAGCTGGCCTTCAGGCCAGCGTCCACGCGGTTTTATTTTGACTCGGGGCTTTAGCCCCTGAGGGAATTCGATCATCGCCCGGAGGCGATCACTGCCATGAAACGTGACTTCACCCGCCGCAACTTCCTACAGACCGCCGCCGGAGCCGCCGGACTCGCCCTCGCCGCCAAAGCCGTCGCACTGCCCGAAACGGCGTACGCCCAACAATGGGCCACCGGCCCCAGCGGCGAGATGGTGCAGTTTGGCATCATCGGCATCGGCATGCAGGGCTCCGGCCTGCTGAAGAACTCCGTCGAATTACCCGGAACAAAATGCGTCGCCGCCTGCGATCTCTGGGACGGCCGCCAGACCCTCGCCAAAGAAATCGCCGGGCCCAACATCGCGACCACCCGCAAATACCAGGAACTTCTCGCCAACAAGGACATCACCGCCTTGATCGTCGCCGTGCCCGACCACTGGCACAAACAGATCGTGGTTGACGCCGTGACCGCCGGCAAAGACGTGTACTGCGAAAAGCCGATGTCCCACAGTGTGGCAGATGGTGCCGCCATGGTCGCCGCTGCCAAAAAATCCGGACGCATCGTGCAAATCGGCTCGCAGCGCACCAGCTCCCCTCTGCTGGCGAAAGCCAAACAGCTTTACGACCAGGGAGCCATCGGAGAACTGCTCTCCGTCGAACTTTCGCTCGGACGCAACGATCCCACCGGCGCGTGGGAATATCCTCCGCCTCCCGGCCTCTCGCCCGATAACTTCGACTGGGACACCTGGCTCGGCACTGCGCCCAAGAAGCCCTTCGATCCCATCACCTTCGCGCGCTGGCGCTGCTGGAAGGAATACGGCACCGGCGTCGCCGGCGATCTCATGGTGCATCTCGTCAGCGGCGTGATGTTCGTCACCGGCATGAACCAGGCGCCCACGCGCGCCTTCGCCACCGGAGGCATCGTTCGCTGGAAGGACGGACGCAACATGCCCGACCTGCAAGCCGCCATCTTCGAATACGGCAGCGTGCCCGCCTACGTGCGTCTTACGCTGGGCACCGAAACCACCGAGATGACTCGCCTCATGGGTCCGAAGGGAATGCTCGAGATCCGCGAACGCGACTTTACTTTCACCCCGCAGCGTGGTATCGACACCGCTCCCAGCTATTACTCTCAGGGATTCCCCGCCGCCATGCGCACTGCCTACGAAAAGCAATGGGACGACGAGCACGAGCCCGCCCCCGGAAAGGAATTCGTAGCCGAAGCTGTCACCTACAGCGGCATCTCGTACGACGACGTGAAGCCGCACTTGTGGAACTTCTTCGAAGCGGTGCGCTCTCGCAAGCCGGTTGTACAAGACGCCGTCTTCGGACACCACGCCGCCGCAGCATGTCACATGGCCAACCAGGCCTACTTCCGCAAGGCAACAGTGACCTGGGACGAAGCGACAAGCACCATCCGCAGCTAAGGCGCGAGTCAGCCCGATACGGTTGTAGTAGACTTCAAACGCACCACCGACACATCGATCACGACGTGGGAGATACTCTCCCGCGTGTTCAGCGCTCCTGGTTCTCTGCGAACTTCCCGACTTCCCGTGTGCAACCCGGCACGGACTGAGAGTCCCCCCGTCGCAAGTAACAGTTTCCCAACCGCCGCGATCACGTGAACGGGGCATGCGAACGGTACGTCTCCCTCCGCGGGAGCTAATCACTATCACCTGAAGAGAGGACACACATGGACTTAGGTGCAGGAATTCGAAAGCTGGCAGTAGGAGCTCTCGCGGTATCGAGCTTTTTCGCGGGCGGCACTGCGAGCACACAAGCGCAAGCAGCCGGCGCGAAGAAGCCGAACATCCTCGTCATCTTCGGTGACGATATCGGCTACTTCAACATCAGCGCTTACGACCTCGGCATGATGGGCTACAAGACGCCCAACATCGACCGCCTCGCTCACGAAGGAGCGCTGTTCACCGACGCTTACGCGCAGCAGAGTTGCACCGCTGGTCGCGCGGCCTTCATCACCGGACAAAGCCCCATCCGCACCGGCCTGCTCAAGGTCGGACTGCCCGGCTCGAAGCTCGGACTCCAGAAAGAAGACCCGACGATCGCCGAGCTGCTCAAGCCGCAGGGTTACATGACTTTCCAGAACGGCAAGAACCACCTTGGCGATCGCAACGAATTCCTGCCCACCGTGCACGGCTTCGATGAATTCTTCGGCAACTTCTATCACCTGAACGCCGAAGAGGAGCCGGAGAACGTGGACTACCCGAGGAACCCCACCTTCACGAAGGAGTTCGGCCCGCGTGGCGTGTTCAAGTGCAAAGCCACGGCCACCGACAATCCCGCGCCTTCCGATCCGCGCTTCGGTCCCTGGGGCAAGCAGACCTGCGAAGACACCGGCCCGCTCACCAAGAAACGCATGGAGACGGCCGACGACGAATTCCTGGCGGTCACGCTAGAAGACATGGACCGCGCCGTCAAGGCGGGCAAGCCATTCTTCATCTGGCATAACACCACCCGCATGCACATCTGGACGCACCTGCCGCCGAAGTACGCGGACATGGAAAACCAGAAGGGCCTCTACGGCGCCGGCATGACCCAGCTCGACGACAACATCGGCGTGCTCCTCAAGAAGCTCGACGACCTCGGCATTGCTGACAACACCATCGTCATCTTCACCAGCGACAACGGTGCGGAAGTCATGAGCTGGCCCGACGGCGGAACCACTCCTTTCAACGGCGAGAAGAACACCAGTTGGGAAGGCGGATATCGCGTGCCCTTCCTCATCCGTTGGCCGGGAACCGTCAAGCCGGGATCGGTCTTCAACGGCACTATTGCCCATGAGGACTGGGCCACCACCCTGTTGGCCGCCGCAGGCGTGCCCGACGTCAAAGAGAAGCTGTTGACCGGCTACCAGGCTGGCGCCAAGACCTTCAAGGTCCACCTCGATGGCTACAACCTGATGCCATATCTCAAGGGCGACACCGACGTCGATCCTCGTCGCGAGTTCCTCTATTGGACCGACGACGGCGAGCTCGCTGCCCTGCGTTACGACAAGTGGAAGGCCATGTTCCTCGAGCAGCCCGCTCACGGCTTCTCGGTGTGGGAAACGCCATTCGTTTCTCTGCGCGTTCCCAAGCTCTTCGACCTCCACGCCGATCCTTTCGAGCGCGCCGAGATGGAAGCCATCGACTACTCGCACTGGCGCATCGACCGCGTCTTTCTGCTCACCCCTGCCCAGGCCTTTGTCGGACAGTGGCTGACCAGCTTCAAGCAATTCCCTCCACGCCAGAAGCCGGCCAGCTTCAATCTCGATCAGGTCATACAGCAGATGTCAGAGGCTAAGGAATAACGGCGACAACCAGTACAACTAGCTCCAACTGCATCGGGCGGTCCCGCAAGGGATCGCCCTTTTTCTTCGGGCTACATCCCTCCAAATAGCACTCGCGCCTCCTTTGTTTTCATCGAGTTGGGTGGAAATTGTTCGTATATTCATTTTATTGGTAGTTATAGCTATCCATGTCTGCCGTAAGGAGTTAGCTCCTCGATTGTGCCTGGGTGGAGCACTGCTTCAGCAGTGCATTCATGCCCTACCAAGGAATCGGCTTCAGCCGCTGCGGTAAAGCCGCAATTACCTCAGGCGCTAAAGCACGAATCTCAAGACTCGGGCCCAAGATGTACACCTGAAGGCGTACTCCATCCTCCGGAAGGCGATCTCCAACCTCTCGAGGGATACTCCACCCGGCTGAGGGCGTACTCCACCCTTCGCAAAGCACAGTTCGGCTGTACGCGAGCTCGACTACTCCGATTCGACGCGTTACTTTCGACACGTCAATCTCGACACTTCAATCAGGCGATGGACAGGACCTCCTGTTCGGTTGCCGCTGCGCTTTCTTCAATAGTGCTGGCGGGCGGCTTTCTGGCTTCGCTTGGTTCCGGCGCGATGTTTTGTGCGGCGGCGCGCTCGGCGAGCTTCTGTTCGGCCAATCTTTCGGCGGCGAGGCGCATGTTCTTTTCCAGGGCGATGGCGGCATAGCGCTTACGGCTGGTGACGACGTGGCGGCGGTGACGGTTGCGCTGCTGTTGCTTGTAGCGCTCGGTGGCTGCGTCCATGCCCTGGGTCGCCTGAATCTCGCGGAGTTCGGCGAGCTCGGGCGTCTCGGGGTAGTCGGCGCGGATGGTGTGTTCGGGGCAGCCAGGGCCGTGCTCGCAGTAATTGACGGTGGGCATCGGAAAACAGTTGTCAGTTACCGGTGGGCAGTTGTCAGTTTCGCAAGCAGCGGGAGCGGGAAACGCCGCTTCGGGTGAGAGGTTGAGATCGAGGTCGTTGGGCAGACCGTAGTCGGCGAGGTTGACTGCGGGAGCGGGCTGGTCGGATCGATAAGGGCTGGCAGGCCACTTGTCGGACTTGAGCAAGTTGCGGGACGCAATGTTTAGCACGCGAATGAGGCGGTCGGCGCGCTTGAGTTCGATCATGTCGGCGGCGAGTGCCTCGGAGAGTTGGGTGAGCGCCGATTGCACGGCGAACATCGATTCGAGCGGCGGGAGTTGCAAGTCGAAGCGCTGATCGCGGGCGCGGTACTGGGCCATGCGCATGAGGCGGGCACGGTGCCGGAGGTGGCTAAGACAAAGGTTACGGTCTGTGACGGCGGCGGATTTACAGACGCCGCCATCGTCGTGAATGTAGGTGCAAGTACGGTATTCCATGGCGCTCCTCGAAAAAGTTGTCAGTTGCCAGCGGGCAGTTGTCAGAAAAACAGCTGCCCGGGCATAGGTGTCCAACTTTGAGGGTACGGAGAAGTCACGAGTGGAGGGAGAGATTTCGGGGGAGTGGGCGTTACGAAGGTAACCGGAAATTTCCCATTATGGGAAAGTAGTGGTCAGTTGTCGGTTGTCAGTGCCACCAGCCTATTCCCGATTGACGTTACTAACGCGTAGCATTAGTATTGTATGGCGTGATCAAGAGTTTTCGAGACGGCGAGACGGAGCGCTTATGGAAGGAAGAGCGCACCCGGCGCATCCCGGCGGACCTCCGCAAACCCGCGTTCAAGAAATTGCAGATGCTGAACGCGGCCACGGCCCTGACGGACTTGCTAGTTCCACCCGGCAACCGACTCGAGCGATTGCACGGCGACCGTGAAGGCCAGTACAGCATTCGCATCAACGATCAGTACCGCATCTGTTTCGAGTGGCGCGAGAGTAACGGCTACGAAGTTGAGATCACGGATTATCACTGAGGAGAGAACCCATGCCCCGGCGGAAGCAAAAGACGATTGCGGCGCATCCTGGCGAGATTCTCCGCACTGAGTTCATGGAGCCCATGGGAATCACCGCTTATCAATTGGCCAAGGCGCTTCACCTTCCCGGCATCTACGAGATCGTGCGCGGGCAGCGGTCCATCAGCGCTGATGTCGCGCTTCGGTTGGGAAAGTACTTTGGCATGACGCCGCAGTTCTGGATGAATCTTCAGACGGACTACGATTTGCGAATAGCAGCGACCACCGCACCGCTGCATAAGATCAAGACTCGCAAAGCGGCCTAGAGACACGGCGTCGGCCCGGGTTAGCGTCCAAAGACAGGACGCGAACCTGGGGCACCCGGCGGGGCTGGTTTCTTGCGGTTTGTACCACCGTTGCCACCCGGATCTTAGTTCTCACACAGACTCCGAAGTGCTGGGGCGGCAGATAATCCCAGGTTAGTGACGAAGAGGTGCATGCCGCACTTCGATCTGTCCATTCCGCGTGCGGACTTCCAGGCAGGGCTGCGGATGAACAGCTGGCCCGTCGAGCACTCGGCCATCCTCCAACGCAAAGCGCGAGAAGTGATAGGGGCAGACAACCGTATCCCCTTCGAGTTTGCCTTCTGAGAGCGGACCGCTGAAGTGGGAGCACGTCTCAGCCATGGCAAAGAGACGATCTCCACGACGGACAAGTAGAATCGGCGTGCCCTGATACATCACTCGCGTAAGTTTGCCATCCCTCAAGCTTGTTTCAGGCAGAACGGCGGTGAACTCCTCTGGGAATAACTGGCCATCTGTGCGGTCAACGCCTACTCTGTGCTCATACACCAACTTGCCGCCGAGGTGGGCTGCGTAGCTCATAACTGTGTAGCCGAGAACGCCCACAATCCGACCGGTCGCACGGGATTTCTTCTTTCGCAAAAACAGTGACGTTGCAAATAACGCAGCGCCACTTAAGTTGAGAAGACCATGTATCAGTCCAACGCGACGAGCCGGAGGACCAACGTCGGACCAGTCCGTCATTCCGGTTACGGCCGCGCCTGCCGCCCCGAGCAACCCGATTCCGATTGACGTTTCGCACGCCCGCGCGAACTCGCGGCGGTTGAAGACGAGGTCCAGAGCATCAAACGCCATTGCAACCGTCCAGGCTCCTACTGGCACGTCAGTGAGCACGACATGTAAAGGTTCGCCGAGCCAGGTGCCATTCAAGAAATTCCTGATCTTTTGTGCCGACGGGTGGCCTCCGCCGTACAGAGCTTTGTCGAGCAGCTTCTGTAATTTCTCGTCGACTGGCGGCAGTGACGGCGCCGGCAATGAGCCGCGAGTTGAATCCGCATCCGACCCTCGGCCAGTTGGGAGGCTTGGATCTTCCATGTGCACCTCCATATGCACCTCGCTAAACGCTTTGTGGCATTTGCGACGGACAGTTGGATGCGACCGCTGTGAGGTTCGTCAGTTTCTTTTCCAAGGGAAGGCAGACGACTCGGATCTGAACGCAAGGCATGGCTGAGTCTCTTTATCGGCGAAGTGGACCAGCAGGCGGTCGCGGCGGCACAATTCTGCATGTAAAGCGCTTAGTCCAGATCCGGGGAGAGTGTCCTGCCAAGGCCAAAAGGCCAGCTTTGTGGCTTCTTTTCGTGAAAAGAAAAATGTCATCAACGGTGCGGGTTTCGCAATCGCACCGTTACGAGTGCAATACGTGGAAGTCCTTAGAAAGACACTCTGCAAACCCGCAAAATCCGAATCTTACACAGGCTTTTGCAGAATTCTGTTGATAAAGGAAACGAATAGTCGAATGCGGTGGTGTGGAGAAATTCCACGGGGATAGAGTTGCCGCCGGGTTGAAACCCGGCTCAATCTAAAGGGTTCGGCCGGGACGCAGCGCTAAAGCGCTGCTCTACCCGAGACGATCGCTTAAGCGCTGTTCTACCCGAGACGATCGCACACAGCGACTGTTGAACGGCTCTAAAGTTGGCTGACGGAATGAAACGATGTTCGGAGCCAGCAGACGCCAGGGCTTTGGGCAATAGAAAAGGCTGTGACTTTGGTTATGCTCTAGCCGACAACTCCTGCGAGGGAGCCCTCGGCGTGGACGCATGTACCGTCACAGCCCTTGATGCGGCCACCGCTTTCGCGGTTCCAAACCCCGGCTGACGCCTCGCAGCGCAGTCGGTTTTTTCGGGTCTGGCAGTTGCGGCGAGTCACCTCGCTCGAACGGGCCACTCAGCGTACTTCAGGTCAGCTACTATTATGATGCCAACCCTTTTCTGCCGTCGACGAGGGCAATCCTAATATAGAAAAGCGGGTTGTCAATGCCCAAGGTTGGTGCAAACTGCGTATATTTTCGAACCGTATTCCTAGTGCGCAAGTCGCTGAAAAAGCGGCGAGTCGACTTTTGAGTCGAGCAAATATTTCCGCTTTTGTCACACGTTTTTCACAGACGCCCGCGTCAGAGTTTTGCACCAATGGGAACCACACAAGCCTCTTGACTCCGGAGAGGTACTGCGGCATTGTCGAAGTAGCAGGGGTTTGATGCCGAATCTTGTGGCCTACGTTGATGGCGGATCCCACGGTAGTCCTGGGCCGTCCGGCATTGGAGTGGTCATCGAGCACCCCGATGGCGAGAAAGTGCTGATTGCCCGCGCGATTGGCCGTCAGGACAACAATGTGGCCGAGTACGTCGCCCTGCTGGAGGCCCTGCAGCACGCGGTTTCGGTTAAGGCCCGCACCCTGCATGTCTTTTCGGACTCCGAAATTGTGGTGAAGCAGATGACCGGCCTGTATGCCTGTCGCAGCCCACGCCTCTATTCCCTGAACTGGACCTGCCGCAAACTCGCCCGCTCACTCGAATTCTCCATTGCCCACATCAGCCGCGAACTCAATCTGGAAGCCAACGCGCTGGCCAACAACGCTGCCCGCTCCCGCAGATCAGCCTGATGCATCGATGAGCTGACCTTCTCTCATCAGCACTCAGGCGCGTAACATGCGGCTTGCCATCTGCTAAGCTGGTGCGTTCGTCATCGCCTTACCGAAAAGGAATTTGCCCGTGGAAGTGGTAGCCGGAGTGGATCTTGGCGGAACCGCAGTCAACTATACGATCGTTGATCAGCAGGGGAAGTTTCTCATTGAAGGCCTGTGCGAACATCCTGCACTGGCGAAGCAAGGACCGGACATCTGCCTGCAGCAGATCGCTGATGGCCTGAAGATCGCAGCAGACAAAGCTGGGGTCGCTGTTTCCGATATCGTCGCGGTTGGCTTGGATACTCCCGGTCCGGCCAGTGCCTCAGGTGTACTCAGCGCGCGCGGCTCTACCAACTTCGTACACGCCAATTGGGCGGGATTTGATATCCGCGAGAACCTGGCGCATAAGCTCGGTAAGCCAGTGCTGTACTTGAACGACGCCAATGCAGGCGCGCTCTGGGGACACTACGCTATCTTTGGACCCAACAGCAAAGAGACATCTATTTCTATTGTCATCGGTACCGGCAACGGTGGTGGCATCATTATCGGTGGCGAGGTAGTGAAGGGCAGGAACGGCTTTGGCGGAGAACTGGGGCACGTATTGATTCCATATCAGAGCATCGCCAATACTCCAGGGCTGAATCCGGAATGTAATTGCGGACGCACTGGCGATCTGGAATCGGTGTGTTCGCTGACCGCGATCGAGAAGACGCTTCTGCCGTACTTCTTGCCGCGATATCCCGGCCACGAACTGGGCAAGATCGATATTCACGAGGCGGCCAAGCTAGTGCGTGGCATGGCGGAAAAGAGCGATCCGCTCGCGCGCGATGTATTTCGCGTTCAGGCCCACGGCCTCGGGCTGTTCTTCGACGAAATGGTGAACACCTTCGATCCCGACGCGCTGATCGTCGGCGGGGGCGCCGTGGAAACCACTCCGGAATTTCAGCGCTGGTTTATCGACGAAATTCGCGCCGGTATGCCCACGCAGCGCGAAGAGCAGTCGGGCATCCCGATCCACGTAATGCCCAACGGCGATACCGCCGGTGCGCGCGGCGCCGCCATCGAAGCCCTCAAGCTGGCTCGTCAGGGCGGACTGGCTTAGATCGCAAATTACGTTCTAGGAATATGACGAAAGCCGCCCGATAAAAGGCGGCTTTCGCTACAACGTCGATCAGTAGTCCTCAGTGCCCCTGGTCGTGGGGAACGGTCACGATTGTCGCCGCCGAACCGAGGTTGCCGGCGAAATCCCTGCCGCTGACGGTGATCGTGTACTGGCGTCCGTCCAAGTCGTTTCCATTTCGTGACGCTTGCAGCATGATGGTGAAGGAGTAGGACCCTCCTGTGCCCAGGCTCACCGGTCCATGCGGTTGAACGATTCCGTACTCGTCCACCACAGCGAAAGCAGCGGTGGCCGGGTTGACTCCCGACAAGCTGTCGGTAATCGTCCCGAAGATGGTGACCGGAACCATCTTGCCGTTGGGCGGCCAGATTGATGATGGGCTGGCCGATACCGACACAACCGGTGGCGTCACGTCGATACCGAAAGCTGCTGTCGCCAGTGCGCTGATATTGCCGGCGTTGTCGATGGCACGGAGTCCCACAGTGTAAGAGCCCTGTGCCGTCAACTGTGTTGAGGCGGAACTTCCAGCGACTGCTGTTACCGTGCCGTTGTTGATCCAGTAGCGCAGCTGCTCTACGCCGCTGCCCGAATCAGTCGCGCTCAGATTGACGGTAACCGGGAGCGAGTTGATCCAGCCATATCCGTTTGCCGCCGGCGTTGTCGTGATCGATGCGATCGGCGGGACGAGGTCCAAGTTAACCGGCGAGGGCAGCAAGACCACTCCGGTGCGCGCCGCCAATGTTAGCTGAACGTTTCCTCCGGCGACGCTATAGTTCGCGCCCGATAGCGCGTCCTGCAACTGCGTGCCGTCGGTGAACACCCCACCGACGGGAATGCTCGCCGTGTTGCTCGACGGGCCATTGTTCAAGGCGACGAGCGCTGCTTCACCGCCCAGCACCCTGGCGAAGGCATAGGTGTTCGGCGCCGTGTTGGCTTGTTGTGTGTCACCCGTCAGCAGTGTGACGAAGGTGCCGTTGCGCAGCACTGGGTACTGCTTACGCAAATGGGCGAGCTTCGTATAGTACGACTCGACCGACGTGTCGGGCGGCCCGTAAATCGTCGGGTCGCCCGCTTGGTCGAGCCACGGATACGGCGGCCTAGTGTAGGGGTCGCCAATTGGCCCATTGGAGCTGCTGCTCTGCGAAGGTGAGTTCACAGCAACCTCATCGCCGTAGTAGACCATTGGTGCGCCCACGTAGGTGAACTGGAAGAGCGCCGCCAATTCGAGCCGCTTTTTGGCCTGGACGAGGCCGGTGTCGCCGGTTTCGGTCATCACGAAGAGCGCGCGGTTCACATCGTGCGAATCCAGCAGGTTGAGCATGGCCGCCGTGGCCTGGGCCGGATAGTCGTCACGCACCGCGCGGATGGCATGGTCGAACTGACTGGGCGTGAGTCCCGGGATATCGTTCGTGCCGTTGTTGTTGTCATCGTGCCATTCCGCGTTGCGCACGAAGCCGGTGATGTTCTTACGGAAGCGATAGTTCATGACCGAATCCATCTGATCGCCTGCCAGGAACTGGCTGGCATTGGGCCAGATTTCGCCGATCAGTGGGCCATTGATGTTGTAATTCTTGGCGTAGGTACGGTAGTCGTTCCACCAGGGATGGCCGAAGTTGCCATCGTCGGCGACGTCGAAGCGCCAGCCGTTTGCGCCCTGGCTATACCAATACTGCGTGACGTTGCCGGCGCCGCGGTAGAAGAAATCTTTCACCGCAGAGTTGGTGTGGTCGAAGGTTGGCAGACTGTCGAATCCGAACCAGCCGTTGTAGTCCGAGGAATTGCAGGGGACATTGTTGTCGAGGAAGTGGAACCAGCTTCGCCACATCGAGGTGAGCGACTCGCACGCTCCGTCCGTCTGATATCGGTGGTAGCGATCGAAATAGAGTCCGTCAGACGAGGCGTGATTGAAGACTCCGTCGAGGATCACCTGCATGCCGCGGCGGTTCATCTCAGTCTCCAGCGCCGCGAATGCCGCGTCACCACCCAACGCCGGATCGATATGCAGATACTGGTCGGTGTCATAGCGGTGGTAGGAGCGCGCCATGAAGATCGGGTTCATGTAGATGGTGTCGAACCCAAGCGACTGAATGTAGTCGAGCTCGCTCTGTATGCCCGCAAGGTCGCCGTTGTAGAACTGGGTGAAGTTGTTGTAGCAAGACGAGGTGCTGTTACGCGGATCGCACATCTTTGCGTTCCACGTGTCGTAATGGATCACGGTGCTGGGATCGGCGCCGTAGAAGGTTGGACAGCCAGTGCTCGATCCCGTGCGACAGTAGTCGTTGGTCTGGTCGCCGTTGCGGAAGCGGTCGGGCAGGATGTGATAGACGTTGGCGTTCTGCAACCAACTCGGTGTCTGGAAGTTGGGATCGTAGACCGTGACCTGGAAGGACGGAAATGGCTCGCCATCGGTCGCGGCACCGGTGCCGTCCTTGTGCACGTTGTCGTTGTCGTCGAGGTAGTCGTCGCTATACCAACCATTGGTCGGACTGTTGCTCGGACCTCGGTAAATGTGGAACTTGTAGTAATAAACCGTCGTTGTAGACGGCATCGGGAGGGTCGCTTTCCAGGCATCATACTCGGTGCCGTTGACAGTGATGTTTTGATCGAACGGCATGTTGGTATCGACCGGTCCCGTGGTCGTGCCAGAGGCGGTGTCAAACAGATAGGCGCGAACGTTGACGCTCCAGATGCCGCTGGCATGCAGCGTGGTGAAGCGCAGCGTGACCTGCGAACTCTCCGTCACGGCGCCTTCCTGGTCGCGATAAAAGGGATTGAACGTGTCGTGCAGGAACCCCGCCTTGTCCGCAGCGCTGAATCCTCCGGGCTGCTCCATCGAGAACGGCGGCGTGCTGGTGTTGTTTCCCGTGTTCACCACTGCGTAGTATTGCGTGTACGTGGCGCTGGTCCCGATGAACTGGCCTGGATTGTCCGACGGCGCTTGTCCGTAAACGTATCCCCCGCTGGACGTCAAGTAACCGAAGAACACAAAGGAAGAAGGAATTCCGCCGCCGGTGATGGCGCTCCAGGGAATTGCAACCTCGCGCGTGTTCTGGTTGTTGCCGTTGTCTGCGTACTGCCCATAGTTCGCGGTCGATCCGCCCCAGCCGCCGTTGCCATCCGAGTTGCGATACTCGCGGTAGCCATTCTTGACATACGTCACAAACGCCGCGCGGAAGGGCAGCGACGAAAAGCTGGTGCCATCGTAGTTAAAGCCCGTAAGATTGCCGTCCGCATTTGTACAGCAGGTCGGCGGGTTCTGTGGATTGCCCTTGATGTAAATGACCGCGCCTTCGGCGAGATTGGCGTTCACGATGCCCACATAAAGGTTGTTGGCATCCCACGTCATGTACCAGGTCTGTCCGGTGTTGCCGGCGTTGTTGAGCTGGTTGTTCGTTCCGTACTCGCCGTTGGCGATGAAGCCGTCGACGGTTGGTGTGGCCCACTGCGCCCACGCCGGAGCAGCAATCACGAAACTGAGCGAAATCAGAAAAGCAATCTTGAGCAGGGGAGTACGAAGCATGAGAATCCTCGAAAATTCTCTGGCGCTTGTGTGGCCAGCGGTTCGGAAAGAAAAGCGACGTCGCAGAGGCAGAAAGGAGTTAACACTTTAGTCCCAGATCAACTTGCGCCAATAGGGCCGGACAAACGTTCATGAATGTACACCAAATTCCAGGGTTTTGCGGAACAAATTCCGTACGGCTATGCGTTTCTTGCGCGTCAAATTTGGGACGAACGCACTCCTTACCCCCACAAACGGGGGAACTTCGGGCCTAACCTTCTCGTATGTAAATCATGAAGGCCCAAAGTGTTGAGTGGCCTCCTCGCGATTGCTGTCGGGATCGACGTATGAACTTATTCGACATCTTTAAACAGACGATCGCCACCCTGCGCGCCCACAAGATGCGCAGCTTCCTCACGATGTTTGGGATCATATGGGGCATCGCGTCGGTCATTCTGCTGGTAGGCCTCGGACTCGGCTTCAGCAAAGACCAGAAGAAAAGAATGGAGACCCTGGGCAAGGACCTGGTCATCATCTGGGGAGGACGCAC
>Ga0308309_10001616_pt1 | contig 13345 bp, 12 predicted proteins | sample HubBroMetageWFT5_FD_192491 | JGI IMG/M metagenome (GOLD analysis project Ga0308309, IMG submission 192491) | Warmed and freeze-thawed soil microbial communities from the Hubbard Brook experimental Forest, New Hampshire - Hubbard Brook CCASE Soil... | ecosystem: Environmental > Terrestrial >...
AAAAGTTGACGAAGTGTAAAAGTTTTCAACAGTTCTGTTGAAAAGCGTGTGGAAAAGGACGGCTTTAGAATCGGAACGGTGCGCCCAGCAATGCCTTGCTTCACTTTGCACTGTTTGTGTGCAGTTGCCGCAGAAAATAAAAAAGTAATTGGAGGCGCGGTCTGATTTTTATTTTCCTGCAAGCCGGGACGGGATTATCTTGGCCTAGAAATTTCAACTCCGGAAAAAATCCGAGGCTGACAGGAAATTCTTAATACCAATGCGGCGGAGGGTCGAGCTTGATCTGGACGGTTTCGGAGTCCGTGTTGAACTCGTACCATTTCCCGTACGTGTGCCAGCCTTTTGCCACTACTTGAATCAAAATTTTGCCTTGAGGGACATCCGTGACCTTCACGGAGCCGTCCTGATTGGTTTTAAAGTTCAGTTCGGCGAGCTTATCTTTGTGAAACAAACCTCCGGGCTCGTTGTAGCGGATATAAACGCTGGCATTTCCGACCGGCTTTCCGTCCGCTCCGGAGACCTGGATGCGTAGTTTTATGGTGGCGGGGTCGGAGGATTTCTTGTCTTTGTCTTTTTTGTCCGGAGGAGGCGTCTGGGATTGCGCAGGCGGTGGTTGAGCAGGTGTGGATGATTGATTCTGGCTCGCGTTTACGGTACGCGGGCGTGCAGAAAAAATCAGCAGCAGGGAGAAGAGAACGAAACAGGAAACAATGGCCAGACATCTCTTCGGGCTTGCCACCGCCTTCATAGGACTTCTTTTACAGCAATCGTAGTTCGCTCTCAAGCCCAAAAGAATTCGAGAACTGCAAGGGCCGCTTTGGCTGGTTTACCCGCGGCGTCTAGACGCTGATGGGGTGGAGTTTACCTTGCTCTGACGTATGATGATTGCTGGAACTGGAGGCTAGCGATGGGTTTTTCGACCGATGCAATTCACGTGGGGCAGGAGCCGGACGCTTTAACCGGGGCGATTGTTGCGCCCATTTATCAGACCTCCACTTACGTGATTGAGGAAATGGGCAAGAGCAAAGGGTACGACTACGCGCGAACGAACCATCCTAACCGCAAAGCGCTGGAGCGCACGATTGCGAAGCTGGAGGGAGGGTCGGCGGCGTATGCTTTTACTTCGGGGATGGCGGCGATTGATTCTGTTTTCCGACTTTTGCGGCCGGGAGACCACGCGATTCTTTCCGACGCTGTTTACGGCGGCGTTTTCCGGCTGACGACGCAGTTGCTGGTTCAATTTGGGATGGAATTCAGTTACGTGGACACTTCTTGCCTGGAAAAAGTGAAGGCGGCGATTAAGCCGAGCACGAAAATGCTTTACGTGGAGACGCCGACGAATCCGACCATGATCGTCACGGACTTGGCGGAAATTGCGAAGCTGGCCAGAGAGAGAAATCTGACGCTTGTAGTGGACAACACTTTTTTAAGTCCTTATTTGCAGCAACCGATCGCGCTGGGAGCGCACATTGTGGTCCATTCCATGACCAAATATTTGAATGGGCACAGCGATTGCGTGGGCGGAGCGGTGATACTCACCCGTAAGGAAGATGCGGAGAAGATCTATTTTGTGCAGCGCTCCGCTGGAGCAGGGCTGGCACCGATGGATTGTTTCTTGGTTTCACGCGGGGTGAAGACGCTGGCAGTGCGTATGGATCGGCATGACTCGAATGGTATGGCGGTGGCGAAATATCTGGAAAAGCATCCCAAGGTGAAGAAAGTGATTTATCCGGGGCTGGAGTCACATCTGCAACATGCCATTGCCAAAAAGCAGCAGAAAGGATTCGGCGGGATGTTGTCGTTTGACTTGGGGTCACTCGAGGCGGCCAAGGCGCTTTTGAACCACGTAAAGATTTGCTCGCTGGCGGAGAGTTTGGGCGGAGTAGAGACGCTCATCTCACATCCGGCTTTGATGACGCATGCGTCGATGCCGCCGGAGAAACAGAAGGAAGTGGGGATCACGCAAGGGTTGATTCGCCTGTCGGTTGGGATTGAGGATGTGGAAGATTTGGTTGCGGATTTGGATCAGGCGCTGGCGAAAGTTTAGCGACGAACAGGAAAGCAATCTCGTTGATTTCCGGGTGTTTGATAAGCGTTCGGAAAAGAAGAACCTTGCCGATCCGTTTTCATTTGTTCTTCGCTGCGGGTGCGACTGATTCGGAAACCCATGTAAGGTAGTTGGGGGCGCCGGCTGCGATCGGGAGCGCGATGATTTCGGGGACCTCATAGCTATGGAGGCGCGCTACCTCAGCTTTCAGCTGGGGGAAACGGGCTTTCGTCGTTTTGATGATCAGCTGGAATTCTTTTGCGGATTCTACACTTCCCTTCCAGCGGTAAACGGATTGCACCGGGCTGGCTAAAATATTCACGCAGGCAACGATGCGGTGCTGTACCAGGGCGCGGGCAATTTTGCGAGCTTCTTTTGAGGAACCGCAGGTGACCAGGACCACGATCTTGTCTGTCATCGGAAAATTCTCTGTGTCTTTACTAATACGCCGCGCATCATTATGAATGTTGTGTGAGTGCGGCTTGAGGGCCAAGATACAATAGCCGTCCGTGACGAACCAAGCGATACATTTCGGAACCTCTGGCTGGCGCGGAGTGATTGCCGACGACTTCACGTTTGGCGGAGTGCGCCGCGCGTCCGCTGCGGTGGCGGAGCACGTTCTGGCGCAGACGAAATCTCCAACGCTGGTCGTTGGTTACGACATGCGATTCTTCTCGCCGGAATTTGCGCGAACTTCGGCGGAAGTGCTAAAGGCGCACGGCTGCCGGATTCTTTTCTGCCAGGAACCCACGCCGACCCCGGTGATTGCACACGCAATTATTTTCAACAAGCTTGCGGGAGGAGTGAATATCACCGCCAGCCACAATCCCTGGGACTATAACGGATTGAAATACTCCGGGCCGGAAGGCGGACCGGCGGCGGTGGAAACCACCAAAGACATCGAGAAGCGCGCGGCGGCGCTCCCTGAGGACAACACTCCGTACCACGAGGTGACCGATAAATTCGAGGCCCTTCATCCGCGCGAAGCCTACTTTGCGCAACTGAAAAAAATGATTCGCTTCGACCTGCTGGCGAAAGCAAAAGGCAATTTTGTTTGCGACGCGGTGCACGGGTGCGGGGCGGGATGGCTGGATCGGATTCTGAAAGAAGACGGGCTGGCAATAACGGAAATTCGCGCCACCCGCGATGTTTTGTTTGAAGGCAAGGGGCCGGATCCGTCGGAAGAAAATCTCGGGCTGCTGCGGAAGACGGTTCTGGAGAAAAAGGCGCTGGCCGGACTGGCCACCGATGGGGACGCCGACCGATTCGGAATTCTGGACCGCGACGGCACGTTCATTGATCCGAACCACATTCTCGGACTGGCGTTCGATTATTTGCTGGAGACGCGCGGATACAAACTGGGAGCGGCGCGCAGCGTGGCAACTTCGCACCTGCTCGATGGGGTAGCGAAATTGTACGGCGTGCAGATTTACGAAAGCCCTGTTGGGTTTAAGTACGTTGGCCCGTTTTTGCGCGACGACAAAATTGCCCTTGGCGGCGAAGAAAGCGCGGGCCTGACCATTCACGGGCATTTGCCGGAGAAAGACGGGATTCTGGCATGTTTGCTGGTGGCGGAAATGATTGCTGCGCGGCAGACTTCCCTGCGCGACCAGCTTCAGGATTTGTTCCGCAGAGTCGGGCGCGAGTATTGGCCGGTGCGTGTAAACTTACCGCTGTCTGATGACGCACACAAAAAACTGGTGGAGCGTTTGAAAAATGATCCGAGCGAGTTCGCGGGCAAGCGCGTGACAAATGTAAATCGGCTGGATGGGATGAAATTGGCGTTTGAAGATGGAGCGTGGGTGTTGATACGTCCTTCTGGAACCGAGCCGGTAGTGCGCATTTACGCGGAGACGGCAAGCGTGGCGGCTTCGCAAAAATTGGCAGAGGAGGCGCGCAAGTGGATTACGGCGCAAGCGGCCGCCAAGTGAACAAGCAAGCTTCCGGGAAGGCGTCCGCGAGCGAGCCAAGCGTCGGATTCTTCGAGCAGCTGGGGCAATTTTTCCGGCGCAATATGTATTTGTTCCTGATCCTGGGATTTGCTTTGCTCTTGCTTCAGGACGTTTTCGGGACCCACGGCGTGCTGGCGATGAGGCAATCCCAAAAAGAAGCCGAGGAAATCCGGAAAGACATCCAGCGCCTGGATGATGAAAATAAGCGCATGCAGGATCGCGTGAAGGGGCTGAAGAGCGATCCGGCGACGATCGAGAAAATTGCACGTGAAGAGATGAGATTGTCGCGGCCGGGCGAAGTAATATTTCAGACGCAGCCGAAGTCCGCTAGTGAATTGCAAAATCCCTCCCCACATTCCGACAAGTCCACTCCGCATCAGCCCTAACTTTGGCGTTTTTTCATTCCAAAGCTTCTGGCGGCAATCGATGGCTAGTGTTCTGAGCGTCCACCTCCTTCGCGCGGATCAAGAGTTGTAGCTGGTTTTCCAATGCTGTCGCGTCGAAAGAACCGTCCATACGGGACGCAATCCAACATTCCGAAAGGGGCGCCGAACGCCACTTCCAGCCTGGCAATACATCATCGCCTGACAATATCCCGGGCTCAAAAATCCTGATCCCGTCGGAGATGAGCGCTGCGTAATAGCTGAAACAACCTTGGGCCATAATCAGGATGTCCGCTTCAATGAGTTCCCGCATGGTCCAGATTGCGTCGGCGTTCAGAAATAGCTCAACTCCCGGCAGCAATAGCTCGGCGAAATCGGCGCGCACACCTTGCGAGTAGATGCGAATGTTGTATTTGGAATTGTGAGCGTCGAGGATTGATCTCAGCTGAGTGATGGTCCGCAGAATTGTCTGATTGCCTGTGAAATACGCTGAATTATCGGCCGATACATCGCCGCGCCGAACGTGCACGGCGGCGGTCAGCTCTTCGGTGGTTCGGGGGGATTTATTCGAATAATATTTGCGCCTGAATTCGGGGATCGTGTCTTTGAAACGATCGCCTAATTGGTCCCAGTGAGAGCGCCATCCGAGACACAGATCGAGGTCAAAATAGTTATAGGAAAAGTTAGCGACATCGCGGCGGTCGATTTTGCAGGCGAGCTCATTGGCGCCGAGGTTGAACAGTGTTTCCCAGGCGGCGGCCCACTCATTCATGGGGCGTTCCGCATGTTGGATTTTGATGAACGGTGTGTGGAGGTACGTCAGACCGAACGACCTAGCAAAATTAATCGCATTCATGACCATCAGCGCTTGAGAGCCGGCACCCTCGCTGGGAAGACCTGTGCAGGTCAGGTTGCGAATTGGGCGAAGACCAGTTATATGCAAAATATACTGCCGCAAAAACAGACCGTGCTCATCGAAGCGGGCAGGACGGCCCCAGAGAAGCCGGAGGCAGTTTTTTAGCGAACGCCAAGCGGAACGCACGGCGCTAACGAATAAGAAATGAAGTACCCGCAGCGAGGGCTTGGCATTGCCTTGTATTGGAGCGGCTTCTATTTTCTGGTCTTGAGCTTGATGATTGACCGGCATACTCGTGTTCAGCCGCGGTTATGGAGATTTCTGCCACTCACCGTATGGGAGTGCCAGCTCTCACGCTGCTACCGGATGAGCTTAACGCTATCGTAAGGGCTGGTGGACGGGGATTCTTTTCAACCGCGCAATTATTTCAGGGCGATGATCTTTCCAGCTGGTGCGCGCCAGCGAGAGGAGCACCATGGCAGCTGTGATAATCAGGAAACCGAGGGTAGCCCGGGGGATGGACTCACCTTCTTTTTTCATGATCGAAAATCTTCCGTAAACGAATTCGATGTGCACCCAATAGACAAGCAAAGAAGTTTGGCCCATCTGGATTAGCGGGCTGAAGCCTACTTGGCCCAGGCCCCAGCGGCACCAGGCATAGCTTGCGAATACGATCATCAGCATGATGGCCACGCGCGCCAGGAAAAAATTGGGGCTAGTGTGCCAGTAGTCGTAATCAGGATAGATTTGCGAGGTGCGCGTATCGAGCCATTTTGAAAGATAAAACAGCGCTACCCCTGCAATGCCGCATGCGAATGTTATTTTTTGCAGATTATTTTTTCCCCAATCGCTGAAGAGAAGATAGCCGAGAGTGAGACCCGCGAAGGCAAATCCGGCCCACGGGAAAATCGGGAAAAGCCAGGGCTGCGGCGTTTTGAAAGTGTGCACGCCGTCAATGTAGGACTCGAGATACCAGGGGAGCCAGCGTGGGCGCCATGTCGTGTAGAGAAACGGCGTAGCCAGCGCGATTGCGGTTGCCGTTAGGAGGGCGACGGCGGCGTTGGCGAGGCGGCTTTGGGTCAGGCGTCCAACGATTCCCAGCAAGATGATAGAAATGCCGATGGTGTTGAGGATGTCCACGCGCAGCAAATCGGTCCAGGGCGCCCAGGGGATGCCTAGCAAATATTCCTGCAAGCGGAAAAGCAATCCGAGGCCGAGGATTTCCGCGCCGCGAACAATTGTGGTCCGTGCAATTTGATTGGGGGTGACTCCCTTTTTACGCATCTTGCCGGAGACCAGCGCGATGGACACTCCCGCGAGAAAAAGAAAAAGCGGCGCGGGTATGGTTCCGCTAAGCTGCGACCATTTAAGGACTCGCGACTGCCGCGCTGCTCCGCCCAGCCACGAATCGTAAGCGTGGACTTCGAACATCAACAGGCAGGCCAAACCGCGCATCCAGTCAATGTAAGCGAGACGTTGGGGTTTGCCGGTCTGTACGGTGGCGTTCAAGCCGCACAAGAATCGCCGAGAGGCAAACGCAAAGCAAGTTTTTATCGGAAGATTCGTGCAGTTCAGTAAAATCCTGCTGTGGCTAACGGCAATTCAAAATCCTGGGAACTGAGGCTCCCGATTGCTTTCGCAGTATGGGTGCCGATAGTTGTTTTCGTGATACTGCTGGGATTTCGTTTGGGTTATGGCGGACGGCGCTATGGGATAACGCTGAGCGTGGCCGCTGTGCTTTTTGCGTTTGAATTTTTCCTGGCTTGTCCGTCCGTCCTCGAGCGAGCGCGGAAATTTCTCGGTGGACATGGCCGCGTTCTGGCGCCGCTAGTGCCCCTGTTTGCTGTGCTCTTCTACACCACGACTGTTACCGGCAAGTGGACATGGGCGCTTGCAGGCGCGGCTTACTGCGTTGTGCCGGCGTTGCTATTGGCGAGCAGCGCGGGCGAGCCGCCGGGGAGTTGGGAAGATTATGCGGCGGCTCTAATCGTTTGGCTGCCGGTGGAATTTCGTTGGATGTACCACCTGTTTCCCTACCCAACGGAACTCTCGCACACGCTGACCATTTTGTTGGCGCTTAGCACGGGCATTGCCGCGTTTGTTCTGTTGCGGCGCATGGACGGAATCGGCTACGAGATTGTTTGGCGGCGCGGATTTGGCGTGAATGCCGCGATCCATTTTCTGATTTTTGTGGCCATAGCCGTGCCGTTAGGAATGCACCTGGGCTTTCTGAAATTTGATCCCGCCATTGCGCGGCTGCGCTCGCTTCCTTTGGCTACCGTGGGGATTACTTTTTTCACGGCTTGGCCGGAAGAATTTCTGTTTCGTGGCGTGTTGCAGAATCTGCTTTCACGGACCTTGAAGAATCAGTGGACCGGGCTGGCGATTACTGCGGTAATCTTCGGATTTTCGCACATCCTGCATGCGCCGTTTCCGAACTGGAAGTATGTTTTCTTGGCCACTATTGCAGGATTGTTTTATGGGCACGTCTGGATGAAGACGGGATCGCTGTTTCCTGGCGCGCTGATGCACGCGCTGGTGGACATATCGTGGCACCTTTTATTTCGCTGAGCTTGCCGGACCGCGAGGCTAGCGAACTACGCCTTGGAGCGGGCTGGACGCGGTGGCGTACAATTTTTTCGGGATGCGGCCGGCAAGGAATGCTTTGCGACCCGCTTCTACGGCTGCGCCCATGGCCTCGGCCATCAGCACGGTGTCTTGAGCTTCGGCAATCGCGGTGTTCATGAGGACCCCGTCCGCTCCAAGTTCCATAGCGATAGCGGCATCTGACGCGGTTCCCACGCCGGCATCGATAATCATGGGAACTTCGGTGATGCGCTCGCGCAGGATCTGCATGTTGGCGGTATTTTGGATGCCCATGCCCGATCCGATTGGTGCGCCGAGCGGCATTACCGCGGCGGCTCCGGCATCAATCAATCTACGGGCGGCTATCAAATCGTCGTTGGTATAGGGCAGTACGACGAAGCCTTCGGCGACGAGAGTTTTTGTGGCGAGAATCAATTCCTCGGTGTCGGGGAAAAGCGTTTGCTGGTCGCCGATCACTTCCAGCTTGACCCATTCGGAGAGGCCGACTTCGCGGCCAAGGCGGGCGGTACGGACCGCTTCGTCAGCCGAGTAGCAACCGGCGGTATTGGGCAGGATGAAAAAATTCTTGCGGTCGATGTAATCGAGAAGAGATTCCTTCGATTTGTCGGTGAGGTTCACTCGGCGAATCGCTACTGTGACCATGTCGGCGCCGGACGCTTCGTGGGCGCGGCGCATTTCTTCGAAGCTGCGATATTTGCCAGTGCCGACAATCAAGCGCGAGTTGAAGGTTTTTCCAGCAATCACCAAGTGGTCTAGCATCGAAATCTCCTGATCCATCGTAACGCTTGCTGGCCTTCGCCGACAGTCTACGCCAAATGCTGTGGCCGCGGCTCTTCTACATCGGCATACAGTTTTGCAATTACATCTTGATAGCGGCCCTCGATCACTCGGCGTTTCATTTTCAAAGTGTAGGTTAGTTCACCGTTTGCAAAGGTGAAATCCTGTTCGAGCAGCGCGAAGCGTTTTGGTTTTTCGTATTGCGCCAGTGCGGATGTGAGCCGCTCGATCTCGCGCGAAAGCAGGTCGCGGGCCCAGGGGTCTGAAGTCATCTGCGACGGGCCGGGAAAATCCTTGCCCTGCTTCTGTGCTTCCTGCTGGATCGTTGGGAAATTTGGAACGATTAATACAGCGACGAATTTGCGCTGGTCACCGACTACCATGGCGTTGGTGATGAACCGGGATTGTTTCAGCAGATTTTCGATCATCGCGGGCGCTACAAATTTTCCGGCCGCGGTTTTCAACAACTCTTTTTTACGGTCGGTGATGATCAGATATCCGTCTTCGTCGAGTTTTCCGATATCACCGGTGCAAAACCATCCGTCGGGCGTCAAAACTTCTTCGGTCTCTTTCGGTTTGTGGAAATAGCCTTCCATGACGCAGGGGCCTTTCACCAGGATCTCGCCGTCGCCGGCGATGCGGACTTCCACATGTGCTATGGGCAGACCGACGGTGCCCACTTTATTTTTCTTGGGAACGTTTGCTGAAATTACCGGGGAAGTTTCGGTAAGGCCGTAACCCTGCATAATCGGCAGATTGATGGACCAGAAAAATTCAGCAAGATCGGGGGAAAGCGGGCCTCCGCCGGAAAAGAAATAGCGGATTCTGCCGCCAAGTCCGGCGCGGATTTTCGTGTAGACGAGTCGGTCGGCCACTTGCCAGCGTTGTTTGGTCCAAAACGAAGGCGGTTTGCCATGTGCCCGCCAGGGGACCGCTTCTTGGGCTACGCGCAATGACCAATCGAAAATTTTCCTCTTTATGCCGGTCTCGCGATGTCCCTTGTCGATAATATTTGCGTAAATCTTTTCGAAAAAGCGCGGAACGGCGGCGGCGAGCGTGGGCTTCACTTCGAGAAGCGCTTGCGGAACGGATTCCATTTGCTCAACGTAAGCGATGGGGACGCCGTCGAAGAGATAGCCATAGTCCACGGTACGCTCATAGACGTGGGCGAGCGGGAGGAAGGAAAGCGCGACATCGCTGGGAGAGAGATCGTGATCCTTCAGCGAGTCAACAACATTTGAACTCAGGTTCTGGTGCGTGAGCATCACTCCCTTGGGCTCGCCTGTGGTGCCGGAAGTGTAGATGATAGTGGCCAGTTGGTTGGCGGAAATTTCCGCGGCGCGTCTGCGGTAGTCGGCGATGTCGGCGTCGCCTGCAGTGTGGATCAGAGCTTCGTAAAGCAAAATTTCGCCACTGAAGTCAGAAAGCGGTGCGACGGAAATTACGTGTTCGAGAGCAGTGATTCTGTCGCGGCAGTCTGCTATTTTCTGCGCTTGGGCTTCCCCAGAGGTGAAAATTATCCGAGCGCCTGAATCGTTCATGATGTAAACCAGGCGATCTAGCGATTCATTAAAATAGATCGGGACGCTTACTGCGCCCAAACCTTGTATCGCGAAGTCCGCGATGTGCCATTCGGGGCAGTTCGGCGCGAGGATTGCCACGCGGTCGGCGGATTTAATCCCCAACTCGCGGAAGGCTTTCGACAATCCTGCCACGCGGCGCAGCATTTCTTGCGCAGTGATTGACTGCCAGCCTGCGGCGGCGCGATACATTTGGACGCGCGGATTCGCGTGCTTGTCCACGGCTTCGAGAAAGGATTTCGTGAGCGGGGGATAATCCATCGTAGTTACGTTTAACTCTAGCGTAAGGGACACCATCGCGCAACGCAGGTGGCGTATTCCTGGCGATATACCAAACGGCGAAAATTTGGTGCCGGTGCGTTAAGATGTTCTGGGAGGTTCCGATGTCGAAACTCGCGACCGAAGAAACCACCGGATACCAGCCGGTTCGCGCGCCGCGCGGCACAATACTTTCCTGCCAAGGATGGCCGCAGGAAGCGGCGATGCGCATGTTGATGAATAACCTCGACCCCGAAGTGGCGGAGAAGCCGGAGGATTTGATCGTCTATGGCGGGCGCGGGAAGGCCGCGCGGAACTGGAAGTGTTATCACGCAATTGTTGCGTCACTGAAATCCCTGAAAAATGACGAGACACTGCTAGTGCAGTCCGGCAAACCTGTGGGGATTTTTCGCACGCACAACTATGCTCCGCGCGTGCTGCTAGCGAATTCGAATTTGGTGGGACATTGGAGCGACTGGAAAAATTTCGATGAGCTGGACCGCGCGGGATTGATGATGTACGGCCAGATGACGGCGGGGAGCTGGATTTACATCGGCACGCAGGGAATCCTGCAAGGTACTTACGAAACTTTTGCGGCCGCGGCACGAAAACATTTCCAGAGCGATCTGGCGGGAAAGCTGGTGGCTAGCGGGGGGATGGGTGGAATGGGCGGCGCGCAGCCTCTGGCGGCGACGCTGAACGGCGGGGCGTTTTTGGGAATTGACGTTGACCCGGAGCGCATCAAACGGCGCGTGAAGACGGGCTATTGCGATGTGATGGTGAACGATCTCGATGAAGCACTGCGGATCTTGAAGAATGCGGTGAGGAAGCGCGAAGCGGCGTCAGTGGGACTGGCGGGAAATTGCGCGGACGTGATTCCCGAACTCGCACGGCGCGGCGTGGTGCCAGATTTGGTCACGGATCAAACCAGCGCGCACGATCCGATTGGCGGTTATATTCCTCAGGGACTTGACGTGGCGCAGGCCGCCGAATTGCGTAAGAGCGATCCAGATGCGTATCGTAAGCGTTCGCTCGAATCGATGGCCAAGCACGTGGAAGGCATGCTCGCGTTGCAGAAGCTGGGATCGATCGCGTTTGATTACGGAAATAACATTCGGACTTTCGCCTTTGAGCAAGGTGTGAAGAACGCTTACGATTTTCCGGGATTTGTGCCGGCTTACATTCGTCCGCTATTTTGCGAAGGGCGGGGGCCATTTCGTTGGGCTGCGCTTTCCGGCGAGCCGTCGGATATTTATCGTACGGATAAATTGGTGCTCGACATGTTCCCACACGACGAAGTTTTGACACGTTGGATTCATTTGGCGCAGAAGCGTGTGCGGTTTCAGGGATTGCCGGCGCGGATATGCTGGCTGGGCTATGGCGAGCGCGACAAATTCGGACTGGCGTTGAATGAGTTGGTGGCAAAAGGCGAATTGAAAGCGCCGATCGTGATTGGACGCGACCATCTCGATTGCGGCTCGGTGGCTTCGCCATATCGCGAAACTGAAAAGATGAAAGATGGGTCGGACGCGGTGGCGGACTGGGCGCTGCTGAATGCCCTGCTGAATACGGCGAGCGGGGCGAGTTGGGTTTCGATTCACAACGGCGGCGGCGTGGGGATTGGTTATTCGTTGCACGCTGGACAAGTGACGGTGGCGGACGGGTCCAAGGAAATGGCAGAGCGCATCGAGCGTGTGTTGACCAATGATCCGGGGATAGGTGTGGCGCGGCATGTGGATGCGGGCTACACCGAAGCGATTGAATTCGCGCACAAGTCGGGCGTGAAGATTCCGATGTCTTGAGCAACAGATTTCGATGATGCGGCTGGCTGCGTTTTTGCCACTGGAGGGAAAATGATCGTCATCACTGGAGCGACTGGAAACACGGGAAAGATTGCGGCCGAAGCGCTGCTCGCTAGCGGCGAAAAAGTACGCGCCATCGGCCGCCACGCGAAGAAGCTGGAACCGTTGACGCAGAAGGGTGCGGAGGCCTTTGTTGGAAAGGCAGAAGATGCCGCGCAAATGTCGAAAGCGTTTGAGGGCGCGACGGCGGTTTATCTGTTGATTCCGCAGTCGGCTGACGAGGATTACCGCGCGTACCAAGACTCCGTTTCGGATGCTTACTTGAAAGCGATTACCAGCGCACGCGTTCCGTACGTCGCGACGCTGAGCAGTTTGGGCGCGGAACAACCGGAGAAGACTGGGCCGATCGTCGGCCTCTATCATTTGGAACAAAAAGTGAATAGCGTGGCGGGGCTCAATGTGCTGCATCTGCGTCCCGGGCCATTCATGGAAAATCTATTTATGGGCATGGTTCCGCTGCGAACCATGGGTTTTCTGCCGGGCGGGACCGACAGCGATCTGCCGGTGCCTATGATCGCCGCTAAAGACATCGGTGACTACGCAGCGAAGCGTCTTCACGCACGCGATTTTTCGGGGAGCTCGGTGCAGGAATTGTTTGGTCCGCGTGACGTGACGATGAAAGAAACCGCGAAAATAGTTGGCGAGGCTATCGGCAAACCTAAACTAAGTTACATGCATGTGCCGGCCATGATGCTGGAGCCTGCTCTGGTGCAGACTGGAATGCCAAAAAAAACGGCCAAGCTGTTAATCGAAATGTGGAAGGCGGGAAATTCCGGTCTGATTAAGCCGTTGGAAAAGCGCTCGGCGCAAAATAGTATGCCGACTTCGATCGAGTCGTTTGTGAGCGGCGTATTCGCGCCGGCATACCTTGCTCAAGCCGCGAGTGCTTGAGATGCATTCGGCGGCCATTGATTGCTTAGGCGGCACCTAACACACTGGATCTTGCCAAGCATCTTCGGCGGGCGCAGCATGCTTCCCCCTACAAAACCAAGCGGATCAGCGACGTGCTTGGGTCGAGTCCTT
>Ga0308309_10001617_pt1 | contig 13344 bp, 10 predicted proteins | sample HubBroMetageWFT5_FD_192491 | JGI IMG/M metagenome (GOLD analysis project Ga0308309, IMG submission 192491) | Warmed and freeze-thawed soil microbial communities from the Hubbard Brook experimental Forest, New Hampshire - Hubbard Brook CCASE Soil... | ecosystem: Environmental > Terrestrial >...
GATGGCCCGGGCGCATTCTTTCAGCTCCGATTCATCCATCTTCTGCCCGCGCTCCGCGGTCTGCAGCAAGCCTGGGGAAGGCAATTTGAACGCCGTCTTGCCGTGCGTAATCTTTGGCTCCGCGCCTCCCTTCTTCGGCGGTGGCATCGTCTCTCGTTCATGGAATTTGATTACCGCGGGCCCGCGTTCAGCCAGTTGCGGCTCGGCATCTTCGGCCGTATCTATTTCCTCGTCCTCTTCCAGCTCTTTTGTCGACACGCGTTGCTGCGCCACCGGCGGGCGTCCCGCAATCTTGATTTCTTCCACTTTTTTGCGAAGCCGCGCGGACTCGCGCTCCTCGCGCCAATCCAGATACCGAACGCGCAGTTTTCCCAGCGCACCCTCTTCCGCCAGCGGTTTCTTCATCCAATCCACGGCTGCGTGAAACGAAAAGCTCGTCGTCAGAAACAACGCCGTAAAAAAGCAGGCAATCGCTACGAGATTCGCGCCTAACGGATTTACGCCCGCGCTCAACCCTTCCGCGACCAGCGAACCCAGCAAACCTCCCGGAGGCAGCACGTGACGCACATCCCACACATGCAGCAGGGAAAGTTCCGTCGAAAGCGAAACCAGCAGCATCGTGAATCCAATCACCTTCGCTATGGGAGACTCGAGCAGCTGGCTGCGAAACCATCGCATCGCCACCAGAAACATCCCGACGGGGAAGAGGAACGCCGAATATCCGCAGAATTGGAAGAACAAATCGGCCATGTGCGCGCCCATCGGCCCAATCCAGTTTCGAGCCGGCCCGGAGCCAGGCGGCGGCGCGGACACATTAAAGGAAGCGTCGTGCGGCGAGTAGGAAAGCAGGCTGAGCGCCACCATCACTGCCAGGCTCAGTCCCACAAATCCAATCAGTTCGTTCAGGCGTTTATTCTCTGTCGGCGTGAGGATGCGCACGTACTTCTCCTTTAGATAGACCTCGAAACCTCTCGTTTGCGGTTCGAAGTAAGTACCCTCAGTGCCCCGTTTCTCGGGCAAGGGGTAAAGCTAAAGGGGAAGGCACTCGCTTCTGCTTGGGATGCGCCGGCGCTATCGCGCAGTGCCCAATCGGAGGAACGCGAGTAACGAAACGACTATACCAAACAAGATTCCGGAGTAAATAAAGATATTCCGTGTGCGTGTTTGCAAATAGCGCAAATTGCGCCCGCTGCGTTCCTTCAACTCACTGCCATCGAATGACGTTGCACGATTAATATCCGAGAAAATACAGGTACCCAATCCCCGCGGCCGCAACCAGGCAATAAATCCCGAAGTAGTGCCAGCGCCCTTTTTCCAACCAACTCGAAAGCCAGCGCAGCGCCAGCAGGCCAGCTACAAATGCGCATACCATCCCGATAACGCCCGGCTTTAAGGCGCCGCTCCAATCCACAGGCACACCCGTCAGCTTCGCGGACTTCAGAACACGCAAGCCCTCACGGCCAATCGCGAGAGGAGTCAGCGCCACGGCCATGGCAAAACTAAATGATTCGATTCGCGCCCGGCTTCCGCCCGCCAGCAAGCCGCCGGAAATCGTCGAGCCGGAGCGGGAAAATCCGCGAAACGGAATCGCGAAGCCTTGTAAAATTCCCATCAAAATGGCTTCCGCCCATGAAACATCGCGCGCAGTTTGCCCTTCCACTTTCTCCGCCTGCCTCGCCTCGCGAATTCCCGCAAATATAATCAAGAGACCCGCAGCCGCCAGGGCCGGTGCAATCCAATTGAGTTTGCTGAACAACGCCTCGATTTCAGCCTTGTGGCCGCTGTCTCCACCCAAAATTCTCTCGATCAAAAGCAAAACAGGATAGCCCAATATTCCGGAGACCACCGTGGCGGCCACGAGCAACTTGACGAATTGCACAAAAGCCGCGGCCGATGAAAAGAATTCATTCATCCATCTCCGCCAGAAATAGGCGATCACTGCAAACATCGTGCCCGTATGCAGCAATACGAGCAGCAACGCATTTGCAGGCAAAGACATGTCTTGGTGCATCAGCTCCGCGGCCACAATCACGTGCGCCGAACTCGAAACCGGCAAAAGCTCCGTAAGTCCCTGCACAATCGCCAGCACCACCACTTGCCATAAGTCCATGAGCTATTTTCTCTCTTTCCGCAGTCGGGCAGCGGGCCCAAGCGTCTTTCTCATGACGTGCGCGTCGCGCCCGCCGGGATAATAATCCTTCTTGATGCCGCGCTTACGATATCCATGCTTCAGCCAGAAGGCAACCACGGATTCCGTGTCTGTCGCCGTCTCTAAACCGATCTCGGTGACGCCATTCGCAGCCAGCCTGCGCTCGGATTCAGCCAGCAGCTTCGAACCCGCTTGTTTCCCGCGATGGCTTTCCAGCACGTCAATGGTGACGATATATCCCTGGCTGCCACGATGTGCCGTGATGCAGAAGCCGATTGGTTTCCCCGAATCTTCCGCCACCACGCACTCCGCGCCAGGAAAGCGGAGGTATTCCCGAAGGTCTCGCCGCGAATAGGCTACCTCTGGCGTGTAGCAAGCCTGGTCAATTTCGTAGATGGCCTCGAAATCTTCCGGCACGTACGCCCGCAACTTGATCTTCACGGCGGCGCTAGACTTCCAGAATTACCGGCAGGATCAGCGGGCGCTTCGAGGTCTGTTTGTTGAGGAACCGCTTCAGGTCCACGCGAATCTTTTCTTTGATCACGCCCCAGTCCATTTTTTCTTCCGGGCTGGATTGCTCGATTGTTCGCAGGATCACTTCCCGCGCCTTGGCGATGATTTCTTGCCCGTCTTCGCTGGGCAGGAATCCGCGCGTCACGATTTCCGGCGCAATTTCCACCATTCCTGTGTGCTTATCAATCGCGATGATCGGTACTACCACTCCGTCTTCCGATAAGTGTCGACGGTCCCGAATCACCACATCCTCGATTTCCTCCAGCGATCCCGAATCCACCAAAACACGTCCCGCCGGCACGGGTTCTCGCTGGAAAGCCCTTCCGTCCGCCGTGAATTCCACCGGATGCCCACTCTCCAGCAAAAAGATTTGCCCGGAAACGGCTCCCACCTGCTCCGCCAGGGCCGAGTGCCTGAATAATTGGCGATATTCCCCGTGAACCGGGATGAAATATTTCGGCCGCACCAGTTGCAGCAGGATTTTCATTTCTTCCTGGCTCGCGTGGCCAGACACGTGAATCGGCGCGGACCTCCCGCCCTCGTAATACACCAGCACCCGCCGCCGGAACAGGTGATCGATCATGCGGAAAATCGCCTTTTCGTTTCCTGGAATAATGCGCGCGGAGAGAATCACCGTGTCGTTTTGCGCGATGCTCATCAGCCGGTGATTATCCACCGCGATCCTCGAAAGCGCGGACATCGGCTCCGCCTGCGTTCCGCTCGCCAGCACCACCAGCTTCTTGGGGTCAAACGATCGGATGTCCTGCGGGCGCACCACGCTTCCGTCGGGAATGTGCAGCTTGTTCAACCCGTGCGCGATTTCCGTGTTGTCCACCATGCTGCGCCCCACGAATCCCACTTTGCGCCCCACCATGCACGCAATATCGATCACCTGCTGGATTCGATGGATCGAGCTGGAAAAACAGGACACAACCACTTTCTGCGGCGCCGCGCGGAATAGCTCTTCCAGCCGCACCACCACGGCGCGCTCGGAAGGCGTAAAACCCGGCCGCTCCACGTTGGTACTGTCGCTGAAAAGCGCCAGCACTCCCTCCTGCCCGTAACGCGCAAAGGCGTGCAGGTCAAACGGCACGCTGTCCACCGGCGTCGGGTCAATCTTGAAATCGCCCGTATGGATGATCACCCCTACCGGCGTCCGAACCGCCAGCGCCACGCAGTCAATCGTGCTATGCGTCACATGCAGGTACTCAATCTTGAAGGGCCCAATCGTTGAAGTCTGCCCCGTCTCCACTTCATGCAGCTTTGCCGACTCCAGCAGCCCGTGCTCTTCCAGCTTTTTCCGCACGATCGCGAGCGTAAACTGCGTCCCGTAAATTGGAACGTTTAGATCGCCCAGAATGTAGGGAATCGCGCCGATGTGGTCTTCATGCGCGTGCGTCAACACAATCGCCCGCACTTTCGATTTGTTTTGCTTCAGGTACGTCGTGTCGGGAATGACGATATCTACGCCCAGCAGCTCCTGCTCGGGAAACATCAGCCCCGCGTCAATCACGATGATGTCTTCGCCAAAGCGAAGCGCCATCATGTTCATTCCGAATTCACCCAGCCCGCCCAGCGGGATGGCCCACAACGAATTTGTACTCAAATTATTCTTCCGGCTTTCTCGGTCCGCATTGCATTGGATTCGACCGCGAGTAAGGTTGGCTCAAGCGTGCGTTATCACTGCAAACCAGGCAGCAATCGTATCACAACAGCGGGGAGCATACGTTTGAGGGTGCGGCAGGCCGGCTCCGGTCGCGGGGCGAATTCAATTCTTATTGCCAGAAATCAATCGTGCGACCGCCACAAGCACAATCGCTCCCACCGTCGCCGCGGCCAGTGTCCCCACGAACCCCCAGGTCACAATGCCCATCTGCAGAAATATCCATCTGCCGATGAACGCTCCGATCAGTCCCAGGAGCGTGTTCACAATGCATCCGTAACCTCGCCCCCGCATCAATTCGCCCGCAATCCATCCGGCCAGCAGTCCAATCACGATTGTGCCGATAAACCCCGGCGTCCAGACCTGCACGTAGAAATCCCTCTGTTGAAAGTAGTTCGCCAGCAGAAGAATCATTTTGGGCGGCCTCCCAACCTAGTCCTTGCAGAAAATGTAACCCAGCGATTTATACACCAGCTTCGCCGCCAGAAAGTCCGACGCGTGATCCCCCGGCTGCGGCAGCAATTCCACCACATCCATGCCTACGATTTTCTTGTGGTCCGCCACCGCGCGAATCAACGATGTTACCTGGTGCCAATCCAGCCCCCCAGGTTCGGGCGTTCCCGTGGCCGGCACAATCGAGGGATCAAATCCGTCGAGGTCCACCGTGAGATACACATGCGAACTCAAGTCCGCCAGCACCCGCGCGATCCACGGCTTTAACGGCGCGCGCACAATGTCCTTCGCCCAATAAATCTTCGTCCGCAAATTCGGCACCGCTTTCGCTTCTTCCTCCGAAATGGAGCGGATTCCCACCTGCACGGCCGGGCAAACCTCAATCACGCGTCGCATCGCGCAGGCGTGGCTCGAGGGATTCGCCTGGTACTCGTTGCGCAAATCCGCGTGCGCGTCAATCTGCAGCACGCTCAGTTCCTTGTATTTCTTCGCCATCGCGGAAACGAGCGGCGGCGTCAGCGAATGTTCGCCGCCCAGCGCCACGGGAAATTTACGATCCTCGATCAGCGCCAGTTCCGCCGTGTAAAGCTCGGTGATCACTTCGTCGAGCGTCCCGTCCATGGTGTCAATGGCCGGCAGCGTGTGAATTCCGATTTCTTTGTACGATTCGCGCTCGAGCTCCTCGTCATAGAGCTCCATATTCCGGCTCGCGGCAATGATCGCGGCGGGGCCGTTGCGCGTCCCGTGCTCGTAGGTGGTCGTGCGTTCCAGTGGAACGGGAAAAATTACCGCCCGTGAAGTTTCGTAACGCGAGTCTTCTTCCGCGAGGCCGCAAAAATTGTCCGGCGGCATTGGAGTATATCGAGCCATCTTCGCTGAAGCTCCCTTTACTGAACCTTGGCTGATCGCCGACTGATCCTCGATCGAATCCAGTCGCCCGGCGGCGCCGGGACGATTTACATTACCTTCGACTCCCTGGAATGGCAAAGAAAAAGGGGACGCCCTTAAAACGCTTCCAAGGGGAAATCGCTCGAGCGGGATCTTGGCAATGAATATCCCGGAGCAACGCGAGGGAATTAATCGTCTTCGCCAAGCAAAATCGCGGCAGCCAGCACCGTCGTCCACAATCCGCGCTTATCGCCCACCGCCGATTGCGTGATATTCATCGTGCGCACAATCTTGTTCGAAATCCGGTAAACCTCTTTCTTCTCGTCCCATGACAAATCCGGATCGAACTCCACATTCAGCGTCGTCGCCAGCATTTCCGCCGCCAGCTCTTCCGTGTATTCGCCCGCAATGTCTTCGCTCTCGCCAAACGAATGATGCTCCGACAAATATCCGAACATCGATTTGTCGCCCGGCAGCGCTAGTCCCACTCCCGCCGCGATCAACCGGTGCGGCTCGCGCGTCTGATTCTCGCTGATCACCGTGAACGCCACCTGCCCGAGCTTCAGGTGCTTCAATCCTTCGCTTCGGGAAATAAGTTTGCAATAAGGAGGGAATATCGACGATACGCGCACGATGTTGCACGCCGCGATTCCAGCGCTCCGCAGCGCGAGCTCAAAGCTCGATAGGCGTTCGCGGTGCTTTCCAACTCCTTTGGTAAGAAAAATCTTCTGCGCGACGAACGCCATAGTTTGTGCCGAACCGCTGTTCCTTCGTTCTTCCTGGTCTCAAAAAAACTCGCGCAGAAAAATTAACAAGCGCACGCTGCTATGTCAATCCTTATTCACACTCCAAATTTACGCTCGGAACATGAACCTCTCATGACAAAACCCCTCCCCGCAAGTTTCGCACTCTCGATTTCCAACCGGGAAGGGAACTGCGGAACTACTCCTTGGCCAGCAGAGGAAGGCATGGCCCCAGCAAATCCGCCACGGTTTTCAGCTCCCGCAGCTCGGGGTGCGTGAAATCCGGCCCCGCGTCGGCCGCCGTTCTCCCCTTGCGCGATATCTGGATCACTCCAATCACTTTGTTGCTCAGCGTGATCGGCGAACTCATGATCTTCTGGATCGGCTCGCTGCGCTGTTCTTCCGCTATCGGCACTGCCTCAAACACGGAAGCATGCGGCACAAACGAAAAGTGGTTCACAATCTCAGGCCGTTTTTCCCGAACCGTTCGCGACGCCAGGGAATTCGTGCTGCTCAGCGGAATCATCCCCACCGTGCGCAGGTTTTCCGGCATCACGAACCTCAGAAATCGGATGTCGCTGGCCAGCGTCAGAATCGCCACTTCATGCGGCTGCACGGCAAAATTCTTCGCGATCAGCTCAATCGCGCGCTGCAATGCAATCGGCTCACCCGACCCATTCGTCTTCGTGAGCTCAACCAGATGTTTTTTCAGATCGCCTAAATATTCGCTCGCCATGGCGGGACCACTTCCCCTGCCAAAAAGTCTAGCATAGCGCTCTGGCCGTCAAGTGCCTCCCGGCCTCGCATGTCGCGCAAGGCGCAATGCGTTCCCCGGCACAATTCCGCCTCCGTCCTCATCCTGCCGGACGCGCCATACCCGCCCCCTAAGGGTGGCGTCTTCGGCCTCCAGCCAGGTGGTTCACCTCGCTTCCCCCGCCTATATAAAGACACTCCCCCTCAAGCATCCATTTGCTTTCTGCCGAATCTGATATAATGTCCCTGGGAGTGAGGCAGTTTGGCTTTGTCGCCCTCTGCCTCGCATTCAGGCCCGCAAATCTTGGAGGATGAAAGAATGGTTCAACTTACGCCGGTAGCAGTCACGAAAGTAAAGGAAATCATCTCGCAGCAGAACCCCATGCCGGAGGGTTTGCGCGTAGCGGTTGTGGGCGGAGGCTGTTCGGGCTTCAGCTACCACATGGCATTCGAAAATGCAGTGAACGCAGCGAGTGACAACGTGTATGAATTTGACGGCCTGAAGGTGCTCGTGGACCAGATGAGCGAAATGTATCTCGATGGCATTTCCATCGATTACATCGAGACCATCGAAGGCTCCGGCTTCAAGTTCAACAATCCGAACGTGAAGTCCACCTGCGGCTGCGGCAGCTCCTTCAGCGTCTAATTTCTCGTGCCGGCGGCTCGGGGAAACTATCCCCAGCCGCCGCGCCGCTTCCTTTCCGCTCGCGATTCTCTATTTATTCTCCCGGCCCGTCTGGATAAGCAGGCAAATCCGGTGGACGTGGCGGAAGCTTCTTCGGATTTTCCTGGATTGCCTTCATCACCAGCTCAATCGTCTTTTCCAGTTGCGGGTCGTGTCCGGCCATCACCTGATCCGGTGCGTTGTCCACCACGATGTCGGGCTGCACGCCATGATTCTCAATCAGCCATTTGCCGTCCAGCCCATAGAGCGAAAACTCCGGCCGCGTGATGTACCCGCCGTCCATCAGCGGTATTTCTCCGCGTATGCCACGAACGCCGCCCCATGTGCGCATTCCCACCAGCGGCCCCAGCTTGTAGAACTTGAAGTAGTAGCTGAAAAAGTCGCCGTCCGAAGCCGCGTATTCGTTCGTGATGCACGCCATTGAACCGACGAACACCGGATCGTTCACCGGCGCGCTTTCAAAGTTCCGCGCCGTCGCCACTCCGGCCAGGATGCGCCGCAAACGTTCCAAAATAATCTGGTCAACGAACCCTCCGCCGTTGTAACGCACATCGAAGATCAATCCCTCTTTGCGAATTTGCGGGAAGAATTGTTTTACAAACTCGTTCAATCCCTCTGCTCCCATGTTCGGCAGATAGATGTAGCCCACCCGCCCGCCCGTCGCATCCGCTACTTTTTTCCGGTTCGTCGCAATCCAATCCAGCTCGCGAAGAGGGAACTCGCTCGGGATCGGTTTCACCACCACGTTCCGCGAGCCTTCCTCGCCGGCCTTCGCGTTTACCGTCAACGTCACGTTTTGTCCCACCGTCTCCGACAGCAATTCGTAGGGCGTTATCGGCGCGCGCAGCGGATGCCCATTCACCGCAAATAGGTATTCGCCTTCCTTCACGTTCACTCCCGGCTCCGTAAGGGGCGACCTCAATTGCTCGTCCCAGTTTTCGCCAGGATAGATTTTCTTGAAGCGATACTCGCCAGACGCCGCGTCCACTTCGAAATCCACTCCCAACATCCCCACGTTCACCGGATGCAGGTCCGGTAAGTCTCCGCCTCCCACATACGTGTGCGAATTCGAAAGCTCGCCGATGAATTCGCCCAGCACGTAAGTGAGATCGAAACGGTCCGCCACATAAGGCAAAAGCTGCGCGTACTTATCCCGCTCTTTCGCCCAGTCCACCCCGTTCATCGAGGGCTCAAAGAAATAGTCACGCTCCTGCCGGTACACTTCATCGAACATCTGTTTCCACTCCGCCCGCGGATCGATTTCCGCTCGCATCCCCGCCAGGTTAAGCGCGCCGTCGCCCGGATGATGTGGCGCGGGCGGCGGAGGAGTCGCGTCCACGATTCCATAGGCCGGACCTCCCTCGCCACCTGGCGCGGAGTAAATCAACTTCTTTCCGTCGAACGACACCGCAAACTCTCGCCCGCCCGCCACCAGCACCGAATCCTTCCTCTCCTTCATATCGAAAACGTGAATCGCAAAGTCCTCCCCGGGAAGGGGACCAGACAATCCGAAAACCGGCGCGGTCAAGTAATAAACAAACCCTTTCGCCGCGTTCAGATTCCCGATCGTTCCTGCGGGAATTGGGAGAGCCACAACCCGGTTTTCGATGCCGTCCAGATCAATCCGGAATGGTTCCTTCTTCTCTTCCTTCGTCTTGCCGGATTTGTCACCCTCTTTCTTTTCGCTTTTCCTGGTTTCCTTCTTTTCGTCTTTCTTCGCTTCGTCTTTCTTCGCTTCGTCCTTGGTCTTCTCGCCCATCTTTTCCTTCACGGGCGTCGCCTCATCCTCGTTCTCAGCGTCAGGCTTCTTCAGATCCGTTTCATCGCTCTGCGGTGACAATGGCGAAGCGGTATCAGCCCGCAGCGTCGCCACGTACACGCGTTGTGCCTTCGGGTTTGCAAACGAAGCGTCAAATATTCCAATCACTTCGTTGTAATCGCGCGCCGATAGAAAGTAGAGATATTTCCCCTCGGGATCGAATTGCGGATTCGTGCTGACGGTAAAGCTCGTCGTCACCGGCGTGATCTTCTTGCTCTCCAGCGAATAAAGGTAGATGACCCCGAACCCGTTCTCCGCGGCCTTCGCATACGTCACCCACTTGCTGTCTGGCGACCACGCGTAGTCCGTCAAATCCGAATATTTCCCCTGGTCGATCTGCACCGGCTTCTTATCTTTCACGTCCACGTAAAATAGCCGCAGCGATTTGTCCGCAAACGCCAGCTTCTGGCTGTCTGCTGACCACACCGGCTGCATCCGGAACATTGTCCCATCCGTCGTCACGCGCACTTCCTTGCCCATCCCGTCCTGCGGCATCATGTAAAGTTCCTGTTCGCCGCTCCGGTCGGAAAGATACGCAATCCATTTCCCGTCCGGTGACCACGCTACGTTGTCTTCGCGTATCCCCGTCGTCTGCGTCAGATTGCGAATGCTTCCTTCCTTTGCTGGAACCGTGTACACATCTCCGCGCGCGCTGAACGCAGCCCTCTTTCCGTCCGGCGAAATGTCAAACGAAGTAATCAGGCTGCTTGTATTTGTCCAATGTTTCCGCGCCAGATCCGTATCACCCGGCATATACACCGTAATCTTTTTCGCCTCTTCCTTCGCCAGATCCATCACGTAGAGAAATCCGCCGTTCTCAAACACGATCGAATCCGGCCCCAGGCTCGGCCAGTTCACGTCGAAATCCGTAAAATGCGTTAGTTGGCGTACCTGCTTGGTCTTCATGTCGTACGCCCAGATGTTCATCCGGCGGTCGGTTCCGCGATCCGAATCAAAATAAATCGTATCGCCATGCCACATCGGAAACGTGTCCACGCCCTTGTAATCTTCGTCAATCTGCTCGTAATGATTCGTCTGAAAATCGTAAAGCGCAATTTTCTGCGCCAGTCCGCCCGTATACCGTTTCCATGTGCGAAAATTTCGGAAAATTCGATTGAACGCAATCTGGTGCCCATCCGGTGAAAAGGAAGTGAGCCCGCCCTTATCCACCGGCAGCCTCTCCGGTAATCCACCTTCCAGCCCAACCGAGAACAGCCGCCCGAACCACCCATTAAATGTGTCCCGCCGGGAAAGAAACAGAACTCGCTTCCCATCCGGCATCCACGTGATCACCTCATTCTCGATTCCATTTCGCTCTGCCTCGTTCTCCGGCGCCGGTTGAAAGGTCAACTGTTTCGGCTCGCCACCCTCCGAAGGGATGATGTACACGTTGCTGTTCCCGTCATACTGTCCCGTAAATGCGATGCGGCTGCCATCCGGTGAATACTTCGGGAAAAGCTCCAATCCAGGATTCGTGGTTATCCGCCGGGCCACGCCCCCCTCGCTTGGCACCAGCCACAAGTCTCCCGCATAGCTGAAAACGATTTTGTCCTTATAAATATCCGGGAATCGCAGCAACCGCCCTTCTTTCATTTCCGGCGCCGCAGCCTGCGCGCTGGCGATGCCGGTCGTGCTGACGTTTGCGTCGACGTTCGCATTGAAACTGCCGCGCGCGTCGCCCCGCCCGTCCGCTTCCACAATCAAGCGCGCGGAAAACACCATCGCCAAGGCCATCATCCCAACAAACAGACACACTCTCCACGAGGCAATCCTCATCCCGGTTCTCCTGTTCGTTTTTGCTTCAAGACCTCGCGCCGGAATGCAATTCCATGCGCGCCCATCACAAGCCCCAAGCCCCGCCGGAGTATACACCGGAAGCTTCAAATAGGTCCTCGTTTGTGGCCCTCTCCCGCGGGCTGTCTCCCGCGGCAATGCTTCACCCCGCGTTCAATCTGATTATTGATGTCTGCGCGCAATTTCTGCGCCCGTCAGATTGAATTTCCCATCCGCCCCCCGTATGCTAGTGATATCAGATGAAGATCGCGCTCGCTCAGTTCAATCCCACCGTCGGCGATTTCGATGGCAACGCAACCCGCATTTTGGAATTGGCGCGCGAAGCCCTCTCCCGCGGCGCTGACCTCGCAGTTTTTTCCGAGCTCTGCGTTTGCGGCTACCCCCCTCAGGATCTCGTCGAGCGCCCCACCTTCATCGAACGCAATCACTCCGAACTACTCAAACTCGCAAAATCCATCCCCGTACCGTCCCTCGTCGGCTTCGTGGGCAAAGCCCAGGACGACACCGGCAAGCCCGTCGCAAACTCCGCCGCCCTGATTGGCCACGGAAAGGTTCTGTTCGAGCAGCGCAAGATGCTTCTTCCCACATACGACGTTTTCGACGAAACGCGTTACTTCCAGCCCGCGCACACCCAGCACGTCTTTCGCTTCGAACCCGAAATGCTCGGCATCACCATCTGCGAGGATTCCTGGAACGACAAAAGCTTCTGGCCGCAGCGCCTTTACGACCGCGATCCCGTCGCCGAACTGGTAGGGAAGGGAAGCTCTATCATTCTGAACATTTCATCCTCGCCCTATACGATTGATAAGCGTGGTCTTCGCCACGACATGCTCCGCGCCATCGCCATCGAGCACAAGGTTCCCGTCGTCTACGTCAACCAGGTCGGTGGTAACGACAGTCTTATCTTCGATGGCTCAAGCGTCGCCTTTCGCCCCGACGGAAGCGTCGGCGCCATGGCCAAATCCTTCGATGAAGATCTCGTCCTGTTCGACACCGTAACCGGCGAAGGTGACATTCGCCCGCAATCGGACGACGAACTTGGCGCCGCCTATCGCGCCCTCGTCATCGGGACCCGCGATTACGTCCGCAAATGCCGTTTCCGCCGCGTTGTCATCGGCTTAAGCGGCGGAATTGATTCTGCCCTTGTTGCCGCAATCGCTGTCGAAGCCCTCGGCGCCGATAACGTTCTCGGTGTCGGCATGCCCGGCCCCTATTCCTCCGAAGGCAGCCTGCGCGACGCGAGGCGCCTCGCCGAAAACCTCGGCATCAAGTTCCTCGTCCTTCCGATTACCGATGTCTTTGCCAGTTACCGCGAAGATCTGGCCGCGACGTTCGTCGCTCTGCCCGAAGACGCCACCGAAGAAAACATCCAGGCGCGCATCCGCGGCAATCTACTTATGGCCATCTCCAACAAATTCGGCTCGCTCGTTCTCAGCACCGGAAATAAATCCGAAATGGCCGTGGGATATTGCACTCTCTACGGCGACATGGCCGGGGGACTCGCCGTAATTTCCGATGTGCCTAAATCCATGGTCTACGAGCTGGCAAAATTCGCCAATCGCGAAAGGGAACTCATCCCCGGTGAAATTTTCTCCAAGCCGCCTTCCGCCGAGCTTCGCCCCAGCCAAACCGACCAGGATTCTCTCCCTCCCTACGACATCCTCGACCGCATCCTCAAAGCGTATGTAGAAGATCTCCGCAGCCCTGAAGAGATCGCCGACCTCTCCGAAATCCCGCTCGAACTCGTCCGTTCCGTCGCCCGTCTCGTCGATCAGAACGAATACAAGCGCAAACAAGCGCCGCCAGGATTGAAACTCACCTCCAAAGCTTTTGGCGTCGGCCGCCGTTTTCCTCTGGCCCAAAAATTTCAAGTTTGACGCACAG
>Ga0308309_10001619_pt1 | contig 13339 bp, 10 predicted proteins | sample HubBroMetageWFT5_FD_192491 | JGI IMG/M metagenome (GOLD analysis project Ga0308309, IMG submission 192491) | Warmed and freeze-thawed soil microbial communities from the Hubbard Brook experimental Forest, New Hampshire - Hubbard Brook CCASE Soil... | ecosystem: Environmental > Terrestrial >...
CGAAAAAATCATCGCGCTACTGCTGTGGTTCCTGCCGGGGTGGTGGCTGGAGCGCGTGCTGGTGGACGGCAAGACGAGAACGCTCGACGATATGGCCACAGTGATTTTTTCCAGCGGAAGCACGGGCGAGCCGAAGGGCGTGATGCTGACGCACTACAACATTGTGTCGAATATCGAGCAGTTCGGGCAGACCTTCATGCTCAACAAGAAAGATTCCCTGCTGGGCGTGCTGCCATTCTTCCATTCCTTCGGATTTACTGTGACGCTGTGGGTTCCGGCCGTGCTGGGGATCGGCGTGGTTTTCCATCCGAGCCCACTGGACCTGACCGCCGTGAGCGAGCTGGTGCGCGACTATCGCATCACGCTGCTGCTGGCGACTCCGACGTTTCTGGAAGCCTACCGGCGGCGCTGCTCGCCCGAAGATTTCGGCAGCCTGCAATACGTGGTGGTGGGCGCGGAGAAATTGCCGGAGCGGATGGCAGTGGCTTTCGAGGATAAATTCGGGATACGTCCGCTGGAGGGTTACGGAGCGACGGAATGTTCGCCAGTTGTGGCGGTGAACACGCGGGATTTTCGCGCGCCGGGTTTCCGTCAGGTGGGCTCGAAGCGAGGGCACATCGGGCATCCGCTTCCGGGTATCAGCGTGCGAATTGTTGATCCGGAAACGAGAGAGAGGCTTCCGGTGGGAACGCCGGGGCTATTGCTTGTGCGCGGACCAAACGTGATGAAGGGTTATCTGGGCAAGCCGGAAAAGACGGCCGAGGTGCTGCAGGACGGATGGTATGTGACCGGCGATATAGCGGCCGAGGACGAAGACGGCTTCCTGATGATTACGGACCGGTTGAGCCGGTTCAGCAAGATTGGCGGCGAAATGGTGCCGCATATCAAGGTGGAGGAAAAACTCCACGAGCTTGCGGAAGCGACTGAGCAAAAATTCGTGGTGACCGGAGTGCCGGATGGGAAGAAGGGCGAGCGGCTCGTGGTGCTGCACATGCTTGGCGCTGAAGAGCTGAAGGCCGCGATCGAGAAATTATCGGCTGCCGGGCTGCCGAATCTTTGGGTGCCTCGCGCGAACCAGTTTTATCGAGTGGAGGAGTTCCCGCATCTGGGCACGGGAAAACTGGATTTGCGGCGGGTTAAGGAAGTTGCGATGGGATTTTCGCCTGCGGAGAAAGAATAGGCGACACAAATGACGCCGGCGGGTCGCCCTTCGCGTTCTCGAATTGAGGCTCCAGCCTCCACACCTGGAAAACGATACCTAATTGTCCTTCGCGGTGAGTGACCAGAAAACCCAGAGCGCGGTGCAGATTCCGATGGTGATGTACGCACTCCACCAGGAGGCTGCAACGGCGGCAAGATAAAGCGGCGGGCCCACCGCGTAGCTTCGCGTAACCCTTTCGATTGCACGATCGGAAATTCCCGCATGCAGGAGCGCGCGATCGTGCGAGGCGCAATACCACACCAGGTTGTAAGCCGCCGAGCCAACCACAAATATCCCGGCATACACGGCGGCAGCGGCGCGCGCGGCAGGCGTGGCCATATACTCAGCCATGAGCGAGGTTCCAAAGGGAACCATGATCGCCGCCAGTAACAAGAGACCATTGGCAAAGAGCAGGCGCGCACTTACGCGGCGAATCAGCTTGAACGTGGTGTGATGATTGGCCCACATGATCAAAACGGTAAAGAAACTGGTGACGAACGCGAAATAAGAAGGCCACTGACGAGAGAGCGCATTAATAAGTTCGCGTGAAGAGCCGCCGTTGACGAGATGGGGCACAACCAGGTCAAGCGCGAGGAGCGTGATGGCGACGGCAAACACGCCGTCGCTGAAGGCTTCGACGCGGCCAGTCTCTTTTTCGTCCGCGTGGGCGGAGGGCGTGTTGGTCTGCAAGGGTTGAACTCTCCTGGGCGAACGAAGGGATTGTACCGCACGCGCGGGTGAGGCTGGAAAAATCGCGGTTCGGCGCGGGATGAAAACCATTCAGCATAAATATTCGACCGTTCGCACGTTTCTGATTGCGTTCGATATTCGAGATGCGTTAAATTGCGGAGGCTGGAGAACGTTCGGAATGAAACTAGACATTCACAATTCGAGCCCATGGCAAGCGTCGCTTACGCTGCGCAGGGATTGTGTCCGAACGGGATTCAGCCCCTCGCGCTAGCTAACTCTTTCCCATTCAACGCTTTGCCAACAAAACGCAACTGAACCGGGTGGCGTGATTTATCGATTTCTACGTTTGCTCACCCGCTGATTCGCTCGCGGAGCGGTGTCCATTCGTCTCAACGGGAAGTGATTCAGATTTATGGGCACTCGTTTTCGCGGCGGAACGACTTCCCTCTCGCGCTCTCTTTTGTTGGAGCGCAAACCGAAGCGATTATTTGGGCGCTTCCTAAAGGAGATGGATCCGATGAGCGTACACATCAAGAACGGGACGCCGATCCATGGCGAGTCAAAGTGCGCAACGTGCGTGAACGCCCTGATGCGGCGCGGGTTTCGGGAGAGCGAGGAGGAAGTGATCTGCCTAGCGAGCTATCCCGACCGGCGCGTGCCGTTTCGCGTGCGGGAATGCACCGCCTATCTGGAAAAGAAGCGCCAGACGCTGAAGCAGATGGAGGACATTGCGTGGGTGCTGGCGCCTCGAGGGGGCAAGCGGCAGGCGGGGTTCGTTCCTGCGGATGGGCTGCACGCGGACGAACATGAAATCGAGCTGATTCTGGACAAAGAAAACTGAGGCGTGAATCGCACGGGGAGTGAAATGATTGTGCGATTTGCGAACTCGAACGAGCTTGTCGAGGCGCCCATAAGGGAAAGGCCCGTGTTGCGCGACGCAGTGATGCTAGCCAGTTGCGCAATGCGGCCTGCCTCGGCAGGAAATAGATCACCGGGGGGCCGACTGCTTTTCACGAATTGTTACTGTGGATTCGCTTTCGTCCCCTAGAAGATCGTCAACTTGATGTGAAGGAATTTTTTTGGATTCTGGCGGAAATCGCTGATCATCAGACGCAAATCGCCGGAGAGGCCGGTGAGGTTGTCATAGAGCGCAGGATCGCTGAATAATTTGCCGGCGGTGCCCTGGTTGGAATTGAGCTTTGCGGTGGCGTCACGGACGTTTGCGGTGGCGTCGCGGAGATTGTTGTAGGCTGTGTCGTCGGTGGCGAGCTTGCCGAGCGTGCCTTTGCCATCGCGAACGTCGGTGAGAAGAGCGTTGCCCTTGTCGGCAAGACCTTTCACGCTGTCGGCGATGCTGGGGTCGTAAATTAATTTGCCTACGGTGCCCTTCTGGTCGTGAACGGCGCCTAGGACGTCGTCAATTTTCGAGACGGTGCCGTTAACTTTGGTGTAGAGCTCGTCGGAAGCGACGAGTTTGCCGACGCTGCCTTGCCCTTGCCGGATGGAGGAAATCAAGCCGTCGAGGTTTGCGGCGCTTTGGTTCAGGTGATTGTAGAAGCTGGCGTCGTTGAGAGCCATGCCAATGGTTCCCTGGCCGTGGTTGACCTTGGCGATGATCTCCTTGATTTGATCGCTGAGGACGCCGAGATTCTGAACGAGGTCGGCGCCGCGTTGGACGATCTGCTTCATGTCCGCTTCCTCGGAAGCCTGGATGGTGCCGTTCGCCTGTACGATCGTGCCGGTGATCCCGCGCGAGATGGAGACGTAGCGATCGCCGAGCAAGCCCTGGGTGACGAGGGTGGCTTGCGAGTCGCTGCGAATGTCTTTCTGAAAATTTTTGTCAATGCGGAGGATGAGCGTGATGTTGTGGAGGCGGTCCGCAGGATGGGGCGTCAACTTCATGGACTCCACACTTCCCACCTGAACACCATCGAGATCCACAGGGGCGCCCTGGGTGAGCTGGTCCACCGCGGGGAGATAGGTGACCACGCGATATTTCGGGCCGAGAATGCCCGCGCCGGTGACGTAAAAGACGGCGACCCCCAAAATAGCGAGCCCCACGAAGACGAAGACTCCCACTTTGAGTTCCGCCCAGGACAACTGTTTGCGTTGCGCCATTGCCATGCCTCCTCTATGACTTCGAAATCCGAATCTATTCAGCGGAAACCAGAAATTTTTTCAAATACTCATCGGATGACTTGAGCAGCTCGTTCGCGGCTCCTTCAAAATAGATGCGGCCTTCGCGGAGAACGAGCACGTTCGTTGGATGCGCGTCCGAGTGGCCGAGCGTGGGTCCCGAACCGGCGCCATTGCCGGAAACAGCCACGACGCGGGAGGAAGCTTTGTCAAAGCGGTAATGGGCGAGGCCGAACGCGTCCTGCACGCGGTGCGTGGCGAGGAGCGAAGTGACTCCCTGCAAATCGCGGCGGCGAAGAACCAATGTGATGATGGTTTGCGAGGTGACGGGATCAAGCCCCGCCGTGGGCGAATCGTAAAAGATTATGTTGGGGCGGTCCACGAGAGCGCGCGCAATCGAGACGCGGCGGCGCATACCGCCGGATAATTCGGCGGGAAATTTGTCAATGGCGTCCTGCATTTCGACGAATTGCAGCGCTTCGAGGACGCGGGCGTCCGTTTCTTCGTCTGGAACATGTTCTTCGACGAGGCGGAAAGCGACGTTGTCGTGAACGGTGAGCGAATCGAACAGCGCGCCCTCCTGGAAAACAAAGCCGAGATGGCGGCGAAAATCGAGGAGTTCCTTTTCCGGCATTTCCTCCACGCAGTGGCCCATCACCATAATATGACCGGCAGTGGGGCGAATCAGCCCGGCGGCCAATTTCATGATGAGAGTCTTGCCCGACCCGGTGGTGCCGAGCAGGACTTTTGTTTCACCGGGCCAGACGTCGAAAGAAATTTCGTGGAGGACGTCGTCATCTTCGAAAGCGATGCTGACGTCTTTGAAGGAGATGAGCGGCTCGCCGGGAACGATTTGGGTCGTCTCGCTCATGGGCGCCGCGCCGGGACGGGGCGCGTCATGGGGAGATTATAGATGGAAATGGGTTTGGACGCAGCGCGTGTTTATCGAGGGCGCGGAAGGAGTGGGATGCCGGCTTACGTGTGGAAGAAGAACAGAAGGAACTTCGAAAGGAACAAATCCACGACGATCATGCTGACCGAGGAAATCACGAAAGCTGCAATCGTAGCGCGGCCAACGGCTTGCGTGCCGCCTCTTACGCGCAACCCCTGATAGCAGCCGACGGTGGAAATAATCAGAGCGAAAATGACCGGCTTGGCAATTCCCTGCACCAAGTCACCGAACTGGAGGGCTTTGATGGCGCGCGTCCAAAATTGCACCGCGCCGAGCCGCAGTGTGAGGTATGCGGTGACCGAACCACCGATGAGCCCGACAAAATCGAACACGCCGACCAGCAGCGGCACCATCGTTACCATGGCGACGACACGCGGCGTCATGAGCTTGCGGATGGGGTCCGTGCCAAGAGCACGCATGGCGTCCACCTGCTCGGTGACGACCATGGAGCCCAGCTCGGAAGCAATTCCCGAAGCGTTGCGTCCGGCGATCAAGAGCGCCGTGATTGTGGGGCCGAGTTCGCGAACGAGCGCGAGCGACACGCCGTCGCCGGTGAGCTGCGCCATGCCGAAGCGTTCGAGTTGCGCTGCGGTGTTAATCACAAGCACGCCGCCGATGAAGAAGGAGGCCACGATGACGATCATCAGCGACCCTACACCGATGATGTCCATTTGCTCGAGAGTGTCTGCCCAGTAGCGCGGCGCAGTGAAAACATTGGCGACGGATTGAACCGAGAGCAGCGTGTAGTCCTGCAGGGCAAACAGCTGTCGTTTGACAGCGTCCGTGAGAACTGTGGGTAAGGAAGTGGGTTCGGTGACGTCGTTCATGGCGTCATTCATGGATCCTGGGCTTGGGGCGTGGAGCGTGCGCCAAGTCCTCGGAAGCGTAGCTTCCGATACGCGGCGCGTCAAGCAAACATCCGCAGTCACTCATTCCAGGTTGGATTTGCTCCTCGGGCTGTGAGACCCAGACAACACCGCCGCTCGACGCTCCTTTACGCGCACGGACGCGTCCGGTAGAATCCTTTGTTTGTTGCTGCGCGCGAGACACCACTGGACATGCTGAGATTCGTCACCGCCGGAGAGTCGCACGGGCAAGCGCTCGTGGCGTGGATTTCCGGGCTGCCCGCGGGCGTCCCGGTGGACATGGATTTGATCGCGCGAGAGCTTCACCGGCGGCAACTGGGATTCGGCCGGGGCGGGCGGCAGCGCATCGAGAAAGATCAGGCGGACATTCTTGCCGGCGTGCGCCACGGAAAAACGATCGGCGCGCCAATCGCGCTGCGGGTTGAAAACCGCGACTGGAAAAATTGGGAGAAAGCGCTGCCGGTGGAAGACAGTGATGGCGCCGATGACGCGCAACGCCATTTGACCGCGCCGCGGCCGGGACACGCTGATCTGGCGGGCTCGCAGAAGTTCAATTTTCATGATGCGCGATACGTTCTGGAGCGCGCCTCGGCGCGAGAGACGGCAGCGCGAGTAGCGGCGGGGGCGTTCGGGAAGCTGCTGCTGCAACAGTTCGGAGCGACGGTCCTGAGCCATACGATTGAGGTGGGCCACGCGCGGCTGGAGCGCGAAGCAACCTGGGAAGAAATCGAGGCGGTCTGTGCGAATCTGGAATCGCCGCTGCGTTGCGTGGATGCCGCGGTGGAAGCGAAAATGAAAGCGGAAGTGGATCTGGTGCTGCGCGCAGGCGATTCGGTGGGCGGGATCTTCGAGGTGGTGGCGCGAGGAATTCCAGTTGGACTGGGCAGCCACGCGCAATGGGACGAGAAACTCGATGCACGCTTAGCGCGCGCGGTAATGTCCATTCAGGCAGTCAAGGCGGTGGAGATTGGTTCGGGCGTTGCAAACTCCGGCAGCTACGGCTCCGAAGTGCAGGACGAAATTCGCTACGACGCCGCGCGCAAACGATTTGATCGCACGTCGAATCGGGCCGGGGGTCTGGAAGGCGGCATCACCAACGGGCAGGATATTGTGGTGCGCGGATACCTGAAGCCGATTTCGACGTTGCGCCGGGCGCTGCAGACCGCAGATATGAACACTAAGGAAGAGGTAAAGGCGGCGTACGAGCGATCCGATGTTTGCGTGGTACCCGCGGGAGGAGTGGTGGGGGAAGCAATGGTCGCCTTCGAGCTGGCGGCTGCGTTCCTGGAGAAATTTGGAGGCGACTCGCTCGACGAAACGCGCAGGAATTTCGACGGCTACCAGATTCAATTAGACAATTTCTAGGACCTGAAAAACGCGATGATTCATCCGATTGTGAAATACGGCGACCCGATACTGGAAACCCCGACAAAGCCCGTGGCGGCATTCGACGAGGAGTTGCAGAAGCTCGTTGCGGACATGTTCGAATCCATGTATGCAGCGGCGGGAGTGGGCCTGGCGGCGCCGCAAATCGGAATCGGAATGCGAATTACAGTGATTGACGTGAGCAACGGGAAAAATCCGGATGCCAAAATCGTGTGCGCGAACCCTCAGATCATCCATGCGGAAGGCGAGCAGCGCGAGGAAGAAGGATGCCTCTCGGTTCCAGGGTTTCGCGGCTACGTGGCGCGCCCGCAGTACGTGACGGTGCGCGCGCAGGATGCCTCCGGCAAGGAATTTGAAATGCGCGGCGAAGGGCTGCTGGCACGCGCCTTCTGCCATGAGATCGATCATCTGAACGGGATTCTTTTCATCACCCACCTGAGCATGCTGAAGCGCGACATGATCAAGCGCAAAATCCGCAAAATGAAAAAGGCCGGGGAGTGGTAGGCGAGCCGTGCCGCTAAGAATTGTTTTTTGTGGAACTCCGGCATTTGCGCTGCCCTCGCTGCGCCTCTTGATCGCCCAAACGGATTGGCAAGTGGTAGGCGTTGTCACGCAGCCAGACCGCCCTCGCGGGCGCGGCGGAGAGACGGCAAGTCCCCCGGTAAAGGAAGCGGCGCTCGAAGCCGGGATCGCCGTCTACCAGCCGGAAAGAATCAAGTCGGAATCGGGGCACGATTATTTTCGGCGCGTGATGCCGGATGTGGCCGTCATCATCGCGTACGGGCAGATTATTCCCGCATCGCTCATTGCTATTCCGCGACTCGGCTGGGTCAACCTGCATGGATCGCTGCTGCCGAAATATCGTGGCGCGGCGCCGGTGCACTGGGCGATCGTTCGGGGCGAGACGCACACGGGCCTGACCACCATGCAAATTGATGCGGGCCTCGACACAGGCCCGATTCTGCTGAAGAAGGAATTAGAAATCGGCGCGGATGAAACTTCTCCGGAGCTTTCGGCGCGGCTTGCCGAGGCGGGCGCGCCGTTGATGGTGGAAACTCTGCGCGGGCTGGAGCGCGGCGAAATTCGGCCTATCGCGCAAGACAATTCCCAGGCGACGCTCGCGCCTCCGCTCAAAAAAGAGGATGGGCGCATCAACTGGTCACTTACCGCTGAGAAGATTTACTGCCAAATTCGCGGGGTGCAGCCGTGGCCCGGAGCGTTCACGCAATTTCGCGGGCAGAGATGCTCCATTTGGGGGAAGCCCATGGGCGGAGCGGCGCGGACGCGACCGCCAGGCACATTGATTGCGGAAGGCAGCGAGCTATTCGTCGCGTGTGGCGATGGTGCGGCGCTGCGCCTGGAATTTCTCCAGCTCGAGGGGCGCAAACGCATCGCCGCACGCGAATTTGCAAACGGCGCGCGGCTGACCGACAGCGAACTATTGCAATCGTAAGCGCCGCGGAAATCACAGGCATCTCTGTCATGCAGCCGGTACCACGCAGCTTGACAACGTCGCACCATGCCTCACAATACCGGTACTTTCTGATTAATGATTCTTGCTTGACTCGGGAGGCCGCATGCCGCTGCTCAGCCGCTTATTCCAAATTGCCGTGGGAACGATTTTACTGGGAGTTCCCTTCGCCGCCGGGCAAAGCGCGGGGCCGGCTGGGCCCAACGCCGATCCCGTTTACCTGCAGCTCCGCAATATCGAGCTCAAGGGCGATGCGTATACGGTTGAAAACATTGAATTGAAGCGGGACGCGGCGACGTTTCATCTGACGTCCGGGACAATTTGTTTCGTACCGCCGGTGCAAGGAAAGGTAACGGGAGCTGTTTTCGTAGGCGAAGGCAGCATGTCGTTCGAAGCGCCAAACACGGAAGAAAAGCGCAGCCTGAAACTCCTGACCAAATCGGACACCTTCGATGAATCCTTTAACCATCTCGTCCTGCGTTTTACCGACTCGACGTACGACGAAATAAAATCGAGTGCCTCGCGATCCCAAGGCTCATGCGACGAAGGGCTTTTGAAAGACAGCCAGAATGTGATGCGCCATAGGCTCCATTACAACCTCGATGCACGCATTCTGGAGGACGTTTTGCGGCCGGAGCCAACGGGAATGTTTATGGCATTCGTCCATGGGAAGCATTACGAAGATAAGATGCTTTTTGTCGCCGATCCCAACGGCTCCGGAGTGGTGAGTGAGGAGCAAGTGGGGCTCATGACGTACAACGAGGACAAATACGGCGTTTGGTCTGCTTCGCGCTTTTCGAGGGAATATCGAGAGAAACTCGGAGCCGCAGCCCGGAGAACATCTTCGATTCACATTGACCAACAAGATATCGACGCCACAATCGAAGGCAGCGGGAAGCTGGACGGAGTCGTCAAGACTACCCTGATTTCACTTATCCCAGGATCGCGCGTCATACCGCTTAATCTCTTCTCCACTTTGCGGGTGGAAAGCGTGAGCGGACAAGATGGCAAGCCGGTCGAATTCATTCAGGAGGACAAGAAAGACGATCCCGAGTTCTACGTGATCGTCCCGGAATCTTTGTCCGCGGGACAGAAGTACGCGATAACCACCACGTATTCGGGCAAGGAGGCGGTTCAAAACACGGGAGGCGGGAATTACTATCCCGTGGCAAGAGACGATTGGTATCCAGCCAACTCCGGCGGCGGACTGGGCGACTTCGCAACTTTCAACATGACCTTTCGCATCCCGAAGGGGATGAAGATGGCGGCTTCGGGCAGCTTGCTGAGCGAGAAAGACGAAGGGGGCCAAAGCGTCTCGGTGTGGCAGAGCGACGTCCCCCAGCCCCTGGCGGGATTTCAATTTGGAAGGATGAAAGTGGAGGAAGCCAAGCTGACATCTCCCGATTTTCTGGTGGCTGCCTACGCTAACGATGAGCCTCCGGATTGGGCAAAGCGATTCCAGGGCGGAACGATGGGAAATCTCAGCACGACCAGCATGATGAAAAATCCGCTCTCGGAGGCGAAGTTCGCGATCAAACTCTACACGGATTATTTCGGCCCCTTGCCATTCAAACGGCTTTCCATGACGCAACAAACGGCGTGTAACTACGGGCAATCGTGGCCTGACCTGGTCTGGCTGCCCACCTGCGCTTTTTATGATACGACGGTGCGGCATCAACTAAACTTGGACCTGGGCGACGATAGTTATTGGGATGTCGTCACACCACACGAGGTGTCACACCAATGGTGGGGGCAAATGGTCGGGTTCAGATCCTACCGGGATCAGTGGATGAGCGAGGGATTCGCCGATTTCTCCGCAACTTTATTTCTTCAAAACGCATATGGCGCCAACAGCGCGAAGATGTACGACAAGTTCTGGAACGAGGAGCACAAGTCCATTGTTGAAAAGAATCAGTTTGGATTCCGGGCTATTGACGTGGGCCCAGTCACCATGGGCTACCGACTGGATAACAGCAAGTCCGGGCACATCGCCCAGAATTTGATATACCCGAAGGGCGCTTATATTCTGCATATGGTCCGCATGATGATGTGGAATGGGCAGACAGGCGACCAGAATTTCAAGCAGATGATGCAGGACTTCACCAAGACCTATGCGGGGCGCATTGCGACGACTGAGGATTTCAAAACCATCCTGGAAAAGCATATGACGCCGGATATGAACGCAGCGGACAACGGGAAAATGGACTGGTTCTTCGATGAGTACGTCTACGGCACGGCGCTTCCCACGTACGCATTCATCGGCACGTTTGACAAAAACGCGCAGGGTGAAGTGGTATTCGGCTACAAACTCACGCAGTCGGGCGTGGACGATAAATTTGTGATGACCGTGCCCGTCTATATTGAACTTGCCGAAGGCCGCACCATCGAGTTGGGCCACATGCGAGCGAAGGGCAACAACACCATCGAAGGAAAAGTCGCGCTCAAGGGCGTGAAAGATATTCCGAAACGCGCGCTGATCAATTTCAACCACGACGTGCTGGCTTCGAACTAGCTGCATCGGCAGCGCGCAAGATTCGCGCCCGCCATGCTTTGGATTCGCGCGCAAACCTTTCCCCAAACACTGCGAGTGTGCTTTGATGGAATGCGATGTCCATCAGCCCAGCGCGGAAGATTGCCTACGAGGTACTGCGTCGCGTGGAGGCCGAAGGGGCCTACGCGAGCGACGTGCTGCACACGGAGCTTGGCGCGCGCGTAAGTTCCGCGGACGCGGCGCTAGCGACGGAGATTGCGCTGGGCGTGTTGCGCTGGCAGCGGCTGCTGGATTTTCTGCTCGATCGCCAATTGAAGAAACCGGTCGCGCGCCTGGATTTGCCGGTGGCGATCGCGCTGCGAATGGGGCTTTACCAGCTTCGCTTTCTGGCGCGCGTTCCGGCGCGCGCAGCGGTGCACGAATCCGTCGAGCTGGTGAAGCAGGCTCGCAAAGCGTCGGCGGGAACGCTGGTAAACGCCGTCCTTCGGAGGCTGCAGCAGGATTCGAAGTCGAGTGCTGAAGCTTTGCTTCCGCCTGGGATTTCAGCAGCGGAACGACTGGGGATTCTCTATTCGCATCCCACCTGGATGGTGGAGCGATGGCTCGCGAGGTTGGGAGAAATTCGCACGGTGGCGCTGCTCGAAGCGAACAACCGGGCGCCGCGGCAAACTTGCGCATTCCATTTTGCAGGGGCTGACGATTCGGGTCGCGCAGAGACGGTGCGCACGCTTGAGGCCGCGGGAATGCGCGTGGAGCCGGGGCGGCTGCTGAAATCCGCTTTCGCGGCGAGCGGCGGAAGCCCCTCTCGCACGGAGGCGTTCCGAAAGGGCTGGATTTCAATTCAGGACGAAGCTTCGCAAGCGGTGCCGCTGCTGCTTGACGTCCACGCAGGAGATCGCGTGCTCGATTTGTGCGCCGCCCCAGGCGGGAAGACGCCGCCACTGGTACGCGCGGCGGGCAGCGAGGGCACCGTGATTGCCGCGGACCATCACGCGCACCGGCTGCGCGCGATGCGCGCGCAATTTGAGCGACTGGCCATGGAGCGTGTGAATCTTGTGGAGCTCGACGCGGCCAAGCCGCTCCCGTTTGAGGGCCGGTTCCAGCGAATCCTTGTGGACGCGCCTTGCTCCGGCACGGGAACGCTTGCGCGGCACCCTGAAATTCGATGGCGGCTGCGGCCGCAGCAGCTGGCTGAACTTCACAAACTGCAAGTGGAGATACTTTCGCAGGCGCTCTCGAAGCTTTCTCCCGGCGGAAGGCTTGTGTACTCCACATGCTCGCTGGAGCCTGAGGAGAACGAGGAAGTGGTGGCAGAGGCTCTGCTTGCCGCGCGGGGAATTCAGCGCGTATCTCGCGGCGCGGGAGCGGAGTCGCTCGCAGGCTTACTCACCGAAGAAATCCCGGCTGCGAGCTTGTTTGACGAGACGGGGTGTTTTCGCACGATGCCCGGCGAGCAGCCGACGGACGGCTTCTTCGCCGCACTCCTGCAACGTGAGTAGCCGTGAAACTTATACGGTTGCGCTGTTTCTTTCTGCGCATTGCTGCGAATTCCGCGCGTTGAAGCGGGTGTGGCCTCATGCTAGGCTCGTCGCGGGAGGATTTCACCGATGACGCTGCGGGATCGCCTGCAGTGGCTCTTCCGGATGGCGCTGATGTTGTTCATTTTGACGTCCGTGGCGTTCCTGAGCGCCCTGACGGCGATGCGCTTTGCCATCCAGGGCCGCGAAGTGGTGATGCCCGAAGTTGTGGGCAAGAAAAGTATGGAAGCGCAGCAGATCCTGCGCGGGCGCGGCGTCACGATGAAAGTGGAGGACCGTATCTACAGCCTGTTGCCCGTTGACCAAGTGGTGCGCCAGAGCCCGCCCCCCAATATGAAAGTAAAGCTAGGGCAGAATGCACATGTGGTGCTCAGCCTGGGCCCGCAAAAAGTGACGATTCCGCCCGTGGGAGGCCGAAGCGTGCGACTGGCGCGCATCGAACTTCTGAGAGGGGGAATGCAGGTCGGCGAAGTTTCGAGCGCGTTCCTGCCCGGCAGCGCGCCGGATGAAGTGATCCAGCAGGACCCGCTACCTGGCACGTCGGACGTGACCAGCCCGCACGAAAATCTGCTGATTTCGATGGGGCCGCGGCCCCCGGCGTACTCGAT
>Ga0308309_10001620_pt1 | contig 13331 bp, 16 predicted proteins | sample HubBroMetageWFT5_FD_192491 | JGI IMG/M metagenome (GOLD analysis project Ga0308309, IMG submission 192491) | Warmed and freeze-thawed soil microbial communities from the Hubbard Brook experimental Forest, New Hampshire - Hubbard Brook CCASE Soil... | ecosystem: Environmental > Terrestrial >...
GACAATTCGGGCACTCCGGGCAAAGGGCTTCGTTTCGTTTAGTGCCATCGCGCGCGAGCTGAACGAGCGAGAGATACCCGCGGCACGGGGCAGCAAATGGCATCGAAGCAGCGTTAGCCCACTGCTGCGGCGCCTGGAAAGGCTGAAGCCTTAGCTGACATCGCCGCTAGGGCCGTTTTCTTCAGGTCGGCGCAGCGTCTATTGGGCGCCACCCTTGCAACAGTGTCCGATCGCCCCGCCGAAATACGAAAAAGTTGCCTCCGCCTTCGCCTGGCTGGTCCTCCGCACGGCTGATCGGAACGCCCTTCAGCCGGCACAGCAGTAACGCTCCTACTCCGCCATGGGCAATGACGGCCACGTTGACGGAGGGAGCCGCTTCCAAAATCCCGTCGATCGCGCCAACGATCCTAGCTTGGGCGTCGCGTGCGGGCTCCCACCCCCTCACGCTTTGATCGGGGTGTTCGAAGAAGAGGTCCGCCGTGGCTTCAAACTCTTCGCGTGGGAGGTAGCCGGTCGCCGAGCGGTCGTTCTCTCCTAGATCGGCTCGGGTGGCGAAGCTCAAGCCAAGATGTCCGGCCAACAACTCGGCCATGTCCATCGCTTTGCGTTCCTCGCTGCTGACGATGTGTCCGATATCGGCGACCCAATCCTGTTCGAGCATGCGGTGAGTACGAGCAATTCCCCGGGCCGACAGCTTCCATTGCGGGACCGGAATCCGGGGATCGACCACGACTTCGGGATGGGTGATGAAGAAGACACGGTTCATTCTGCACCTTAATAGCCAACATCATCGCTAGGGCCGTTTTTCTGCCCGTGGAATCGAATTGGCCCGCGGCCGGTAGGTGGGGTGACTCCGGGCCGGCCAAATCGCTCCAGTGAGTCAGATTTTGACTCTGGCGGGGGCTCCTACATCCGGGACGGGCGCTGGATGCGCGACGCTTGCACGCGTACGCCTAGTGCTTGAGCACACCAAATACCGCGGCTCGCAGCAAGCCATCGACATGGTCAACGTTGTTGGTGGCCTGGTTGCCGCTGGGCGAGCGTCCAAACGTACCAAACAGATAGAAGCCGCCATCGTCTCGCGGCACGATGATGTAGTGAATTTCGTAAGAGAGCTTGTCGGTCTTGCAGGCCGTAAAGCTTCTCACTGTGCCCGGGCTCTTATCATCCGGGTTTGTGCCAGAGGCAAACTTCCCTGCGCTGCACCCGCGGCTGTCCTCGGAAATAATCGCCGTTGAAATGGTCGATGCGGACTGCGCGGCGCTCGCCGGAACAATCTTCATTACTCCAAACACGTCTTCTGCTTGCCACGCGACATGCCAGTTGGCGAGTTCGGGAATTTTGAGCTCCTCGACTTCTTTGGCGCTGAGAATCCGATATCCAGTCAGGTCGCCTTGCGACAACAAATTGGCAACCAAGGTCGTCGCCTCAAGACGTTGTTCCGTCGTCAATGGTGCTGTCGCCGTGGGCGAAGCCTGTGGCGTGCTTGTTGTAGACTGCACGATCGGTGCTGGTGGAGGGGCAGGTTGAACGAATCGACCGACGCACGAAGCCAATTCAGTCAGTGCAGCGTAAGTCCCATTCAAGTTGAATCCATATTTGTTACTCTGCGCATAGACCATCATCTGATAGCCCTTGCGCATCAGATCAAAAATGCCAGCAGTGGGAGGGAGATCGGCGACGGCAAAGGTCTTAGCAATCGCAACGGCTGTTAGATTGTATGGCGCGCCCCCATCCACGACCACTGTGATTGGAACCGACTGACCATTGATCAAGTTCCAGGAGGCGTGCGACCAGCCTATCCTCCAGTTGTAATTCGCAAAAATCGTATAGTGCATAACGATTCCACTGTTGTACGGAATGTACATGCCGCAATGGGAAAAGCCGCCACCGGGCCTGTCGTAAGCGGCGAGTTGCCAACCCAGAACGTTCCTCTGTGTCCCCGGAATAACATCTGCCCTCGCTCCCGTGGTTAGCAACAGCAGTCCAAGCATCGATGTAATGATGCGTTTCATTTTCTCCCCCAATTTCAGCACGCACATCCTGGCGGTTGCTTACATTTAGCCGTGGCTGCAATGCAGGAGTTCCCGCACGGCTGACCCTTCGAACATTTCTTGCAGCAAGATTGCTGTGCCAGCTCGGTCCGTTCGGACACGCCCGACCGCTCGCCCTGGCTGGGCCAAGGCGAATAATCGGCAGCGAATGCTGGTACGCTAAGCAACGCAACGACCAAAGCCAGTACTCGCATGGCCTCCCCCAAACCAGTCGTAGTCTATTGCTAGGCTACCACCGAAAGGTGCGCGCGCCAGCGAGAATATTGTTCTAGGGTTCTACTTCGTCGTCGCTAGCCCTTAGATCGCCGCTTCAAGCCTGCTTCGATTAGCTGGCGCATCGCCTCCGACACTGAAATTTCATTTGTCTCGGCGTAGGCCTCGATAGCGGTGCGCAACGGCGGCAACGGCCGAAACACCATGATGGGGTTGATCCCAGTCGTCGGAGGGCCATCACTTCTTCTCGATGTTGTAGAGCAGCATCGCCGGCGACTTAAGCACACCGACAAGGTTGTTGCGCCAGGCCGACGGAGTCGTGAACTGGGCGAGCGGCAGGTAGAGCACCTGCTCGTAGGTCCGGGCCTGGATTTCCGTCGCGAGTTGCCGGCGCACGGCAAGGTCGGAAGCCTTGGCGAATTTCAACCGCAGCTCCTCGGTCGGAGGATCCGTCGGCCAACCCCAGGCCGAGGCCGGCGCCCCGGCCGCCACCAAGAACGGATTGCTGAGCGGGTTACCCTGATCGGGCACCGTGTTGGCGGTATGGGCAATGTTCCAGCCGCCCTCGCTCACAGGCTTGGTGTTGAGCCGGCGGGTGGCGAAGGTCTGAAAATCCATGGCCTGCATGTCGACCTTGAAGCCGAGATCGACCAAAAGCTGGCGCGTGACATTGCCGAGGGCGGCAATGCTCGGTGCATTGACAACGTGCAGCATGACAATGGGTTTTGACATGTCGACGCCCGACTCATTCAAGAGCGCTTTGGCAGCCGCAAGGTCGCGTGCCGGGATGCCGTCGTCGCTTTCGTAGGGCATGCCGCAGCCGAAGACTGCGGCGCACTCGGTGCCGAACTTTGGGTCCCCCGCGACAACGCCGGCATATTGAGAACGGTCGATCGCCTTGGCGATGGCCTGCCGCACCTTCGGATTATCGAAGGGCGGTTGCAGATGATTCATGCGCATCACCGCCTGGAAGCCAAGCGCGCCCACCACCTCGGCCTTGGCGTTCGACTTCGCGTCGAACAGCGGCAGCAGGTCGGCCGGCACGCGCTCGAGGTAGTCGACCTCGCCTTGAATAAGCGCGTTCACCTGGGTCTGGGCGTCGGGCAAGCCCACCATTTCGATGCGGTCGATCTTGGCGACTTTGCCACCCGACGCCCACACCGGCGGCTCGCTGCGCGGCCTATAGTCGGCGAATTTCTCCAGGACGATTTTCACGCCGGGCTCGTGCAGGTCGGCGCGGAACTTGTATGGGCCGGAGCCGATGATCTCCTTGACCTGCTCGGAGCCGGGCGTCTTGGCAATGCGCTCAGGCATCATGAAGGGGACGGGCGCGCCCACCTTGCCCAGGCTGTCGAGGACCAGGCCGTAAGGCTCCTTCAGCACTAGCTCGAGGGTGATGGGATCGGTCGCCTCGAGTGTGGCGATGAATTTGGTCAGCGTCTGGCCCATTGAATCGCGCGATGCCCAACGCCGGATCGAGGCGACGCAATCCGCCGCCGTCACTGGATGGCCGTCGTGCCATTTCAGCCCCGGCCGCAGCGTAAACGTATAGGTGAGTTTGTCGGCGCTCAGCGTAAAGCGCTCGACCATCTGCGGTTTGGGCTCGAAGTGGTCGTCGACGGCGAATAGCGTGTCGTAGACGACATAGCCAAAGTCGCGGGTGGTGAAGGAAGTGGTGAAATGTGGGTCGAGGATGCGCGACAGGGTCTCGGGTACGACGCGCAGAATGGACGGAGTCCCGGATTCTGCATGGGCCGTCGCGCCGGCCAGCAGCGCCAACGCCAGAATTGCCCAAGATCGATGGACCTTCATGTCATCCCCTCGATCGGCCCGCGGACCACGATAGGGTTAGTGCGCTATACAGGCAACTGGCACGAAGCCGGCGTCACCTGGGCAGCAGAGCCAAAAGGCCGACGGCAATCATTTCGCGACAACCCGATTCCGCTGCACCAAGATCCGGTACACTGGAGCCGTCTGCGGGTCCATGGTCGGTGGTGAACCGCGAAGGCAGCGACCGCTTCAAGTGCCGGGGGTGCGGGAAGGCCGTGGCTTGGCGTATCCACGGGCCGGCTTGGCGGCCGACGTATTCCCGCGTCGCGGCGGCTGCTTCACCCGCCGCCGACCGTCCTCGGTAAGGCTCAGCGAGTGAAAGCCGCCGGAAATGATGAGCCAATCCCTTTCAACCGCGTAGGCGATGCCGGCCGCATCAGACGCAAGCGCGCCCAAGTTGCCGAGGGACTCCCATCGCTGCGGCTTGCCGCCGGTCGCCATGGAGTTTGCGCATGATGCGAAGCGCCGTCTTTTCGAGCGCGCTAATTTTTGGCGGGCTTCGTCGGCGCTTCGGTGCTGTATTCTTTGGCATAGGGGCTATCAGGGAAGAGGCGCAACGCATTCCTGGGATGAGCTGAAGGCGGCTTCCATCAAGGGCGAGGTAGCCGGCGATGTCCCGTGTGAAGAATGGGGCCAGGAAAGGGCGAATTTTGGCACACTATCCGCCTTAGACCGTCAGCAGCCTCGACACCTGGCCCTGCGGTGCAGGTCGCGAGGCTGTTGTCAGCGTGACCGCGCGCATGAGAGGCTTTGGCACGGAGATACGTCATGCGCCTGCTGAAGACGCTGCAAGAGGAGAGGTACATGGCTGTGAAACGGATAATACCGAGTGTTGCCGAGGACGATGCGCAACTTGTTCGGCGTTTGGGCGTTGCAGTCGCCGCCGTGTGGACTGATCTATCCTCCGCCAGTCAGGCTTTGATTTTGGAGCAGGCGGCCGCTGTAGGTGACGCCCAGGAAACAACACAGCTTCGCGAGCAGTTGCAGTCTTTCATCCGCGAGCGCCTCTTCTAGTCCTTCGCCGTGTGCGCCACCCGACCAACGAGGCACGACGAAAAGGACGCGCGCCAGCTTGACGCACAGTGCACGGGCCTGCCGCTCGACCTTGGATGCTCTCGGCATTGGCTATTGGTTCCAGCAATCGCAGGCTCTCTTGGTCCATCGCCAGAGTGGCCCTACACTCGCTAGATAGACGTGAGCTTGCCGCACTCGGGAGCGTCGCACTTCAGCGTCTGGCAAGTCACGCCTGCGACTCCTAAGATCGGATGCGGCCACTCATCAATAAGATCAAGCTTGCCCCGCCCGCTGGATATCGGCAATCACCGCCCGCGTCGTGGCGTTGGCTTTGTTCGCCTGTTCGGACCTGGCAGCACGGGCGCGAGCCGCGGTCTCGACGCTGCCCGCCGTGCCGAGCTTCCGGCCGCCGCGCTTGGCTGCCGCGAGGGCCGTTAGTGCTCCTCAACAGGCACAAGGGACCAAATCTCCGTGCGGTAGCCAGCTTTTATTAGTTCACTGGCCCGAGCGACCGCAGCATTCAAAGTGGCGGAGCTTTCAACAATAGTATCCCCGATCGTTGGGTGCTCTGCCTGCAACAAATACCCGCCCTGGACGGCAGTTATAGCCAAGCGAGGATCGGGCCACATTTCGCTTAAGGTCATGTGCCCATTGTGCCGCGATCTAGCAATCGATGAAGTCGGTTCATCACAGATTCTACATTTCATACAATTCAGGGTTGGTCGCCCTGCAGATAATCCATGCGCGTTCTACAGCGGATCATTACCTGATCAGCCAAATGGTGAAACAAAAGCGCGACAGCATTCCGGCCTTGGTTCTCGAAGTCATAGCCCAAGTCTACGAACTCTCGGGGCGCCGGACGCAGCCATGGTACATCGATCGTTCCACGCTCGACTTGGGCCACGCATCCGATAGCGTAAATTCTTCGATCTACTACGCTGAGTTAAGCGGGTGGTTGGTGGGCGCTGGCGAACCCCCGCAGAGCGTCGCGATAACGGCCGACGGTGTACGGCTGTTAGAGGAGTGCGGGTTTATCTGAGACGACGGCTCACAGGTTCGCCCCGGCCTCGTTGCCAGAGCCTCTTCGTAGGCCCGCAAAACATCTATTTTCCCGTCTAGATGCCACGCTCCTTCAGAACACAGGAGGAGGCTCACCCGATAGCCCCCAAAGGAGCGGAAGAAATGGCAAGACGAAAGAGAAGCAATAAGGGCGCGGCGCTTGCCCGTGTCGAGGAGGTCTTAGTTTGCGCACGGCGCGTCGCGGTCCATAGCCCAGAGCGAGACGATCTCGCCCAGGCGGTGGTTCCGGGCGTGAAGCTCTATCGTCTCCGGCTCGCGCTTGAGGCGGCGGGCGTCGACATGGGCAAAGCCAGAAACTTCTCCGAGGGCGCAATCCAGGCCAATAAGACAATCAAAGCGAACAAGGGATAACGGAATTCGTCCTCAAGCGAACCCCTTTGTGAATCGGCACGCCGCATGGATCTGTTGAAGGAGCTGCAGTCGGTCCCGGTCGAGCTGTGTATCGCGCTTGTTGAGGAAGACATCGCGACTAGCAAAGACCGTTACTGCAAAATCCCAGCTCACGAGCTAGCCCTTGTTTGGGGATCGCCGACTCTCGCTATCCGGGCGGAGACTGGTCTTTCACGCGGTTTGTCGAGCGCGTCAGCGTGGAAGAGTATGTTGAGCAATGGGAGCCGCCGTCTGAAGTGCTTTACCTGCTCGAGAATAAGGTCGGGAAGGAACGGTTCGCTGAACTGATAGCGAAGTCCGACGACTTGGATTCATCTGACAGCCCGAGCTTTTCCTTTCTGTCAGCCGATGAGCGAACAATTTTAGAGAACGCCATCGCGGAGAAGGAGCTCGAAGGGGCGAGCGATAACGGGATGAACTGCATTGGCCACAAATCCGTGGTCACTCCATCAGGCCACGAACTGCGGTTCGAGGGTGATATAGAAGACGATGGCGGATGCATCGATCTACTTACCCCGTACGACTTTCGGGATGGCCGTTTCCGTGACCTCTCTCGATGCCTGACCGACAGCTGGTGATGCGAGCCCTAGTGGGCGGAAGTCTGTGATGGGGAGAAAGTGTGGGCGCCCGCAGCAATTTGCGGGGGCCTGAGCGCGGACCAATCGCCAAGAATTCAGGGACTGCACCGATTCACCCGCCACCCCGGCCTGCCCTGTAAGCGACCGCCTGTCGGGGACCGCGCGCCCCGACCCTACCGCCGACCCCGCCCGCCGCCGTCCGCTAGCGGGGCTTGCTAGGGCAGCGCGCCGACACCGGGGGCCTAGCACGAGCGTCAGTGAACCTGGTGTCATACACCCTGCATTTCGCGCGCCGCTGGGCTGGGGCTGACGGCTTCCATTCGGACATTCCTGCGAAGTGCTCAGGAACGATCAGATTCCCGCCCGGCACTAACGGCCACTAGGACCGATAGCGGCGCATCGATCTCATAGATCAAGCCTTCAGGCGCAAAATTGAGCTTCGGTGAGGCATTAAAGTCCAGTGCCACAGCCTGTTCGAGCAATTTGCGGCCGAAGCCTTGACGGGTCGGACGGGCGATTGGCGGGCCGTCGAGTTCCTGCCATTGGAACTTGAACCTCGCCTCGGCGCCCGCACCCTCGGTCGACCAATGGATCGCGACTTGGCCCCTTGGCCCCGACAGTGCGCCGTGCTTGGCGGCATTGGTAGCGAGCTCGTGCACGACGAAGGTGAAGGTCTGCGCTGCCTTGGGGTTCAGCATGATGTCGGGACCAACAGCCTTGATACGGTCGGAGAAGACTTCCAACTCGAGCCGGATGATCTCGGCCACGGGCGCCCCTTCGAAGCCGCCAATTGCCAACACCGATTGACCCCGCGCGAGCGCTTGTATGCGCTGCGTCAGCACTTCACGCGCCTCGGCAAGCGGTCGCGTTCCAGCCAGGCTGTAAGACACGATCGATTGAATCACGGCCAGCAGGTTTTTGTCTCGGTGCTCGAGTTCGTTCATGAGGAAGTGCTGGCGCTGTTCGGCCGCCTTGCGCTCGGTGACGTCGTAAAAGCAATTGATTGCTCCCGTGACTTCTCCGCGTTGGTTCTTCAGCGGATGGACATTCACGACCGCGGTAACCCGCGAGCCGTCAGGCCGCTCGATGAGGACTTCGGCATCACGCGCCTCCGATATTTTGCCGCTCAACACCTCGGCCATGGGACACTGCTCGTGAGGCATGAAACTGCCGTCCGGACGGAACAACTTGAACGAGCCGCAAAACCGCTCGTCGGTATCCCCCGACGAGGGCTCGCGACCCCACAGTTCGGCGGCGCGGCCGTTGAAATTATCGATCACACCCGCGGCATCGCAGGAATAGACGGCCACGGGACCCAACTCGAACAAGGTGCGAAAGCGTTCTTCGCTTTCGCGCAATGCCGCCTCCCCGTGCTTGCGCTCGGTGATTTCCCCTTGCAGCTGGACGTTCAACGCGTCGGCGACTTCGGTGAGTTCATGCTGGTGTAGCGAACCGAGGAGCAATGCCTCGTTCATCGCGAGCATCTTTTCATGGAGCTGCGCTGTCTCGGTCACCTGAATCATCACTCCCACAGGGTGCTTGTCCGCCAACACCGGCCACATCGTAAAAGACCGGAAGACGGAATGCGGTTCGGCGTGTTCCTGTTTCGTGTGGCTTTCTGGTTTTCCCGTGCGAGAAACGCGGTCGAGCAACGTCTCGCATTCGTCCCATTCCGGCAGCATTGCGCAGAACGGTAATCCGACGAGTTGTTCCGAGGGTTTATCCAACAGTCGGCAAAAGGCGGGGTTGACGTACCGCACAATGTGGCTGGCTCCCTCCACCATGGCCATCGGCGAAGGCGCGTGCTCGACGATCGCTCGGGAGAGGCTCGACGAGTCGGGCGGCTGATGCGCCGATGTCGGTTTCTCAGTCACCGTTCAGAACTCCCGTGGTAGGGCTCGATCGCGCAATGGGCCTCCATGAATGTCTCTCTACTTCTTCGCCTTCGGTTCCGGCGCTGCTTCTTCCTTTTGCGCCCGGCGCGGGCCGGTACGCGTGGGGACGCCGGTGGTCAGTCCGTCGTAGTCCGTGGATCGCGGCTGGATGACGACCACGCCCTTGTCCGTGATGACATATTCGCGGATGTCCTTGCTGTGATTGCCGCCGCGCATCTTGATGACCACCATCACCTTGCGCAGCTGGCCGTCGATTTCGACGTAACGCAGCCGGATGATGTCGTCGGTCAGGAACGAGATCGTGTAGTGGCTGAAGGAAAAGCCTGTGAAGGTATCCTCGACTTCTACCGTGCTGAGAATCGTCACTCCCGCTCCGGTCAATGCCACGATCATCCGGTAGAGGGACTCGCGAAAGTCCTCGCGAAAGCCCGGCGCCAGCGCCATCTCGAGACTGACCAGCGAATCGATCACCAGCCGTTTCGCGCCGACCCTTTCGACGGCATCGAGAATCTCTTGCATGGTTTCATCCACCGAAAGGTCGAGCGGACGAAGGTAAACGATTTCCAGTTTTCCTTTTTCCTGCGGCGTTTTTAGATTCAAACCAAAACTGTCGGCGCGTTCCGTGTAACCTTGCGGACGTTCCTCGAAGATCGCCATGATTCCAGGTTCGCCATTGCGCAGCCCTGCGGCAATGAATTGCGTGGCCAGCGCCGTTTTGCCCGTTCCCGAAGGCCCCGCTATGAGGAGACTGTCGCCTTCGATAACACCCCCACCCATCATCTTGTCCAAATCGGGAATGCCCGTGGAAAGGCGCCGGCGCCGCGTCGGCTTCTTGTTTTTGTGGCTAAATCCCAACGTCCGCGAGAAGGCTTGCAACCCGCCGCCGCTGATGCGGACAGTGTGCAGTCCCGGCACCGAGTCCTGCCCGCGCACTTTCAAGATTTGCAGTTTTCGCACGACTGAATTTCTCTCCACCTTCTGCGAAAGCCAGAAGAGGCCATCGGCGATGGTGAACAGCGGATTGCCGTGAATTTCTTCCTCGCCATATTCGCCGACCAGAAATGTCGTGGCTTCCCAACTGACGAGAAACTGAGTGAGGCGCTGAATGAACGATTGCATCTCCATTTCGCTGGCAGTAGCCAGCGCTTTGCGCATTACGGTGCGAAAGGAATCCACCACCACGATGCTCGGCTGGGCCGCCGTGACCTGCTTGATGATTTCAGCTAGGACCGCGTCCAAATCCTTTTCCAACACCAGATCGCTCAGGTTGATGAAGCGGATGGCCGCGCCCACTTTGGATTCGTCGAAGAAGGAAAATTGTTGCTGATAGCGCAACATTTTCATGGCGGGCTCGCCGAGGACGGTGAAATAAAGCGCGGGGGTTCTCGCCGTCGCATTGGCGAAAACGATCTGATGCGCCATCGTGGTCTTGCCGCAACCGGGCATGCCGGCGATGAGGTTGAACGAAAATTCCGGGATGCCGCCGCCCAGGATGTCGTCGAGGCCACGCACGCCGGTCGGCAGTTTGCGGATCGTGACTTTGGCCGGCTGGCTCACGGCTTTTTTCACCAGCTTGCGTTTCGCCGCGTCATTCGGCTGTTTCATTTTTAGCTCCTGTGCCCAAATCCTAATCGTCGAGGGACAGTTTCGGCCAGACGTCGCGCACCAACCGCAGCGTTAAACTTTCGCCGATGAAAACCACCAGCAGCCCGAGCAACTGGGCGAGCAGAACAACCCTGCCCTCGGCGATCTCTTCCGGGTCCAGTTGCGCTTCGAGTTCGTGCAATCCTTCGAGAGAGCCATCCGCCTTGATATGCACCGCGCGCAGCCAGGCAATTTCCGTGTTGGTCAGCACGAGCGCGCGCGAAAGGAGCGCCCGAAAACCGACGTTGCCCAAGAGTGTCACCAAATTCGGACGGAGCTTCTCGACAACGAGAAAGATCGCCGGGGTTTCTGTCTCGGAAGACTTGTTTCCCTTCGTCGCATGAGCAATGAGACGCTCGGAGAAATCCCGCATCCTTGGAGTGGCCCGACTCATTTAGAAACCTGCTCGCATGGGGCGTTCTTCAGAGAGGTCAGGTTCGGGCCGTCTGAACAGCTTTTCCGCTTCGAGAGTTTCTCTCTTGGCGCTTTCAACCGGGATGTCCCGTATCGCGGATCGGCACAGCCGTCTCCCTGCTAACAGGTGGCATTTGACGATGCTCAATGGCCGCAAGCTCCGCGCAAGAATACGATCTTGCCAAACGAACCCGCCATCAGCCTTGCAGATTTTCCGATTGTGTGTCAGTTAGGATGCGTTGTCGGTAATGTACATTACCGATTCAGTGGGGAGCCACTTTGCTATGTGTATGTTTTGGGAAGGTGAGAAGCGACGCGCGTTCTGACCAATTGATAACATTCACAAGATTCTTCGGCGAGGCACCGCCGATCAAGTATCGTGACCTGCCGGCGGCCGCGCGCGATCAAACCGGCACGTTCCAACTCCTTGGCCGCATTCGTGATGGTTGGCCTTTGAACGCCCAGCATTTCGGCGAGAAGGTTCTGGGTGATCGGCAATGCGTCCTCGTCGGTGCGGTCACGCATCATGAGCAGCCAACGCGCCAGCCGCTCCTTGAGGCTGTGCGCACCGTTGCATGCCACCGACACCAGGACCTGCTCTAGAAAAGCCTGAATGTAAGCGGACATGAGATTTCGGAAGGACGGCATCGACTCCATCGCTCTTGCGAAGGCCGCGCGCGACATCTTGGCCGCGCTCCCCGGAATTTGCACCAAAAGTCTGACAGAAGAAGTCTTAGCACCGAAGAAGGCTTGCATACCCGTGCAACCCTCTCGACCGATCGTTGCCATCTCAATGACGCTGCCGTCCGCATAAACCGCGACCACTGAGACGACACCGCTATCGGGGAAGAAGACATGGTCGAGCGAACTATCCGCGTCCATGAGAACCTGCTCACGTTGGCAATGAATGTGTTCAAGCTCTGGCATAAGCTGCTTGAGATTGCGGGAGGGAAGCGCGAGCAAAAGCCGATTGCCGGGCCAATTCGAGCTACTCATACCCCGTAAACGCCGGCAATTCGCCTTGGTTGCAAGAGGATGCGCGTTGTAACGCCGGTCTACGCTCTCAATCGTCCCAGTCGCGATCGAACGCATCATCTTCTCCTGCCGGTGGAGAAGGAAGACAAGTCCGCTTCTGGCAGATGCTGTTGCAAAAGTCCTTCAAGCTACGAAGCGCGCAACAACGATTTGTCGGCAGTGTTCACGTGCCGCGCCGCTGTACCACTACACCGATTCCCTGCGCGGGTGCTGTGGTTGCAGGGGTTTTCGGATCAGGCGGCGCGCGGTGGGAGGCGCTGCCGCAAGAGACGGGTGGATCTGCATGCTTGATACCCGCAGCCTGTTGGCTCGGAAGATCGAGGACTTCCGAACCTGACAGCATGGCATCCCGCTCTGGAGCGAGTTTGGTGCCGGGATTCAGAGGGGTTGGGGTCCTCAAGGGTGGCGATGTCGACACAGGATCGCGGCCACTGGATAACGCTCTTGACGAAATCGTCCAACCCAACGCCGGTTTTCGGTTCTTCACCGGCCTGACCGAACTGGCGGATGCCTTGGCCCATGCTTGGCGGATCAGGGGATATTTGGTGCCGCAATTGATAGCTGCGACGACTATGTCGCGAGAGCGATGAGCCAAGTTCAGATGGGTACTGGTTGCAATTTCCCGGGTCCGAGATGGAGCCCGAAGTCGAGGGAACACATGAACTGGTGTAACCGCGCGTCCCCTCGGGAACGCGCCCTACTCCAGGCAAAGGGCCTCGTCTCGTTTAACGCCATCGCGCACGCGTTGAACAAGCGCGACATACCAACCGCACTGGGCGGCAGGTGGCACCAAGCCAGCGTTAGACGACTGCTGGAGCGCCTGGAAAGCATCGATCGTGCCTCGCGCAGCCAACATCGCCGCTAGGGCCGTTTTTCTGCCTGTGGATTCGATTTGACCGCTATCGAGTCCCAGGGCTCCCGACCCGGCAAAACGCTCCAGTGAGTCATGTGTGGATGCCCCCGTCGGTGCAAGAGATCTTTTGAACGGATCCGGCGATGATCGGGTGCAGTCATGTGTCAGGCCTCGAAGTGCGGCCTTACACACGCCGCGGGCCGGTATGGAGATACGCCGACCAGGTGCAATTCAGATTTGCGAGCGCGAAGCTCGTTGACTCACACTGCTTTTCCTGGCCTCGACCAGTCCGATCAGTTTGCCCTTACCGTTTCCTCGACCTCCCTCACCG
>Ga0308309_10001624_pt1 | contig 13314 bp, 9 predicted proteins | sample HubBroMetageWFT5_FD_192491 | JGI IMG/M metagenome (GOLD analysis project Ga0308309, IMG submission 192491) | Warmed and freeze-thawed soil microbial communities from the Hubbard Brook experimental Forest, New Hampshire - Hubbard Brook CCASE Soil... | ecosystem: Environmental > Terrestrial > Soil...
GACAGGCGCGGGGTTGCCGGCGGGAGCGTCGGCAGGGGTGAACTCGCGGCCAAGAAGCGGCGGCACGCCCATGAAGTCGAACATGTTTGGCGAATAGAAGCCGACATTCACGGTAACGGGAAATTTCTCACCCGTAAGGTTTTCCTGTTTTTGGTCTTGGAGGAAAACGTCATCGACGGCGGCCGCCTTGCGCAGTTCCTGGGCTTGGGTGCCGTTGACGATGAGCAGAGGACCGCGGTCGTTCTTGTCGCGGAGATCTACGTGTACCATCCGCTTCGCGTCTTTGTAGGGGTAGGGATCGAGGAGAACTCCATAAACGACAGAGAAGATGGCTGTCGTCGCGCCAATTCCGAGCATCAAGGAAAGCACAGCACTGACGGCAAACCCGGGGGACTTGCGGAACTGCCGAAATGCGTAGCGTAAATCCTGCACTAACGTCCTCATGCTCAGCCTCCGCGCGGAGATATGCCCGTAAAGACGCTACAGAGGCCGTTTTGTTCCCTGCGCGGAGAAAATTATGGGAACTTTTAGGTTAAGTCTAGGTTCAGGCCGTCCGGGCGACCTCGTAGAGAAATTCCACGTGGGAGCGCACAGCGTCGTCCATCCCGGCGACTTTCGGATTTTTCGATTCGATTAGGTAATACTCGTCAGGGGCGTGGGCGCCGTTGCCGTGTCCCATGCCGAAATGGCCCGCGGGAAGGTGCAGAGGGTCGCCTGTGAAGACATAGCCCGGCCAGGAACCGGCGAGACGTGGCAGCAATACGGGATCGATTCCGTTTTTCTTGTAAACCGCGATGGACGCGCGAATGATGGAGGAATCGGCCGGGGTACTTGTGGGATCGTAGCCTCCGCTCATGTTGACCTCGATATCGGCGAAGCCTTTTTTGGCGAGGTGCGCCTTTAGGGCTGCGAGCGCTTCTGCTGCGGTCATGTCTGGAACGAGGCGCATATCGATTTTTGCGACGGCACGCCCCGGTAAGATGGTTTTGCCTCCCGGGCCGGTGTAACCGCCGACCAAGCCTTCGATGTTCACTGTCGGACGTGAGCACAGCAGCTCGAGCGATTCCTGCCAGCTGACATCGTGCACCCAGCGGTCGACGCCCATCTGTTTCTTTGCATCGGCTTCATTTAGGCGACGCGCCGCCTCGGCGATCATTTTCTTGTCCGTGTCCGTGAGCGGGCGCGCCTTGGCGGCGAAACCTTCGATCACTGGGTCATTTCCATCAGGCGAGACCAGCGTCGCGAGTGCTTCGACGAGATGCCATGCGGGACTGTCTACACGTGCTTTGTTGCTTGAATGCAGGTCCTTCTTGGGCCCGCGGCCCCAGCGGGCGCCGCTCGAAACCAACTCGAGCTCGACGACTCCTTTCGCCCCGAGAGTCATGGTCACTTCACCGCTCAGACCCTGCGCCGCATACGGCATGAACACAGAGGTGCACTTTTTCAGCGCGGCCGCTACTTCGGGTTTGCGCACGACTTGGGGAAAATGCGGCGAGCCAATTTCTTCTTCGCCCTCCGCGACAAAGACAAAATTCACGGGCATCTTTTTTCCCGCTCCGCGCATGGCGTGCAGCGCGGCGAGGAACGTGGCCTCCGGTCCTTTTTGGTTCACAGCTCCGCGGCCCATAACCACTTTGCCGAGCCCGGGCTTATCGACCAGTGCTGCATCAAATGGGGGCGAAGTCCACTCTGCGGGATCGGCCTGCTTCACGTCGTACATGAAATAGAGGCCGACAGTGCGCGGCGCGCCTGCATCGAGCGTGGCGAAAATTCCGGGTTGGCCGTCCGTCGGAACTTTGGTGACTTGGTCGAAGCCGGCGTCGCGGAGCATGTGCATGGTTAGTTCGCAGCCTTCGTTCATGCCGCGATTTTCCGCAGCGATGGAGGGTTGCTGGATCCAGTGTTGCAACCGCTGCACGGCTTCGTCGTGACGCTTCTCGATTTCGGCGCGAATCTCATCCATTTCGTCGGCCGGTATGGCCGGAGGCGCGGCTGCGTGCGCCCAGTGCGGCAAGGCGAGCGCTGCTGCGCTGGCCACTGCGCCTTGCAAAAATGTTCGCCGGTCGGCTACCGCGTCGCCATCGGCCAAGCCAGCGCTCCGCTCCGTCTTGTCCTTCTCCAATCCGCGACGCTTCTCTTGCATGCGTTCGACTGCAAATTCATTTCCCATGATTCCCCCCGACAGATTTTCGTGCGCCGAATCGGTCAAGCCATTTTTCCTTCAGGCGCGAGCTTCCTTCGCCTGCTCCGCCGCCTCGGGCAGCCACAGCCGCAAGACTTCCGCCGACTCCGGTTGCACCTCGCGAAACTTCATTCCCATGCCCAAGAACGCCTGAGAATGGACGACAGTCGCTGGCGCCTCGAAAGCATGCGTTTCTGTAAAAATCTGCAGGTGAACGAGCGCCCCGTCAGGCAGGGGATTGATCGTGTCGACGTAGCAACCGTTAAGACTCAAGTCGCTAATCCGCGAGCTCATCCGGGCTCCGGAGTTCTCTTCCAATAGTTCAGCCGATGCGATGAACGGATAGCGTGGCTCACACCTCTGTTTTTGCTCCATGACGCCTTACCCCCAAAAGCAGGCGCGTATTCTATCCCCAATCGGCCTTGCTGCGCCCCAAAAACTCAGTAGAGCGGGGAGAACAAGCGGTCTGGTTTCGCGCGGCAGGGCCGACCCGGGCGGCGCGGGCTCCGCACTCCGCCGACCTGCCCTTTCGGACAGTTTGTCTTCCACCACTTTGCCCGACGATGAATCCCGCTTTCGGCGAATGCCATTTCATACTTGAAGACAGATTCATACACACGGGTTCGTGTGTTGGAGGAAATTATGAACCGCAGGCTCCTGCCCCTTGCCGCCTCGGCCGTCGCTGGAATCTGTTTTGCCGCGCATTCAGCGGCGCAGAATCCGCCGTCCAGTGTTGCACCTGTTACGCCCATCAGTTCCGTTACGAAAGTGGATCCGAGCGCGACTCCTCTTCCCAGTGTGAAGGATTTGCTGCAGAAATTTGAAACGGTCAGCGGAGGCCGCAGCGTGTGGTCCAGCTTCACCACTCGCTATCTGAAAGGCATCTATCAAACGGAGGATGCTTCCGGTTTTGCAGCCATCGAAGTCTTCAGCAAGGCGCCGAACAAATCTCTTTCCAAAATTACGTTTTCCAACGGCGTGGTCCTCCGCCAGGTGTGCGATGGAAAAGCGGCGTGGATCGAGGATCCCTCCGGCGGCATGCACGAAATCACCGGCGCAGCCCTGGAGAGCCGGGTCCGGCAGTCAAATTTCAACGATCGGACCGATGCTCTGTTGATGGCCGTCGCAGGGAAGGTTCTTGGGACCGAAAAAGTCGGCGCGCACACGGCCTACGTGCTGGAATTCTCTCCGCAAAAGAAGCTTACATCGAAGATTTATTTCGACACGGAAAGCGGCTTCCCTGTTCGTGTCGACGATACGCTGCACCGCGAGGATGGCGAATACAAGGTGGAAACCTACCTGGATGACTACCGAGCCGTTGACGGGGCGTACTTCGCGTTCCGCATCCGGCACGTCGAAAAGGGAAACGTGTTTACACTCCGCCTGACGCAGATCAAAAACAATGCGCCGGTCGACGATTCCATGTTCTTGAAGCCGGCGTCAGCGCCGAAATAGGATTCGGACACAGACTCACAGATTCATTTTCGGAGTCGAGGTAGAACCAAACGGGGCGCGAAAGATCGCGCCCCGTTTGGTTTTTCGGCTTTTGGTTACGAATGTCCGGCTCGCAGATTGGGCTGTTATTTCGCGGCCGCGGCCGAGACTTCCTTCTCGATTGGCGCGCCAATCAAGTTTCCCCATTCTGTCCATGAGCCGTCGTAGTTGCGTACGTCCTTGATGCCCATGAGGTACTTGAGGACGAACCAGGTGTGCGAGCTGCGCTCGCCGATGCGGCAGTAGGCGATGACTTCGCGGTCGCCGCTGATCCCTTTCGCTCCGTAGAGCTGCTTGAGCGCGTCGCCGCTCTTGAACGTGCCATCCTCGTTGACCGCCTGTGCCCAAGGAATATTTGCGGCTCCAGGAATGTGTCCTCCGCGCTGCGCCGTCTCCGTCATACCGGGAGGCGCTATAATTTTTCCGGTGAATTCATCCACCGAGCGCACATCGACGAGCTGAGCGCCGGATTTTTTCTCGACGGCAGCGAAAACGTCGTCGCGCTTCGCGCGAATCGCGGCGTTCGCGGCCTTCACTTTGTAGGAAGCCGGAGTGACGGAGTGTTTGTCCGTGGTAAGGGGGCGCTTTTCCTCGAGCCACTTTTTGCGTCCGCCATTCATGATGAGAACTTTTTCGTGGCCGTAATATTTCAATTGCCAGAACGCCCACGCAGCGAACCAATTGTTGTTGTCGCCGTAGAGGACGATGGTCGTCTCCGGAGAGATGCCGGCTTTGCCGAGCAATTCCTCGAACGCCGTCGGCGCCGCAAGATCGCGCCGAATGGCGTCCTGCAGTTCGGTTTGCCAGTTCCAGGAAATGGCCCCATCGACGTGGCCTTGATCGTAGGCGGTGGTGTCAACGTCGACTTCAACGACGCGGACGCCTGGGTCTTTCGAGTGAGCGGCGACCCATTCCGTGGTTACGAGTACTTCTGGATGCGCATAGTCAGACATAGTGTTCCCCTTCACGTTAGACGTAGGAAGAAAAGATTAGCGCAGGTTGGGAGCTAAATCACCCTCTTTTTAATCGACATTCCGCGAGTCCCTTTTTCGAAATCATGCTTGGACGCCGATAACACATAAAGCGCTTAGTTACAACTAGTTGCGGGCGTTAGTCGGCAATGTGCAGCCTGCCTTCACGGGTCTCCCATTCGATGCGAACGATCCAATCAAAGTGCATTCCCTCGGTTTTGAGCCAAGCTTCGAGGGTCTCGCGCGAATCGGAGCGGAACTCGGCGAACATTTTTCCTTCGAGCATGTTCACCAGAACGCGTTCGGCAGAGGCGGGGCCACCACCTTGCATGCGTTGTGCGAGCGTCTCCGCGCCTTGACGTGTGAGGCAAGCGAGCGTGTGTTGTGAAAGGTAGCGTGGCATGGGAACTCCCGGGAGTGAGTTGGACTCCAAGTATTTCATAGAAGGCGATGCGCATGCACGCGCCGACGACGAAGAAGAATTTTTACTTCTTAGAATTATTTTTCGCGCAGGTGATGCAACTCGGTTTTTGTTGCTCGCATCTCGGTTATTAAATCCGTAATTCGCTCGGGGCAAGGGGTGGTCCATGAAGCGAGTTCTACCAGTACTGTGTCTTTGTTTCCTGTTTTGTTATTCAAATCCAGCGCAAGAAAAAAATGCTGTGACACCGAGCACCGCTGCGGAGAATGAGGCGCGCGAATCCTCATCGAGCGGTTCGAGCGAATCCGCGGCGAAGCTGCCCGTGCGGCGCGTGGTGCTCTACAAAAACGGCGTGGGTTACTTTGAGCATCTCGGGCGCGTGCGCGGCAGCAAGGACGTGCACATTGATTTTACGAGCGCGCAGTTGAACGACGTGCTGAAATCGCTGACCGTGCTCGACCTTGCGGGCGGGCGGATCACCGGAGTGGATTACAACTCCGAAGCGCCGCTGGCGCGCAGGCTGGCGACCCTGCGGCTAGCACTCGGGGAGCGGCCGAGCGTTTCTGAATTCCTCGGCGCGCTGCGTGGTGCGCGACTGGAAGTGCGCGGCGGAAGCGGCCCCGCGCTGACAGGAAGATTGCTCAGCGTGGAGCGAAAGACACGTTCAGCCACGAACTGGACCGTCGAGACGGATGAAATTTCGTTAATCAGCGAGAGTGGCGAGGTTCACAGCGTGGATTTGAATCCCACGACGAGTGTGCGTATCGCGGAAAAGGATTTGCAGGTCGAGGTGGGACGCTATTTGAATCTGATTGCGTCGTCACGCGACCAAGACGTCCGGCGCATGACGATCTCGACTGCGGGAAATGGCGAACGAAATCTGTACGTAAGCTACATCAGCGAAGTTCCGATCTGGAAGACGACCTACCGCATCGTGCTGCCGACGAAGGCCGAAAAAAAGCCGTTGCTGCAAGGCTGGGCGATTGTGGACAACACAGTCGGCGAAGATTGGAACGAAGTGGAATTGTCGTTGGTAGCGGGCGCGCCGCATTCTTTTATCCAGCAACTCTCCGAACCTTTTTACGGAAGACGTCCTGTAGTGCCTCTGCCGGAGAGCGTGCAGCTTTCGCCACAGACGCACGCGGCGACGCTTTCTGGCGGGAACGGTCATCTGAGCGGAGTCGTTGCGGATCCGTCGGGAGCCGTAATTGCGGGCGCCAACGTGAAATTGATGGACGAGAACGGCTTGGTGGTGTCGCAGACGACGACAGACAGCGCTGGGAATTATTCCTTCTCCTCGCTTTCGCCTGGAAATTATCGGGTGCAAACCGAACGCCCGGGATTCAAAACAAATTTAATGACGCAACTGAATGTTGCGCCGGGGGAAAACCAGGCGAATGCGAAATTAGACGTTGGCGCTTCCACAGAAACGGTCACGGTAAATGCGGAGGCCGCTACATTGGAGACCATGTCGGCCGGAGTTCTGGCGGCCAATAGGCTGAGCGGCGTAGCGAATCGTCCCCACGTCGGCGTGGGTAGTGTCAGTGCAGGAGGTGTGGGGTATGGATTTGGAGCGGCGGCTCCTCCACCGCCGCCTCCGCCATCGGTCGCGAATCTCGAAGAAGCGCGCGCGATGGGAGAGGCCGCAGCAAGCGGACAAGAACTGGGCGACTTGTTCGAGTACAAGTTGAAAGACAAGGTGACGCTGAAGAAGAACCAATCGGCTTTGGTGCCCATCGCGCAGACGGAAATTGAAGCAGAGAAAATTTCGCTGTGGAGCGGAACGTCCGGCTCGGGGCGGCCGCTACGCGGCGTTTGGCTGAAGAACACTAGCCCGCTGACCTTTGATGGCGGCAGTTTCAGCGTGCTGGAAAACGAGGTTTTCGCGGGCGAAGGCTTGACCGACCCGATCAAACCCGGCGAACGGCGGCTTCTCTCGTACGCAACGGACCTGGGCTTGCTGGTGGAGGCGCAAACGAACAGCCGACCGCAGCATGTGACGCTGGCCAAAATTTCCAAGGGGATTCTCACGCACGTGAGCCGCCTGGAGGAACGCACGCTTTACACGGTGCGCAATCAGGACGCCGCGGCGCGCACGTTAGTAGTCGAGCACCCGGCGCGCGTTGGGTGGTCGCTGGCCAAGGGCGCCAAGGAACCAGAAGAGAAGGCTCCGGGAACGTACCGCTTCCGATTGGAAGTTCCGGCGAAGGCGACGGCATCTCTGCCCGTGGAAGAGATGCGCGCGCTCGATGTCACCTATTCCATCTCCGATCTCAACGCGGATCAGATTGGTCTCTTTGTGAAAAACAAGACCATCACGCCGGAGATGGCGCAAGCGCTGCAGAAAATCATGGACCAAAAAGCGGTGGTGGCCAAGCTCGAAGAAGAAATGGAAAACCGGCAGAAGGACGTCGACCGCATCGTCGAAGACCAGGGTCGGCTGCGCGAAAACATGAAAGCCCTGCGAGGGAGCGCCGAGGAAAAGGCACTGCTGCAGCGCTACACCAAGCAGCTCGATGAACAAGAAACGCAACTCGAATCGCTGCGCAAAACAATCCGCGACACGGAAGCGCAACGCGACAAGGCCAACGAGCAGCTTGAAAAAATGATCGATGAACTGCAGATTGAGGCGACACTGTAACATGCGAGGAAATGCATAGACGCCGAGGAGACACTGGACCGCGGAATCGGTGAGAAGTCATCGCATGTTATACTCCGCGGACGATGGATTTAAAGAAACGCAGATGGGCAGAAGCAATACTTTGCGTTTGGATTTTGGCCGCGCAAGCGTGGTACCACCTTCAGTTCCGAGAGCAATTCCGGCCTATCCTTTCGCCCATCCTGCATAGGTTATGGCGTTAGCTGCATCCGCGGGAGCTTTGCTGGCGGCGTTGCTCTTTGCGTTTGTTGCTGCCGCGCTGGGCCATCGGTTGCTCCGGCGCTGTTCCGTCGAACTCCCGACGTCCACGGAACATCTCTTGTGCTCCACGGCTGTTGGAGTGATTTGCATTGAGATTCTCCTATTCCTCAGCCAACTGTCGAGCAACGTCCGCGCCGGAGTGGTAGTGGTGATTGCGGCGGTTGTCCTCCTAGCCTCCAACGATTTCGTGGCTGTCTCGAGAAGAGTCTTGCAAGTGCTTAGCCCGATTCTGAATGCTTCGAGGTTGGAGAGGGCTCTTGCCACGCTCACGGGATCGGTCCTGCTCGTCCAAGGCTTTGCTGCCATGGCTCCTCTCACTGGCTCCGACGCGCTTCACTATCATTTCACGGCGCCTCTGCTCATCTTGAAATCGGGTTTTCATCCCAACTTCTTTCTTTCGCACAGTTTCTTTTGCGGACAATCTCATCTTTTGATTCTGCTGGGGCTGACGCTCGGAAGCAGTCAGTTTGCGATGGGCCTCCTCTTCCTCGGTGGGTGGCTGGCTGCTGCAGCGTGCGCATGCTTAATGTGCCGCTGGGCCGGCGGCTCGTGGAAATGGACGGCGGCCCTTGTGTTTTTGCTAACGCCTGTCGTCTTCTGGCAGATTTCAGCTGCAGGCGCGCCCGATTTGTGGATGGCTTTTTTTGCCACCACGGGCGTACTGATCATTTCACGCGTGAATGAGCTGCCGCGCACTGCTCACGCAGTGCTGGCAGGAGCTCTTGCGGGAGGCGTCGCAGGAACAAAGTACACGGGGTGCGTCATCGCCGCCAGCATGGCGGTCGCATTTTTCTGGGAGGCGCGCTCCATCATCGGCCGGCTTCTGTTTCTTTGCGGATCGCTGGGCGCTGGTATTTGGCCTTACGCAAGGAATTTTGTTTGGACCGGTGATCCGATGTTTCCGTTTCTGACGCGGTGGCTCACGCCAGGAAAGGTCAACGCTCACACGCTCGCTTCTTATCTCGCCGACACGGGGGCCGGGGAATCCAGACACGTCTGGCAAATCCTGAAATTCCCTCTGTTCGCGGCAATAGACCGCACGCATCTAGGATTTTGGCAGTTTTTAGGCCCACTGGTGCTCGCGTTCGCGCCACTTTTGCTTTTGGTGGTGCGAAACACCCCCACGTGGCGAGCAGCCCTGACGGTCTGGGTTCTGGGTGCGATCGGAATCGGCGCGACCTCTGGCATGATGCGCTTCCTTCTTCCGGTGTTGCCGATCGCAACCGCAGCGGTTCTGGCGGGCGTGGCACAGCTCAAGCCGGATGGATGGAGGTTAGCCCGCTACATATCTCTTGGAAGCGTGTGCTGTTTTCTGCTGCTCGGCGTTGCAGGTCTGCTGGTTTACAGCCGCTCCGCCATTTCAGCCCCGGTTGGCATCACGTCACGGGAGGAGTATTTGCGTCAGCATGCGCCCGAATACGAAAAAGCGCAATTCATCAACGAAGTGCTCGCCGGAAAAGAACCGGAAGGAAAAGCGCTCGTGTTTTTGCGCCATGTCTACTACTTGCGCGTGCCATTTGTATACGGCGATCCGGCGGCAAGCTGGGCCATCGACCCCTCAAAATTTCAGACGACGGAAGAATGGAAAAAGCTCTTTAAGAACGAAGGCATTCGCTGGGTTGTCCGCTCGCCGGAGTATCCGCCGGAAATAGCAAGCTCGCTTCAAGAGCTTGAAGCTCACGGTGAGCTTGAGCCATTCGCGGAAACCACTGTTTCTGATTTTCAGAGTGCGAGGATATCCGGAGAGCGTAAATTACTTCGCGTCGTAATTTTCCGAGTAAGAGAATAGCCCTCCAAGAACGTATCTGCCCCCCTCTGGCTCTCATTCTGGGGGAGAGTAGCCGTATGATAGATGCGCAAGATAGCGTCCATTACTGAGTCTGTGCGATGCCAAGCCGTTGACGTTGCACACCGCCGCAAGAAAACTTATATAGGGAAGCGAGTTCAAACTCCTGGACAAGAGTCTTGAAAGACCCCAGTTCCAGAAAGAATTGGCGCTATACAAGGAATATTCTTTCTCAAGGGTGGTTGAGCCAGTAATAATTGTTCCGTTGAGCAAAAGCGTACACCAGAAACTTCGCGAATGAAAATCCTTCTCTATTCCCATTTCTTTGCACCAAGCATTGGTGGTGTCGAAACCATTGTATTGTCGCTCGCCCGTGGCCTCGCGGAACTCCGCTCGCCAAGCGGCGGTCCAGAATTTGATCTCCTACTTGTCACGCAGACCCCAGCTGAGAACTTCGATGATTGCTCGCTGGTATTCCGCACAATCCGGCGCCCGAGCCTCGTTCAGCTCTGGCACCTAATTCGCGGGTCCGACGTCATTCACGTCGCGGGACCTTCCCTAGCGCCTCTTTTTCTTTCTCGCCTTGCTGGCAAGCCGGTCGTTCTCGAACATCACGGCTACCAGGCCATCTGCCCCAACGGTCTCCTGTTGCATGAGCCGGACAAGTCCGTGTGTCCCGGCCACTTTCAAGCCGGCCGATATGCGAAATGCCTGCGGTGCAACGCGCAGGGAACTTCCTGGCTCCGGAGTTGGATTAGCCTCCTCCTTATGTTCGTTCGCCACTGGCTCGCAAGACGCGTTGCTGCGAATCTCGCGATCACACAACACTCCCTCCGTCGCCATGCGCTCCCTCGCTCCTCCGTTGTTTATTACGGCATTGAAGATTCCTCGGTGCACTCACCACAAACTGGGTCCGACTGCGCAGCTCTTCCGACGCTTTGCTTTGCTTTTGTGGGCCGCTTCGTTCAAGAAAAGGGGATCCCGGTGCTCCTGGAGGCAGCCCGTATTCTGTTGGCGGAAGGCTACACGTTTGAGGTCCGGCTGATCGGGGATGGCCCAGAGCGTTCCCACATCGAGGAAATCATCGTCCGGCACAATCTGAGCACTTGCGTTCACATTACAGGCTTCCTTAAGGGCGCGGCCCTGGCGGAAGCACTCCGCGCTGTTCACGTCGTTGTCATGCCTTCGGTCTGGGAGGAAACTGCCGGATTGGCCGCCATCGAGCAAATGATGCGCGCAAGGCTAGTCATCGCTTCGGCTATCGGCGGATTACGAGAGGTAGTTGGTCCTGGGGGCCTCACGTTTCCTGCTGGGGACGCGCCAGCCCTTGCGGACCATATGAAAGCCGTGCTGCAAAACCCGACTCTCCTTGAAACTCTTGGCCAAAATGCCCGCGACCGGGCTCTGAAACTCTTCCTTCGGGGGCGTATGATAGTGGAGCACATTGAACTTTACCGCAAAGTTGTTCGCGGACGGAACATTTGATGCTCCCTACGGCAACGCCCCAAGGTCTGCATGAGTTCGTTGGCGAGCGCGTGCTCAAGCGCTACGTTCGCGCAGGACTTCATGCGGCCGACCTCGGTACCGGTCCTGGGGCGATGGCTGATCGGTTGCACTCTCTGGGTTGCGATGTCGTGGCTGTGGATCGCGACGCGAATGGCTTTGAAGCTGGCGTTCTCCATCGGTGCCTCGATTTCAACGAACCGGATTTCGCTTCGCGACTGGGTCCAGGGCAGTTTGGTCTCGTCACGGCCATCGAAGTCATCGAACATGTCGAAAATCCGATCGGATTCTTGCGAAATGTGGGCAGGTTGCTGGCGCCCGGCGGTGTTGCCGCGCTAACCACGCCGAATGTGGATTGTCTGCCAGCTCGGCTGAAATTTCTTGTTTCTGGAAAAATCCGAACCATGGATAAACATGGAGACCCCACCCACATCTCCCCGATTTTCTTCGATCTTCTTCAGCGGCAGTATCTTGCGCAGGCAGGAGTGAAACTCCGGGAGCACTTCGTCTTTCCACCCAATGGCTTTCAACTGACGAGGAAGCCTTTGGCGTGGGTGTTAAGACTGGCCTCGCTGGCGTTTTCCGACCGAACCATCATCGGCGACAATCATGTCCTGGTAATCGAGGCACGAGCATGAGACTTGCTTCTGCTCTGTCTGCAAGCCAGTTCCGCAGAGGTCCGCTAGTCGTTTTCGGCATTCTGGTCATTGGTACCTTAGGCGCATATGAAGCCGCCCAGTATGTGATCAACGACGACATGACAGGCTTGGCCTACGCTGCCATGTGCCTTTTGGGTGGAGCGATCCTGATAGCTGTCCTCAACAACTGGCGCAACGGCGTGTACTTTTTTTTGAGCTGGCTCTTGTTCGAGGATTTTGCCCGGAAGTTCCTTGGCAATAACATGGCGATTTACTTTGCCAAGGATTTTCTGCTGCTCGTGGTGTTTATTTCGTTTGTGACCGCCTTTCGGCAGAAGGAAGTTACGATTTTCCGGCCGCCTTTTCTCATGCCTCTGTTGATCTTCATTTGGTTCGGAGGGATGCAAGTATTCAATCCAGCTTCGACCACTATCTGGTACGGCCTGATGGGTTTCAAAATATTTTTCTATTACGTACCGTTGCTTTTCATAGGCTACGCGCTGCTGAATACCGAGGCGGAGCTGCGCCGATTCTTCAAAATAAATTTGATTCTAGCCCTCATTATCATTTCCTTGGGTATCGCTCAGTCCGTCATTGGTCCAGGCTTTCTCAACCCCGCGGTTCAGGCTGAGGATATCCGTCTCCTAAGCGGAATGTATCGGGTGGCTCCCATTACTGGCCTCGCCGCCTACCGGCCTACATCCGTATTCGTCAGCGCGGGCCGCTACGCCGATTTCATCATGGTGGCCTGGATGCTGGTTCTGGGTTTCAGCGGCTATCTTCTCCTGCGACATAAGAGAGGGCGAGCTCTCGCGTTTATCGCCATTCCCATAACGGCGGCGGGAGCTTTCTTGACTTCGTCCAGAGGCTCGTTCATGTGGGGGATGATCAATGCGCTGGCAACCAGCATCGCGTTTATCTGGGGCGCCCCATGGCGGCAAGGCGAAGTGCTGCGCGTGTTCCGCTCGCTTCAGCGAGTTGCCATTGGCATCGGACTGGGAATCGTTTTGCTTTTTTATGCCTATCCGGATGCTCTCCTTTCGCGCCTCGCCATTTATCAGGAAACGCTTTTGCCAAGCAGTCCCACAAGCGAACTCGCGCATCGCACCTGGACTTACCCGATGGATAACTTTCTCGGAGCCTTTAACTACGAACGCTGGCCCTACGGCTATGGCATTGGAACAACCGCGCTCGGCGGGCAATACGTTGCGAGATTTTTTAACGTGAAGCCCCCGGTAGTCGGAGTGGAAAGCGGCTACGGCGCACTCGTTGTTGAAATGGGAATCCTTGGACTAATCCTCTGGCTGGTCATGAGCGTGGCGATTCTGTTCGCCGCTTGGAAAGTCGTCAAGAAGCTGAAGGGTACGCCCTGGTTTCCGCTCGGGTTCGCGATTTTCTG
>Ga0308309_10001625_pt1 | contig 13314 bp, 17 predicted proteins | sample HubBroMetageWFT5_FD_192491 | JGI IMG/M metagenome (GOLD analysis project Ga0308309, IMG submission 192491) | Warmed and freeze-thawed soil microbial communities from the Hubbard Brook experimental Forest, New Hampshire - Hubbard Brook CCASE Soil... | ecosystem: Environmental > Terrestrial >...
GAATCGAGTCTGAGGAAGTGGCGATGAGTTCGGTAGACCGCCGCGGCTTTCACGTACGCTCGAAGACCCAAGATGGCACCCGCCGTGCCCGCATTGCATTCTTGCGGGAGGTGAGTAATCCGGCTGAAGCCAGAAAAGTTTTGGTAGAAATGGTTGGCCAAGCAAGGCGAATGTAAGGAACCGTGCGGCGCTCATCGGAACAATGGCAGTGACTGTGCAATGGTCCACCCTCCTCCTTGTTCAGCTTTGACTCTGCGGTGCTGGTAACCGATAACTTGAAAATTCCACATCTAGCGTTAGAGCGTCAGAACGACGCCGCCTGCGCAGCGGATGCTACGCACAATTTCGCTTCTTCGCGAGAACGCGCGTTCGATAAAGCGCTGATGTGAAATCGGGAGTTTCCGTCAATTCCAAGCCGTTGTCACAATGATTGCGGGCTTCTATAATTGCGCCACGGAGGCACCTTCTATGACGGCTCCTACCGTGGCTCGCATTTTGATAGTTATTTTGGCGGTCGCGACTTTCTGCGTGCAGCGCTCGTTGGCTTGTTCATGTAAAAAACTGCCTAGCGATTCTGGCAATTGCACCGATTTGAAGGCAACAGGCCCCAGTTTCGTCGGAACCGTTATTGATATTGAAAATCCGCCGGACGAGCGGCGGCTTGCTGACCAAGGCGGTCTGTCCCGTTACCGATTTCGAGTCGATGAAAATATCAGTGGATTCGAGGAGAAGGAAGTTGATGTTTACTCAGGACGAGGTGACGGGGACTGCAGTTACCATTTTCGGATGGGGCAGTCGTACTTCGTGACGCCGTACAAAGCGGGGATGAAGGATTTCTACGGAGCTGAGCCCGGAAAATTAGTGGCGGGAATATGTACGGAAACTCAGCCGGCGGCGAGGGCGGGCGCTCTGCTCGCGGAACTGAGAGCGCGAAAACGCGGGTCGGTAGTCGAGGGTGTGCTGCGAACGCAGGAACAGCCGAATGACTATAATCACGAGATGCCCGACGTCACTGTGGAACTTCGGGGTAACGACACTACGCTCTCGACGCCGACGGACCCAAACGGTATGTATCGCTTTGCAGGGATTCCTTCGGGAACATATCAGCTCGCAGCAAAATTACCGCCGGATTTTCCGCGCCTAGCGAACGCGCCGAGCGACGCTCCCCCGTCGATTACGATTTCCGACCAGGCGTGCTACCCAAAAGATATTTATGCGCTGCCGGCCGCCCGAGTCGCACAGTGATTGTTTAGGTGCCTCAAATCGTATCACGGTCTCTGTCCTCACATGACTCGACAAAAATTAACACCACGAGATAAACGGTCAGCGAATTAAGAGTAACGAATAGCGTGGTTCCCCATATGCTGTCTTTCATCACTACCAAAACCCACGGAAAGCCGATGACTAGATAATCAAACAATCGGCCTTCCGAATCCGACCCCACGTTTGAGATTATCAGCAACGCGACAATCAGCACGAAATAGCCAACCGTGATTTTTATCGGCGTCTTGTTGTAAAGTGTGCGCATTGGCGGGAGTATACCTCCGCACATCGCAGTGCTGCAAACGATTGTGCCATTGGCGAATTACAGCGGAAACATCGCCAGTGCCCCTATCGCATCATCGGAAACTTGAAAATCCCACCTGTATGTTTGGGGCGTTATCTCATCAATTCGGCGAAACTTTCGCCGGGCTATCGAGTCTGAATGGGTAGCACAAAGAACCGAGGAGGAATTATGCCGACGATTTCAAAAGACAACAAAGTGGCGACGTTAATTAATGTGTTTACGGTGGAACCGGGGAATCAGCAGAAGGTAGTGGATATGTTGGTGGAGACGACGGAGAAGGCCATGAAGCATATTCCCGGGTTTGTTTCAGCGAGCATTCACAAGAGTCTGAATGGAGTGCGCGTCGTTAATTATGCGCAGTGGCGGAGCAAGGAAGATTGGGAGGCGATGATGGGTAGCCCAGAAGCGCAGAAGCACATGAAGCCGTTTTTTGAGGTTGCCAAGGTGGATTTTCATTTGTATGAAGTGGCGGACGCGATTGAGGCGATTGCCTCGTAAGAGCTGGTTACCGTACAGAGCACCGCGCACAATTTCACTTCTTCGCGCAAGTGCGCATCCGGCAAAGCGCTAATGTTTATCAGGCGATTGAATATTTAATTGCTCGTCCCTTCCGAAAGCCTTGCCGCTCCCGTCGGTGCCGGATAATTTCAGTTCCGCTATACTTCTGCAGCCGAGAGGCGTAGTCACATGAATCGAGCGTGGATTCGCGTTTCAATAGCCGTGGTCGTAGTAGGAACTTTCTGTGCGGAGCGCTCGCCCGCTTATTCATGCATCACGGTTCATCGTCCTTCCAATTGCGCTGACTTGAAACCGATTGGCCCTAGCTTTGTTGGAACCGTAATCGACATCGAAAGCCCTCCAGATGAACGAGGCGGTGCTGAAGGCCAAGCCGGACTCTCGCGCTCCCGATTTCGCATTGATGAAAACATAAGCGGGTTCGAGGAGAAGGAAGTTGACATTTACTCAGGACGAGGCGGCGGTGACTGCAGTTACCATTTCACATTTGGGATATCGTACTTCGTTGCACCTTTCAAGGGAAATGCGGCATGGATGGCGATATACAGGGCAGAGCCAGGAAAATTAATTGCAACGATATGTACCGCGACGCGGCCGACTGCGAGCGCGACGGTGCTTCTGGAAGAATTACGAGCGCGGAAAAGAGGAGGAGCGACGGTTGTGGGTGTGTTGAAGACCGAATCGGGGCTGACCAACCCGAGTTTTTGTACCACGGTGAGTGAGAGAGTTTACATCCTCTCTATGCTTCCGAGGAATCTCTGTATGCGTTTTGATTTACCGTCTGCATCCACGTAGTACATGGAGTACATTCGGCCATCCGCTTCCATCACAAAACATCCTTTCTGAAACCGACGCCTTGGCACTGGCCCTCTCTCTTGGCCCGTGTTTGGCGACGTTGCGTCGCCGAGAGTAGCACAACCGGAGGCGGTCAATACATTCGGTGAAGACACTTCTCACTTCCTTCTGACCCTTTTTCAGAAGTTGCGGAGGTGACTGAATTGCGAGGAATCACGATTTAGAGATTTTTGAGGGTGCTTGAGGTACTAGAACTTCATATGTACGATTAATGTGTTTATCAGGAGTTGGCGCAATCACAGTTTCAATCCATCTTGGTCACCGCCGCTGTATCGAGACAGGGCGTCATTTTTTCTGCTCTCGGTGTAAGAAGCACCAACTCCATATCCGAATCGGCTCCTCGCGCTATGTCGATCACGCCCATGACTTCTTGGAAGCCGACGTCGGGGTCCGCACGGACGAGCAAAACGTGTTTATACCGCTGGCTGTAAATAGCTCTCAACCGAGCTGCCAGGGATTGAATCGGAATAGGGTCGTGATTGATCTTCACGAAATGTTGTTTGGAGATAGATAAGACCAAGTCGCTGCAACCGAGCGTCGGAGAATCGGCAGGCAATCCAACATCGATCCCGGCAGAACAACGATAAATTCGCCTCCAATTCCAGAAGGCCACAAGCAACAATACGATGAGAATCAGTGGAACCCGTCTGGCAAGGCGCATGTTCATTATGATTGTTCAGACGCCCAGCACCTGCGATTAGTTGCGCTAGCCAAAGTTAACCGTTGTGATGCCTGGTTAGTCGCGTTACCGTACATGTGGTTTTAGCCCGATTTCGCATCTCCGGTAAATGCGGTGATCTCAATGGGTCGACGCAGCACTAAACTAGAACCCGCCTGGCATTGAAAACAAAAGCCAGAATCGCTCGCTAGGGCTGGACCAGCCGGAACGCTGCTCTGGCTGGGTATTGACCGGGTACAACCAAACATGATGGTTCTCCCACGCAAGCAATGTCGAATCAACGCTCTGGATGGTGTTGCATCGACCGGTTGAGCTGGCACGACAAACCAGGCAAGTGGAATTGAACCGGTAAACACAGTCGCGTTTCTCGGTACTAATGCGACGGATGAACCGACAACTTCTGGTTAGCCTGTCACTCGTCAGGAATCGGGGCACGCTTGAGATTCGCCGAGCTACGTCAAGCAACGCCAAGGGACAGACACACGCTTAGCTGCAAATCTGTTTGACTAGTTCAGGCGGGCTAGGTGGTGAAACCGATTCGTCGAAGCATGGTTTGGAAGCGCGGATCGGAACGAAGATCATCAAGGAGCAAGTCAGATTTCAGGGAGAAGGAAATGTCTAGCGACTTCTCTGAACAGGCTTTCTCGAGGAATTCGAAAGCTTTGTCGTTTTCGCCGAGGCCGGCGTATATGGTGGCCATTGTATATGACGGCAGCAAAGTTTCTTTTGACTTGCGCTGCAAGTCGCGAAGAATCTTGCTGGCTTCCGCCTTTCTGCCTGCAGCGGAATAGGCATGTGCGAGCGCAACGGCAACACTCGGACCATTCCATGTCTTCATGGTTTTCTGGTACTCCGAGATCGCTTCCGGAAGTTTACCGGTAGCTTCGAAACCGACGCCGAGAAGGTAGTGTAGGAACGCATCCTCCGGTTCCAAAAGCAAACCTCTTTTGCTTGCTTCGACCAAGCCGGGGTAATCCCGCAACTCGTAATAGGTCACCGATTCGGCCATCGCCGAGCTGAAGCCGTAGTCCATTTGGTTCATCTTGGCGATCTCCGCAAGAGCGTCTGCGCGCCGGCCGACAAATGCGAGAAAGATGGCGCGGTCCTCATGTGCGCAACTGTAGCTCGGTGCTACAGCAATGGCTCGGTTGAATTCACGATCGGCGGTGTCCCAGTCCAGGTCAAACCGCCAACTCAGCACGGCGAGTGTGTCGTGGGCTTCGCCGATGGTGTCGTCGAGTTGCAGCGCTTTAGCGAGCGCCTGCCTGGCAGAACGGTAGGCGGGATCCTTTTCTAGAGCTCCAGTGAAGGCTAAATACACGTAAGTATCGGCGAGGCCCGCGTAGGCAAGCGCGAAGTGTGGATCTTTTTGGATGGATTCTTCGAAGTTCTGCTGCGCTCTCTTCAGTGAATCAGGTTTGTTGAACCCAGTGGTGAAGTAGAGACGCCCCTTGAGGTAGGAATCGTATGCCGCTGGATTCACCACGTCGGCGCGGCGAAGCTGAGCCTGCTGCTCCGGAGTCAATTGTGCGCGGACTTGTTGAGCGATGGCATCAGCCACCTCTGCTTGTAACTTCAGCACATCGCCGCGATCGCGGTCATACGATTCGGCCCAGAGGTGCTGGTCCGTGGATGCCTGAAGCAATTGGGCAGTGACTCGCACTCGCTCACCGGAACGAATCACCGACCCCTCGACGATGGCGCCCACATTCAATTCTCGCGCAATTTCAGGCAAGGGCTTCTTTGTGCCTTTGTATCGCATGACGGAAGTTCGCGAGATGACCCGCAGCGACCCGATCTTCGCAAGGTCCGTAATCAACTGATCGGTCATGCCATCCGCGAAGAATTCTTCTGACGAGACGCCGGACAAATTGGCGAGGGGCAGCACGGCGATGGAAATTGGGCGGGGAGCAGCACTTGCGGGATGGGTACCAGTGCGGGCCAGTCCGACGGCCAAGGCTATAACCAGGAGGGCAAGAATGGTGCTGATCAGCAATCTGCGAGGCTTGCTAAGCCTCGGTGCAACGGGTAGTTCGCCCGCCGGCACTGACTCCGCAGAAGAAGGCGGCGCTTGAGCTTCTCCCCTTTCCACTGGCGCGATAAACCTATATCCACGGCGCGGGAGTGTTTCAATGTAGCGGGGTGTCTCGGCGGAGTCGCCGAGCACCTCGCGAAGGCGCGCAATCGCATTGTGAAGACTATGGTCGAAATCGACGAACGTGTCGGCTGTCCAAATCTGCGCTCGCAGTTCCTCGTGAGTGACCACATCGCCGGCGCGACTTAACAAAGCGGCCAGGACTTGCAACGGTTGGCCCTGCAGGCGGAGCCTTACACCCCGTTTACGCAGCTCACCCGCGCGAACATCCAGTTCAAAATTGTCGAAACGCAATGCACGTGTATGTGGCGCGGAGCTAGGCATGTCAAGGCCCGCAAGAGTAGCAAAGTCTAGCACACTTCCGGCAGCCCGGAGGCAGGGTCGGTTAGGGCAGGAACGCCTTTGTCTTTAATACTTAGCGATGGAGAAAACTTTGGGGACAGATGGAGGCCGCGAGGATTGCAGTCCAGGCAGAAACCAGCGAGAGTGCGGTGGTTTCGCGGGAGCTCACGAATTGAAAGTGCCGTACACCGGCAAACTGTTTGTGAGCAATGTCCTGACGGAAATACCCGGAGGGTGGAAACATGAAAAAGGTATCGCATATAACAGTGCTGCTGAGTGCGGTTCTGGCACTCGCCCCTTTTGCCTTGGCTCAACAGAATCAGCAAGGCGAGCAAGGGGACCAGAGCAAGCTCGTCGAGATTGTACGCAATGCCACGAACAAGTATCAGGATGTCAACAAAGCCGCTGCGGCTGGATACAGTCCTGTCCTCGGCTGCGTCAGCGGCTCCGACCATGGAGCCATGGGAATCCATTACGTCAATACCAGTCTGCTGAACGGACCGATTGACGCAACGCAACCACAAGCTCTGATCTATGAGCCGACCTCGAACGGTCAATACAAGCTAGTAGGCGTCGAGTTCATTATTCTCGCGAGCGCCCTTCCCCCCGATGCCGCTCCGGAGCTGGAGGGTCACCTGATGCTGTACGTCGACGGTCCTTCTGCGTCAAGGCCAAAGGCTCCCCCGAACCGTTACGGCCTACCGGCGTTCTTCGAACTCCACGTTTGGGCGTGGCGCGCCAACCCCCAGGGCCCCTTCGTGGACTGGAACGACCATGTGAGCTGCGCCTCAGATAAAGAGTAGGTGTGGTACCGCGGTGGGATGGGATGCAATTGCTCTGGCAATTGCACCCCGCCCGCGCGTAGAACTTTCTCCAGTAACCCGAGGTGGGCGGCGTGCACGGCGGAGGTGGCGGCAGCGGAAGTCAGTAGATCGCAGGAGACGCTTGGCTACGTTGTGCGTTTCCCTGTCTCGGACGCCGAACGACATTACCGATGCGTCGTGAGCGCGCCGCAGGAGTACACGGCAGCGAGACAGGGACGGCTTCCCCGCGAACAACACTAGGTAAGCGTCTCTCCCATCTGCTCACAATTTATCGAGCAAGAAAGAAAGGTGTCCGGAGGGGGTGAAGTCCCCACCGCAAAGGGCGTCAGTACTGTGCCCGGTTTGTCGGCCAACCTGAAGTTATCTGGCTCCCACGGCGGGATTAGTCCTCTGAAGTCGCGAAGCTTTTAGTGATGATATTCTGGAGGAGGTTCCCAGGTATCGGCATCAAGTGCTGGCAGCCCTTACCGGACACTGTCGATCCGCCGATTCTCAAGCTCCGGTAACGCGATAGAAAGGAAAACGGCAAGGGCACCGGGTCTCTTTGCAGTCCGCAGTAACCACAGTTTCGTCTCCACAAACTCACTCACTGGGCGGTTGTGGGGTGCGGAGGCGTCGGCGAATTGCGTAGTAGCCGCTCCAGCACGCGATGGCCAGCAATGCGAACGATCCGAACTGGGCGGGAAAATCACGCATCAGGAGATGAAAATCCCTAATGCGTCCGTTCTCGAATGAAAATTGGCTGGTCAGCGCTATCGCGGTAAAGCAGATTCCAAAACCGAAGAGCCACTTTTGCCAGCCGATGATCGCGCGCGTCCGTCGCAACGATCGCAGTTCTAGATCCGGAGGAAGCGCCGCCGGCGTGATTTTTTCGAGGTTATCTGCCCATTGCACTCGAATGCGCTGCGCCAATTCCTTGTCCTGCTCCATATATTCTTCCACTAGCGCGCGCGTGTCGGGGCTGGCCTCACCTGCTAGATAAACGGGCAGAAGGTCCAGAATCACTTCTCGCGTCACAATCATTGGTCCGCCTCCCTCCATCGCAGTCGTGCTCGATCTTTGTTACGCGTCTCGCAATCCGGCCAGCGCGAGACGTGCGCGATGAATCTTTACTTTCACCGCCGCCAGAGAAATTCCCATTACTTGGGCGATCTCTTCATACGCCATTCCGTCGACCGCGCGCATCAGCAGTGCTGACCGGCTGGCCTCCGGAATTGTTTGAAGCTCAGCCATTACGGCATCAAATTTTTGTTTCTGCTCGGCTTGTCGGTAGGGTCCGGGTTGGGGGTCGCGCAGATCTTCATCGAGCGCGGCCCGACGGGATTTATGCCGCAGACCCTGGAGAAACAGGTTGCGCGCAATCGTGAAGAGATAGCCTTTCACCGTTGCCATCACGATCGGTCCAGGTGCGGTCCAGGCGCGCACAAACGTTTCGGACGTGAGGTCCTCCGCTTCACCTCGCTCGTTCGACAAGTACAGCGCGAACCGGTACACGTCCGCCGCATGTCTTTTGTAGAGCGAGGTGAAGTCGGTCATGTGGCTGTTTAGCGTTCACTGCGCGTTGGCGAGACCGTTATAGCAGTGGAACCGCGCTCTAGCACGACTAGATTCCGAAGATCCCGCTAAGAATATCCGAGCCCGCGTGGGCGAGCATTCCGGGCCGCAGGCTCTTGCGCCAAAGTGCGAGCAAGCCGTACAGGACGCCGAAACATGCAATTTTGGCGCACGCTTCGACGCCTTGGTAACCGTGCGCAATCCCGAAGAGCATGGCTTGCAGGAACAAAGCAATCCACCGGCTGCGCGCGAACGTCTCGAATTGCCGCTGGAAATAACCACGAAAGACCAGTTCTTCGCAAAAACCAGCGCTGATGGAAACGCCAATCCACAAGACAATTTCCATCGCTCGCTGCGGCAAATATGTCTGGATGGACGCTGCGTGCTCTGGTCCGAGCCAACGAACCCACGCTGTTTGGACGAGCATCCACACCGCCCACACGCCAACCGCAAGACCGCAATCCGTGAGTACATCTTTCGCGTTGGCCCATTTCCCGCCGATGAGTTCGCTGAGTTTCGTCCCGGTCTTGCGAAGGCCGCCCCTCCAAACGTAAATGACCAGTCCCCACTCCATGGCAATCAGCGAAATATAAAGGGGCACGACTTCGGGATGCTGTTGCAGCATTTCTGGCTGCGCGTGAGCGTGTCGTTGAAAGAACGCGCCACCCACCGCAAGCACGAGAAATAATGCGATCAGGAGCACTGTATGCAAAGGCGGAGCTATAAGTCTTGGTGCGGGAGTCTCGTTCACGGTTACCGTGATGCTAGCCATTATTTCTCCTTCAGGAAACGCACGTATGTCCGGTCAGAGCCGATAGGTCAATTCCTGCACGTCGGCGTGCTCTCGTTATAGGTATCCGCGAGCAGGGGAAAAGTTACAGGATGGTGCCGATACAGGCTCCGGGCCGGCCAAGTCCTGATAAACGGTACCGGACACTGTCGATCCGCCGATTCCCAATCTCCGGTAACGCTTATCAGGAGTTGCGTCGGAGGTGTGCGTGAGCTGACCGAAAGCTCTTGGAGGATTTTAACGAGCGTCGCAGAATCTAGGAAACCGGCCTGAGTTGGCTAACGATCTCGGCTAACCAAGTTTCAAGTAGTGACCTCTGATCGGGTGTCATCTCAATGAAGGCCAGGCCCATGCCGAATCTCGGGTCGCAGTAGACTACCTTGGCCCTGGTCTCGAAGACACCCTGATCTCTGAGAATCCGCAAACGGACCAGCGCGCCCTCGGGGAATGGATTTAGCGCGTCAACGTAGCAGCCCCCGACGCCCAGTTCCGAGATGCGAGCTGAGAGCTTGGCGCCGGTGCGCAGCTCAGTCACCTCTACAGAAGCCACAAGCGCGCAGCGTCGAACCGAACGCTGTTTGGCGGTTCGCAAGGGCTTGTTTGTTTGGGTCATCGAGCATAGTCCCTGGACTGAGATCGGCCTGGATCGACTTGAGGAAAGACCACACCCCAAAAACGAGGCGACGGTTTCAGGAACTCTATGGCCACTAGCCTTAGCGGACTTCCGCCCGAAAGCATCGGCCCGAGATAGACAATCCGGGAGTCGGCGGATTCTCCGGTAGATTGGTTGACCGTCACGAGCTGTTGGTTTCGATTAACCGCTGCTCTGAGAGCGATGAGCCCGCCCCAGAGGCTTACCTTCACTGCGTATGATTGTTCGACGAGAAAGCGTTTGTCCGTGTCCGGCTCGTATATTTTCAGCGGAACACGAAGCGTGACACGGCTGCTGCGTCTGGTTGGTGCACCGTTCTTGCCCGGCATCGACTGCTCCTTGGATGCGTTACGAGTCGGTAGGTACAGGCAGGATCGACTAGAGATCAGCAGCCTTCAATAGTACGTCAGGACATTGACCTTTAGCGGGACACGCCAAACGCCTGATTGGGAAGCTCTGCGGATGTTTGCGGGAGGGCGCCTTCGGCGAACAGGCGGTCAGCAAATTTCCAGGTCAGACTTGGCCGCGTACAAGTTGGTGAGGCGATCGTGAAGATTTTGCGCCTCAGGAACCGCGGTAAGAATTGCGGTTTTCAGGCTGCTATACAGCGCCCGATAGACGGGCTTGATTTTCTGCGAAGTGTCGGAGGCCCCTCCCCAGTTTAGGCGGTCACCAATAGCCAGTGTGATTCGATTCGCTTGGAGCGGAGTTATGTCTCCCTGTAGGCCGTGTTTAACCGATTCCTGAAGAGCGCCTAGTTGCTGGATGGTAGAGTCCTTTTCTAAGTCACTCATCGCGCCATTACTGATAATTTCTAGCACCGCCTGTTCGAGTGGCTTATCGATCGTCGCCGCTACACTAATTATCGCTTTTGATTCCGAGAGAACACCTTCTAGCTTGAGTTTGTAATCGGTGATTTTACGATGGACCACAGCCACCTGCCCGCCAGCGGCCTCTGACGCCTCTGCCGCGGACTTACCTTGGTGCAGCGCGGTTCTGTAAACCTCGTAATTTCCCGCTGCCAAGTTCCAAATGACTTCGTCCACCATGGCCTTCGCGGCATTTCCATACGTCAGGTCCCGAAGGGGCGCCTTGATGGACGGCGCTGTCGTTGCAGTTGCAACTTTCGTATGCGAAAGCGTTCGCGCAGCTTCCAACGCAGCTGCGGGGTGCGGCTTTGCGTCGGCGACCTCGTGGAGTTGTGTTTGAACCTTGTTTCTTAGCGGATCGCTGCTGCGGTCAGATTGATCGGCAATGATGCGGACATCCGAGCGATGTTCACGAGAGCGTCCCAGCTGTTTCGCGTGACTTTCACAGACGTAAATTGGTTCACTTCCGCCGTCATCCCAGCAAGTTATCACTGCGGTTCCGTAGTCGCAGTCGAGTCGGTAATGCGCAGAAAGAGGCTCCGCGGGTTTTCCCGGCTGGAGCCGCCACTCGGCGCGGCTTGTGCAATGGCGCTTCGGCACATGTCAATTGTAGCGAACACCAGATATTGGATGCCGTGAGCAGTGGGTTTCCGTGCCGGATCATATAACCCCGCCTCGCGCTAACTGCGTCAATTTTGCCCGCGAAGATCAAGCGAAACGCACCTCTAGATCATATCGTCACCGGATCGTCCGTGGTGCTGCCTGCTTCGACGAAAAGCAACGTCCGCACCGAGTCCATTAAATGCTTGAAGTCCCCCTTCGGAACGACCAGGTCCACGCACAAATTGTCAGCGAATGATTCGTTGACAGAGCTGGCGTGCAGCGTGAGTAGGATAATAGGAACAGTGGGCATAATTTTCTTCAGTTCACGCGCGGCTTGGAGCCCATTCATTTTTGGCATGGATAGGTCGAGAATTACCAAATCGGGTTTGCACTGCTTGGCGAGCGAAATCGCTTCGTGGCCATCAGCAGCCTGCGCGCAGAGTTCGCAGTTCGCTTCGGTTGCAAGCAGCCTGTAGAGCGACTGGCCAACTAACGGGCTGTCGTCTGCTAGTAGTATTGTCTTTTTCATCTGGCCCCAGGGCTTCCTTCTAGGTTAGCGGTGCTGGTGAGGAAGAGCGATACATAGAAGATTGTATTTGCGCGATGACTGAGCAGGAAGACCGGGCGGGGTCGGGCCGGTGGCGAGAGCTGGCCATGGGCCGGTCAATCAGCATCAGTGCCAGGGCCGTGTGGTTTCTGCTGTTTCGTCAGCTCGCTGTTCAGGTCGGGCGCGGTCGCGATTTCACGCTGACAATCCTCCAGCAGGCTCCTAACGTAACCCGTCATTTCGGTCAGGCCATCCGCCTTATCGACCACGGCATCGATACGAAACAGAGACGTAATGTTTCTTTCCAGGTCTTCTGCATACATGGTCACCAAAACGATCCGAAGCTTGGGCAATGCGTATCTCAGGATCCCTGCGACCTCTATGCCATTTAGCCCCGGCATTCTCACGTCCAAGATAATCAAATCTGGCTCTAGTTCTTTGGCCTTTGAGACCGCAGCGGTGCCATCTGCCGCTTCAGCGCAAACTTCAAATGGAGTGTCCCGCTCAAGGGCTTGACGGATTTTCGTTCGCACCATCTCGCTATCATCGGCGATGAGAATGATTTTGCGCTTGGTCGAGACAGGGTGACGGCTGGATGCTGCAGTTGAAGTCACGTTATTCTAGGCTCGGTGATACAAAACAATTGTAGTCCATCTGGCGATACACCTGGCAATACAGCGATCCGTGTATCGCCGTCGCAACGACAACCAATGGGGTCAGCTCACCATGGGTAGGGATATCCATGCGCCAGTGATTTTTCCAGGTCCGCATCATAACCGTAGATATCGTCGAAGAAAAAAACTTCGCCGGCCTCATTGACTGCTGCGGTGCCATAAACGATCAACACAGGAATCGTCGTGACCAGATTTACCTGCACGTTCTCTTCTGTCCCGTTCATCGTGGTCTTAACACGCTCAAGGTTCCAACCGGGATTGTCGCGCAGCGCCCAGGCGGCCAGGTCCGCGGGTTGTTGCACGCGTATGCAGCCATGACTGAAATCGCGCACGGTGTTGGAGAATAGCTCGGGCTCGTCGGTGCCGTGCAGATACACGCTGTCGTCATTTGGGAAGATCAGCTTCACGAGACCCAGAGAATTCTTGGGTCCAGGCTTTTGCCGAAGACGGTACTTTCCGGACTTCAAACCCGCCAGGGCTTCGTCGCTGACGTGACCGTCTGTAACTACGGTGTCATCCGATGTAACTACTTCCATGCGTTCCTTGCCCACATAGTCCCGATCTTTTTCGATGTGCGGAATCATCTCGTTGCGCGCGATACTCGGCGCCACTTCCCAATACGGCCGGAACACCACGTAGCGCATCTCCTTTTCGAACACAGGAGACTTGTGACCATACGCCTTGCCCACAATCACGTTCTTGACGAGCACTACATTCCCGGCGTCATCCATCGTGCGCAGGCGAAAT